>Ga0209393_1000051_pt1 | contig 59342 bp, 44 predicted proteins | sample SSWtaG_2_FD_184117 | JGI IMG/M metagenome (GOLD analysis project Ga0209393, IMG submission 184117) | Hot spring microbial communities from Sandy's Spring West, USA to study Microbial Dark Matter (Phase II) - SSWsed_130316 (SPAdes)... | ecosystem: Environmental > Aquatic > Thermal springs > Hot...
CATCAGTGGCGCTATCAAAACCGCGCGGAATCTCATAAAGAGAATTGAAAGTCAATGATGTAATCAAACAAACTTTGTGCTGAAAGTATTTCGAATCTCATAAAGAGAATTGAAAGATTTTGTAATTTTTAAACAAGATAGTAGCGTTTTAATCAGAATCTCATAAAGAGAATTGAAAGTTCGGGCCAAAGCTTGAATGAGGGGGGACTAGTCCTAAATGAATCTCATAAAGAGAATTGAAAGTCGATGAAACTGACTAACTCATCGAGGTCTTGGGTTTGGAATCTCATAAAGAGAATTGAAAGTACCAATCTAATTCAATACTAATTGTTTCATCTTTATGAATCTCATAAAGAGAATTGAAAGCATTTGGTGGTGGTGGTATTATAGGCTGACAATTCTGAATCTCATAAAGAGAATTGAAAGTTCTACCGTTTTACCCTGAACATAGTCATAAAATTTTAGAATCTCATAAAGAGAATTGAAAGTATTTAAAGGATGAAATACAAGTAGAAGGAAACCAAATAGGAATCTCATAAAGAGAATTGAAAGCATAAAATCGCATATGGTTATGAAGGTGATGAATACGTTAGAATCTCATAAAGAGAATTGAAAGTACCGATAAGTTCAGGAATAATCGCGGCCAGAGCAATAATAGAATCTCATAAAGAGAATTGAAAGCCCTAAGGGGCCCGGCCCAAACGAGGACTCCCGAATGGAGAATCTCATAAAGAGAATTGAAAGTTGAAGGGCTAGCTGATGCTGTTTTTAACATACCAAAGAATCTCATAAAGAGAATTGAAAGATTTTTTACTAGTCCGGATTTTACTCGGATTTAGTGGCGAATCTCATAAAGAGAATTGAAAGTTTTTATTGATATACTGTTCGACTTTTTTTGCTAGTGTGAATCTCATAAAGAGAATTGAAAGATTTGAGCTTGTTCGTAAACCCTCAATAATTTATAAGAATCTCATAAAGAGAATTGAAAGTTAAAGCCTGTATCAACATTGCCTACCGCAGTTAAAATAGGAATCTCATAAAGAGAATTGAAAGACAAAGGTTTCGGCGGGCCAGTAATGCGGAAATGTAAAATAGAATCTCATAAAGAGAATTGAAAGAGTATACAAGAAGCGGAACAATATTACAAACAAAATGGAGAATCTCATAAAGAGAATTGAAAGTGTTCTCCAGCCAATAAAAGAAAGCATTGGAGTTTTAATAGAATCTCATAAAGAGAATTGAAAGTTGGGTGGGATATTAAACGTTTGAACACGAATTGGCATTAGAATCTCATAAAGAGAATTGAAAGAGATATGGCCGGTTTGTTGAACAGCATGGTCTAATGCGAGGAATCTCATAAAGAGAATTGAAAGATTATTGCAAGAACTCAGAAAACAACAAGATGAATTTAGGAATCTCATAAAGAGAATTGAAAGAAGTTTGTTTTATATGCTATATTAGCTCGTTGCATATACGAATCTCATAAAGAGAATTGAAAGCCTCTATTTTCCTTTTAAATAATAAAATATAGAATAGAATCTCATAAAGAGAATTGAAAGATATCTTCATTTCTGTGCGTAAAGGGAACCCCTTCATCATCTGAATCTCATAAAGAGAATTGAAAGTAAACGAAGACTTATCGGAGGATGGTATGGAATTAAATAGAATCTCATAAAGAGAATTGAAAGATTGGTTTGTTTATTAGTTTGTGTTCTTGTGCCATATGGAATCTCATAAAGAGAATTGAAAGTAGTATAAAATTTAATGTGATCAAGAAGTGAAGGTTCTTGAATCTCATAAAGAGAATTGAAAGTTGTCTTTGGACTTAGTGGGATTTTGATAATACCCTTGAATCTCATAAAGAGAATTGAAAGTTTAATAAGAATAACTGTCGAAAGTTCTGATTATTGGTAGAATCTCATAAAGAGAATTGAAAGAAAAATTAGCTAATCAGTTAACTCAAAGTTTAATACAAAGAATCTCATAAAGAGAATTGAAAGTGCTTGTCATGTTTCTTAAGTAGTAATAAATTGTTAAAGAATCTCATAAAGAGAATTGAAAGATTAAATTGGCAAAATGTTTTAAAAATTAGTATACAAGAAGAATCTCATAAAGAGAATTGAAAGTCATGTTCGAACAAAACGATGTTTCGTATTTTAGCGTTTGAATCTCATAAAGAGAATTGAAAGTAGACTAGGCAAAGCTAGGACTAGACTAGACTACTACTAAGAATCTCATAAAGAGAATTGAAAGTTCAAAATAGTAGTATACGGAATGAGGATGTATTTCAAGGAATCTCATAAAGAGAATTGAAAGATGCATACTATTTTGTCACTAGAGCAATATTTAAATTTAGAATCTCATAAAGAGAATTGAAAGTCTTATTATAGCATAGCCAACTGACAAACTAGTTAACGAATCTCATAAAGAGAATTGAAAGTTCTTTTCTTTGATGGCCGCCGTTGGCGGCCATTTTACGAATCTCATAAAGAGAATTGAAAGTTGCCTAGTACTTTTATGTTTATGTTTTGTATTCTGTCTGAATCTCATAAAGAGAATTGAAAGAAATGGCATATAATAATAAGAAAAAGCTAGCTACAATCAGAATCTCATAAAGAGAATTGAAAGTTAAATCATATTTAGCACTAGAAAGGATTTCAAATAGAATCTCATAAAGAGAATTGAAAGACAAAATAATCTAACATTTAATTTTCACATTGATTCTGAGAATCTCATAAAGAGAATTGAAAGGGAATAATGCTGAACATAGCATCACTTTCAACTCTGACGAATCTCATAAAGAGAATTGAAAGAGACATACACAACTGGGATAAATTACTAACAAAAGCTGAATCTCATAAAGAGAATTGAAAGATTATTATACGTTTATTACTGTTATTACTGCTGCTCTGAATCTCATAAAGAGAATTGAAAGTTGATAAAGGTATTTATTGCGCTGATTATTTGATTAAAGAATCTCATAAAGAGAATTGAAAGTTCAGGTGTGTTTATGCTAGCAGATTGATTGCCTTTTGAATCTCATAAAGAGAATTGAAAGCTTACCCGTAATTTTGCTTCAACAATATATAGCGTTGGGAATCTCATAAAGAGAATTGAAAGAGCGGTAATCAAAAGGCAATATGTAACACAAGCTAGGAATCTCATAAAGAGAATTGAAAGAAGGCAAAATATTTACTGGAAATGCTGTTAAAAAAACTATATGAATCTCATAAAGAGAATTGAAAGTCTATTGTTTGTTTTGCTATCATTTCTTCTTCCGTTAGAATCTCATAAAGAGAATTGAAAGTAATGGCCGGTATATCCAGCTTTGTAATAAACAAATTGGAATCTCATAAAGAGAATTGAAAGCAACTATGTTCTTTCCAAAAACCGCAAATATAATCAGAATCTCATAAAGAGAATTGAAAGTAAATAAGACAATCTTTGTCCGCACTTAGTATATTGGAATCTCATAAAGAGAATTGAAAGTTTTTAACAAAAAGTCGCACAGTAGCTGGATTTACAAAGAATCTCATAAAGAGAATTGAAAGTGGCTATATAGTTAATTTTACATTCCCAAAAATTTTGAATCTCATAAAGAGAATTGAAAGAACAGAATTCTGGAGATTTTTAGAGAATTTTGCTGAAGAGAATCTCATAAAGAGAATTGAAAGTATTATACAAGTATATTCCATCAGAAAACACTAAGAGTGAATCTCATAAAGAGAATTGAAAGAAGAATATAAAGATTATGAAACTCAGAAGGATTATAACAGGAATCTCATAAAGAGAATTGAAAGTTTTATCATATATTTGGCAATGACAATCTTAGTCAGTAAAGAATCTCATAAAGAGAATTGAAAGAAGAAAGTCTTAAAGCTATGCTTCGTCTTGTAAAGCACAGAATCTCATAAAGAGAATTGAAAGATATCAATGGACGAAAGTAACATTAACCCCAGATGAATCGAATCTCATAAAGAGAATTGAAAGTTGATGGCTGTTGTCATTCTATCGGCCCATTTATCCTCAGAATCTCATAAAGAGAATTGAAAGCCCAAGGGGACCGGCCCAAACGGGAGTTCTCGAATGGGAATCTCATAAAGAGAATTGAAAGAATATTGGTTGGGTTATTTTCGAAGAAGATATAACCCAGAATCTCATAAAGAGAATTGAAAGTGCTAATTTCTTCAAGAGGATTGCCTGAAATTTCTATTGTTGAATCTCATAAAGAGAATTGAAAGTCCACAATTTTTTTCAACAAATCAAACTGGGCTTCCTTTGAATCTCATAAAGAGAATTGAAAGTTGTCTATACCCACAGGCTCGACTTTGACAATAAACGGAATCTCATAAAGAGAATTGAAAGTTCTTAAATTTCGGACTAATCCCCCCTCGTTCGAGCTGAATCTCATAAAGAGAATTGAAAGATATCTCTTGCAATTATTAGTTTTGCGAAAAAGGAGAATCTCATAAAGAGAATTGAAAGATATTTATTACGATACGTATAAGTAATTACTTGAAAACCAAGAATCTCATAAAGAGAATTGAAAGCATTAGGAAAGTCCAGCTATACCTCCAGGAATTTATAATCTGAATCTCATAAAGAGAATTGAAAGTTTTCCCCTTTTTCTAGCAGGATCAGGATCTAACAAAACGAATCTCATAAAGAGAATTGAAAGAATAATATTATTCTTGTAGTTTTTTGACTTATTGGGATTTTGAATCTCATAAAGAGAATTGAAAGCATTCAAGCTTTGGCCCTTTAGTAGTCTAGTCCCCCCGAATCTCATAAAGAGAATTGAAAGGGAGCACTAAGCTGTTGACAAAGTATACATGGCATTACTGAATCTCATAAAGAGAATTGAAAGTTTTATTTTTTAACCTTTTCATCTAAGACCGAATCTTTGAATCTCATAAAGAGAATTGAAAGGAGTGTATTGTAAGCTGATTTTGTATTTGGAATAACATTGAATCTCATAAAGAGAATTGAAAGAACTAAGAAGTTTACAAAGAGAGTAACTTTATCATGTGAATCTCATAAAGAGAATTGAAAGTCAAAAACATTAACTCGGATTAGTCCTTCTCCTTTGTAGGAATCTCATAAAGAGAATTGAAAGTTTTGCTTTTTACCAGTCTTTATCAACTCGAAATAGTCACGAATCTCATAAAGAGAATTGAAAGTCTGCTCCTTTTTCCGGTCTGGTTTGAAGTGCAAAAATGAATCTCATAAAGAGAATTGAAAGTCTTTTCCATACTTATCATGATATGTATAACTTAGAAAGAATCTCATAAAGAGAATTGAAAGATGGGATTTATGGAATTGTGTAATAGAAGATTTTATAAGAATCTCATAAAGAGAATTGAAAGTTTTTTATTTTTAAATCTCTAAGTATAGACGACTTATTGAATCTCATAAAGAGAATTGAAAGACAACCCGGGCATAAAATACCCGGGCTATTTTCTTTTTTGGAATCTCATAAAGAGAATTGAAAGTTACTGCCAATTTTACAACAAAAAAAACCTGGTACCTTTAAGAATCTCATAAAGAGAATTGAAAGAGTATAAGTAATAAATTGAGAGCCAATGAATAATTCTTCTGGAATCTCATAAAGAGAATTGAAAGAATTATACAGTAAAACTAAAAAACAGTATAACTGGAGGAATCTCATAAAGAGAATTGAAAGCCAACTGTAATTGATTGAACTCCTAACTGTGTTATTAAGAATCTCATAAAGAGAATTGAAAGTAATTCGAGCTCAGGATTTTAATTTAGATTGCATGACTTGGAATCTCATAAAGAGAATTGAAAGTTGCTAAAATTAAATATTATGTTAATCCACCAATCATGAATCTCATAAAGAGAATTGAAAGCATGGTGAATTTGAACCATCACCTACACCAATATTTGCGAATCTCATAAAGAGAATTGAAAGTGCACTTGTTTGCAGCCTAACTACTCCATGCAAAAACAGGAATCTCATAAAGAGAATTGAAAGCTGACCATTCTGATTTAGGAATGCTAACCGTTCCCAAAAGAATCTCATAAAGAGAATTGAAAGTTTTTTACTACTAATTTAGTATGAAGCAAGAATACGTTGAATCTCATAAAGAGAATTGAAAGATTGAAATTACAAGGCAAACACAAGAAGAATCAGAAGAGAATCTCATAAAGAGAATTGAAAGTTTTTGATGGCCCGGCCATTAAACTCCTTCTTATACTCCCAGAATCTCATAAAGAGAATTGAAAGTATAAAAGGTTCAAAATGGATTAGCAAGTATTTGATTTAATGAATCTCATAAAGAGAATTGAAAGTTAAGTATAAAATAGAAGTATCAGAAACTGACATAATAAGAGAATCTCATAAAGAGAATTGAAAGTATACTTCAATCTGTGTACTACCTACCAGTAATGCACTAGGAATCTCATAAAGAGAATTGAAAGTACTGACTTATCATGTATTAATCCAGTCCATTCTTCTGAATCTCATAAAGAGAATTGAAAGAGTACTAGTACAACTGGTTTACTGTTAGATAGTTTTAATGAATCTCATAAAGAGAATTGAAAGTGATGGCGCCAACTTTCAAAAGGTTGGACGAAGAAAAGAATCTCATAAAGAGAATTGAAAGTGTTATGATTTTCCATTTTTCATAATTCGAGCTCAGGAATCTCATAAAGAGAATTGAAAGACCTTCTTCTTCACCAGAAGAAGATTACGATTAATTAAGAATCTCATAAAGAGAATTGAAAGCGAAGAATTACAGTTTTTCAAACCCTCCCCTGAATACGACGAATCTCATAAAGAGAATTGAAAGAGTGTATGATTGAATGGGGGAGGTAGGTTTATATTTTGTAGAATCTCATAAAGAGAATTGAAAGGATAACAATAGACGTTTACGACGACTCAAGCTGGAGTAATCTCATAAAGAGAATTGAAAGATTTTTTGGAGTAATTTTTTCAATTTTTCCATTTTTGAATCTCATAAAGAGAATTGAAAGAGGTAAAACTACAGTCCCATCTATCATTAACTTTGCTTCTGTGAATCTCATAAAGAGAATTGAAAGTTTCCATTATTATTATAAGTATAAATTATAAATTGACTACCGAATCTCATAAAGAGAATTGAAAGTATTTTAACGTTTAATGGTTTTTTAGGTTCTGCTGTATGAATCTCATAAAGAGAATTGAAAGGTTAATTCAACTTCTCTTTCTGTTAATTCCTCCTTTGCCGAATCTCATAAAGAGAATTGAAAGTTTGGAAGGGGATTTTGAACGGGGCCAGGATTTTGTTGGAATCTCATAAAGAGAATTGAAAGTAATAAATATGGAAAAAAACTCGATGTTACTCTTGACGAATCTCATAAAGAGAATTGAAAGTCATTTTTTAATTCTGTTCCACAACCCGGGCATAAAGAATCTCATAAAGAGAATTGAAAGTTGAGAGCCAAACTGATTTTTTGGGTATGAAATGATTGTGAATCTCATAAAGAGAATTGAAAGTTTAGAAATAATAATCGACGTTCATGGAAAAAATTACTGGAGAATCTCATAAAGAGAATTGAAAGTTAGGAACAATTATTACATCACCAACAACTTTACCAGGGAATCTCATAAAGAGAATTGAAAGTCCAGCATCACCGCCAACGATAATTGATTGTCTTACAGGGAATCTCATAAAGAGAATTGAAAGTCCTAGGATCGCGAGTAGCGACAATTTGTTTTCTTAAGGAATCTCATAAAGAGAATTGAAAGTTCAAGATAGCTGCTGGGTCTTGTCACGTCTCGCAGTAAGAATCTCATAAAGAGAATTGAAAGTGAATTCTCGGCTGAAATCATTAGTTGTAAACTCTTTATACTGAATCTCATAAAGAGAATTGAAAGTGTATTGTTGCTGGTTTTCTAAGGCCGGCCAATACTGTAGAATCTCATAAAGAGAATTGAAAGTTCATAATCGTATAATACTCGTTTAATGATATAAATAAGGAATCTCATAAAGAGAATTGAAAGTCGTTTGGTTGTTGTTAATAATACCTTATATTATATAAAAAGAATCTCATAAAGAGAATTGAAAGTCAAAAACATTAACTCGGATTAGTCCTTCTCCTTTGTAGGAATCTCATAAAGAGAATTGAAAGTTCATTCAAGCTTTGGCCAAAGCTTGTTTGCCATTCAAGCGAATCTCATAAAGAGAATTGAAAGAATATAGTTGGCAAATTGAAGTCAAAAAAGAAGATTATGATGAATCTCATAAAGAGAATTGAAAGTATAATTTTATTTTGCAGAAGCGAATAAATAAAAGAAGCCGGTAGAATCTCATAAAGAGAATTGAAAGTTGCCATATGGCGTCATCATGAATTTGGGTTTTAAGCCAAGAATCTCATAAAGAGAATTGAAAGTCTAATAGCTTTTCTATAAACTGTATTCTAGTGTCATTAGAATCTCATAAAGAGAATTGAAAGTTAGCATACTCAATTCGACTTTTATTGCTATCAAGAGTACTGAATCTCATAAAGAGAATTGAAAGGCTATCACTTCCTTATGATTATATAATATATACAGATGGGAATCTCATAAAGAGAATTGAAAGAGAGTTACAGCTAATACTGATAATAAGAATTGCCATTTGGAATCTCATAAAGAGAATTGAAAGTTGTTTTTGGATGAGCAAGAAAAAGTAATAATAGGTAAGAATCTCATAAAGAGAATTGAAAGAGAAACTGAAGAGGAGATCAAAAAACTGAAAAGAGACACAGAATCTCATAAAGAGAATTGAAAGCAACCAATAAGTGATATCTTCAATCAGATAATGAACTTTAGAATCTCATAAAGAGAATTGAAAGTAATATACTTTATGTATCTTTGGTAATCATCTTCGTAGAATCTCATAAAGAGAATTGAAAGTTTTTATATTCAATTTCAATAGTAGAATATTTTTGCTTAGAATCTCATAAAGAGAATTGAAAGTTGCAATAAAATTCTTGATCATCACGTCTTGTTGTTTTTGTGAATCTCATAAAGAGAATTGAAAGATAAAATGGTAATAAACTATGGTAAAGCAAAAGTAACTAGAATCTCATAAAGAGAATTGAAAGTTTATTAATGTTTTTATTAATGTATTGTTTTATTTGGTTGAATCTCATAAAGAGAATTGAAAGAGTACTTCTTTTTCATTAGTATTTTTCCGTTTTGAAGAATCTCATAAAGAGAATTGAAAGGAATATAATACGGAACAAGCGTTTGACATTCTAACAGAATCTCATAAAGAGAATTGAAAGAAAACTCGTTCGGGCCTTGGCCCGAACGAAGGGGGATTGAATCTCATAAAGAGAATTGAAAGCAATACGGATTAGACCAGTCATATTTAAATTCAATTTCCTGGAATCTCATAAAGAGAATTGAAAGGTATGTTAGGGATGCAGATTCAGCATTAAGAATAATGGCTGAATCTCATAAAGAGAATTGAAAGTTTACCACTTATTCAACCAAAACAGCAAAAACCTAAGAATCTCATAAAGAGAATTGAAAGTCTTCCTACAACCAAGATTGGAAATTGGTCAAACTTGAATCTCATAAAGAGAATTGAAAGATAATATATTGGTATTGTATCGAAATCCCATTCTGCAGAATCTCATAAAGAGAATTGAAAGATAACCAACCAAGGTATTAGCACACAATCTGCTTTGGAAGAGAATCTCATAAAGAGAATTGAAAGTCCAATGAATAATTCTTCTTCTTCTGTTGTAATTGTAAGAATCTCATAAAGAGAATTGAAAGTTTGATTGTACCAGCTACTGCTGTACCCTTTGGTGTGTTTGAATCTCATAAAGAGAATTGAAAGATTTGTTATCACTGACAGTAATAGTTGCTTGTATGTTATGAATCTCATAAAGAGAATTGAAAGGGATGTAACTAGACCAGCAAGCTATTTGGAAAAGGAAGAGAATCTCATAAAGAGAATTGAAAGGCTATTTTATCTGCGTAATTTCTAGCTGCTTCAGTTGCGAATCTCATAAAGAGAATTGAAAGGACTGTTTGTGAATAGGATGCAGGAATTAGTTGCGGAGAATCTCATAAAGAGAATTGAAAGACAATATAACAGCAAAGAAAATTGAAGAAGCAAAACAGAATCTCATAAAGAGAATTGAAAGTCAGCAATATGAAAAGTAATAATTGTGTCATGATGAAAAGAATCTCATAAAGAGAATTGAAAGTTAAGTGGAATTGCAGTTCTGATGGATAGATTTGTTCGAATCTCATAAAGAGAATTGAAAGCGTATTATGATTTCATCTTCATCGACGTAGACTTGTAAAGAGAATCTCATAAAGAGAATTGAAAGTGTGCCATGTGTAAATAATAATCAATCCTATATTTAAAGAATCTCATAAAGAGAATTGAAAGCAAATCGCACAAATATACACGTATTCTTGCGGGATGTGAATCTCATAAAGAGAATTGAAAGTTTAAGTATTCTGGCAAAGGAATCCAGACAACTTGGTTGTATGAATCTCATAAAGAGAATTGAAAGCAAAATGTTTAGTGTTGGTAAATGTCTAATGTAACATAAGAATCTCATAAAGAGAATTGAAAGTTGTAAAGCGTTAATAGTGACTATTTCGAGTTGATAAAGGAATCTCATAAAGAGAATTGAAAGTTCATCCAATTCTTTTCCTTCTTTTTCTTCCTTTTCCAAATAGAATCTCATAAAGAGAATTGAAAGAAGAATATTATTCTTCTTGTAGTTTTTGGAATAGGTATTTGAATCTCATAAAGAGAATTGAAAGTTTGCAATCTTGTTAATTTCCTTGCCCAAAGAAATCAAAGAATCTCATAAAGAGAATTGAAAGAGCATGAGAAATGACTTAAACCAAGGGTCATGCTCGAATCTCATAAAGAGAATTGAAAGTTCTTTGTGCTCTTGTCCTTCTTCTCCTAGGTTCTGGAGAATCTCATAAAGAGAATTGAAAGCTTAATTGTTTTCTCAGATCATTTTTACATTTAAGCAAATGAATCTCATAAAGAGAATTGAAAGGCAAATAATATTTTAAAAAAACAAAAATTATGATGGTTGAGAATCTCATAAAGAGAATTGAAAGTCATAATCCGTTCTTGGTACTGGATGGAAGAGCAAGGAATCTCATAAAGAGAATTGAAAGCTGTTATAAAATCAATGAGACTTTCAACGTCTGTGCATGAATCTCATAAAGAGAATTGAAAGACAAATAATACAAGCCCAAACCACTTGCTAGCAGTAGAATCTCATAAAGAGAATTGAAAGTGTTTTAACACAAAGTTTAAATCATCAAGTAATGAATTGCGAATCTCATAAAGAGAATTGAAAGTGAACGGGGTTATAGTGAATTTGATGCTGATCAACTTAGAATCTCATAAAGAGAATTGAAAGTGTAAGAAAAAACCAGTAAAATGTTCCTGTATCTGTACCGAATCTCATAAAGAGAATTAAAGCTATTCTTTCTTGTTCAATAACTTCGTTTTCTTTCAAAATTTTATCAGGTTTAACATTTTTATTTTGTTTGAAGGGATAAAATAGATATAAATGTGTTTGTTTATGAAGAAGTTGCGTGTCAACATTTAGCTTATATTTTATAATATTATGAAGGCTAATTTATAGTAGTTACCACACCTAAAATTCCAGGCTATAGGATTATCAAAGTTCTTAGTGTTGTAAGCGGAATTACAGCTAGAACAAGGGGTTTAGGAGGGAAATTTCTGGCTGGCTTACAATCGATGGTAGGTGGGGAAATTTCTGCTTTTACTAAAGAAATGTTAAAGGCTAGGGATGAAGCGCTGAAAAGAGCAATTGAACAAGCTAAATACTTGGGTGCCAATGCAATAATAGGTTTGGATTTCGAAACAACTGAAATTTTTCAAAGCGTAGTTATGGTATCAGCAACGGGTACTGCAGTAATAATAGAAAAATTAAAAACATCAGCAGTAGTAATATAAACATGTCGGAGTACTGCAGTAATAATAGAAAAATAAAACTTTTAATTTCTTAAGTATAAGCTTTCAATTTGTAAAATTAGTGAGTCAAAAAACATCATTAGATCACGTACTGAGTATAATACTTTCAATTTGTAAAATTAGTGAGAGATGATATAAACATGGAAAGTTTTTTGCTTTCAATTTGTAAATTTAGATTGATAATTAATCTAAAAAAGTTAGTTTATTAATTATTTAATTAAAATTTTAACGTTCAAAATATTTAGCTAAATCATATATAATTATAGGTTTCCAATAAACTTTTGATAAAGATTTAACAATTCCAATAATCCAAATAATTATTATCACAGCAATAAATAATAGATTTAATATATTTGTTATTTGTTTCCCGATAAAGGGAATTAAGCCAATAATTAATTCAACTATCGATAAAAAAACCCATCCTAATAATATTAAAATAAAAAAGGCTAAGGATAAATAAGCCCAATGTTTAACATATTTTAAATTTGGTTTTAAAACCAAGGCTAATATAGCACCAATTATTGAAGCAACCCAAGCAATAAATCCCCAAATCTTTTCTTCTTCACTTATTTCCATACTATATAATAAAAAAATTTTTTATAATATACTTTACTCAGTTTTATTAAACTTTTGCTTCCCTATATGGCTGGTTTTTCATTTCTAATTTTAATTCTTAGCTTTAAATCGAGGGTTTACATTTCTAAAGTCTCTGATTCAGTGTTGCATATCTCACATTGGGAGCTTTCAAAAGCTCAAGAGAATCTTAAAAATTTCAAATTTTAATGTCTTTTAAATATTTAGAAGACTAAGCGAAATTTATAATAATTTTTCTCAAAATTCTGAGAAACTTAAAGAAAAGTATCGAAATTCTTAATATTAACAAGATAAGCTTTTGAATTAGAGTTAAAAATAAATGTTTTAAGGGTTTCTGAGCTATGTTGAGAAATATTTAGTATTTGTTTTAATTCAAGAAATACAAAAAAATTTTTAAGTATATAAAAAATATATAACGTATGATTGGTAAATATTCTGCATATGATATTTTCTTAATTAAGACAAAAACAAATTTGCATGTAGGAACTGGAAAGGGAGGAGAAATCGTAGATTTGCCTATACAAAGAGATAGTTACGGCTTTCCTACAATTTATTCTTCAAGCTTGAAAGGAGCCATTAAAAGTTACATTCATTTTAAAGATGGTAATAAAATTGCTGAGCTATTATTTGGATCAGATGAAAGCGGCGAATTTGCTTCAACTGTTGCATTAACTGATGCCTATTTGTTAGCTTTTCCTGCGAGAAGCCTTAAAGGTGTTTATTGTTATCTCACTAGTCCTCTGTTGTTGAGAAGATTTAAAGAATATGCAGATATGGTAAAATATAAGTTAGATGAGAAAATTGAAAACTTAATAAAAGAAGGAAAAACTAACGTATGCGATCAAATTGATGCTATTTCAATAGAAAGTGACAACAAGAAAATAGTTGTAATAAATGAAGAGTTGATTCTAGAAAACTTAAATAAAAATGATAAAGTTGGTGAGTTAAAAAAAGCTTTGGACTTAGACAAGGAGTTGATCATAATAGAAGATGATGATGCATTACAACAAGCCGAAAGATCCTTAATAAGATTAACTAGAGTTAAATTAAATAGGAGTTCTAAAACCGTAGAAAGCGGTCGCTCTCCTTGGACAGAAGAGTATGCTCCTCCAAAAACCATTTTCTTTACAACGGTATTTTATTCAAAACCTCCTGCTTCCTTATTAGCTAAATATAAAGAAAATGAAAAAATTTTTGAGAAATTTAAAATTAAAAATATTGAAGAGATAAACGAAATTAAAATAAGAGAGTATTTGAGTGAGAATTTAAGATTTCTAATAATTGGAGGTCATGAAACGATAGGTAGCGGAATTGTTGAATTTAAATCACTGACTAAAAAAGTTGAACAAACTGAAGAAAAAAAGTATACCTGATTAAAGATGACGGAGGAAATTTATTCTCTTGTAAAGAAATCAATTGAATTATTTGATAGGATTTATACATCCATCCGTAAGCCTCAAGAGGACGAAAAAAAAGTTTCCAATTTAGAATCATCATTAAGAGCTAGAAGTAGAGAGATGCCTTCATTAATTCAAGAAATAGGATTGATAGGAGCGTTGAGTTATTGTTTTTCTAAAGGAAACGAATATTATGCTGAAATTATAAAAATAATAGAGGATAAAAGCAATAAAGATAAAATTAAAGAATATGCAGAAAAAACAAATGCTGGATATTCAATATATCTTTACATTTTATTAAAGGCTATAAATCATACCAAAATTTTACAAGTAGAAGTTGATAAACCTTATGAGGCAATAAAACAGCTAAGTCAAAATTTAAATAAAACAAGAATTATTGAAAGAATGATTATGCCTTATCTGTTGCAAATTAAAAGATTATGCGAAGGAACTTTGAGGAAAGGGGTTGAATATGAATCACGATAATGCTTGGGCTTTAATTCAAGAGGATATTAAGAATAAAAATTTGATATTTTCAGTAAAGGTAACAAATTCTTCATACTTAAGAATTGGAGGATATAATGCTAGACCTTATTCATTAAAATTGGGAATAGGTGAAAGATTACGCCCATCAAAAATTAAAGGAATATTAAAATGGTGGCTAAGAGTTGTAATCCTGGGTCAAAGAAACAATCTTCCAAGCTATAAAGAAGCAGAAGATATTATTAATAGGTATTATAGGTATTTAAGTTCCGATAGAAACGAATACGGTCAATCTAAATTTTTGTTGAATATAAAATACGAAATAGATAATGAGAAAGTTGATAATTTTAGGAATGAAATATTCAGAATGATAGATGATGAGAAGTATACCACCAAATTAAAAGAACTAGACAAATTAAAAGAACTAGAATCCATACCAAGAATAAAACTGATATTAATGAAAAGAAAAGATGAAAAAGAATACAAAAAAGAAGAATTATCATTATATCCCCCTTATACCGTTAATGTAATAATATCATTTTATACTAAAACTAAGATAAAAACTTCTGAAGAAATAGAAATGTTAAAAACACTATTTGGTACGCTTATACTTATGCTAATTTTTCAAGGTTTATCTGCATTTTCTTCAAGAGGATTTGCTGGATGTAAATTATTAGAGATATATATTAATTCTGAATTTCAGAATTATTTAAACAAGATTTATAACATTATTAATGAAAAAATAATCAATGCAGACAAAAAAGAAAAATTAGAAGAAGGTATTAAAGACTTAATAAATAACATTATTAATGAAAAAAAAGAAAAATTAGAAGAAGGTATTAACAAATCAAGTAGGATGCCTGAGGTTCCAACTCTAGATGCTTCTTCTAATTATTTTGTCTTTAAAGTGTTTGAAGTTAAACCAGGTCATTCTCCCGAAAAGATACTAAAGATAATAAATGAAAGTGTACTCAAATCTACTTGGAAAAATTTTGACAAAAGAGGTAAACCCGACAAATATTATCATACATGGATCCTAGGTCTTCCAAGATCTCAGCGAAAAACAGGTTACATAGTATTTGAAAAAGTAGTTGAAAATAATAAGGAAATTGAAAAAAAAGGTTTTAGAAGAAAATCTGCTATTGGAATTAATATTTTTGAGACTAAAAATAAGAAATTTGTTATACTTCATGGTTTTAAATCAAACGATTGGCCTGTTTGTAAAAAGACTCAAGACAAAAAATTATTCATCTTAAAGCACTTCTCGAAAAAAGGAGGAGAAGAAGAAATTACTAAAATTATGAATATCACCGATAATAGGAAAGATGTGGCTAATGCGAATGCTGTAGAGGAAGCCTTTAATCAAGCTTTAGATTATCTAGAAAGATACCTCAAATCACAATTATGAGGGGGATGAAAGAGATGCATAAAATGAGAATCGAAAATTACTTATTTAATCAAAAGTACAGTTTTGAAGAAAACGATCTTACAAATCTTTTGTCTCTCACAGTTATTCATGGTTCTTATATACTTGGAAAAAAATTATCGAAAAGTAATCAAAAAAGAAAAGAGAAAAGTTTTGAAGAGTATGAAAAAGAATTTCTCGAATTTTTGGTAAAGAATTCTTCTAATTATTTCAAATCTAAAAAGGAAGACATAAAACAATATTTGCAAGACTTAAAAAAAGCGCTTGAAAATTATCTAGGTAATAGGGGCTTAATTAGAGAAATTAAGATGAAATTAACTTATAGAGGTGCTTTTGGAGTTAGTTCAACTTTCGGTCAAATTCCTTTCGAAGTAGGTCTTTACATTCATCCTTATTTTAACGTTCCTTATATTCCTGCTTCAAGTATAAAGGGAGCTATCAGAAATGGCTACTATTACTATTTGATAAACTACGAGAATAAATCTGAGGAAGAAGCAGAAAATGAGTGTAATAAAATATTTGGTGATAATAATTTCGCAGGTTTAGTAGGCTTTACAGATGCATTTCCTGTTCAAGAAGGAGAAAACGGCTATATTCTGTATCCCGATATTATTAACCCACATTACAAAGACGTGAGAAATGAAATGGAAGTCAAACCGATACCAATAGTCTTCTTAACTGTTGCACCAGGCACCACTTTCAAATTTTTTATGTACATAATTAAAGAAAGAGTAAAGAAAGAAGGTGAAAAAAGAACTATTGAAATAGGCGAAGGAAAAGAGCTAGCAAGCAAACCTGTTCCAGATAAAGATAAGCTGGGCATATTAGATCTAGCGCTATTATATGGTTTATCGATGGGTATAGGAGCGAAAACTGCTTTAGGCTACTCACAATTCTTGGTGATAAAATATGAATAAAGAAGTTCTTTGGCTTTATAAAACAGCAGCCCTATTACATGATCCACCAGATAAGGCTTGGGTAATAACGGGTAAGATTTCGGTACCTGAAGTATTGAGAAAACGACATAACTCAATTGAGGCGCATGAAGATAGAGCATGGCAACTCGGTGAGAGAATTTTAAAAGGTAGTGTGCTTGAAAAAGTAATTTCAGATTATACGTCATATTTCTTCTCGAAAAAAATTAATCTAGCCGATCGTTTGGCCGCAGGCTTAGACAGACAATTATTATATTTAATTGTTTCAAAAGAAAAATTACATGAAGTTGTAAAATCGTGGAGATTTAAAAACATATTTAATCCTTCTATAGAAATTCAAGCTGAACTTGACAAATCAATACCTTCTGAGAATGATTTGAATGATTTTATAAATGATCTGAACAAAATTTTAGAAGAAATCAAAAATCCTAAATATGCTTATTTTACTTTATATGCTCTTTATGAACTTGCATGGATAAATCACGAATTACCTATAAGCCCTTCAGATACTAGAATACCAACACATTCAGTTTTTGATCATATTTATGCAACAGCTACAGCAATAAATCTATTTATAGAATCGCAAAGTGAAAAACCTGAAGGTTTGGTAATTACGATCGATATACCTGGAGTTCAAGAATACATAGCAGCTTCAAGGAAGTTGAGAGATTTAAGAATATCAAGCTATCTAGTTTCACTAATAGCATGGAAAACTGTTGAAGAATTTGTTAACTTATATGGACCTGATATTTTAATACTTCCTACAGCTAGATTTAATCCTTTCTTCTATACTTATCTTTTAGGAAATTTAAAAAAAGAAATTAAAGATACGAAAAAGTTTAAAGAGATCTTTAAATTAATGAAACTAAAAATAAATGTAAATGGCAAGCCATATGATATAGAAATTCTGAGTGAAGGATTGTTTCCAAAATTCAGCGTAATGCCTCCAACGATAACTTTTGTTCTTCCTCCTATACAATATTTGAAGAAAGATGAAGAATTTATTCAGTTAATGAAAGAACATGGAATTACTGTATTAAATAAAGAGGAATTAAAAGAGCTTATTAAGAGAATATTTGAAAAAATATGGTTAAAAATATATGAATCAGTAAAAGAAAATGCGAATAAGATAACAAATGAAAAATATGAATTAATTAAAAATATAATAAATAACTTAGATAATTTAAAGATAAAATATGATTTTAGAAAAGCACCATTCGACTTAAGAATTGTAATTATAGATATTAAAGATGATATAATAAACAAAGGTATTTCTGATGATTCAAGAATATATGAAACAATTTTTGATAGAATAAATATAGAGTTATCAAAATTTAAAGATTTAAAAGTTGATCCTTTCACTAAAATAAATCTAACAGAGTTAACCACAAGAATATATAAAGGTGAACGTGAATATGAAAATCTTCTTCATTCAAGAAGAGCCTTTGATTATTGCACTGTATGTGGAAAACTACCAGCAATATTGCATGTATCTTCTAGTTGGGAAGTTCTCATAGGTGATCTAAGAAAACCCTTGGATGAAAAGATGAGATCAATATTTGAACCATATTTCGCTGAAAATGAAAAGTTCTGTCCTTATTGTTTGATAAAAAGGATTATTACCATTCCTGTAGAAATAAATAGATCAAGAAGAATTATATTCGAAAGTATCTTAATTGAATTTTTTAATAACTTAGATTACAAATTTGATATACATGTTCCTTCGTTGGCAGATATTTCAACGTACGAATTTAAAGAAAAAATTTTGGATGCAATACCTGATAATCTCCTCTTAAATGCTGTAAAGAAAATTGAGGATATAGTAGGAGAAGATATAAAGATGGAAGAGATTGAAAAAATTAAGCCGATTAGTTATGAATGGACATGGAAATATCCTGAAAAAGCTTTAAATAAGATCGATAAGAAAAATGTTGATAATAGAACAAAAGCAATTCTAGAAACTGTTTTCTTAAGAAAAGAGTCAGAGCTGATTTTCCTGAAAAATAATGAAAGAAAAAGGGAATGGGTAAACTTCGCGAGAGATTATAAAATTGATATCTCGCCCGGAATATATTATGTCCTAATTAGGAGCGATGCAGACAACATGGGTAAAATAGTTTCAGGAGAAGCCTTTTTACCTTTAGAGCTGGACCTAAATCATGATGAAATAGAAAAAATTAGAAAAGATTGCTTAAAAGAATATTTAAAAAGATCTTATAACTTACAAGATGTGATTAATGATAAGGAATTAGATGATAAACTTACCCAACTTATTAATAGCAGGAATATTAATTCAGTTATTAGTTTTTCATATCATTCTTCTGTAAGTAAATCTCTAATGTTAAACTCTTTAATAGATAACGCAATTGTTGAAGAATTTGATGGCTTTACAATATATGCAGGTGGAGATGATCTCCTTGTAATATCTCCTGTAGCTAAAGCTTTAAAAATAGTAAATCTTACAAGTAAAAACTTTCAAAATGGAAACTATAATGGATTTTATCAAATTGGTACCAATTATTTTATTCCTGCTTTATTAACAGGAAGAAGTTATGTCTTATATATTGCTCATTATATGTATCCTATGTATGCAATAATAAATAGTTCAAACAGATATTTGGATGAATTCTCTAAGGAAAGTAAATGGAGTATTTTAGGAAAAGGATATGAAAATAAATGTGGCAAGAGCGATTCCTTAACTAAGAATTCTTTGACCTTAGTATATTCTCCAAGAGGTTCAGAAACCTATGCTATATTACCATTATATAGAATTAATGAATTGAAAATGGAAGAGCGTATTAATGAAGATAAATACGAAAATGTTTTAGATATTCTAAATGAAATTATCGAAGATTTATTAAATGAAAAATATTCTACTCGATTAATATATAGTTTAATTGAAAAAGATAACTTAATTAATTGGAATATATTAATAAATAAGGAATATTTATTAAAAGCTGATATAATTAAAAATGTAATTGAACGTCATATTAAAATAACTGATGAAAAAGAAAAAATAAACAAAATCAAAAATTTCGAAAGATATATCATAATATTAAATAATATTTATATGAAAAAAGAAGACTTACTAAAAGAATATGAAAAATGGTTACTAGCTCAACTGTTTAAAGCTGTTCGTGTTTATTGGGGAGGTATTAGGGGAATTTAATATGCTAGTCAAATTTAAAATTTTGGGTCCAATATTTTTCAGAGGATCAGGAGAATTCGATCCAAGCTCAAGAGGTGTTTATTCAATGGGTAGAAGTCTTATTTTACCTACACCATCTACTATCGCTGGAGCACTTGCAACTCTATTCGGTTCTAACTTTTCACCTTCTCAAGATTGGATATCTGAATATATTAGTGTACTGGGCAAAATAGCTATTAGAGGACCTATCATTAGCATAATAAATAAGGAGAAAACAAATAGCTCAAACATTTATTTAGATTTTAGTCTTAAAAACAAGTTGATTTCTTACGATGCCTTAAATAGTTACGTCACTAAGATAAAAAGTATTATTGAAGAAGAAAACTCCGCTAAGAAAGAAAAAATGCTAGATGAGCTAAATAGAGAATTGAAAGGTAAAACCATATCACCTAAAATACAAGAAAGAATTGGAATTGGGTTAAAAGTAAGAAAAGAGAATATCAAAGTCGTAGAAGAAGATAAAGGTTTAATTTATAGCGCTCAATACATTGACTATTCTTTTGGGAAGCATTTGCTTATTGAAATCTACTATGAAATAATTGGTGAATCAAAAGTCAAGACCGGTTCGTATCATACTAGACTAGGAGGAGAAGGAAGAGTTTGCGAAATAATGATTAAAGAAGGAGAAATAAAGGAACTTTTAAAAATAAGCGAAAAGGCAAACGTGCTATACGTAGCATCTCCGATTCTTTATGATACAGGTAAAGACATAATCGAAAGTATTAGAAGCGAGATAGATACGAATGTTAAAATATATGGAAAGGTGAATTTACTAGGAGCAGGTTATAGCTTGTTAAACAACAAAAGAAAACCAATATATCAAGCTTTAGTTCCAGGTTCTTTAATCTTCCTCGGTGAAGAAAAGAATGGTGAGGAGCTTTACAGAAATGGATTAGGATATGCAAAAGAAATAGGATATGGTACAGTTATACCACTCTATATATAAAAAATAATTTATAAAAAGATATTTATTAAATAAATTTAATTTTAATATATGGCTAATATTTTAGTAACTTCCATGGGATTATCGCCAGGCATTGTAACAGAAGGTATAATTTATGTTCAAAACAATCTGAATATTAAAATTGACAAGGTATTTGTAATAACTACCCAAAAAGCCCTTAATGATTACGCTAATCTTCTATTAAGTTATACAGAAACTGAAATGAACTTTAATAATTTTGACTTCCAATATATATTACCTAAGGATGATATTAAGGACTATAGAGATCAACTTGAAATGATCAAGGTAATGCGAAAGGCTATTTCAGCAGCAGATCCAAAAAATAATGAAGTAATTGTTAATATTGCAGGGGGAAGAAAAACGATGTCTGCAGATTTATTACTTCTTTCGTATATGTCTAACGTTAGTTATGTTATTCATGTTTTAAGTGAGTCCGCAGAACGTGAATGGAATAAAATAAGCGAAAAGGTTAAAAATAAAAAGTATGATGAGCTAGAGCCTGAATTAAAAGAAAAAGTTAAGAAAGCTTTTGAACCTGAAGATCTAAGCGCTGTTACTTATCCTCTATTTATATTGAAAGATGAAAAACGCATGAAAGCTGTTTATCTTTATTTAAACAATAATGCAAAATTTGTTTCTAATTTTAAATACAAAGGAAAGAGCTTAAAAGAGTATGTAGATATATATAAATTAAGCAATAATGCAGATGTGTTAAAATCACTGATTGACTTTCTTGAAGACTCTATTCCTAAAAGAGTTGACCAAAAAGAAAAATCTGAACAACTTAAGAAAGGAGGCCATCCTGTGAAAGATATTGACCCCGCAAGAATAAAATCAATAGTTGAGGAAATTGAAAAAATGGAATTTGTATATAAAATAAACCATATAGACTTCAATGTAACCAGTAAATGTTGCAAGGTTGAACATGGTGATTATACCGATTATGATGATATAGAAATTGTAGGTTACAAAGTATTTCTAACTATTCCAATGAAAGATAGTCATGCAATTACCCTTGAACTACATACTACAGCATATACAGATAGGCAGTTCGAATACGTCAAAGATTTATTATTAAATCTAAAGGAATGCAAAAAATGATAAAAAATTTTGAATGAAAAGTGGAAAGCCTGAAATAAATTTAGGAAAAAGTCGATTTGTCCAGATGGAATATTTGAATTAATAAAAAAGGTAGTAAAGAATATATTTATTTATCAAAAATTGATCTCCGGCCGACAACGTTCAGTTAATATAGTTTTTTTTATTCTATTTAATATTCTTCCATTTGCTTATCTATTTCCTTTTCTGTCTTATTTTTAACTTCTTCTAATTCTTCAGCAAACTTAATTATCTCATATTTAACCTTTTTATTTTTTATTGCATATCTTACTTTTGTTTCTCTCTTATTGCAGCTTTGACAGTTTTTATTTCTATAAAAATTTACTTCAGGATCTTTGTTTTAATCAGATAGACCTTTAAATGTCAACAGGTGAACCTAAATTACGAAAATCCTTTAAATTTAATGTAATTCTCTATTTAGAACTTGTGAAGATATCAAAATATTCTATAAACACTAGTGATTCTGATTTTAAAAATTTAAGGAAGAATTTTTACTTTATTGAATTGTAAAAATCTCTTATTCCAATTTGAATAAATTTTTTAAGTTTGCCTTCTTTTCTATAAGATCTCTTAGATATTTTCCGCTTGTACTAAATCTTTCGTTAACTGTTCTTATATTATGATTGTGTATCAAAGATTACTAATTTCCAAGTTCTGAGAGGCTTAAAATAGTTGAATAATACAATACTATGATCACGCCCAAAAAAAGCTACTAGTTTAGCTTTATTATAAGCATCTTTAAATTTAAGAAGAGGTATGTTATCGATGTCAATGAAATATGTAATTTAAATTGAAGACAAAACCGCAATAATTGAGTTCTGTTGCTATAGAATAAAATAATTAGTTAATTTTCTGTTTTAGTAGTTTGTCTAACAAGTAATTTAAGAGTTCATTTACACCGTAACCTTTTTCAGCGCTTATTTCAAAATGAAGTTCTTTTTCTAGCTCTCTTTTAATTAAATTATATAATTCTTCATCAACATGGTCTATTTTGTTAATTACAGGCACAACGATTTTACCCAATCCCTTGACTTCATTGTATAAATTAATTTGCTCTTTAGGCTTAAGCATTGATAAGCTTGAAGTATCAAAAAGAAAAACTATGATTCCTTCCAAATTCTTTATAGCGCTTATAGCTTTCAATTCTATTTTATTTCTTTCCTTCATAGGTCTATCAAGAATTCCAGGAGTATCTATTACCTGTATTCTTTGAAATTCGTTTATGATATGACCTACATGTACATCTTTTGTTGTGAAAGGATAAACAGCTACCTTAGGCTTTCCTGTAGAAATTTTCCTAACCAAAGTGCTTTTCCCTGCGTTTGGCGGTCCTGCAATTATAATAGTTGGCAAATTAGGATCTATGGCATGGAGTTTTCTCAATTGTTTAGAAATTTCAATCGCAAAACTTATACATTTCTTTCTTCTTCTTAAAATTGAAGCAACCCTTCCAACATATTCTCTTAGGTATTTATTAAAATCTTTTTCTTCTTTCAATATTAATTTTGAATAATCTTTTGACAATTTTCTTGTTAAAGATATTGCTCTTTTAATAGAAGCTAAACAAATTTTAAATTCATCTACATTGCCCGTTAATATTTCAACTATTTCTCTGTAAAAAGGATGCAATCCATTTATTCTTGGAAAAGATTTCAAAAAAACTTCATATCTACTTATTTGTTCTTCAACAAATCTTATCCTTTTTAAACATTTCTCCTTCGGATCACTAGCAGATATCCTAGGTATGCCTTCCAGTATCTTCCTAATTGTTTCCTCAACATCCAATGGTATTTTAATCCTTTCAAAAGGGCTTGACATGACTAGACTAACTTTTTATTCACAATATTCTAATTAAACTATTGAGCATATACTTTTTCCCAAATATAAGCTTAAAGCATGTAAAGCAAAACCTTGCTGATAACATGATTTCTGATTTTATAGTTGATATGAAAGGGAAAGAGATGTATTAAGCTTTTCAGTTTTGTAAATGATATTGTGTTGATCCTTTTTTAGGCAGTGGAACTACACTAATAGCATGTGTATTGCTAAACAGAAGAGGAATAGGCATCGAAATATTGTGAAATTGCTAAGAAAAGAGTGATAAGAGAAGGAATGATATTCCAAAAGAGACTAATGGAATAAAAATGAGATGGATTTAAGTGTAAGTAGAAGTTCTAATAATTTTATAAAAGAAATATGAGGAAATAGTAATCCAGGAATTAAGTAGATTATTTTCTCTTTAGTGAAATTTCCTTATTTTAAAAAGCTTTTTAGGTGAGGTGACAGAATATAAATTTATGATCGTATTCGCTACTTTGGGATTCGATGAAAAATTCATAATAAGGGATATTTTCAGTAGAGGTATCAAGCAAGACACTAAATTGGTCATATTTACTTCTAGTGAGGATCAAAGAGTCGATAAGGCTTATTCTTCGATTGTTACCACCTTTAGGAGTCTGCCTTTAAACATAGAAAAATATAAAATTAACATTGAAAACCCTTTTTATGCTATTTCATCAATTAGAAAAATAATATTGGAAAAAATTAGAGGACATTCAGAAATCGTATTTAATCTAAGTGGTGGACAAAGAATTCTCCTAGCTTATATTTTATCGGTGATAACTAGTGAAAAGATTAATTGTGAAATATTGATGATAAGTGAAGACTCTTCAATACATGTTTCACTACCTAGCAAAATTTTCTTTCCTCTTCAGTTAGATTCTATTTCTATAGAGATAATGAGAACATTAAAAGAGAAAGGTCCTCTTAAGCCTGGTGAAATAGTTAAAACATTGAATAGAGGAAGAACAACAATATGGAGAAAAATAAACCGTCTGATGGAAGAAAATTTGGTGGAATTTGACAGTAGGATAAAAAGGTATAAAATAACCGAAATTGGAAGTGCATTTACCTATTTCTGATAATAATTTTTCACATCTGAGGAACAAAAATTTTTATATTTGTAGGAGATAGTTTTATTATGGCTGAGATATATAAAGAAGGTAGAGAAAATATAATACGAAGACATATAAGAGTAAGAAACCTTCTAGCTAGCGTAGCTTTGGCAATGGGTCATTATACTTTACTTGATAGATTGAACAATGCTGTAAGCATAGATGCTGTTCAAAAAACGATATATGAAGCAGCTCGGATAGTTGAGACTTTGATAAAGCAAGGAAAAGTAAAGGAAGAAAAGGAAGAAAAGGAAGAAGGCAAACCTTACATATTCATTCGTATAGATAATGATGAATATAAGTTTTACGGAACTTTGCCTTCATCTTCAGACATCGATGATTTTCTGGCGGAATCTATAAAGGATGTGAGAATAGCCAGAATAATAGGTGCTTCAGCAATGGGTCTTATAGCAAGCGTAATAGAAAGTGAAAGTAAGGAGAAAGCCGCTAGTCAAGGTGTATTAGGTGGTGCAACATGAAAGGCTTCATAAGTATAGTTTGTAGGGCTTTAATAAATACTGAAAGTCTAAGTGGTGTAGAAACCATAGGAAACTTATCAAGACATAGAACAGCACCTATAGTTATTCCCAATGGAGATGGTTATACCATTAGATTCGTTCCAGTACTTTCTGGTGAATCCCTTGCTCATTATTACCAGGAACTTTTGGTAGAACAAGCAGAGAAACTAGGATTACCGCTTAGCCAACGTAGCAGAAGATTGGAATTTTTAAAGTTTAGCGCAGAAAAATTACTAGAGGAGGAAAATATTGCTGCTGCAAAAAATGAGAATGAAATAAGAAGAGTTGAAGTTGATATTCTCTTAAAAGATTATGTATGTGATGTTGGAGGTTTCTTATGTCCTGCAGGAGTTCCTGTTAAAAGAACTTCTTGTTTCCAAGTAGGCTATGCAATTCCGGCAATATATGAAGGAGAAGCATCTGCACTCGAGTCTCAGTTCCACATGAGGTTTTCCCCTTCTAACATGATAAAAGAAGAAGAAAAAAAAGAAAAAGAAAAAGAAGAAGTTTATCAACAGCCATACAATGTTGAAGTCGCATCTGCTCTCTACACTTTCACGTTTACTTTAAATATTAGCAAAATAGGTGTTCCTTCAACTAACTTCGGAGTTAGAGATGAAAGAAAAGAAAAAGAATTAGCTTCTCAAAGAGAAAATAGAGTTAAAGGTGCTTTAGCAGCTCTGCTTAACTTCTATTCATCTCTAGCATTTGGTGCTAAGCGATCTAGATTCTTGCCTAATATAGAAGTTGTATCTTTGGTCGCAACATATAGTACGAATTACCATTTTATAGCAAGCGCTGGAAATAGTAAAAATTACATTTCCTTTACTTTAGAAAGGAAAAATAGATTCTTAGAAACTCTAAAACATTTAGGTTTTCAATATTCAGATTCAGACATTGAGATCTATGTTTTCGATAAAGAAGGAGCTGCAAAAGATTTGGAACCTTGTAAGAGTATAGAAGAAGTAATGAGTAACATCATTAAAAGTATTATGGAAAAAGCTAAATAATAAATGAAGGCACTAAGAGTTGAAGGAGAACTTCATTGGGGTTTTTGGAGCAGATTTCCAGAGACTAGTAAAATGCAATCTTCTTTTTCAATATTTCCTCCAACAACCTTAATAGGCGCAATTGCTTCAGCTATTTTTAACTTAGGAATATTGAAAAGCGTAGGAGAAGTTTATGTAGAAAATAAAAAATACGTTAGTCCAGCAGTAATGGTAAAAGATTTCTTTTTAAGTGTCTCAGCATATTTTAAACCAAATGTTAAAGGTTTTTCTATTGAAGACATAAATAAGTATATTACTTTACATTTTCAAGCATCCGCCGCCAATTTGCAAATAAGTCCTGAATATCTGGTTAAAAGTATAGAGGAAATTCCATCCTTAAGTGAGGAAGAAAAGTTAATCGTAGAAGTAATAAAAGAGGAAGGTTACATTGAATCTTCACCTTCAGAGCTTGAAAAAAGGTTTAAAAAAAAATAAGCGAAGGGCAAATTAGAGCTATCCTACAAAGTTTGAAGAAAAAAGGAATTGTAACTGAGATCGAAAGGAGATTTTTACCTGAGTATAGGACAGGTGCAATCCTTGTAGGAAAGACCTATTTAAGCGGTAATTTCGTTGCGATATATTTACTAAACGAAGAACAAATAGCTAAAGATCTAGCTGGTGAATTAAATAAATTAGTTTTGGCAGCATGGAACATAACAAGAATTGGTAGCAAGGAATCAATAGCTTCGATAAACAACGTTGAATTATTGGAAGCAAAAAAAATTGATAGTGAAAAAGTTTCTACAATACTTTATTTCCCTAGATTTTTATCTTCAGAAATAATAAGTGGTAAATATTATATAGAAACTTTTTGGGAAGGAGGATGGGGAAGAGATTATTATAAAAAGCCTGTAGATTATGTAGTTCCAGGAAGCAAGGTTCCTATAGAAAGCATGCCAATTGAAGTTAAACTATCAGATAAAGCTTTAGCATATCAAATCAAAGAAGAAGATGAAGTGCTTATAGTAAAAAGATGACGCTTAATTCAATTTACTTGGAGTTATGTAATGAGAGAGCATGGAAGCCCAGATATTTTATCGAAGAAACTTTAAATAAGCTCGAGAATCTTTTAAAAGAAAATAAGAGATTCGTACTTATAGCTCGCTTACCTACTGGTTATGGTAAAACTACTATTACAAACGTATTAGCTAGAGCTGCCTTGAAAAATAATCCTTACTTCTGTAGAGTAATTCATGTCTTGCCGATGAGAAGCATAGCAGACGATGTTTGCTTAGAACTACAAAAAGATAAAATGATTTCCAACCATGTAGCTGTACAACACTTACTAACCCCAGGATCCCCTTATTTTGCTAAAAAATGTATAGTAACTACTTTAGATACATTTCTATTAAACTTCTTTAAAATACCTACTCCAGAATTAAAGAAAGTATTTCAATATGATACTGCTCATTCGGAATTTCCTAGAGCAATGATATATCTTTCAATAGTGATTTTCGATGAATTTCATTTATTCGCAGGTTTAGGTGACATCTCCAATGAAGGAAAAGCCTTAACGTCTGTAATTGCTTCTATGATCTGCCTTCTCAAAGCTAAAGTACCGATTATTATAATGGGTGCAACCATACCTGACGTATTAATTGATAAAATACGTGAGGAAATTAGCATTGTTGGGGGTGAAGTTGAGTCTGTAAACTATGTTTTCGATAAAGATTTAGAATTCGACGAGAAGCTCCGAAAGAAAAAAAAGAGAATACATATAGAAGAAAAAGATGTGATGGAAATTTTGAATAATATAGATAGTAGCAAAAGTGTGCTTATCGTAGTAAATACCGTTAAAAAAGCAAAAGAAATTTACAATTCCATAACCAATAAAGAAGAAGTTGGGTTTTTACATGGTAAAATTCCTGAAGCAATAAGAGCTGAAATAATTAAAAAAATCAAAAATTCTAAGCCTAGAATATTAATAGCTACTCAAGTTATTGAAGCAGGAGTTAACATAAGTTATGATATACTTATAACAGAACCTTGTCCAATTGATAGGTTAATTCAAAGAGCAGGAAGAGTATGTAGATTTGATGAAGAGGAAGGAGACATATATATTTCAAAATTCGAAAAGGATTATATTTACGATGAAAATTTTGTTAAAACTACTCTAGAGGTTTTGAATCCTAATAAGGGAATTGAAAGAAAGGAAAGTAATGTATTAACTTTTGAGTTCGCTAATCAAGCAATTAATGAGGTATACAAAATCCCAATAAAGGAATTGAAAGAAATAGATTATGATATGAAAGGTTTTCTTCAAGAATTAGATGCATTACCTATACTTACTTCCAAATATGCTAAAGAATTAATAATACGTTATAAAGGTTTCACCGAAAATTTCGGTATAGTAAGTTGCTTTAACGAGAAATATTTAAATAAACTGTATGCAATACCTGTTAGTGAAAAAGAAGGCTGGGAATTGATAAAAAAACATGGTAAACTGATTGATGCCAATTATAGATTGATCGATTTTAAAGCCAAGCTACGTGAAGTTGAATCTCTTTCAATTTATTTACTTGATAAAGGCTATCAAGGAATTGCTATTCCTGAAGAGGAATATATTGAAATAATAGGTTTCCGTCCCAAAATTGATATTAAAACATCAGCTTCAGCTTCAAAGAATATTTCAAGTTCTCCTTCCCATCATGAAATTTCTAAACCTTGTGCTTTCATTGGACAATCACTTATTAAGCATACAGAAAATACGCTCGAAAAGGCTTTAAAAATGAAATATAGTTTCGAAACGATGAGTAAAAGATTTGAAGCATTAGGTATTAATATTAATGCAGAAAGGTTAGAGAAATTAATAAAAGCAGCTTGTATTCTGCATGACCTAGGTAAAGCAGCGGATGAATATCAAGAAGATTTTTATAATAGCTGTGAGTGCAAAGGTAAAGTAAGCTTCTATTTGCATGAAGTAGCATCAGCTTACTATGCTTATAAAAAGTTAAAGAGCATTGAAGATTATGAATTAGACACAAAAGAAAGACAATTAATAACTCTAGCTATACTTTTTCATATAGCAGGAAAAAATCTGTATGATTTGAAAGATGGTGTTAAAGAGAAGAAGATGAAATGGACTTTTAACAAATATTGGAAAAGTTTCGAGCATTTGCTTAACAAACATAGAATAAAGGTAGATTATAAATCATCTTCTATTAATACAGAGGAAGCTATGAATTTCTTAGAAGAAATAGAAGAAATAATCAGAAAAAGGGAATCATATTACTTAAAACTTTACAATTTAATATATAGTGCAATCTGTGTAGGAGATAACTTAGATTCCTACGAATTTAGAAGAACTGATATATCAGAGAGCAGAAAGATTTTTATTGAGGAATTAAAAGAGGTGATAGCAAATGCTTGAAGAAGAGCTTAGAATAGGTTTACCTATTCAAGGTATAATTAAATATTACATTTATAGTTTTCTTGAACTTTTACCTTCTCAAGAAGTAAAAATAAATTCTTATGACGATCATGTTAAAATATCTTCTTATAATTTAATTAAAGTCTATACTAATGCTTTTAAAAGAATCATAGATAGGATTGAAAAATCTAAAAACATATACAAGTCTTTAATTCCTCTTTCTAGTAACGATAACAAAATAATAAAAAAAGTTGGTGAGGAACTAGGAATAGCAAAAGCTGATATTTACGAGATGATTCAACAGTATGTGAAAAATTTGGATAACGGAAAATATTCTATTGTAGATTTGAGCAATGCATTATATCCATTTTCTATCGGTACCTATTCAGTACCTTCTGTATTTAACATTGAATTTTACGGATTTACTAGGGGCGCCTATTTCGATGGTAAATATGATTTCAAATATAAGCTCAACTTACATACGTTGATGATTTTGATTGCAGGTTTTATAAATGCAAGGTGTCTGAGATTTAGGAAAAAAGGAGAAAGCATTTCAGTATTAATATTTCCTCCATCTTTCAACGAAGTAAAAGATTTCGTTCCGAAAAATAAAGAAGAATGGATATCTATTCAATATTTAATAGAAAATGAAGCACAAAAACAGGCTATAACCTCAATATATCCAATTGAAGCATTTATACTTTGGCTGCTAATAAACTTACCTGAGGAAGTTACTAGCACTGTTAATCTATATCTAGTAGCGATAAGCGAACCTGCAGGTTTAAATCCTGCTTCTCCTATGACAGATTTCTTCATACCAATGCGTACATTATCTTTACTTATGGAGGACTTCCTAAAAGGATTAAAGGATAGAGAAGATTATAAGGAAAAACTCAATAAATATTTATTAAAACCTGCACTAAGATATGGGATTCTAAAGAAGGAAAAGGAAGATCAACTATACGAAGAAGAAGCAATGCGATATGTCAAGTTATTATTCGTGGCATCTCAAAAAAATAGATTATCTGAAAGGATAGAACTTTTAAATCTCAGCTCACGAAAATATTTATTATTATTAAAAAAATCTACAATAAAAGAATCTGAAGAAAAACTAGCAAAGTTACATTCAATGATGAGCCATATTGCAGGAAAGCTTATTAAATCGTATTAAAATGGCGACAAGAATTTTTTGATTATTAAATGCTCATTAGAGAATTGAAAGATGAATTGATAGATATAATGAAACCTTTCACGAATAAGGCGAATGCAAAGCTAATTGACTTAAATGAGTTGATTTTTCTACCAAAAGAATACTTTAGAGAAATACCACTAATCAACAAAACAATTTCTAAGTTGTGTAAAGAATATTTGAAAATAACTTATTAATGAGAATAATACGTCGTAATTTGAGCGATCTATTGAGAGGATATTGTTACTGGTACTTTAAATTAAATCATGAATCTTAGTAATTTCAACTTATCTGCTGCACAAAATGAATTATTGAATAATCTTCTCAATAGTATTGAAAGTGAAGGTAGAGCAATAGTTGAGGCTCCCACAGGAACCGGTAAAACCAGAGTTGTCATTGAAGCTTTAAAAATTTTATCATCTAATAAGGGACTTAAGCGCTTTTTAGTAGTTGTTCCAAAAAAGGTAATGACAATAAATCCTTGGAAAAAAGAATTTGAAAAGTGGTGGCAAAATATAAAAGTGACATGCGTGACAGGTGAGTTTTCTCGCACAACTAGAGAGAAGATTTATAAAGAAATTTTAAAGGAAGAAACTTTCGTGCTCGTCATTACTGCTATTACGCTTAAAAACGATACCAGTATGGAATTAATAAATCCTAACGATTTTGATGTCATAGTAATCGATGAGGCTCATCATGTCGTAACCACTGATGAATATAATAGTTACAGATTATCCATACATTATAGGCAACTCGTTTTGTCTCTTTCTCTTTCTTATAATGTAAAAGTTATTGGACTAACACTTTCAAGTAAAACAAAAAAAATAGAAGAAACAGAGAAATCTTTAAAAGCTATCCCTGTAAAATCTAAGAAAGCTCGTGCGCCCTATACCAGAACAAAAGTTTTACTCATAGAACTAAAAGAAGCCATAATTTTCGATAATTTTGTTAAGCGCTGGATTAAAGTATATTCAAATCGTTTAAAAAATATAATAGGAAACAGAGTAATTTGGAAGATTAAACCAGATAATTTCAAAGAATTATTGGAGAAAAATCAAATACCAAAAGAGAAACAAAAAAGATATATATCGTATTATAACAAGTATCGAACTTTAATTAATGCAAGACAAGAAGTATGGGAATGTCTTGACTCCTGTGCTATTAAAAGATTAAAATATGTAGGTCTTTTAAATGATAAAGATAAGATAATTCAAAACTGCATTTTTGCTATAAGTTACTGGAAATTAAAATATATATGCAACCTAATAAAAAAGTTAACAAAAGAGAATAAAAAGGTTTTGGTATATGCAAAATTCAGACGTGCAGGAAGAAAATTACAAGCTGAACTAAGGAGTTATGGTATAGAAGCAAGAACCTTTTTTGGAGGCCAAAGTCCGCATAATTTAAAAGAGGCCATAGAAACCTCAAACGTTATTATAGCAACGAGTGTTATTAAAGAAGGAGTTGATCTTCCTGAATTTGATGTGCTCATTCATATTTCGTCCCATTCAAATAAGTTTACTAGAGACCAAATAAGAGGAAGGATAAGGGGAGGTGAGGAATTTTATGTTGTATTTAAAGACACGAATGACGAAGAGAAGCTAAGAATGAATGTCGAAGAGCCTGCAGGAATATTAAAAGAGGCATACGATGATGAATTTATTAAAATTCCAATCCATAGGATTCGATATAATGAGTACGTATTAATTCTTAAAAATAATACGGAAAATGGAAATTCGGGATTTAAAATAGAATTACCAAAATCAGTTTTTGATGAACTAAATTCTAAATTTATTGATAAGAAAGTTATTGGTTATGTAGGTGAAGAAATAGTGAAATTGCATTTTGAGTTGAATGGAAATGTTGTTTATAAATTTAAAGATTTGCGTAAACTAAAATCATTTATAGGACTTACAAAGGAGCAAAATACGTTCTTAAGAAAATTAGTAGATATAATTCCTCCGCCTTTTGATCTCTTGGTAATATGTAAAAAGCCTCTACTTATCGATGTTAAATCTTCATTTAAACATGATAAACCTAATGAAAAAATCGAAAAAGAATTTAATATTAAGACACAAACAGCAATCAGTCATGGCTTTTTACCTACTCTTACGTATGTTCATTTTTCTAGAAACGAAAAGGGATTAATTGTTAAAATAATAAACTATGGTTATACTAACGGAAATACTGGTGTGTTTTCAAATTAATTTCTCGTATAACATTAAACTTAATATCTCAAGAATTATCAATATTTAAAATGATTTAACAATATATAACAATATTTTCATGGTTTGTAACCAGAAAATACTTAGTAAAATCAGGATTAACAATAAATGATATTATTGATATATATATTAGTCCATGAATTTTATTATTTCATCAATTTTATTTTTAAATATCAAAACCATTGAAGTTAATATCATATTTTTAAGCTCTTCAAATTGATAAACAAGCTTCTTTTCTTTCCTTTTAATAATGTACGAAAGTTGCAGCTACTAAGATTAAGACCACCTATACCTTTGTACTCCTACAGTAAGACAATTTTAGAAGAAATTTTTTCTTAATTATTAATTAACATATAAAAATTCGCTTTCGAATTATTAGATCCATGTAATTACATGATATTTTCGATTTGAAACATAGTATACTTACAAATCATCTTTAGATTTTTTAATATTCTGCATCATAGAAGGACTAAAATTTAATGTAAATGTTGATGCATAAAACCACTGCTATGGTTAGCAAAGTGATTGAGAAACCTGTTAGCGCGTAACCTGAAATCGTAAATCCACAGAAGCCTGCATATCAATAGAATTCTTTCAATTCCCGTATTGGGATATTCAAAAAGATTGTTTTGAATTACCATTTTATATTTCTTTCTTTGCTTTGAATATCAAAAGATTTGATTTCACATAATCCAGTATAAGTTCATGACAGTTTTGGTATGAATTTACCTTTAGCAACAATTTCTTCAAAACTTTTTGGCAATAAAGCTAAATCTGTAAGTCTTTTTTCTAAATCCTCAGCATTTGAATATTCTACATTATAATGTGGAGGATTTGGAAGTTCAAGTTGATTTAAGATTTAATAATTTAAATCTTGAAGAAATTATAATTATTATATTAGAAAATGGAAATTAAATTTATTTTAATGATAACTTTAATTGTTCTTTTAGTTCTTTTATTCTCAGTAACATTGATTGTTCTTCTGATGTGGCAAATGCATATGATGATGATGGGAGGTTATTCTTTTCCTATGTTTTGGTTTTTAGTTTTTATATCAATTCCTTTAGTTATAGTGTTGATAATGTATCTTTTCCTATCATCAAAGAAAAATGAAGGGAAAAAATATGAAAGTATAAAACATTATGTTTATCCTTTAACAGATGAGGAGAAAAATATCGTAGAGTTTTTGAAACAAAACAATTATAGATCTACTCAAAAGGAAATTCAACAACATTTTAAACTCTCAAAAGTTAAAGCACACAGAATTTTGGCTAGATTAGAATCAAGAGGTATAATAATAAGGACTAAAAGAGGTAGAGAAATGCTTGTTGTATTAAAAAAAGAAGAAGTTTCATGAAACTTTTTGAAACTGTTTTCCAAGAAAGTTTCAATAAAGAATAAAATTAAAGAAAATGAATAAGTCTATTGAATGGACAAAAATCTATTACTTGGCGTATTTATAGGTGTATTAGCAACACTATTACTTACAGCATATTTAGGAATAACAACATACGCTAATAGCATGATGGGGTGGAAGAACGGAAATGTAATGCAAAATAATAAAGGTCATATGCAAAATATGCATGATCATATGATGATGGAGATGCATGAGGAATGCGAAAATATAATGAGCACATGAGTTAAAGATTAAATAAAATATTAATAAAATATTTTTTATGAGTAATAAAGTATTTTTTTGCGGTTCAACTTTGGGGCTATGAGACAAAAATTTTGGATTTGTTCGAAGAACTTGAAAAATTAGGATATGATGCAGCATATTATGGCGATGGTCCTTTTTCTTGGCTTTTAGATTGTTTTTCAGTATTATCCTATGCAGCTTCTAAGACTGAGAAAATCAGACTTGGACCTGCTGTTACATATCTTGAAGGAAGTTATAGGCATCCTATTGCAGTAATTAAGACGTTATCCACAATTGCAAGATTAAGTAATAATAGAGTCGATGCGAGATTTGGTTTCATAAAAGAAAAAGCAAGAGAATATTGGTCTAGATTTGGGATTAGTATTCCAAGAGCAAAAGAAAGAATAGACAGGTTAGAAGAAGGATTGATTATAATGAAAGAATTAATGAAGAATGGTTTCTCAAATTTTAAAGGAAAATACTACAAAATAGATATAAGCGATTTCAAACCGCTAGCAAAAATGCCTATTTGTATTTCAGCAATGAGTAAGAGAACAATAGAAATAGCATTGAAGCACGCTGACATATGGGAAGTGTCTTATTTGCCTCCTGAAATGTTAAATTCTATCATAGAAAAATATCGCAAAAAAATAGAAATTTCTCTTGAATTAGATGTTGTGATTGGAAAGAATGAGAAAGATTTCAAAAAGAAATTTAATGAGTACTTGAAAATCCGAAGAACAAAAGAAGAAGAACCTTTTATCAAATCTGCAATAAAAGGAAAACCTGAAGATTGTATTAAAAAGATTGAAGAATATCTTAATTTAGGTGTTAAAAGATTTACTTTAGCTTTCAACGAGCTTCCAAATTTAGAAGGGATTAAAATTTTTGCTGAAGAAGTAATGAGTTCATTTAAATAATTTTATATTTTTAATTTCAAAATATTATTATGTAATTAACCTTACTGTTAAACGGAATTTTTGATCTTAAAAAAGGAATAAAATTTAATAAAACATAAATAAAAGTTATTTTATTAGAAAACTTTTATTTAAATTTAATACCGCAACCATTTATCTCTAATCTCGTGCTTTAAGATTCTCATGGACATAAATAGATTTTCAGTTATTCATACAAGAAGCATAAATCCAGCTGCAATACATAAGGGATGCTTGTGAAGAATTTAAGTTATCAATACAGCTATTCTCTATAGCAATACAGTAAAACTTTCTAATTTCCTATTAATTATATGAATGCTAAGCTCGAAGGCTAACTTAGCTAGATAGTAATCTTAAAAAAGTTAACTATTTTAATAAGTTCAACTTTTTCATATTATGAACTATCCAAAGAAGTTTACATTACGCGTTAGAAAAAAAGGAATTATAATATTACCTAAAGAGCTTAGAATCGCTATTGGTATTGATGAAGGAAGTTTTCTCATCGCTGAAATTAGGGAAGAAGGTTTGCTCTTAAAGCCTTTAAAACCTTTAACTGTTAAGATAAATCCTGAGATTGTTGAAAAGATTCTTTCTGAAGAAAAGCAAATTGAAGAGGGGAAGTTCTTTGAAATCGTTAGAGGGTTACGTCGTTGATACTAGTGTTTTAGTAGCTTATATAATTGAAGATGAGCCAGGTAGAGATAAAGTTGTTGAACTTTTTGAAAAAGCTATCAAAAATCACGTAAAACTTCAACTTACTTATCAAACATTAAGCGAATTATTTTACATTTCTTCTAGAATATACAGCATAGCTGGTGAGAATGAAACCTAATAAAAAAGCAATCGAATTCGCTACATGGATATCTGATATAATGAAAATCATTGAATTAAATTCTCAAATAGCCTTTAGAGCTGGAGAACTTAGAAAAATTCTTAACATAGCTCTTACAGATTGCTATGTTATAGCTACAGCTGAGCATTTCAAAATAAAAGCTCTTTTTCTTAAACCTGAAAAAGAAATGTTGAAGAATATTGAATTAATAAGAAAATTGCCAGTTTCCTTTATATTACCCTGATAAGAAAGATATTTAAACAAAATTTTAAAATATTCTTCCCAATATATTTACCTTTGAAACTATCAAGTTATCAATAAAATTAAAGATGAAATAATAAATTTTTTTATTCTATATCTACTCTATTGCTAAAAATAGGTTTGATGCTAAGGTAAAAACTACTATTGCTATTATGAAACCTATCCAGAATAAAATGTTAAATGTCAAAGATTTCGCGAAATCTATAACTAAATTGCCATCTTTTCCATCGACAAATAATTTCAAGTATTTAGATATACCATCTAATATTTCGCTTATGATGATAAGTAAGATTCCTACTGCGGACAGTATTCCTGTGTAGCCTTTAATCCAAACGATGAATAAAGAAAAGTATAATACCATAATAAGATTTTCTGGTTATAATTTTTCGAATATCCAGATAAAGTATCTTATGTTTCAGTAAATGTAGGAGCATTTATGATGTTAGATGTTAAAAAATTAATAAAAATTGGGCGTTTCCCGCATGTATTTGATCCTTCATATTATTTGGATTGGAAAATGTAGAGGTTGGTTTTTCATTTTGGAGCAAAGGTTATTATTGCGCAGTCTTGCCAGTCGAAGGAGGAATACATTTAGAAGAAAGAACCTTAAAAAGGAAAAGCTTCATAAGGCAATATCTTATAAGTAGAAATAAGGTCTTTTGCCATAGAAAAATTTGGAATAAAAAGCCTTTAAACTACAGTTTAAAAGTATCTTTATTAAGAAATTTATTCTTTGAATTAAAGTTCAAAAGAAAAGAAAGAATTAAAGGAATTTTTGATGGTCTAATAAAAGATTTCTTATATAAATTCAATGGAAAATATTATCCATTACTCATCACACCTGATTTTAAGGATATTTTAAGTCATCTATTCGTTATGACAAGATGGGTGAAACAATTAAAAATGCTGAGTACTTCATTTATTACAGATGATGAAATAAAGGAATCTAATTTCCCTTTTTTAATAAATATAAAAAGACTAATGAATAAAGGATGAACAATAAAAATACGTTACATGCTTCTTTTAAAAAATGGTTGCTAGCGCTTTACATTTATTTTCTGGCTTAATTCTTTCACCTTTTATTAAAAATAATCAAGTAAAAATCTCCCTTGTATTAGGTAGCTATATTCCTGACTTCGATATCTTGTTAATACCTTATTTAGAACCTGCAATTAGAGCACATAGGACTTTTACCCATTCTCTATATTCTTGCAATTTTACTTATATTATTCAAAACTACAAAGAAATACTATTTTTTAGGATTAGCTTTAGGCATTTCATTGCATATAGCTTTAGACATACCTTTCGGCGGAGGAGTTTATCTACTCTACCCTTTAATCGATTATCCTTTTGGTTTCAATTCTTCACATTTTCTCTTGACTTCTTTATTTGCAGATATAATTTATTCGCTTGTTGTTGTTTATCTATTATTTATGTTTTCTATATTTTATCTCAAAGAAAAAATTATATGTAACCTGATTATCACTTTATCGTTTTCTTTTTTACTTTATGCTAGTTTAATTATACATATTATACCTAGCTTGATGCCTTTCATCCTTTTACCTTTAATTTGTTATAGGTATAGATCTATTATTTATAGATGGAATTTAAGAAAAATTTAATATAGCAAAATAATATTTTATTAATTTTTTTAAGTTATTAAACCTATATGTATTCTATTAAGTTTAAATATGTTCAATTAAGTTTTTTTATAAAATTTTTATTGAATTAAGTTATAAATAGATTATGACTAATGAAAAGATTAAGCCTAGTATTAACTTTAGGAATACCGTTATTTATGATTTTATGGATTGCATTATATCTCGTCATTTCTGTTTTGATAAATAGCATTATTCCAATATACTACAAAGAATTCAATACTTACGTTTTAACACCTTATGGTTACCACATAAGTTTAGTTCTTGCATTGATTTTTGGTTAAATGAGCATCTTTTTTTATGTAATATATTGGTCATTGAGGTTAAGATATCCACCTAGTACGGTACAAGCTGTGAAGAGCATATTTACGATAATCGGTATAGGAGAGCTTTTAGCTAGCATTGCAAGTGCAGAAGGAGCTGCAGGTGTACCTTAGGAGGCTTCATTGGATTGGTCATAGGATTTGCTTCACAACAAGTTTTAGACAGGCTATTGCAGGAATTTTCATTTTTTTAGCTAGACCAATTAGAATAGGCTATTATGCTACTTTGGGTGGTGAAACAGGAATTATTGAAGATATAAGTTCGATGTTTACAATATTAGAAAAGATGATGGTGTTCTTGTTTAAATTCCAAATAACCTGCTAATAGGCTTGAAAATATACGTAATAAAAAGAAGCTCTTAATTTTATTATTTTATAGCTACACATCTTTACCATAAAATCAAGTGTAAATTATTATGACCTCTAAAGACCATGTAGCACGATATTAGCAACACCTTCTTCATTAACACTGGATAGAACTAGTTTCTTGTTAAGTATTAATAAGCGAAGAATATGCTTTTTCAACTCTTGAATCATCACTTGAAGTAAATATAACTAACTTAGCTTTTTGCTTAATACCTCTGCTTAAAATATCTCTTATTATGAACTTTTCATCAAAACCCAGTGTAGCAAATATTATCACTAATCTATTTTCTTCAAAATAAGATAAAAATATTTAAAAATTATGCTAGAAAAGGAAATTCTAAAATTGTTTTAAGATATTTAGAATCGTTGTTGATGAATCTTGAAAAAGCCATTCAAATTGATTGAGAAACGCTCTAAACTACTTTTCATATTTAAAAATTTTTTGTTTGTTTCTATTCTATCAACTTCTGGATATTCCTGCCACATCTTAAACAGCCTGTGCATTATATTTCTTTTGTAAAATATCCACCTAAATTACCATCAAATACACCGTATTCACAAGGTCTATCAAATAATGCATCATATCTAAGTTTCAATTCAGAATAAACTTTAGAAATTCTGTTTTTAAATTAATATTTTTATTCAATAGTTCATGTAGCTTCCTTATTGAAATATAAAATAAAATTGAATTAATAATGAATTTTATAATTAAATCGTTTGTTTCCTTAATTATGAGTTTAGTTAATTTAATTTTGTTTATCTTTGATTCAAATTTATGAGGAACTTTAAATTTTGATGGACAATTTTAATTGTAACGTATATGTTCAAAATCTTCAACATTAATAAGTTTCAATAGAATTATTAAATCAATTCAATTTGAATATATTCGCTTAGCAATAAAAAATCCTTATCTTTTGTTACAATTTTTTCATTGTATGCTTTTGCAGTGGAAGCTATTATTAAATCGAGATCTGATATATTTATACCCTTTTCTTTCAACATATAATAAAGTTCAGCATACTTTAATGCAACTTTCTCATCCAATGGATATATCGTATAGATCTCTTTTAGACTTTCAAAGACTTTTAGCCTTTTATTTTCTTCTAAAACTCTAATAACTTCCATTACAGAGACTATAGATAATGAATCACCTATACTGGCTAATTTTCCTTTAAGTATATCTATTAAAACTGAAGTATCGATTAATGTCATATTTTAAACTCCTCATGCATCTTCTTATGGCTTTCTTCTATTTTTTCTATCTCCTCTCTTGTGATTAAACTCCTTAACTTAGCTATTCCATTCTCAGCTTTTTTCTTGCGATATTCATTTATTAAAATAAGCAAGAAATCGTCCCAGCTCATTGATCCTTTTTCATTTTCAAGTTTTTTCTTAATTTCCTCTGATACGGAAATCGTGGTTATCTTTTTGATCATAATTATTAATTATTAATTAACATATAATAATTATTAATTATTAATTAACATATAAAAATTCACTTTCAAATAATTAGATGCATATAATTACATGATATTTTCGATTTGAAACACAGAATACTTAAAAATCATCTTTATAAACACCTTTACGTTTCACCGGATTTGATGCTATATTATGTACCTTTTAATGCTCTTTATTTTGAAGGAAAGGAACTTATAGAAAGCAAAACTGTTTCATATTATTCCTAATCTCACTCTCTTAAAATATTGTCATAGAGTATCGAAAGGAGATTGTCTAGTAATTGGTGGTTCTCCAAATAATGACTTAAAATATGCATTACAAGAATAAAAAAATAGCTGAATTGCTTAAAACTGAAGTAAGAAACTGTACGAAAAAAAAGAGATCATAAAAAAATGAAGAATAGCAAAGTTATTTCATTTTCTTGCCATGCTTGTTATTCTTCAAAGGATTATGGTTTAGCATCTTACATTATTCTACCTAATGGTGAATATCTAACGTCTAAAGAAATATTGGAAACAAAACTTAATTCAGAATTAGTAACTCTGAGCGCTTGCGAAACAGCTAAGCAAAGCTATTTTGAAGGAGGTGATATTTTTGGGTTGCTAAGCTTCTTTTTATGCACAGGTGCGAAGAGTATCGTAGCAAGTCTGTGGAAGCTAAATGATCGCGTTGATTATTTAACTATGAAATAATTTTATATTCATCTAACTCAAGGTTCGAGTAAAGCAGAGGTCTTAAGATCTGCACAACTTAATAAAAAAAAGAATATCAAAACCCCTATCACTGGTCTCCTTTAATCCTTATAGGCAAATATCATTAATTCTCAATAGTGACGGAAAATGGCCCAAGAGATATACTGAACTTAAATTTAATCTTCACTTGTTTTATTGCTTCTTTCACTATATTCTTAATTTTCATTTCATTCTTTTCCCTTAGATATTGTTTTAGTGCATTGTTATATTCTTTTAATAAAATTAATTGATATAGTTCTGTTGTTGTTAATTTTATATCATATATATATATATAAAATTTGATCTATAGAAGTTAAGAAATGTAATAAAAATAAATTATTTGTTAAAATAAAATAATAACATTAATTTGTATTAACAAAAATAACAATTTAAAATTTTTAAAAATGATATTGATTAATTTTTTATTAAACCTTATTACTCAGAAGAAGTACCTTTTTCTAATGAAGCTTTAACCATTTCATAAGCTTTTTTCGCTTCTTCAACGGCAACCTCACTTTCAAGAGTTGTTATATCACCGAGCGATTTGCCTTCTATAAGTCCTCTAAGCAATCTTCTCATAATTTTTCCACTTCGAGTTTTTGGTAATGAATCCACAAATATTATTATAGCATCTGAAGAAACAACAGGTCCAATTGTTGCCCTAAGATGTCTCTTAATTTCTTGTTTCAATTCCTCACTAGGTAAGTAACCGTGTTTTAATACCGTAAATATTACTGGTATTTCACCTTTTATTGGATCACTTTTTCCAACACATGCACTTTCTGAAACTGCTTGATGTTTAATCATCGCAGATTCTACTTCAGCAGTACCAATTCTATGCCCTGCAACCTTTAGTACATCATCAGCTCTTCCAAGAACCCAAATGAAACCATCTTGATCAATCATTGCATAGTCTCCTGTATAAAACCACCATCCTTTATGCTTATATTTACCATAATAAACTTCAATATATCTATTAGGATCATTCCATAAGGTCATTAATTGACCTGGGTATGGAGATGTAATAACAAAATACCCTCTTTCCCCTGGTTTACAAATGTTACCATCTTCATCAACAACTGCACATGATATTCCTGGAAATATAGGACCATTTGTACCAGCTTTAAGAGGTAAAATTTTCCCTCTTCCTGGATAATGTCCTGTTAGTATTCCACCAGTTTCTGTCATCCACCAAGTACTAGATGTGCATGTTTTTTCTCTTCCAAATACTTTAAAGAACCATCGCCATGCTTCAGGATTTATTGGTTCACCAACACTATGAGCTATACGTAATGTTGATGTATCATACTTCATATAAATTTCTTCAGGTTGTTTCATAAGCATTCTTATTGCAGTAGGAGTTGTATAGAAGATTGTAACACCATATCTTTCAATAATTTGTACCCATCTTGTAAAATCAGGATAATCTGGAGCTCCTTCATACATTATTACAGTTACTCCATGCATTAATGGTCCGTATACAATATAGCTATGACCAGTTATCCAGCCTATATCTGCTGTACACCAATAAATATCATCTTCACGAATATCAAATATTAATTTCATTGTAGCATAAAGATGAACAGCGTAACCCCCTACGCTATGCTGTACACCTTTAGGTTTTCCAGTTGTGCCAGATGTATAAAGAATGAAGCTATAATCTTCACTTCCCAGAGGAACTGCTTCAACATAAACATTCTTTGGTATATCTTCAAGTATCTCATGATGCCATACATCTATTTCTGGATTCCAAGGAACCTCGTTTCCAAGTCTTTTAATTACAATAACTTTTTCTATTTTATGTCCTTCTTTTTCACATATTTTAACGACTTCATCTACGATCTCCTTTAATTTTATTTGTTTACCCCTTCTCCATAATCCATCTGCTGTTACAATTATTCTAGCTTTAGCATCGATTACTCGAGCAGATAAGGCTTCAGCACTAAAACCGCTAAATACAACACTATGTGCAGCTCCAATTCTTTGAAGTGCAAGCATATAAAGTGGAAGTTCTGGAATCATGGGTAAAAAGAGTGTGACAACATCTCCTTTCTTCACCTTGAGTTTTTCCTTAAGCATATAAGCTATTCTGTTGGTTTCTCTGAAAATATCATAATAAGTTAGCTTTCTAACCTCTTTAGGTTGGCCTCTTTCATCAACAGGTTCTCCTTCCCAAATTATAGCTACCTTGTTTTTCCTTCCTTTTTGCAAATTCCAATCTACGCACAGATAAGCAAGATTTGTTTCTCCACCTACAAACCATCTGTAAAAGGGTGGGTTACTATCATCTAATACCTTATCCCATTTTTTGAACCAGAAAATTTCATTAGCTAAACTTTCCCACCATTTAACTACTGCTTCTTTACTATTAACAGTACTTTGGTAGAATTTTTTCCAATCTTCTATACTTTCTATTTTATCCTCCCAACCCTTTGGTATAATGTACGTTTCGAATTCTTTTTTCATAACATCAACTAGTGCTCCAGATATTCCACTACTCATTATTTTTAAAAAATTTTAGGTTATATAAATAGTTAGTGATTAATTTTTATAAATAAATAAATATAGTTATAATTATATATTCAAATATATTAACTACACAATAATTTCTAGCATCATTTGAAAATATAAGTTATCCTATGATTCAGGATTGTTTTCAGAGATTTTTGATATAATTAATAAAGCCATATTAAAATAATATTTATTAAAGTAAATTTACCTAAAAAAGATAATTAAAAAATAGTATATTTCAAATTATTGGAGGAATAAAGAGAAGGTCTTATTCTTTAAAAGTTTAACTTTAAATTGAGCTAGAAGATAAAATTTCTATGTAAAGAAACTCAGATCAGGCTTGACTTATAGAGCTAAATAAAATACCGTGAGTTGTAGAATCGTATAGCTATGATGCGTTATTTTGGGAAAATACGATAATATGACAACGCATAGAAATAAGCGTATTTAAAAGATTTATAATTTATATTATTAAAATTTTAACAGCTATTTATACGCATTTTGGATAATCAAGGATATATACCATGATATCAACCCTCTCATAAATGAGGGGAATTGTACCTCCATAAATGGAAAATTCTTTTATTAAAGCCTCTTCCTACCATCTTTCTGAGTATTTTATAAAATGAAACGTGATAACCGGCTAAATATGCTGGAATATATTATATTAAAAACTATAATTGAATTTACAAGTAAATATTTATATAAAAAAAATGAAATATATGGCATGAATTCAATCATAAAAAAATTAATAGTAGTAAGTACAGTAAAAATAAAATCGATTTCTTTAATATTGGTGTAAAAAATGTTTAAAAAAATTCTTGCATTTGCTTTAGCATCGCTAATATTACTAAACATAGCTATTCTAAAGGAAACCTATGCACAAGCAGATCCAAGTAAAGATTTGGAAAAATGGCTTCTTGATAATATTAACATATTAGGTTTGTTCATGCATAGAGGAGCTGAATATTCAAAGAGAGGAAATTATTTAGAACCGACTATTAGCTTTCTCGTATCCGATTACAATAACAAAACGAGCTTATATTATCCGAAAACAGTTTCCATGACATTTTCAGAATATCTTGACTACGTTAAGAATAACAAATTAGTTTTGCAAATGAATATAACTTATTTGGGATATGAAAAAACTGGACCGCTAACTTTTGTATGGCCTCCATTTTCATATATATATAAGAGGACTTTCAACGATACTACAAAACTTGGATGGGGCACATATTTAACGAGCAATATACCTCTGATGAGTTTTGTGAGTAATGAGGCAGAGCCTTACACAGTGAATGTATTTGAATGGGATGCAAGAAATGTTTTCGTCGAAAAGCCAGAATATCTTTATGAGTACCTGATATTGGGAAATCAATCAAATGTAAAATTACCTAAGGGAGAAAACATTTTGCTAGCCTTGTCTCCTTACAAGCTAGATACTTCAATTTATGAATTAATAAAAACGGTATTAAAGGGCGGAACAATATTGTATCCAAACGATCCAGGTAAGATTCTAGATGAATTTGCAAAAGATGATACATCAGTAGGTTTATTATATATAACCTGGGAAGTTGAAGGTGATAGCGGTTATCTAAAGCCTGCAGCAGTTTCAAATTACAAACATGCTGTCATACAAAATATTACCTTTATGCATTATGCAGATGGTCTTATGCAAGAGAAAGGAGAAAGTAAAGAGAGTTGGTACAATAGAACTGTTCAATACGATATGGATAGAATAAAAAAATTCAACAGAGACTTTAAAGCTAATTACGATATTGTAAATACTCCAATTTTCTCAACTTATGGCTCTCCCACAAAGTCCTATTTTACAATAGTTGATTTATCGAACAAGGACGCAGCAAGCCTATTCAGGGCGACATCTGTGTATTACATAATAGATCCAAATGTTTATAATGGAAAAGATAAAATTAAATTAAAAATTTCAGATGTTAAAGGTAAAATTAATTTAATTTATGAAATTAATATCGAAATAGATAAAGAGAGATTTAATATAAAAGACATAAATTTAATAAACGTAGATATTAAATCTGATAAATATCATGTTGAATACGATGTTGTGGATGGTAAGTCTTCTGATGTAATTACTATTCGATCTGAGAAATCTTATAACGAAGATGGATCCTTAGTTTTGAAATTAAATTTCAAAATTAAAGGTCAAATTTTTGCATCTTCATCTGGAGAAATTTTTGAATATGAATATCCTATAGGAAATTACCAAGAATTCTATTCTTCCTCTTCTCAAGAAATGGGAACCTTAAATATCTACATTGGTGGATGGATGCCCAATCCGCATCCTGGTACTACTTCAGTATTTGATTTCTCATCAGATGGTTCAGGTAATGAGATGTCAATCAAGCAAAAAACATCTACTTACATTTTAAAATTATTTTATCATTCTTATTATGTAAACGTTACCGACACCATATCATATGGAGGAGTATGTGAATGGAAATGGACTAACCAAAAATCATTAATTTATCAAGAAACTACTATGATGGGCAACTATTATTATTATGCCTCTACTTATTCAGACTGGAAATATAACTTGGATGGCATCATGATCATAAAAGATAATAAGATAATCTTTAAGGTTACAGACGAAGGTTCGTTTCAAATAAATATATTATCCTATATCGCAGGTGCAACATTAACTACAAAGTATAGGCGAATCCAATCACCAGAGTTGCCCTCAGCTACATGTTCAGGTAAAAGTATTTTTGTATATTTTATTGAAGAGAGGTATCCAGTCTATGAATCCTCATCTAGACAGAAGAATGAATATTATAACTATGGATGGAGGCTTTTCTTTGATAAACATGAATATTATAATCTAACAGAGGATCAGCCTGTTGAGATCCCCGAATCGCCTAGTTTGCTAATCTCCCTAGATACACATCAAACCGTAGTAGAAGAAGAATTGACTGGATACATTATTAGCTATGGAAAAGATGCCATAGGTTCAACTGTATCATTAAATGCCTATGTTGAATTTAATAATACAAAAGTTCCTATTACAGTAACCCCTAACAAGTTAACAATAAGCGAAGGTAAATATCCTTCGTTTACCTTAAAAATGCCAAGTTATGTAAGTTTGCGCTCCAAATTCGGAGAAAATATGCCTCTAAGACTTCCAGTTATTATAAAAGCGGTAGATAATAGGGGCGCAAATGCTACTGAGATTGTTCTCTTAAATGCAAAAGGATATTTCATTGTATTAAATTTCAAAGATGTTGATTTAAACCTTCCAGACGATCCATGGAAATCAAATGTATTGGAAAAGCTTGGGGTACTGATTAATACTAAGCCCTTGAAAGGTGTCACCTTGGATATTAGCATAAGAGAGAAGAATAGTATGAAGGAGGTATATAGAGATAGAGTCAGGGATTCCCGTTATGTGATAGTTTATGACCCTAATATTTTCGAGAAAGACAAGACTTACATTTTGAATTATACATTGAATTTAGATGTTTTAAAGCTTTTTAAGGTTGAAGATGCTGCGATAAATATAAAGATACCCGTTCAAATACCTGAAGATAAAAATTATGCAAACTACACTGTTTATGTACCTTATTCATTATTTGAGAGATATCAAAAGTATACTTATGCACTGAAGGGTGAAGATAAAAAGTATAGGCTGCTGCTTGCAGATCCCAAGTTGGTACTTGAGTTACCAATCATTGGTATTCTTTCCTCAATTTCATCTCTAGCACCTGAAGATCTTAAACCTTTCTTTTCAACCCTTATAAATTCGTTTGATAAATTAGGATTTTATATCGGTCCTAAAATAGCTTTTCCTGCAATATTGAGTCAAGAGGCTAAAGATACGGAGCTTGAGGTTTTCTCAGAACCTTTCAACTTCAGAGATTTAAATTACAGGCTTTATGAAGATGGATTTAAAGACCCTTCAAACTATTGGAGTAAACTTGCAAAAGTTATAATTTTACAGGCTGAACTTTTAAGAAATTATAAGTATGCAGAATCATTAACGTTAATAGTATCTCGAATAGCTGCTTTGCTAATAACTTTAGCGATATTTGAAAATAGATTTATTAAAGATATAAGCGGTGAGAAAGAAAATAAAATTAATCTTTTCCAATGGTTTGAAAAAAAGTTTGGTGGACTTAATCCTAATAAATTAAACACGTTAAACAAGCTTGATTCATTGAAAATAGGTATGCTTACAGGCGAAGGTGCTTTATTAACAATATTAAATCTACCATTTTTGAAAGATTCCTTCTTTACCCCTCTTATTAAGCCCTTAAAAGAACGTGTAGGACAAGAAGGGGTTTCGTTAATAATTGCATCATCTTTTAAAATTATAAGGTTCTTATTTGACAGCTTAATAAGCAAGGGTAAATTATTTGGTGATTTGGCTTTCGAATATGTATTCCAAATTATTGCTTTCATAGTATCCCATCTTCTAATGCTGATCCATAATTTGATTAATCAAATACTCGTATTTCTTGAACTAGGAAGATTGAGTTTGGCTAATTTATTTTTATTTTTAACCAATTCTCTATACCAATTTAATTTTATAGCTCAGCAATTGCAAGACATCTCTTATGGAAATTTGAGAAAAAATATAATGCTCCCAGTTGAGGAACCGTCATGGAAAAAAAGGGGGGAATTATACGGTGTAGCGAATTTACCTTTGGATTATTCCGGATTTGAAGAAGGCTTTTATCTTATCGCTGACGGTTATCTCATGGTTGAATCTATTACAGCTATGATACTCTCAATAGTTAGAGGTCTTGATGGTATCAAATTTAAAATAAAAAATGTTGAAAGAGGTAAAATACTTGAATCGATTTTCAGTCTGTCAAAACTCTTTACTGGAGAAACACTTGGAATAAATAAAGGTCAAGGATTTAGTAAAAAGAATATACAAGGTGCATATCTAGCCTTCGTAATTGCAGTGTTGGTAGATAGTATCATCAAAATTATATGGAATTATATTTTCTATTTCTTAATAATATACAGCAACGTTGCGACAGAGCTTTTTGCTTTTATGGGCGTTCTATTGCAAATGTTTTTACCTTTAATCACTGCCATATTTGTTGGTAGTAAAACGGCTAAAAATGTTGGAATAAAAATGAATTTCCAAAAGGCTTTACAACTTAGCGATGAGGATGCAAAATCATTGAAATCACTTTCTGATAAAATTAGATCATCAGGCTTAAAACTAAACGATATGATTACAACCTTCTACTATGATTCAGAATTCTTTAATGAATTAACGGGTTATTTAAGGGATGCTAATTTATTACTAACGAGAAGTTACTACAGGATAACAAATGCTACTGAGCAGCTTAAAATGCAAGAATTGAGGGCTGCATATGATTATGAAGCCGCTTATTTGTCGCTAATGCTTTTCGCAATTGTTAATTCACCATCTTCTAGAAGCTTAGCTTTAGAAACAGACTATTTGAGCAGTAAATTCACTACAATCGCAGAAATATTGAATAATGCATCGTTGTTATTGAATAATGCAACAATGAATGGTCATACAATAGATAAGCTAGGACCTCTTGTTATTTTAACACCTTCAGATGTTTTCACGAACTATTATCCTGCAACAAACAATATTGATGTAGTTATTTCCAATATAGGAGATAAAGATGCAAACGTTAAGCTTAAGATTTTAGAAACAAATATGACAGGAAGCTTTGAGTCTAATGTAGTTAATTTAAAAGCTAGAAGTACTGAAATAATATCGTTAAAGCCGATAAAAAAAGCTGGTGAGTCGGAATCAGTACAAGCTACCTTATTAGTTTATGTTGATGATCAATTAATTTATGAACTGTATATAAATATACCTTTAACCATAGAAACTTATAGTGCAAGCAATAATGAAATCGAAGTTTATAGCGACGGTCCTGTTTCTATAACTGATAATGGAATAAGAATAACGAACTCCACAATCGTACAAATTTCTCTTCCTAGAGGCGATTCAAGATATGTTGCATTGCTGGATGGACGCATGATAAGATCTGCAGAAATTTACAGTAATAATTATACAATTTTAGCCATTGCTTTTAGTAAGCCTGTTTCAGGAATTATAACTTATAAAAGTATAAAGCAGGATGTTGAATATCTTGAAGGAAAAGGTTCTGTAAAAGGAGAGACAGGTGTTACAATAGAATCTAGTGGCGCTTTCAAAGCCCAAGTATCTATACTTCATGATAATCCTTATCCAGAAGCTTCTCTAGCGGGTGCTGAAAAATACAAAATAATTTCAATAGATTTACTTAGCGCAGAGGCCGGTTATGTAACAATTAAAATATCTTTCGAAGATCTAGGAATATCTGATCCCTCACAAATACATTTGTATAAGTATAATGCAACTTTAGAAGCTTATCAAGAAGTTAAGGACTATCAAGTCGCTATTAATGAAAAAGTAGTAATATTTAATTTAAAGCCTGGTGATCCAGTATTTGCTTTAACATACAGTAAAATTACAGGAGGAATAAGTAGCGGAGGAACAGAGATTAAACAAAAATCAAGATTAATAATATTTGATAATAATATACTTTTAATAATAATTATACTTATAATAGCACCACTTATTTTAGCGATATTATTATATAAGAAATTTAAAAAGTAATTTATTTTTTAAATAATTTTTTAAATTTATATTAATTTATAGTTATTTTTATATATTATTTAGAAAATAATTTATCAAGAAATAACCATTTTGAAACTTTAATCTGACTCCTTCAATATTAAAAGAGAGGATTCCTTATTGATTCATAGCTATATATATATATATCATATTAAAACAATCGAGGATTCAACAAGTTCACCATAAATTCATTAATAGTGATAACATCACGATCATTTTCATAACTATAAGAACATTAAAATAACGATAACTAATTTCTTTCATTTTAATATTAAGTTTGGTACATATATAGAGAAATATTTAGGATTAAAAAACACTCTGTATTATCTCTTAGAAAAATACCCATGATAAATTAATTACAAGTTATTCTTTCTTTAACTTAAATTGATTTAAGAGTTGAGCACACTCCTTAGATTAACTAACTTTATTTACTATCTCCTTCCTGTCCTAAAGAGCAATACTTGTCATAAAGGATAATCTTAGTTTTTTAATAAAAGGCCTTATGGAAAAACAATTAAGCTAAACTGAATTTTTAGTTTTAATTTTCTTAATTATTTTATAACATAATGAATTAATAAATAAACAAAAATTGCAACATTAAAAAAGAATATAAGATTACCAGTTAAGCTAAATTGACCATAAGCTATTCCTAAAATCAAATACCAAATTATAAAAGGTCCTGTGAATATTAAGATGCTAAAGAAGATTATAAGAAGTAGAAAGAAAGTGAAACCTAAAAATAGCAAAACTAATCTTATTGAACGTCTTTGAATATAAGGTATCCATGGCCAGAATATTATTGCTTGTGATAATAATATAACAGTCCCAAACCTATTAAAAATAAGAGAAGAAATGGATGTAATTAATAAAGCTAAAATAAACCCTTTCCCCTTTTCAACCTTCTTATGAAATAAAAGTATAAGTAAAAAAGGTAAAAAGAAAAATAAAAAGATAAGAAGATAATTTGGAGAATAAAGGTAGGGATGTTTCGGAGGTGGCGGATAAGTATCATAAGTTAAAACTAATCCTAAGTTTGTGGAAAAAGTTACAATTAACAATGATGGTAAAAACGATAGAAAATAAATAAGTATTCCTAAGAAAGATTTGAGTAATTTTCTTAAATTTTCTCTACTAAAAATTAAATGAACCAAAACCATTAGAACCAATAATGAAGGAATAATCCAAGTTTGTAATGAATTAATATATTTTTCTTCGTTTATAAGCAAATAGTCTGGGTTATATTCTGGAATTATGTCTGCTTTATCTAAACTAATTATTAACCTTTTCAAATATTCTCCATAAATTTGAAAAGATTCTATTTCCATATTTTCCATAACATCTTTCTCTGTATGATAAACTTCTGAAGCTAAATCAGGTTTATTGCTTCTTGTAGAAATTTCTATGGAAGGAATTCCTTCAGCTATTATTGGTCCTTGATCTGTAAAGGAAATGTCAACTGTTCTATAAATATATTCCCAAATCCCTACAGGATCTTCTACTTTAATTTTCATAAAATCTCCAACATCTTTACATAATTTTCTTAACCATAAAGGAGAGTAACCTTTAAATTGTCCCATCGACTCTAAAAAAATACTTGTTAACTTTCCTACAGCTAAATCTTCAGCTACTATTACTACCTTAACTTTAGACTTAAAACTCTTTGCAAAAACTTTAGCCCCTTGCATACCCCATTCTTCACTATCTACAAAGGCAAAAAGTATATTTCTTTTCGAAGTATAATTAATCAACTCTTTAGCCAATTCAATCAAAACTCCTACATGTCCTGAAGTATCGCTTGCAGCTTCTATACTCATAGGTACCATGTCGTAGTTGCCTAGAATAGCTATTGTTTCATTTGTCATTCCTTTTTTAAAAGCGTATAAATTCCATCCCGTTCTCTTATATTCTATGTTTACCGTAAAATTTTCTTCTGTTATTTCATATCCGAATTCCTTCAAAACATTCTTAACCCAAAGAAATGCTTCATAAGCTCCTTGAGTACCTGTAGTTCTTTTTGGGAAGTTTTTTGAAAAATAGTAGGCATAATTATACGCATCTATCCCGCTAAAATACAATTCTTTTTCATAAACTTCTATTCGACTTGATGAAGTAAAATTAATAAAATGGAGTAATAAAAAAGTGGATAGAATTAATAAATTAATAAGTAGCAGGCTGAAATTTTTTCATAAAATTAATATATTTAACTATTATTAAAATTTTAAAAGAATTTACAAAATATTGAAAAACTCTACCTTTAGTGCAGAAGGCGGTCTACCTTTAAATTATTCCTTTTAAAATTTCATTAATTTCCGAGATTATTTCTTCTTCACTTCTTGATGTTTCCAAATGTTGATAATCAGCATATCCCTGTTTCTTTTCTTTAATATGTGTAACTACAAGCTCTGTAGCTTTTCTAGTAGGATGGGTAATTATATTAATATATGCTCGTAAAATTGCGTCAATCGTAGCTTCTTGTAAAACATATTTTTCATTGTCAAATTCAACATACAATCTGACATGTTTATGGCCTGGAGGTATAAAGGCTATTATTCTTTTTACGTCGCTATTCCTTAATACTTTTACCATAAAATGAAAAAATTTAAAAAAATATAAAATTAAGTTTTTGTACTATTATGGTTTTGCTCGTGTTCTTCCATTATTTCCTCGCAAATTTATTTAAGTTCGCTAATTATTCTCTTAGGATAAGAATAAGGTACTCCCAGTTCTTTCAAAGTTTCCTCTATTAGGGAAGCAATAGATGAATATAATTGAAACCATGTTTTTCCTGCAGTCCAAGCTCTAGCTTCCATTTGTATTCCATTTTCTAAGAATTGAACTGGAAAAACAACAGGTGGGGGATCAATCAAAATATACCATTGTTGGTTAAACTTGTTTAATAATATTTCAATAACTTTTTTAATATCTATTTCAAACGGAACTGTAAACTGTACTCTCACCAATCTTGCTATAGAAGAGGAGTAATTTATTACTGGTGAGTTAAACAATTCATTATTTGGAATTCTTATAAAGAAACCTTCGAAACTTTGAACTTTTGTAGAAAGTAAACCTATATCTGTAACCATACCTACGTTGTTATTGTAATTTATAAAGTCTCCTATTTTAAAGGGTCTTTCTATGATCAGTAAAATACCTGAAAAAAAGTTTGAAAGAGTTTGTTGAGCAGCTAAACCTATTACAATACCTATGAAACCTCCAGCTATTAATAACTCAGTAAATTGAACTCCAGGGATTTCCAGTTGTCTTATTGCTATTGCCATACCTATAAGGATTATTATATAGTTAACAAGTTTTGAAATATTTCGAATAACATGTATAGGTGCTTTTTCATGGAGTCTTCTTCGAATAATTTTAGTTAATTGTCTAGATGTTATTATAGCTATAATTATCGCAAGAATAGCTTCTATGTAATTTTGATAAAATCTAAAATAATCCCATATATTTTGTAATATTTGCAAATAAAAATAAATAATCATGTTCCAAAACTCATTTCAAATTCTCCACCAAAATGTTTTAACGGTACTGTAGGTATTAGTTTGCTTCCTTCCAATGAAGGTTTATTGGTAAGTTTTACTACAGCCAGACCTTTTTTCAATCTATAAAGCTGAATCATCTCTCCGCAAATTATATCATTGTTGATAAAAAGCGAAAAATCATGAGCTTTAAAGATGATTTTTGAAATAGTCCCTATACTTTCTCCTTCATTTATTATTTCTATTAAAGTCAAAGCTTCATGTTTATTTGAAAATACCCTTTCAAAAAACGCATTAGTTTTCCAATACCTATAAATTACTCCGTTACTTATATTTCCATATAAAGCGTATTTCTTAGGATAAATTTCTATTGTATCTATTAATTTATAAGTCTGATTATTTGTAACATAAATTCCTATATCTAAGGGTAATTTAACATAAACCTTGATTTGCTCACCTGAATTAACGTATATATAAGGATCAAATACGATGCCAAAATATTCTGTTACCGAAAAATCTAGACTAAGCTTAGGCAATTCTTCTATTTTTAATCCTTCAGGAACCTCTATTCTTTTGTCTCCTCTAATGTAAACACTATTATTCTTTTCTTTAGTGATAATATATTTGGGTTCCATATTTTTGTTTTATTCTCTTACAATAATAAATATAAATAGCCTTATAAATTTTTGAAAAATTTTAATTTATGAGATGCTTAACTGTTGTTATTTTAATTTCGTTGATTTACACCATAAGTTATTCGCAAGAACATCCAAATAGTTTAGCGAACCAAAATAATGATTTAAACAATTTAAATTATGGTATCGCTCCTTTATTTAAAATGGTTAATTTATCAGCGACTGAAAATATACCTAAAATAAAAGCTTCCAATATTCCTTTACATCTACCCTTCAAATATAAGTATAAAATTAACCAACATACTAATAATTATGAGATAACACAAAGTTCACAAAGCGATCTAAAAATTTTATTAAGTTTCGAAGGAATACATTATGGTTTCAACGGAATTTACCCTAATTTTTATACACCTCCAGATGTTCAAATAGCTGTAAGTAATAATCATGTGGTAGAATTTGTAAATGTTTTAGGTGCTGTTTGGTCAAAATCGGGAAATTTTTTAGGTTATATATCCCTTAATTCTTTATTTTCAGGAAATTATATTGGAGATCCTAGAATAATTTTTGATCCTTTAAGTAATAGATTTTTTGCCAGCGTATTTGATAAAGATTACAATGCTATAAGAGTTGCTGTGTCAATTACAGATAATCCTTTAGGGAGTTGGTATGTTTATATTTTTTACCAACCAAACGGTTTATTCCCGGATCAACCTTATATAGGTGTAAACGATGATAAGGTGGTCGTTTCTGCAAACATTTATCATCCTACTTTAGAAATATATTATGGTGCACAGTATTGGATAATAAACAAATCCCAAATGCTTTCAGGCTTATCTGTTAATTACGCAGTAAGTGACCTAGATACAACAGTTGCTTCAATTAGACCTGCGCACCATTTATCTTCTTCAAATATTTTTTACATGGCTACAACTCAAACAATTTCCAATAATTTAATTTACGTTTATTCTATAATAGGTACGCCTCCTTCAAGCGTAATAGTAAATAAATACAATTTTAACGTAAAAACAATAAATAGTCCTCCTATTGCACCTCAAGCTGGTTCTCCAAGTTACTTAGATACTATAGATATAAGGATTCAGGATATAATATGGAAGAATAATAGATTATTGTTTACAGCCAACGTAGGATGTACACCGGCTGGAGATTTTACTACTAGATCTTGCTTAAGAATAATAGAAATAAATACAAGTAACTTTTCAATTAAACAAGATTTTGATTATGGAATAGCAGGCAAATACCTCTTTTTTGGTTCTTTAAGGTTAAACAAAGATAATATTATGTTTATAATTTTTGGTTATTCTTCTCCTACAAATTATCCTGGTTTAATGGTAACCTATCAAACAATACCTAATAATTTAGAAAATCCAATAATTTTAAAGAATGGCTTAGGTCCTGAAACAGTTTATTGTTCAAATAATGTTTGCAGATATGGAGATTATTTTGGTTCAGCTGTAGATCCTTTAGAACCTGAATATGTTTGGGTTGCAGGAGAATTTGGAAGAGGTTCTTCAGGATGGTCTACATATATAGCAAAACTAGGTTTAACTGAATATTTCATAGTAGCAAGCTACTCAATAATAGGAAATGAAACAGGTTCTTCTCCACCTATTTTAAGATATTACTATAATAATAGTTTACATTCGGTAACATTAACAAAAAATCCTGTCAAATATAAGGTAGATAAAAACAGTCCTTGGGAAGTCACTGAAATTTTAATAGGTTCCAATGAAAATGAAAGATGGAAAACAAATCAAGTTACAAAAGGAATTGTAAATTCTCCCTTAACTATAAACCTAACTTATTACCATCAATATTATGTTCAATTTAAATATGAAATAATTAACGGAGGAAGTGGATATTTACCACCAAAAATTAAAATATACCAGTTTAATCAACAATTGGAAGTTGAACCTGATACATATATTTGGGCTGACGAAAATATTTATAATTTTACCAATCCTTTGATAGGTTCAAATGAAAATGAAAGATGGTATTCTTTAAATAGCGAAGGAAAAATAGATAAGGCTGGAATTTATAAAGCTTCGTATTATCACCAATATTTAATAACGTTCAACTATAAAATTATCGGTAAATTAAACAATAACGCACCTGAAGTAAGTTTTACTCAATTTGGAGAGACAAAAAATCCAAGTTTAATACTACAGTTTGGATTGATACAAATACTAAATATAATTTTACCAATCCTTTGATAGGTTCAAATGAAAATGAAAGATGGTATACCAACAATGAAACAAATGGAATAGCAGAAAAACCAAAAATTATTTTAGTAATTTATTACCATCAATTTTCAGTTAATTTTACTTATAAAGTAATAGGAGGAGGAGAATATAAGGAACCTATGATTAATTTTATTCAATTTGGTAAAAATGTGGATGGTAAACCAAATTATCTTGTATGGGTAGATTCAAATACAAAGTTTATATATCAAAACCCATTACCTAATTCCAACGAAAATGAAAGATGGTATTCTTTAAATAATGAAGGTGTGGTTGAAAAACCAGGAGAAGTATTGATTATTTATTACCATCAATATTATGTTCAATTTAAATATGAAATAATTAACGGAGGAAGTGGATATTTACCACCAAAAATTACTATATATCAATTTGGTAAAAAGATAATATTAAATCCTGATACATATATTTGGGCTGACGAAAATATTTATAATTTTACCAATCCTTTGATAGGTTCAAATGAAAATGAAAGATGGTATTCTTTAAATAGCGAAGGAAAAATAGATAAGGCTGGAATTTATAAAGCTTCGTATTATCACCAATATTTAATAAACATAAAATATTCAGTTATAGGTAAAGACTTACCTAAATATCCTATCCTTTATGGAGTAAGTTCAGGAAAAAATATTTCTAAGGAAATTCTTAGAGAATTTGTTCAAATATGGCTAGATTCAAATACAGAATTCTATGTAACAAATATTATTCAAGAAAGATTAAATGAAAGATGGATTGCACTTAATTTTAGATATTTTGTTACCAAGCCTGAAAACATAGTAATTGATTATCAACACCAATATTATGTTAACATCACAGTTAACTTTAAAGGCGCAGGTAACGTATATCCTTTAAGTGGTTGGTATAACGCTGGTTCAACTTTATTAATTTCAGTTTACCCAAATAATGGATGGAAATTTTATAAATGGATAGGGTTCGGTAATGGGTCTTATACAGGATTTGAGAGGAATGCTTCGATTATAGTAAATTCACCAATAGAAGAAACAGCAATCCTTCTGGTATCATTAAAAATCTATTCAACGAGCGGAGGAATAGTCAAGTATTCCTATGAGAATGAAACAGGAGAAGTAAAAGAGAATGCGATGAAAGAAATTTTTGTTTTACCAGGAACTGAGATTAAATTAACAGCAGAACCGGCATCTATATTCTTTGTATTTAAAGATTGGAATTTGGGATTAAAAGAAACACAAATAAAGATAATTGTAGATAAACCTACGGAAATAATGGCTAACTTTGACTTAAACTATTTCCTTATAATAATTATTTTACTTGCAGTAGCAATTTTTATAGCAATAATTTTAATAATAAGAAGAAAAATCAGTCTTTAATGCTAATTCCAAGCAATCTTAATTCGTCAGTTAATCTATCATATTTTAGAATACCGTTAACTTCCAATCTGTTTATCGCTTGCTCAATTCCTTCTATACTCCACGAATATTTACTTATCAGTTTATTTATTAATTCAATTTTCTTTGTTCTACCACCACTTTCTATTAAATTTTCAATTATTTCATAATCAGTTTTTGCCAGATGAGCTCTTGCCGAAGGGAAGTCCCAAAATCTTATATTCCCACTTTGTTTCACATAAGCTTCTCCTGCATCTACGAATCTTTTTAAAGCTTTATAAGCTTCTTCGATACTTAAATCAACTTCGAATATTAAATGAGAAATCGTTACAACCCCACCATATTTTATTGCTACTTGTAAAACTTTTTTATCGATTATTTTATCTATTCTCTTCTCTTCATTATTTTTTATTAACTTGTATAAGAATAATGGATGTAAAGATATTCCAATAGAAATTCCTGCTATGGAAGAAATGATAATCGATAAATTTTCCCAGGTTAATATACGTGCCGCATAAGCTACTCCTGTCGCAGCTAAAGCTATTATAAAAAAAGTAAAGGCAGATAGCGTAGAGTTCGCAAAATCGTCCTTAATTTTGTTTCTATATGAAAATACCTCCAGATTAGAAAATATAGAAAATCTTAAATATGAAATAATAATCGATGTAATTATTAAAAATGAAATCAATGAAATAATTTCTACCAACATTATTTAAATAACTTTCTGTATTTTTCTTCTATTGTATTTATTATTTTTTCATTTTCTTTTTTTCTATTTATTAAATTATTAATATTTTCATTAATCCT
>Ga0209393_1000052_pt1 | contig 59198 bp, 55 predicted proteins | sample SSWtaG_2_FD_184117 | JGI IMG/M metagenome (GOLD analysis project Ga0209393, IMG submission 184117) | Hot spring microbial communities from Sandy's Spring West, USA to study Microbial Dark Matter (Phase II) - SSWsed_130316 (SPAdes)... | ecosystem: Environmental > Aquatic > Thermal springs > Hot...
AAGGGTAAGTCCTGAAGAGGGACTAATTTTATTAATTCGCAAAAGAGCTTTGCCGAATAGCTTACCCCTACTACTCTTCCCTTTTCCATTTTGACCGGCACTATAATGAAGAGGTTCTTTTTGGCTCGAGTAAAGGTAACATACATAAGGTTGACCATCTCTATGAATTCCTTTGTCCTTTCCTCAAGGAAGGCTTCCCACTCAAAAAGTTCGCTTAATTCACTCTTTTTTCCTAAAAAGAAACCTCTTTCTGTTTGAAGCCGAAGGGGGAAGCTATCCCTATCTCCCCATCTTGAGCTTGGATAATCAAGAACAGTTATTACATTGTCAAACTCAAGCCCTTTTGAGGCGTGGATGGTCATTAGGGTTACCTCAGCCTTTTCTGGAAGGCTTGGGCTTTTCCCCTTAACCTCCTCTGTTAGGAGGGAAAGAAGGCTTTGAAGACTGTATCCTTCCTTCTGCTTGGATAAAACAAGAGAAAGAAAAGAATAAAAAAAGGGCTTTTCCTCTGGAAATTTTTCAGAAAGCCTTAAGCTTTTCCATAGATGTTGCAGAAAGTCGTATGGTGTTAAAAGCCTTCCTATTTGTAATGGCTTTAGGATGTGTTTTTCAAAAAATTCAAGATGCGCATTTTTAAGGTAGTCCCATAGAGTAAGAGAAGTTTCCTCGGCTGACGCCACGGAATCACTTGGTAGGGCTTTAAGAAAAGCTTTATGGCGGGCATAGTTTACTAAGACCTGTCTACCCAACTCAGGGAAGATGTTGGCTAAGACCTTAGCTAAGGCTAACTCGTTGTTTTCATCAAGAAGGAGCTCAAGATAACCAATAAGACCATGAACAAAGGGCGACTTATTAAGCTTTGCTATTTCCTTTGAGGCTAAGGTAAAGCCCTGAGCCCATAAAAATTGATAAAGCTCTGAAAGGGCTTCATTCTTAAAAAGGAGAATTGCTGTAGTGGATTGCTCCCCTGTTTGCTCATCTTTAGCCTTAACTTCCTTTAAAAAGCCTTTTATTGCTTCATGGACCTTCTCCTTAGGCAAGCTTCTGCTTTCTTCCACTTTTAAATAATGAATAAAAACCTTTCCGTTGTAATCATTCGTGTAGCTTTGCTCAAGGTCTTTAAACATTTCCTTTAGCTTTTCACAAAACCATGGGGCAAAGGAGCAGTGGAAAAATTCAACTACCTTTTTTGGTAGTTTAATATCTTTGGATTCCAGGCCTACATAAGCTCTAAGTAGAGGAATAATAAGACTTCCAACTTCATTCCCCTTTAAGGGAGAAAAGAAGGTGTTGTTGAAACATACGATGTTTTTACAGCTTCTATAGTTTTTATCAAGCCTTTCTTCGGAAACTTGGTAGCCCCTTTCAACGAGAGATGCTTTCCAGGAAAAAAGATAATCTGGGTCTGCTCCGCGCCACCGGTAAATGGACTGCTTTGGGTCCCAAGCAAGGTAGATGGGATGCCCCTCAGATAAAAGGTTTTCTAATATAGGACTCAGATTGTAGTAATGTAAAACATCTGTATCCTGAGATTCGTCCTTTATCAAACACTCAACCCTACCAAGCTTATAGTAAATCCAGGGAAGAAGTCCATCTTCCGAAAGATAACTTTTTAGTTTTTCCTTCCAAAATCCCATGTATATTTTGCGGTAAGATAGGAGAACCTGCTCTAAGTCCTGTTTAAGCTCTTGGAATAATTTGTAGTATAGTTGCGCCCTTTTGTAGGGTTGCCTTTCTGGATAATCCTCCGATGAATTGCTTAATTCAACCTCTTTTCCCCGAAGAACCTGCTTTTCTATGTATCTCTCTAACCCCTTAATAAGACTTTTTTTAAGGTTGACCTTTCCCTTCTCTTCCTCCTCAAGAATGAAAGTTATCAAGTCAATAAGAAGGGAGAAGAGCTTTTCATTATCCTTTGCCCGATAATAGAAGTTCAAAAGAGCCTTCTCTAAGAATTCTTCTGGCAAGTTTTTTTCAACCTCCAACCGAGAGGGTAGCTCGAGCTCGTAGGCTAAACCTCGAAAAAGCCGATAAAGATAGCTGTCTATGGTACTTACTTGAAGCTTGGGATAGAAAAGAAAAAGATGGTTCAAAAGTTCTTGAGCCACCTCAGGTTTAATACCCGTTTTTTCTGATAAATCCTTTCCCCTCTCCGTAGAGAGGGAAATCTCCACTAAAAAGGTCAATATCCTTTCCTTCATTTCAAAGGAAGCCTTGTTCGTAAAGGTAAGGACTAAGATCCTTGAAAGGAGAGGGATATCTCCCTCTCCTTGGGTTGATCTATAGCTGATGCGTTTTGCGAGTTCTTTTAGATAGTTTAAGGCTAAAGTATAGGTCTTTCCACTTCCTGCACTTGCCGAAAGTAAACAAACCATACCGTTTACTTCATAGCCGCTCCAGCAACCGTCCCAAGCACAGTAATGGGAACTTGTTCTTCAACTCCCTTTACGGCACGGTTAACGCTGCGGAGGGTCCTTTTTGCCTCGTTGTAAAGGGATTCGTCCTTAACCAACTTACCAAGAGTCCCCTCCCCCTTTTCTATCTTGGAAACGATGTTGTGCAAGCTTTGAGAGGTTGCCCTAAGGTCTTTGGATAGGGCTTTCAGGTCTTTATAAAGCTCTTCGTCGGTTATAAGCTTGCCAAGGGTCCCCTCTCCTCTTTCAAGCTTCATAGCTACTCTTTCTAAGGATTGGGAAGTGTTTTTAAGATGATTGTAAAGTTCTTCATCCTTTATAAGCTTGCCAAGGGTCCCCTCTCCTCTTTCAAGCTTCATAGCTACTCTTTCTAAGGATTGGGAAGTGTTTTTAAGATGATTGTAGAGTTCTTCATCCTTTATAAGCTTCCCAAGGGTCCCCTCTCCTCTTTCAATTTTTGCAGTAAGAACCTTTAAGTTTTCTGCTGCAGAGGTTAGGTCTCTGTACATCTTTTCGTCAGTCAAGAGTTTACCCAAGGTTCCTTGCCCCTTTTCAATCTTTTCTGCGATGGTTTTGATGCTTTCGCTTGCCTGCCGGAAATTAGAGACCAAAACCTTAAGGTTTTCCTGCCCCTCTTTAGTACCAAGTAGCTCTTTCAATCCCTCAACCGTTGGTCCTATGCTGGCAAGAATTTGGTCAAGGTCAACTGGACTTTCAGTTTTGGCTATCATCCCACCTTCAGGAAGAAACCTTGCTGAGCTCCCAGGTCTTATCTCGATAAACTTATCCCCAAGGACACCAAAGGTCCGAACCACGGCAACCGCATCTTCTTGAACTTTGTACTGCTGGAAGATGTTCAACTCTACCTTAGCCTTTCCTTGAGGTGTAAGCTCTATGTTTCCTACTTTACCGATCTGCACCCCAGCCATTTCAACCTTCGCTCCCCGGATCAATCCTGAGACAGAATCAAAGACGGCATAAAGCTTGTAAGTGTTCTTTGGAGTAAAGGCTTCCTGGGCAAGCCTCACCGTAAGAAAAAATAGAGCAATCAACCCAAGAAACACAAATACTCCAACTTTGACTTCTGTTCTTCCCCTATCCTTCATGGTTTCCCTCCTTTACCCCTTCTAAAAGGGCGGATTCTAAGAATTTTCTTATAAAAGGATGGTCAGACCTTCTTATCTCTTCAGGGGGACCAGCCTGAACAATTATCCCCTCATTCAAAAAGGCAATCTGGTCGGCATACCTTAGCGCTAAAGGAACATCATGACTGATGATTACACAGGTCAAGTTGAAACGCCTTTTTACTTCCATGATAAGCTCAAGGATAGACCTCTGCAGAATAGGGTCAAGACCGGTTGTGGGCTCATCAAAGAGGATAACTTGAGGATGAAGGGCAAGGGTCCTCGCTAAGGCTGCCCTCTTTCTCATACCACCTGAAAGCTCAGAAGGATACTTATCCTTGGCTTCAAGTAATCCTACCGCGGATAAAAGCTCGTCAACCTCTCTTTCTATCTCCTTTTCCGGTAATTTGGCATGCTCGACCAGAGGGAAAGCCACGTTTTCGCCAACGGTCATGGAGTCAAAAAGGGCTCCTTCTTGGAAAAGATAGCCGATCTTTTTTCTGACCTCTTGCCACTCCTTTTCGCTTAGCTTAGTAAGGTCCTTGTTTTCAAACCAAATTTCTCCTTCATCAGGGGTTAGCAACCCAACGAGGTGCTTTAGTAGAACGCTCTTCCCAGTTCCGCTCTGCCCCATGATAAAGGTGGTCTTCCCCTCAGGTATTACCAGATTAATTCCTCTCAAAACCTGAAACCCGTTAAAACTTTTCTTTAGATTTCTAATGGTTATCATCTCTTCTCTTCCCTTTTGTCATTCCGAGGGTAAGCAAAGGTTTTTCTAAAAAAACAGCGTCGTTAAAATGTAGTCAAAAATAAGTATCCCTACTGAAGAAATAACAACGGCTTCGGTGGTTGCCCTTCCAACCCCTTCCGCACCACCGCTTGCATAGTAGCCTTTGTATCCACAAACAGAAACTAAAAAGGCTCCAAAAAAGATGGACTTGTAAATACCCGACATGATGTCTTGGAGCTCAACCATGTCCTCCATCCGAGCCATGAAAATACCGTGGTCAATACCAAGGACCATTACTCCAACGATGTATCCGCCTGCTATTCCTATAAGATTAGCCATAGCAGTTAAAAGAGGAACGGTTATCACCCCTGCCCAAAGCCTCGGAGTTATAAGGTATTGAATGGGGTTAACAGCCATCATCTTCAGGGCATCTATCTGTTCAGTGATGCGCATCGACCCAAGCTCAGCGGTAATTGCTGAGCCAGCCCTTGCTACCACCATGATAGCCGTAAGAACTGGTCCAAGCTCCCTTGTTAGCGTTAGGGCTACTACTCCCCCAAGGACACTCTGCCCTCCAAACTTCACCAAAGCATGATGAACCTGATAGGCAGTGACCATCCCTGAAAAAAGGGCAGTTAAACCCACAACAAGCCAGGATTTAACCCCTATGAATTCCATGTGCTTGATAAAAAGCCTTGCTCTGAAAGGTCGGCTAAAGGTAGCTAAAAGGCTTTGCCAGAAAAAAATAAAGATTCCACCACAATCCCTAAGGAACTTAAGAAAGAGACTTCCTAAATAATAAAAGAGGTTCATTCTACGATTGCTCCCCTATCAGCTGAGCTTACCAAAGCTTGATACTTTTTCAAGATGCCGCTAATTTTTTCCCTCGGGGGCTTCCATCTTTTTCTCCTCTCAGCAAGCACCTCTTCCGGGACCATAAGGTCGATCCTTCTTGCTGGAATGTCGATTTCAATGATGTCCCCATCCTCAACCAGAGCAATAGGACCGCCTTCCTGAGCCTCAGGGGAAACATGACCAACGCAAGCCCCACGCGTTCCTCCGCTAAACCTTCCATCCGTGACGAGCGCCACAGATTCCGAAAGCCCCATGCCAGCGATGGCTGAGGTGGGTGAAAGCATCTCCCTCATGCCAGGTCCACCCTTTGGACCTTCATACCTTATTACCACAACATCACCAGGCTTTATCTTTCCGCTAAGAATGGCTGTGTAGGCTTCCTCCTCTGAATTAAACACCCGTGCTGGTCCAGAATGCCTAAGCATCTGAGGAACAACAGCGCTTGTCTTCACTACTGAGCCATTAGGGGCAAGCGTCCCATAAAGAACAGCGATCCCTCCCTCTTTGTAATAGGGATCCTCTACCGGCCTTATCACTTCTCTGTTTCTTACCTCAGCTTTTTTGATTATTTCTCCTACGGTTAAGCCGGAAACGGTCTTTGCGGAAAGGTCAATCAGGTTAAGCTTGGAAAGCTCCTTCATCACTGCGGGTATGCCTCCAGCGTGATGAAGGTCTGGCACGCTGTGCGTACCAGCAGGAATAAGCTTAGCAAGAACCGGGGTCTTTCTCGAAACTTCGTCAAAGTCCTTTAAAGAAAGGTCGACGCCTGCCTCATGAGCTATGGCTAAGAGATGAAGGACGGTGTTGGTGGAACAACCAAGCGCCATGTCTACCGCTATGGCGTTTAAGAACGAGTTTTTACTTACCAACTTCTTCGGAGTTAGGTTCTTCTTCACAAGCTCAACAGCTCTTTTTCCCGTTTCCTTAGCTAAACGAATTCTATCAGAGTAGACTGCTGGTATGGTCCCGTTCCCGGGTAAAGCAAGACCAAGGGCTTCGCTCAAACAGTTCATAGAGTTTGCGGTAAACATCCCAGCGCAGGAGCCACAGGTTGGACAGGCACAGGCTTCAAGCTCAGAAAGCTCCTCTTCCGTCATTTCTCCCTTTTTGAATTTACCTATAGCCTCAAAAACTGAAATTAGATTAACCTCTTTGTCCTTATACTTTCCGGTTAACATGGGACCACCGGCGATGATTATAGCTGGAATGTTTAACCGAAAGGCAGCCATGAGCATACCTGGAGTAATCTTGTCGCAGCTTGTCACTAAGACAAGCCCATCAAAGGCATGAGCCATAGCCATGATCTCTATAGAATCGGCTATCAAGTCCCTGCTTGGTAGTGAATACTTCATACCCTCATGGTTCATGGCAATTCCATCGCAAACCCCGATGACTCCAAACTCAACTGGAACCCCTCCAGCAGAAAGCACACCTGCCTTAACCGCCTCTACAATGTTTCTTAGATGAATGTGTCCAGGGATGATCTCGTTAAAGGAGTTGGCAATGCCGATCAGAGGCTTTTTCAAATCATCATCAGAAAAGCCAAGGGCTCTAAGGAGAGACCTATGCGGCGCCCTCTCAACCCCCTTTTTAATCCTATCGCTTCTCATGAAGCCCTCCTTCGTAGGATTGAATGAATTTTATTATATTGATCCTACCCTTGCTGTCAAGCAAAATTTGTATTATTTTTAAATAACATAAATCTAAAGATAGGGGGTTGAATGATGAGAGAGGCGGTTGAGCAAGCCTTAGCAAAGGTGAGACCTATGCTCCAAGCAGACGGTGGAGATGTTGAGCTTGTCGAGGTAACTGAGGATGGCGTGGTAAAGGTCAGGCTAAAGGGAGCCTGCGGTTGTTGCCCAATGTCTCTTATGACTTTAAAGCACGGCATTGAACGCTACTTAAAAAGAGAGGTTCCTGAAGTTACTGAGGTAGTTGCAGTTTAGAGGGGTGTAAACTATGGCCAGGGTTACGGTGGAGGATTGTCTTAAGGTAGTTCCAAGCAGGTTTAAGCTCATCCATCTGGTAATAAAAAGGGTCAAGCAATTAAGGGAAGGTGCTGAGCCCCTGGTAAAATCTGACAACAAAGAGATCGTTACTGCGTTAAGAGAAGTTGCCGCAGGGTTCATCACACCAGAGACGATAGACCGTTACGCCAAAAAGGAAAAACCTGCATCACCTTATGACATCTCCGAAATACTTAAACATAAAAGCCCGAAGCTCTAACGCTCCATGCAGAATTACAAGGATTACTATGCCATCCTTGGAGTGCCAAGAAACGCTACCCAAGAGGAGATTAAAAGAGCCTATCGCAGGTTGGCTCTAAAGTATCATCCCGACCGGAACCCAGGCAACAAAGAAGCGGAAGAAAAGTTCAAAGAAATCTCTGAAGCTTACGAAGTTCTATCCGACCCTGAAAAAAGGGCAATTTACGACCGTCAGGGATACGCTGGCCTCCGTTCCCACGGTTTTAGAGGCTTTGAGGATATTTCTGACATCTTTAGTGCCTTTTCTGACCTTTTTGAAGAGTTCTTTGGCTTTTCTCCGAGAGAGGAGCAAAGAAGAAGGGATGGAGCAGACATCTCAACCGAGGTCTGGCTTAACTTTGAAGACCTTTTCACAGGTAAAGAGGTCAAGGTCATCTACAACAGACACGAAGCCTGCCCAACCTGTGGCGGATTAGGATATGATAAGGAAAAAGGCATAAGGCCATGCTCTGTTTGTGGAGGTAAGGGTAGGGTCACCTATGTAGAAGGCTTCTTTAGGCTTTCCTACACCTGTCAAGACTGCCGTGGAAGGGGTTTTGAGTATGTTGAAGTCTGTCCAACCTGTCGTGGGAAGGGGCTTATCTTAGCTGAAAGGGAGCTAAAAGTAGAAATCCCCCCTGGGGTTGAAGACGGCACCATCTTTAGGGTGCCTGGAGAAGGCGAAGCAGGGCTCCATGGTGGGAGACCCGGTGACCTATACCTTAGGGTTCGAGTTAAGCCTCATCCCTTCCTTTACCGAAAGGGGCAGGATGTCTACCTAAACCTAAAGGTTCCATTGATCTCGGCCCTCCTTGAAGAGGAAATCACCGTCCCCTATGTAAACGAGGAGCTAAAAGTAAAGATACCCAGAGGGGTTCAACCCGGTGAAGAGATAATCATCAAAGGCAAGGGTTTACCAAGTAAGGATGGGAAGCTGCGTGGTGACCTGATAATTGTTCTTGAAGTGGAGCTCCCGAAAAAAATTTCTTCAAGGGCAAAAGAAGTTCTTAGGGAATTAGCTAAAGAAGAGGGCTGGGACGGAGGGGCAGAGCCCATTATCCTTAACCGAGCCTCTCAACAAGAAAAAGAGGCAAAGGATAAGAAAAAAGGGGGATTTTGGGAAAGATTAAAGTTTCGCTAAGGAGAGGTATCAACTTTGGCTGAGTTTACCCATTTAAAAGCCGACGGCTCCTTGCACATGGTAGATGTTTCGGCTAAAGTATCTTCAGAAAGAAAAGCCATAGCCAAGGCAACAATTGTCTTCCCTCCTGAAATCTATCCCAAGGTATTAGCTCAAGACCTACCTAAGGGTGATTTTTTAGCCTGTGCCAGGGTGGCAGGGATCTTAGCTGCTAAAAGGACATCAGAGCTCATCCCTCTTTGTCATCCCTTACCCATAAGCCACATCCAGGTTGACTTTAAGTTTCTTCCTGAGAGCTATGCCTTAGAGGTCACCGCTGAGGTAAAAACGGTTGCCCAAACAGGGGTAGAGATGGAAGCTTTAACTGCCGTTGCGGTATCAGCTCTTACGGTTTACGACATGTGTAAGGCTTTACACAAAGGAATAAGAATAGAAAACATTCGTCTTGTCTACAAAAGTGGTGGAAAGAGCGGTGAGGTTGTGTTAGAGTAGATAAGCTTAAAGAAGGAGGGGGTATGGACAAAGAAAAACTTCAATTCTTCAAGGAGCTTCTTTTGAAAAGGAAGGAGGAGATACTGCGGGACGTTCAATCTACAAAAAAGGAGCTTGAGGAGGCAGCAGAAAATCTTCCCGATGCTGTTGACCTTGCGGAGAGGGAATCAAGGCTTGCCTTTGAGCTGAGGCTTCGGGATAGGGAACAAAAGCTTTTAAAGAAGATAGAGAAGGCCTTAAGGAAGATTGAGGAGGGGACGTACGGCATCTGTGAAGCCTGCGGGGCGAAGATAGATGAAAAGCGGCTTATGGCTCGTCCAGAAGCTACTCTCTGCATCGATTGCAAAAGGGCGCAGGAGCGGATGGAGCGCATCAAAGGTGAATGAAATTTATTCAGGTCCTCTCGGCAAGGCAAAACAACCTTAAAGGCTTTGACCTAAATCTACCCTTCTATCATCTTATCGTCGTTACCGGTGTTTCCGGAGCTGGGAAATCAAGCTTAGTCTTTGATACCCTATATGCGGAAGGACAAAGAAGGTATCTTGAGACCTTTTCTTCCTATGTTAGACAATTCCTTGAAAGGCTACCAAGACCTCGAGTTAAAGAAATCCTAAACATCCCTCCAGCCTTAGCCTTCCCCCAAGGGAACTTCATCCGCACCTCTCGTTCTACGGTAGGCACGCTAACGGAAGTGAGCAACTTCGTAAAGATGCTCTTCTATCAGGCAGGAAGACCCTACTGTCCTATTTGCCAAAGGGAAGTTTTACCAAGCAGTCCAAGCCTCATAGCAGAGGATATAGTAAAGAGCTTCCCTGAGCAAAGGGTCTTGGTGCTTGCACCTATTCGGAAAGAAAGCTCAGCAGAATACCTAAAGCAAGGGCTTTTAGCTGAGGGGTTTTCTCGGGTGTTTATCTCCGGGCGAGTCTGCGAACTTGAGGAAGTGGAAAGCCTGCCCGAAGAGTTTGATGTCGTGCTCCATAGAATTGTTGTCCGGGAGGAAACAAAATCAGAGCTTGTTTCTTCCCTTGAGCTTGCCTTCAAGCTTTCAGACAAGGTAAAAGTTAGAACTTTATATGGAGAGGAAAGGGCTTACACCTTGCAGGAGGAGTGTCCCACTTGCGGTTATACCTTCCCGAAAAAGACGCCTGCGCTATTTTCCTTCAACACCGCTCAGGGTGCCTGCCCGGAATGCAAAGGCTTTGGAAACCTTCTTATCGTTGACCTTGAAGCCTTAGTAAAACATCCCCATAAATCATTAGCCAAAGGAGCCATCCCTATCCTTGATTATCCAGCCATGACCGAGGTAAAGCTTGACCTGTTTTCCTACCTCCAGGGAAAGGGAATATCCGTTAACATCCCTTTTTATCAGTATCCTGAAGAGGTTAAGAGGCTTATCTTTGAAGGGGAGGGCAAATGGTATGGCTTTAAGGAAGTTGTAGATTGGCTGTATGCCCATCGGTATAAACCTCACTTTCGTATCCTTCTTGCCAAGCTAAGAAGGGAAGTCTCCTGCCCCACTTGCAAGGGCACAAGGTTTAATCCTCAGGCTCTCCTTTTTCGAATAAAAGGGCTTTCTATTGGGGATTTCTACCAGCTTGAAGTAAAGGACCTCATCTCTTTTCTTGAGGGGTTTATCCAAGAAGGCTTACCCTACGCTGAGGAAAGATTAGCAAGGGAGGTTTTAAGGAGGATTAAATATTTGCAGGAGGTAGGGTTAGACTATCTAACTCTTGGGAGGGCAAGCAAGACCTTATCTGGTGGAGAGGTCTCTCGCTGTCTACTGACAAGAGCCTTATCCTCAGACCTTGCGGAAACCCTCTACCTTATCGATGAACCGACTACTGGGCTTCATCCCCTTGATACTTCTCGAGTGCTTGGGTTCATGAAAAAGCTTGTCCACAGGTCAAACACTGTGGTCGTGGTTGAGCACGACCCGGAGGTGATTCTCTCTGCAGATTACCTCGTTGAGCTCGGACCGGGTGGTGGAGAAGGAGGAGGTTATCTACTTCATGCTGGCGACCCAAAAAAGATCTTAACGCTTGAAACCCCGACAGGCAAAGCCCTACGAGAGCTTGCCAAAAAAAGGAGCCTACCACCAAAAAAACAGGATAAGTCTTTTCAGGAAAGAAACTACCTTACCTTTAGAGAATGCCGAGCACAAAACTTAAAGGGCTTTGACTTGCAGGTTCCCTTAGAAAGCATCACGGTGATAGTAGGGGTTTCAGGCTCAGGCAAATCCACGCTTCTTGAAGAGGTGATTGCCAAAAGGCTCCTTGAGGTCAAGGAGGGGGGAAAACTCTCTAATCGTAAAGAAGTAGAAGGAACGGAGAAGCTTGAACCTCTATGGGACGTTCATTTTCTCACTCAAGAAAGCTTAGCCAGGTCTCCAAGAGCCATAGTTGCCACCTACATAGAAATCTATCCCTTTATCAGAAAGCTTCTTGCGAGCACAGATACGGCAAAATCCCTTGGCTTTACTGAGGGCCACTTTTCCTTCAACTCGCCTTCTGCTCAATGTCCAAACTGCCGAGGGCTTGGGTATGAGGTGGTTGAGCTTCAGTTTTTATCTGACCTTGTTATCCCTTGCGAGGTTTGTCAAGGAAAAAGGTTTAGGGAGGAAATCCTTGAGGTCAGATGGAGGGGAAAGAACATCGCTGAAATTCTTGATCTTACCGTTCAAGAAGCTTTAGAGTTCTTTGGAGGGCATCGGGAGATTAGGCGAGCCCTTGAGGTACTTGACAGGCTTGGTCTATCTTATCTCAAGCTTGGACAGCCCCTTTCTACCCTCTCTGGCGGTGAGGCTCAACGCTTAAGACTTGCCGAACTATTGATCAAAGTTAAGTCTGGAAAGGGCTTTATCCTCCTTGATGAACCAACGGTTGGGCTCCACCTTCAGGATATAAAGCATCTTATCCAAACCCTTGAGCTTCTAAAGAAAGAAGGGCATACGGTTGTCGTCGTTGAGCACCATCCTGAGGTCATGCTCTGCGCTGACCACATCGTGGAGCTTGGTCCTGAAGGAGGTGAAAAGGGAGGATATCTACTCTATCAAGGAGACTTAGAAGGCCTTTTAGCCACTGATACACCCACCTCAAGGGCTCTAAAAGCATACCTATCTTCTCGAGGTTTTACTCCTTCTCCAGAAGTAAAGCCATCTCTCCAACAAAAAAGTCAAGGTGAAAAGGTCATCTCCCTTCGGGGGGTCAAGCATCACAACTTAAAAAACCTTGACCTTGACCTCCCTCGGGAAAGGCTCATCATTGTAACTGGAGTTTCCGGTTCAGGGAAATCCTCCTTAGTCTTTGATGTCATCTTTTCTGAGGGACAGAGACGTTTCCTTGAAACTTTACCCGGCTACTTTAGACAGTTTATCAAGGTGCATGAAGAGCCAAACGTTGACCTGATAACGGGACTTCCTCCCACTGTTGCCCTTGAGCAAAGGTCTGGAGAGCTTTCACCCCGCTCAACGGTTGGCACGCTAACCGAAATCCTCCCCTATTTGAGGCTACTTTATAGCCGTGTGAGCAAAGCCTTCTGTCCCTCCTGCGGGAAACCAATCGAACCAAGGACCGAAGAGGAGCTCCTAAGCCTCGCAGAAAGTCTCTACCTTGAACAATCAAACAAAGAGATAACGGTTCTCGCTAACCTTGTGCGCCATAGGAAGGGACATTTTCGGCCCCTCTTTGAACGCTATCTGAAAAGGGGTTATCATTCCTTCAGGGTTGATGGGGAATACATGGAAATACCACCCATACAGGAGCTTTCTCGGTATAGGGAGCATACCGTAGAGCTAAATCTTGGAAGGGCAAGGAACAAAGAGCATTTTCTCAGTCTTGTTGAGCTTGCCCTTAAGGAAGGAAAAGGGGAAGCCATTTTAGACCTTGGCGAAAGGGAGTTTTATCTTTCAACGAAGAGAACTTGCTTAAGCTGCCGAGTAAGCTTGCCTGAGCCAAGTCCCCTTCTATTTGCCTTCAACACTAAGGTAGGTGCTTGTCCTGCTTGCGAAGGGTTGGGAAGGATTGAAGAGGATGTATGCCCAACTTGTCATGGTTCAAGGCTAAGGGCAGAGGTTCGGGCTTTTAGGCTCAACGGGCTTTCCTTGCCAGAGCTCTGCGACCTCTCCATCGAAAAAGCCTTAGACTTCATAGAAAGCTTGAAGTTTGAAGGAAAGGAGAAAAAGATTGCAGAAGAGCTTATAACGGAAATCAAAAGCAGGCTAAGATGCCTTATTGACCTTGGCTTATCCTATCTAACCCTCTCTCGTTCAGCTGACACCCTTTCCTCTGGCGAGGCAAAGAGAGTAAGGATCGCCGCCGAGATAGGAAGCAATCTCACAGGGGTTGCCTACATCTTAGATGAACCAACGATCGGGCTTCATCCAAGGGATACGGCAAAGCTGATAGAAAAACTAAAAGAACTATGCCGCAAGGGGAACACGCTTATCGTAGTAGAGCATGATGAGGAAACCATCTTAGCTGGCGATTTTATCGTTGACCTCGGACCAGGTGGAGGAAAAAAAGGTGGGGAAATACTCTTTGCTGGTTCAAAGGAAGATTTTCTTAAGTCTAATTCAATTACCGCAAAGGCTCTGAAAGACCTTTCTCGTAAGAGGGTCTATAGTCTAAAAAGAAAGCCTGAGAAGTTCCTTCGACTAAGAAAGGCAAGGCTTAGGAACCTCAAAGGGTTTGATGTAGAAATACCCCTTTCCTCTCTTGTTGCCGTGGTTGGTGTTTCTGGCTCAGGAAAGTCTACCCTTATCTGTGAAGCCCTTTATCAAAGCTTACAAAACCTTTTAAGTAAGAAAAGGAGCCTTTTTGGTTTAGAAGGCATTGAAGGCTGGGAGGAGCTTTCTTCCGTTTATCTTGTTGACCATTCACCCATTGGCAACACCCCTCGCTCTATACCCGCAACGTATATCAACGTTTTTACGGATATAAGGCGAGTTTTTGCAAACACCCTTTTAGCTAAACAGTTAGGCTACGATGAGGGGAGGTTTTCTTTTAACAACGAGGAAGGACAGTGTCCACATTGCCGAGGACATGGGGTAATCAAGGTGGAGATACCCTTTCTACCAACCATTTACCAGACCTGTGAATACTGCCAAGGAAAGCGCTACAATCAAGAAACCTTGCAGGTAAAGCTTAAGGGGAAAAGCATAGCTGAAGTGTTGGAGATGGATTTTGCAACCGCTTTAGAGTTCTTTGAAAACTATTCTGGGATTAAGCGGAAGCTTGAACTTGTTTGTCAGATTGGACTTGATTATCTTCTTTTGGGGCAGCAAAGCCCCACCCTTTCAGGCGGAGAAGCTCAACGGATAAAGCTTGCTAAGGAGCTTAGCAAAAGCCATTCAAAGCCCGTGCTTTACATCCTTGATGAGCCAACGACAGGTCTTCACATCCTTGATGTAGAAAAGCTTGCCTCTGTTTTACAGGGGCTTGTCTCAAAGGGACATACTGTTGTCTTCATCGAGCACAACCCAGAGCTCATCAAGCATGCCGATTGGGTGATAGAACTTGGTCCTGAAGGAGGAGACAAGGGAGGGGAACTACTTTTTTCTGGACCGATAGAGGACTTCTTAACAGCCGACACCGAGACTGCAAAGGTCTTACGGGAGTATATTAAACATTAAACCGAAAATAGATGATATCCCCATCTTGGACCACATAGTCCCTTCCTTCAAGCCTTACTAAGCCCAATTCCTTTGCCTGCTGAAGATTTTTTACTCTATGGTAGTCTTCAAAGGAAATGACCTCACAGGCGATAAAACCTCTTTCCATGTCAGAGTGGATTTCGCCTGCTGCCTCAGGAGCTTTGGTCCCCTTTTTAATCAGCCAAGACCGAGCCTCCTTTGGATTAACGGTAAAGAAGGTGATAAGGTCTAAAAGCTTTGCCCCCTCTCTTATCAATTTGTTAAGACCTGGCTCTTCTATCCCAAGGGCTTTAAGAAATTCTTCCCTTTCCTCCTCGGGGAAATCCACAAGCTCAGCCTCAACCTTAGCACACACCTCAACAATAGGGATCCCCTCAAGCTCTGCCTTCTTTTTAAGAGCCCCAACCAAAGGGTTTGATTTTTCGGCTAAATCCTTTTCGCTAACATTGGCTACATATATAACGGGCTTTACGGAAAGTAAGTAAAGGGTCTTTTGAAGATAAGCCTTTTCCTCTTCAGTAAAATCATCAAGCACCAAGCGAAGGGGCTTAAAATCTTCAAGAAAGGCTTCTGCTTTGTTTAGGGTTTCAAGCTCAGATTTTGCCGATTTATTTGATTTAGCTAATTTTTCAACCCTTTCTTTTCTCCCTTTTATACTATCAAGGTCAGCAAGGACCAACTCAAGGTCAAGGATCTCTGCATCCCTAATCGGGTCAACCGTTCCTTCAACATGGATGACATCTTCATCAAGAAAGCATCTTAACACGTAGGCTATGGCTGGCACCTCCCGAATATGAGCCAAAAACTGATTCCCAAGACCTGCTCCTTTGCTCGCTCCTTTTACTAAGCCAGCGATGTCTACAAACTCAATCGTTGCTGGAGTGACCTCTCTTGAGCCTTCCTTTTTTGCTATTTCCTCAAGCCTTCTATCCGGTATGGCAACTCGCCCGATGTTTGGCTCGATGGTGCAGAAGGGATAGTTTGCCACATCAGCCTTGGCTTTTTTTATGAGGGCATTAAATAGGGTTGATTTTCCAACGTTTGGCAAGCCAACAAGACCAATCCTAAACTTCATCTTATTGGTTCCAACCCTCCTTGCTTTGCCCTAATCTATCACAAAGATCAAAGGTAATGAGAAACCTCATCTTTTCAGTAATAGTTTGGGCTTTTATTTTAAACCATAAGACAGAAGATTAAAAATTCATCAGTTTAGCCAAACTCTTTAGCACCTCCTCTGGAGTTATGCTTTTCAGACAACGGTAATCTTCATTTTTACAGGTTCTTTGAAAGCAAGGGGAGCAGGGGAAATCTTTTTTAAGGACGATAGCCCTTGGATTTTTAGGACCTGTAAGCTCTGGGGAGGTGGAACCAAAGATAGCAATCTGAGGGATCCTTAAGGCGGCACCAAGGTGCATAAGGCCAGAATCGTTTGATATTAAAGCTTTTGCTCCATGAAAGATACCAGGCAGGTCCTCGATCAAGGTCTTGCCGCAGAGGTTGTATGCTGATTTGATCCCCTGGATGATAAACTCTCCATCTGAAAATTCAGCCCTACCCCCTAAGACTAAAACAGATATACCTTGAGAAGAAAGCCATTTAGCTACCTCTTTGAAATACTCTAAAGGCCACTTTTTCGCAGGACCATAAGCCGCACCCGGAGCAAAAACTACATAGGGCGCACCATCATCAATCTTAAATTCCCTTAATACCTTTTTTGCCCTTGCCAGCAGACTTTCGTTGACGGGAAAATAAAGTTCTCTGCTCACTATCGGTATCCTTAGCGCTTCTAAAAGATGAAGATAGAAATCCACCTGATGAACGGGCTTTTTTGGCTTATCAACAGCCTTGGTGAGAAGAAGGTCCCTCAAGTCCCCTTTATAGCCAATCCGTTCTTTAACTCGAGCTAAAAAGTAGAGAAGAGCCGAGGAAAAGGAGTTGGTTAAAAGCAACCCTTGCTTAATTCTTTCTCTTTCTATAACCTCCCTTAGAATTTTTATGTTTTTGAAAAAGTCTGATGGGTCGTAGGAAATTATTTCGGCGTTAGGGAAATGGGAAAAGAGTTTTATAAAGTTCTTATGTCCAAAAAGATACACCTTTCCAACTTGTGATAAGTTGTAATACACTGGGGTTGCCATCAAGGCATCTCCAAGCCAATTAGGCGTTCTCACAAGCATAAAAGATCCTTTTAACGATTAGGGTTGCATAGGAGCCTTTTTCTAAAAAAAATAAAAGTTTGACTGCCCTCTCTTCTATTCTTTCAAAGCGCAAATCCTGAGGATAGATAACGGCTGGTCTTGGATAGCTTTTAAAGATAAGCCCTTTAACAAGACTTCTCAATTCTTTAAGCTCCCTCAGGTCTTCTGCTAAAAGCACATCCTTAAAGGAATCTTGAACGACAGGGTCATTTCCCTCAAGGTTTAACCTTGGCGATGGGAGGGGTATCTTTAGCCCCCTTAACCTTTCCTGTTTCTCCTCATCAAGGGTCCGGTAAAAGTAAAGCTCTCCCAAGGCATAAGGCACTTTAAAATCCACCACGGAAAGCCTCTCTAAAACCCTTTTCAAAACCTCATTCCAAAGATAGCTTTGGTAAGCGTTCCCCAAGAAGAAAAGATACTCTTTGTCCATGAGTTGCAGAGCCCTTTTAAAGGTTCTCTTACTTGGCTGATGAAGGATTAGAAAGTTTAAAAGTTCTCTTTCCCACTTTAGCCTTGCCAAGGAAAGACAATTTTCCCACCTTCGCCAATTCTTCTTAAGGCATTCCCTAAATTTCCTGCTTTCTTGAATTTCATCAGGGCTTGCTGTAACCAAAGCCAAATATAGTGCCTTTTCATAGTCGCCCTTGATGATGTACTTTGCGGCAAACTCAGGCTTTTTTGTCCCTTTAACAGAGCCAAACCTTTGTTCATCAAAGTAGTTCGGGACGCCGTATTTTCTTACCCGCTCAATCTCCTCTTCCAATGTTTTATCCTCCACATCAACATCCCTCACCGTGATTTCAAACCTGTTCCCAAGGAGCCTACTTTGGTCCATGGGTTTTGAGGTTTGTCCAAGGTAGATTAGCTCAAAAGAGCCAAACTTTAGGTCCTTCTTAGGTCCTTGATAGATGGTGACATACTGATGGGCTACAGCCCTTTTATCCTTTAGCCCTCCATAACCTACCCTGCTTAGCGGAATGTGGAGGTGTTTGGCAAGCCTTCCCAAGGCTTCCCAAGTGGTAATGTTGTTTTTTTTAAGAAGATAGAGGGCAAACTCCCCCTTACCTTCTGAGGTAATGTCTGCTACCTCAGAGACGACAAAATCTTCGGGCTTGCTTTTAATCTTCATACTGAGGTTGTTCGAAAAATCCTTTTCTCTCCCCAATTTTGCAAAAAGCGAAGGATCTCACCCCTTTTTTGTCGCCCCAGAGCCGAAGCCCTGAGGGCGATAGCCCGAAGGGGCGGCGAAGGGCCTCTTAGATCCTTCGCTTCGCTCAGGATGACCCCCACAATGTCACCTGCCCTTTTTTGTCACCCTGAGGCCCCTTTTTTTGTCGCCCTGAGGCCCCCTTTTTTGTCACCCTGAGGCCGCAAGGCCGAAGGGTCTCCTAATGTCTTCGAGGCCGAGAATAGAGCTTTTCCCATGAAGCTTACCTCCTGCAATTTTTATGTTAAGGTTTGTTTAGTATACTCCTAATGGTTTTGTAGGAGGTCATTTTAAGGATGTGACATTTTAAAATAAGAATAAAATTTGACATTTCAAAATAGTAACGACAACATCCTCTTTCATACTTGACAAATTTTTTTAGAGTGCTTACTATAACCTAAGAAAACAAAAAATTAAAGTCGAGGTCAGTTATGCCGATTAATAATATAAAGACGAACCCAGGGGTGATGTATATGAAGGTCAACGATATTAAAACAGCTACTCCCCCAGAAGTAAACCAAAAAGAGGTTAGAAGGAAAGAAAATCCTTCCCCTTTAGCTCAAGGGGAGCAGGTGCAGAGGCAAGAAGCTTCACCAAGGATTTCAGATCAAGTTTCTTTAACTACTAAGAGGCTTGTTGAGGAGGCAAGGGCAAAAGCAAAATCCATGCCCGAGGTTAGAGAAAACAAGGTAGCAGAACTGCGGGCAAGGATTGAGAGCGGAACCTATCAGGTTTCAAACAGAGCCATTGCCCGTGCCATGGTTGGATCCCTTCTTTCTGAAATAGCTTAAGCTCCTTTGAGCTTTTCTATAATCTTTGTCGTTGAAATATCATAGATAAAAGGAATTCTTACAACTTTTCCACCATAGCTTTTAACAAAGCTTGCCCCAACGATCTTATCCTCTTCCCAATCGGCACCTTTAACCAAGACATCAGGTCTAATCCTCTTTATCAGTTCCTCTGGGGTTTCTTCATCAAAGATAACCACATAATCCACGCAAGAAAGGCTTGCTAAAACCTTAGCCCTTTGGTCTTGAGGATTGATGGGTCGGGATTCGCCCTTTATCTTCTTGATTGAGGCATCACTGTTTAACCCAACAACAAGCAGGTCTCCAAGAGCCCTTGCTTTCTGCAGATAGTCCACATGCCCAGCATGCAAAATGTCAAAGCAACCGTTAGTAAAAACAACCTTTTCTCCATGCCTTCTTCTTTTCTCCAAAATCGGAAGAAGCTTGTCCAAGCATAGAATTTTCATAGGTTCTTGGAAGACAACCCTTCTTGGATAGGGAAGCTTAGGTTCAAAAGGAGAAAGGTCAAGGGTGATAATTCCTCGTTCCTCTTTAAGCTTAGCAAGGATCGTTCCGTCATAAGAGATAGCCATTGATGAACCACAAAGTGGGATCCCTAAGGCGTTTCCAACGGCGTTTACTCCAAGGACATAAGTTTGGTTCTCTATAGCTCTTGAAGAAAGAAGAGTTTCCCAATGTTCTTTACGAGCTTTGGGCCACTGAGCAATAAAGATTAGAGCATCCACCCCTTGCAAGGCAAAATTCCTTATCAACTCCTTGAAACGAAGCTCAAAGCAGATAAACACATAAAAATTAGCAAAACCTATGGAAAAAGCCTCCCTGCTCATCCCAGGACTAAAGCCGGCAAAATCGTCAAGATTTGGAAAGGTCGCAGACTTTTCCGCAACGACAATAAAATTCCCGTCGCTAAAAAGAAGGGCAGAATTGAAAAGCTTCCCTTCTCGAAGATAGGGGGCACCAAGCAGAAAGGTCTTATCCTTAGCGTATTCTTTTAAGACCTGAAGGGCAGCACGATACTCTTCAGACTCAACCACCCTAAATAATTTTTCACCGTAGCCCGTTAAGGCAAGCTCAGGAAAGATGTAGAGGTCTGCAGAAACGCACTTCAAAGCCGAGAAAATTTCCTCTAAATTTTTCTCTAAGGTCTCGTAAATCTGAGTTTGGCAGAGGGCTATCTTCATCGGTCAGCGTTTTCTCATCAGGCTCTTGCTAAGGCTAAGGCAAGGACCTCTTTTGCTCCGGCTTTTTTCAAAGCCTTTGCGCATTCTCTTAGGGTTGCTCCAGTTGTCATAACATCATCAAAGAGCAAAATCCTTAGCCCTGAGACATCTCCTTCAACTTCAAAGGCAGACTTTACATTTTCTAAGCGTTCTTTACGGCTAAGCTCAGTCTGAGGGCGGGTATGTTTAATCCTTTTTAATGGGTTAAGCTTTGGACGTTTGCCGAGGTATCCCCAGAGCATAAGCTCAGCCTGATTGTAGCCCCTTTCTCTTAGTCTTTCAACCGATAAAGGCACAGCACAGGCTAAATCAAACTCAAAAGGCAAGCTTGGTATGGCAAGCCTAAGGAGCCTTCCAAGCTTGTAAGCAAGAACAAAGTCGCCTTCAAACTTTGCCTTCTCAATAAACTGAGAGATGGGCTCTGCATACCTAAAACCTAAAACCACCCGGTCTAAATAGACCTTCTCGCCTTCGCATGTTCTGCAACCAAAAAGCTCCTTTTCTTCAAGACTTGAGGGTAGCTCTTCAGAAAAGGTCTCTCCACATCTTCGACAATACATTCTTACTCTTTTTAGGCTCCCTCGGCATTCGGCACAGAAAAGGCTTTCTTCAGGTCTTAAAGGTTTTCCGCAGGAATGACAAAGCTCAGGAAAAAAGAAGGAAAGGACCTTAAGAGCTAAGCTCACCTTTTAGCTTAACTATCTCCAGAACAAGCCTTGCCGAGTTGATGAGGTCCTTTTTCCGTATAAACTCCTCCTTAGTGTGCACCTTTTGCATGCCTACACCAAGAATGAGGCAGCGTTTACCGTTTGCGTTGAAGATGTTGGCGTCAGAGCCACCTTCCTTCTTTTTAAAGGTAATAGAAAGACCGACTCTTTCCCCTGCGTTCTTTACAAGCTCACATAGAGGGTCATTCTCAGGAATACGAAATCCTTGGAAGACCTTTTCAAACTTAAGACTATATTTGGGAAAGCCATCTTCTGACTTTGAAAGATTACCGATGATTTCCTGGACGGTCCTTTCTATTTCTGCTTTTAAGTTTTCTATCTTTTCTTCGCTATGGCTACGGAATTCCCCTTGAGCCTCCGCAATTTCTGGCACGATGTTAACCGCTGTCCCACCCTGAATTTTTCCAATGTTGGCGGTGGTTTCTTCGTCTATTCGACCCGTTGGCAACTGACTAAGGATTAGGGCAAGAACTCTGATGGCATTGACCCCCTTTTCTGGCTCAATTCCTGCATGGGCTGATTTTCCGTAAACTGCAAGCTTGTATTGATAGGATGTGGGAGCTTGATTTATTACCTCTTCCGGGTGTTCAGAATCAAGGACGAAGCCCTCATCAGCAGTCATCAAGTTATAATCCAAGTATTTTGCTCCAAGAAGACCTACCTCCTCCGAGGTTGTAAAGATTAATTCTATGGGTGGGTGAGGAAATTTGTTTTCTGCAAGGACTTTGGCAAGCTCAATGAGGACAGCAATGCCAGCCTTATCGTCTGCGGTAAGCACAGTCTTACCAGTGCTTCTTATGATGCCGTCCTCGTCGATATACTCCACACCTTCGCATGGTGGAACACTATCAAGGTGGGCACAAAAGAAGATGGGCTTTGCAGGAATAGTTCCCGGAATGTGAACGATGAGGTTTCCTACATTGGAGCCAGTATGTTCTCCAGACCTGTCAAAAAAACAGCGGTAGCCTAAGGCAGAAAATAGGTCTGAAAGATAGTAAGCAAGGTTTGCTTCTTTTCCTGATGGGTTGTCTATACTGAGGAGGGTCTTAAACTCTAAGATGAGGCGGTCGGCGTCAATCATTTCTTTAATACCTGATGGAAAAGTCCGAAAATTCGCCTCTGTATAGTTCTTCTTCTACTTCAACTTTTTCTACCCTTGCTAAAGGGGGACCTTTTTTGCACCATTCAATCATCTGCTCAACCTTATCCTTATCCCCTTCAAATAGGGCTTCAACCCTACCATCTGGGAGGTTTCTTACCCAACCTCTAACGCCAAGACGCTTAGCCATATCTTTGGTGTGAGCCCTGTAGGCTACACCTTGAACTATCCCCGAAATCAAAACTCTAACCCTTTTCTTTTCCATATTTTATATGATTACTAAAACTTAAAGATTAGTCAAGACCTTTTAAGAGATTTTTTCCTAAACCGTCCAAGGCGTAGCCAGGGGGCCCTATTTCAAGATTCAACATCTAACCCAAAGGACTTTTCGAACACCTTCTCAAAATTGTTGCTTATTTTCAAATGATTAGGTAAGATAGTTTTTCAAACCTTAGGTTGAATTTAAAGGAGGTCCGAAGTGGAAAGAAGGTTAATGCTTGGTGCTGATGCCATTGCAAGAGGGGCTTATGAGGCTGGTATCTCCTATGCCACTTCATATCCCGGAACACCTGCAACCCATATCCTTGAATCCATAATCAGAAATACGAATGTAGCCTGTGAATGGAGTATCAACGAGAAGGTGGCGCTTGAGGTTGCCTACGGGGTTTCGCTTACCGGAAGAAGGGTCCTCTGTTCGATGAAGCATGTAGGATTGAACGTCGCAGCCGACCCTCTTATGACCATGAGCTACCTTGGGGTGCGTGGGGGTTTGGTCATAGCCATGGGAGATGACCCAGGAGCCTACTCTTCTCAAAACGAACAAGACTCACGCTTCTATGCCTACTTTGCTAAAATACCCTGCCTTGAGCCTTATGATGGAGAAACTGCTAAGAACTACACTAAGCTTGCCTTTGAGCTATCCGATGCCTTTCACATACCGGTAATCCTTCGCACTCAGACAAGGCTTCTTCACTGCTATTTGCCCGTCACTTTAGAAGAGCCACTACCGCAAAAGGATGTAAGCCTTGTGAAAGACCCAGACAACCTTTTACCCCTTCCCAAGAATGTGCTAAGGCTTCATAAGGAGCTAAACGCAAAGCAACCTCTTATTGAAGAATGGATCGCTGAAAGAAACTTTAATGAAGTCTACCCCGCTGAGGGCAAAGTTGGTATCATCGCCTGCGGAATAACCTTCAACTATGCCATGGAGTTCGCACAAGACATGCCAATTCTCAAGATAACCGGCTATCCTGTAAGCAGATCCTTGATCGCTGAGTTTGTTAAAGACCTTGAAGAGGTAATCGTCCTTGAGGATGGTTATCCTCTCGTTGAAAAAATAACAAGATGCCTTCACCCAAAAGTTAGGGGGAAGCTTTCTGGTGATGTACCGGCTGAAGGGGAGCTTAGCCCTGATGTTGTTTTACGACTTTTGGGAAAAGGAGCCGAAGTTCAACCAGAAAAGGTCCCTCCAAGGCCACCAACCTTATGTCCAGGGTGCCCCCATAGAGAGTTCTTCAAAGCCTTAGTTGAGGCCAAACCAAATTACATTACCGGAGACATAGGCTGTTATACCCTTGGCGCCCTTCCACCGCTCAACGCAATGGACACCTGTCTTTGTATGGGAGCAAGCATCGGTAAAGCCATCGGTCTTGCAAAGCAAGGAGTTCAAAGGGTTGCTGCCGTAATCGGAGATTCCACTTTTCTTCATTCAGGAATAACGGGACTACTTGATGCGGTCTACAACAGGGCAAACATCCTGGTATGCATTCTCGACAATTCAGCCGTAGCCATGACCGGACATCAGCCCACCCCTATAATCGGCATCGGACCAAGGGGTGAAGAAACCAAAGCCATAAATCTTGTTGAGCTATGCAAAGCCTGCGGAGTGGATTCCGTTGTAGAAATCGATCCCTTTAAAAAGGAAGAGATGGTTTCAGCTTTAAAAAAGGGGCTTGAAACTCCCGGCGTCCATGTGGTGATCTCAAAAAGACCCTGCGTGCTTATCGCTGGGAAACTTCCGAGAAAAAAAACTAAGGCTTAAAGGTTTGCTACTTCGCCCTCCGAAAGGAGGGTAACCCCCTTTTCCTTTAGGACAGATATGGTTTTGTCCAAGTTGTTTGTCCTCAAAACAACTACGGCTTTTTCCCCAGATTTTTCTACAAAGGCGTAGGTGTATTCTACGTTGATGTCGGCATCATAAAGATATTTTAAGACCTCTGCTAAACCTCCCGGGCGGTCATCCACCTCAACCGCCAAAACTGGAGTTATCTTAACAGTAAAGCCCGCATTCTCAAGGGCTGATTTGGCTTTTTCCGGGTCGTTAACAATAAGACGAAGAATGCCAAAGTCTGAAGTGTCGGCGATGGCTAAAGCCCTGATGTTTATGCCAGCTTCCGAAAGAACCTTTAAGGCTTCATAAAGCCTGCCTTTTTTATTCTCTAAGAAAATAGATATCTGTTTTACCTTCATCATCAGCCCTCCCTTAACTTAGATTTCTTTTATCGATTACCCTCTTTGCCTTACCCTCGCTTCTTGGCAAGCTCTTTGGCTCAACAAGCGTTACTTTAACCCTAATCCCGACTGTTTCCTCGATCTTCTTCTCAAGTCGCCTTCTCAAGTCCTCAATGGCTCGGACCTCGTCGGAGAAGGTCTCCTTAGACATTTCCACCTGAACCTCTATCTCATCAAGATGGTGAGGTCTGGTTAGGATTATCTGGTAATGGGGCTCAACACCTTGCACCTCAAGAATGCACTGTTCTATTTGATAGGGAAAGAGCATGACACCACGAACCTTGATCATATCATCCGTCCTTCCCTTGATCCTTTCAATGCGTCTTCCAGTCCTTCCGCAGGGGCACTCCCCTACGACAAAGGAAGTTATGTCCCTTGTGCGGAAACGGATCATGGGTACGCCTTCCTTAGTTAGCGTCGTTAGCACAAGCTCCCCTTCTTTTCCTTCCTCTACCCATTCTCCTGTCTCTGGGTCGATTATCTCGGGGAGAAAATGGTCTTCCCAGATATGTAGCCCACTTTGGTCTTCACATTCATGAGCTACACCTGGTCCTATGATCTCAGTTAGCCCGTAAACATTGTAAGCCTTGATGCCGAATCGTTTCTCTATCTCCCTTCTCATCTCCTCTGTCCACATCTCAGCCCCAAAAGAGCCAACTCGAAGTTTAAGCGTAGATGGGTCAATCCCCATTTCATCTTTGGCATATTCTGCAAGGTAAAGGGCATAGGATGGGGTGCAGGCAAGAACAGTTGTCCCAAAATCTTGCATGAGGGTGATCTGTCTTCTGGTATTGCCAGCAGAGGCTGGAATTATCGTTGCCCCAATTTTTAAAGCCCCATAATGAAAGCCAAGCCCACCTGTAAAGAGTCCATATCCATAAGCAACCTGAATAACATCCTGAGAGGTAACTCCTATCATCGTAAGAGACCTTGCCATTACCTCTCCCCAAACCTCAAGGTCCCTCCTTGTGTAGCCTGCTACAACTGGCTTTCCTGTTGTCCCACTTGAAGAATGGATTTCAACAATTTCCGAAAGAGGGACGGCAAAAAGCCCAAAGGGATAGACCTCACGTAGTTCTGCTTTACTCGTAAAGGGGATATACTTTAAATCTTCAAGGGACCTTATATCTTCGGGTTTGATTCCAGCAGCTTCAAAGCGTTTGCGGTAAAATGGCACCCTCTCATAGGCATATTTAACAATCTCTTTAAGTCTTTGAAGTTGAAGCTTTTGGAGCTCCTCTCTTGGCATGGTTTCAACTTCTTTATTCCAATACATAGCTACCCCCTTAAGATCATTTCTTGCTTCAGAAATTTTAAGTCCTCCTTTTGTAAGGCTTCCCAAGCAGTATCAATGTCTTCTACTTCAAACACAAAGTAGGCTTTTTTACGAGTTTCAGCGACATAAACAAGGGCGCTCTCGATGTTTATTCCCTTTCCTGAAATCTTCTTTACCACCTCATAGAGCCCGCCTGGTCTATCCTCAAGCTCAACGCCAAGAGCCTTAATCTTAGCTACAGTAAAGCCCTTCTCCCTAAACTTCTCAAAAGCCCTGTCTGGATTATCCACAAGAAGCTTTATCACTCCGAAATCTTTAACTGATACGATGGAAAAACCAAGGATGTTGATCCCCTCTTCAGCAAGGACCTGCAGTATCCTTTCAAGCCTTCCTGGCTTATTTTCCGCAAAAAGGCTTAAGATCTCTACATAATCCATGGATTCCCCCTCCCAGTTAAAGGGTTCTTTTATCTATTACCCTTTTAGCCTTGCCTTCGCTAACGGGTAGGCTCCCAGGTTCAAGAAGCTCAACCTTTGGACGAACTTGGATCTCAGCCCGAATCTTATCTTCAAGCTCCTGCTTTAAGGCTAAAAGCCTTTCAATCCTTCCGTCAAACATGTCCCTGTTAAGCTCAACCTTAACTATTAGTTCATCGTATCCCTCAAGCACGATCTGATAGTTCTGTCCAACCTCTGGGAAACGCATGAGCACAGCCTCAATCTGCTGTGGAAAGATGTTTACTCCACGGATGATAAACATGTCGTCAGCACGTCCAAGCATCCTATCAACCCTAAGATGGGTCCTTCCGCAAGGGCAGGGCTCTGGAATTAGCCGAGTTAAATCCCTTGTGCGATAACGGATAAGAGGCATGGCTTCCCTTCTAAGCGTGGTAAGGACAAGCTCCCCTATTTCTCCAGGCTTAACTGGTTCCCCTGTTTCAGGATTAACTATTTCAACTAAAAAGGCATCTTCCCAGATGTGTAAGCCTTTTTTAACTGGACACTCAAAACCAACTCCAGGTCCACCCATCTCAGAAAGCCCATAGCAGTTAAACACGCTAACTCCAAGCAGGGCTTCAATCTTCTTTCTTGTCTCTTCAGTATAAGGCTCAGCCCCAAGATAAGCCCTCTTGAGCTTCAGGTCTTTCCTTGGGTCAATCCCCTTTTCGAGCAAAACTTGAGAAACGTAAAGGGCGTAGCTTGGCGTCATGTGAATACAGGTTGTGCCAAAGGTCCGCATAAGCTCAATCTGTCTTTCGGTGTTTCCTGGTCCTGCAGGAATAACCAAAAGACCAGCAAGCTCAGCCCCATAGTGCATCACCAAGGCTCCGGTAAATAGTCCGTAGGTCATGGAATTCTGCAAAATATCACCCGGACCTGCCCCGCTCATTACCAAGGAGCGAGCAATAAGCTCGGCTTGATTCCATATGTCTTTATTGCTAAAAAATATAGCCTTTGGCTTCCCCGTTGTTCCGCTTGAGGTGTGAACCCTCACAACCTTCTCTAAGGGAATGCTCAAAAGCCCAAAAGGATAGTCAACAAAAAGGTCCTCTTTGGTAGTAAAGGGGAAATGGCGAATGTCGTCAATGTTTTTTAGCTTGTCTGGATTAACCCCGGCTTCGTCAAACTTTTTTCGGTAGTGAGGGACGTTCTCATACACCCTTTTTAAAGTTTCTTTTAACCTACTTAGCTTAAGCTTGTCTAAGTAGTCTCTATCTGCCGTCTCTATCTTAGGGTTGAAATAACGTTTCTCCAATTTTTCTTCCCTCCCTAAAGGCTTTGAGATTTAGGTCTACAGTCTTAGGGGGAACAGAGGTAGAGATTACCTCCTCCCAAATCTCGGGTTTAAACGGTAGAACCTGGGATAACACGCCAAGAAGAACGGTGTTTTCGACTTTGGAGCTTCCAAGCTCCTTTGCCACTTCGCTTGCCTGAACCTTAAAGACCCTGTAGCCTTTGTTTTTTAGCCTTTCTTCGACATCCTTCGGATACTGCTCTTCAGGCAAAGCTGCTGGAAGTATCCTTCTTGCGTTAAGGATAATCAAAGCATTTTTCTTTAAGTAATGGCAATACCTTAAAGCTTCAAGCTCCTCCAAAGCCAGCATGGAATCAGCCTGACCGAGAGGAATAGTTGGAGAATAAACAACCTTCCCAAAGCGGACATGCCCGGTTACAGTCCCACCCCTTTGGGACATGCCGTGGATCTCGCTTTCCCGCACATCAAACCCACTCTTAAAGGCAACGTTAGCGATTATCCTTCCTGCAAGGACAATACCTTGCCCACCCGTTCCGCAGAGGAAAAGATTGTAGACATCCATTAAAGCCCTCCTGCAAGCATACAGAATAATAATAACAAAACTTTAGTAAGTGGTAAAGCATAACTCCAATTTTTAGCTGTTATTACTAATGTCAATGTCATCTTTTATTCCTAATTTGAAATGTCATCGCGTTATCTTCCCCAATCCTTTCCTATTATTTATTGTTTCCTCAAACCGAACCTCCCCTTTATGAAGAGAAGGAACCATCTGAACAAACATCTCCGCTTTTGGTATCCTTATTCGTCTCCGATATAAATTCAAGGGGTTCACCCTGAGGCCTATCTTTCATGTCACCCTGAGCCGTAGCCCTGAGGGCGATAGCCCGAAGGGGCAGCGAAGGGCCTCCCGAGGTCCTTCGGTCGCTAACGCTCCCTCTGAGATCCTTCGCTTCGCTCAGGAAAACAAAGAGGGAGCACCCTGAGCCCTTTCCTTCTCTGTCGCCCTGAGCGCAGCGAAGGGCCCCTTTTTTGTCACCCTGAGGCCGCAAGGCCGAAGGGTCTCCTGAGATCCTTCGCTTCGCTCAGGAAGACCCCCATACGTCACCCCTAATGGTTTTGTAGGAGGTCATTTTAATGATGTGACATTTTAAAATAGGAATAAAATGTGACATTTCAAAATAGTAACGACATAACTCCAATTTTTAGCTTGACTTTGTTTCTAATTTTACTTAGAATAAACACAAAATTTTAAAGGAAAGGGAGGTTTTTTTATGGAAAGAGCTGATAAGATAAAGCTTCTTGAGAGTACCCTTTCCCAGATTGAGCGGCAATTTGGGAAAGGAAGCGTCATGATCCTTGGCAAGGCGGAAAAGAAGATAGAGGTCTCAGTTATACCCACAGGGTCCTTAAGCCTTGACATTGCAACCGGAATAGGAGGTATCCCCAGAGGCAGAATAACGGAAATTTACGGTGCTGAAGCTTCAGGAAAGACTACCATCGCCCTCCATGTCGTTGCTTCAGCCCAGAAATTTGGCGGTATCGCATCCTTTATCGATGCCGAGCATGCCCTTGACGTAAAGTATGCGGAAAAGTTAGGTGTAAAGGTAGATGAACTCATAGTTTCTCAGCCTGATTATGGAGAACAAGCCCTTGAGATTGTAGAAAGCTTAGCAAGAAGCGGTGCAGTGGACTTGATAGTTGTGGACTCAGTTGCCGCCCTTGTTCCCAAGGCTGAGCTTGAAGGGGAAATGGATGAACAGCAGGTAGCCTCCCAAGCTCGACTGATGTCTAAGGCTATGAGAAAGCTTGCCGGTATCCTTTCAAAATCAAATACCGCCATCATCTTTATCAATCAAACGCGTATGAAGGTGGGAGTGATGAGCTTTGGTGGACCCCCAGAGACAACACCAGGCGGTATGGCTCTTAAGTTTTACGCTACCCTTCGTCTTGATGTGAGAAGGGTTCAGCAGATAAAAGAAGGAGACGAAATCCTTGGGCATCGTGTAAAGATTAAAGTGGTCAAGAATAAGCTTGCCCCTCCCTTCAAGGAGGTAGAGGTTGACATCTACTACGGTGAAGGCATATCCCGCGAGTCAGAGCTCATCGACCTTGGACTTGCCTTCAACCTGATTGAAAAGAGCGGATCTTGGTTTTCTTACAAAGGAGAACGCCTTGGTCAGGGACGGGAAAACGTAAGAAGGTATCTTAAGGAGAGAAAAGACATAGCGGATGAGCTTGAGGCAAAGATTAGAGAGCTTGCCGGTCTTCCACCTCTTCCAACCTTAGCCTCTTCAACCGTTCTTGAAACACCGGAGGTTAGCTCAAAAGCAAAGAAAGGATAGGTCAACATGGTTTTTCTTTCTCAGGATGCACTTCAGGGTTTAAAGGAAAGGCTTTCAAGCTTAAAAATCCTTGTTTGCGGTGATGTAATTTTGGATAGGTATTTTTTCGGAAAGGTTGAACGAATATCGCCTGAAGCTCCAGTGCCTGTTTTCGAGATTGAAAAGATTACCCATTCCCTTGGTGGGGCAGGAAACGTTGCCGCAAATCTTGCTTGCCTTGGCTGTCAAGTTGAGCTCCTTGGTGTTATAGGGGACGATGAAAAAGGCAAAATTTTCCTTGAGCTTGCAAAGAACTTAGGTATTGGGACTTCGGGCACCCTACCAGACCCCCAAAGACCGACAACTATTAAGACCCGGATCATCGCTCAGGCTCAACAGCTTCTAAGGATAGACCGAGAAGAAAGAAAACCCCTTGCTCCTGAGATTAGGGCTAAACTTCAAAGGATTTATCTTGACCTTCTTGAAACCTCGGACGGAGTTATCATTTCCGATTATGCAAAGGGAATGTTTTTATCTCAAGGGTTTACAGCTTGGCTCATAGGAGAAGCTCGGGTTAAAGGGAAGCCTGTTTTTGTTGACCCAAAATCTGAAAACTGGAAAAAATACGAGTCTGCTACAACCATCACTCCAAACCTCAAAGAATTTCGAGCGGTAGCCAAGTTTGAGGGGTTAAACCCTGAAGACTTAGAAGGAGCATCGCAAGAGCTTGTCAAGCGGTTCAACCTTGAGTTCCTTGTCGTCACCCTTGGTAAGGAAGGAATCTTCCTTTATCAACCCGATAAGGGTAGCCAAAGGATCCCAGCCCGAGCTCGTGAAGTTTACGATGTGTCAGGAGCTGGAGATACTGCCATAGCAAGCCTATGTGCCTTTTCGCTTACTGGTATGCCCTTAGAGGAAGCCGTTGAGCTTGCCAACATCTGCGCTGGCATCGTAGTCGGGAAGCTTGGCACACAGCCTGTCTACTTTCATGAACTTGAAGACTACTTTAAGGAAGGAGGGGAACATGGGTAAAATTCAAACCGTTAGGGCAAGAGAGGTGCTTGATTCCAGAGGGAACCCTACTGTGGAAGTAGAAGTGATACTTGATACGGGCTTTTTTGGGCGAGCTATCGTGCCCTCTGGAGCCTCAACAGGCAAGCACGAAGCTTTAGAACTTAGAGATAAGGACCCAAAGAGATACTTTGGTAAGGGGGTGCAGAAGGCAGTCTTTAATGTTAATGAAATTATCGCCCCTCAGCTTGAGGGATTAGACTCTACCGCCCAATCAGAGATCGACAGACTCCTTTGCGAGCTTGACGGAACGGAAAACAAGTCAAAGCTTGGAGCTAACGCCATTCTTGGTGTCTCAATGGCTGTTGCTCGGGCAAGCGCAGAAGAGCTCGGCATGCCACTCTTTGCCTATCTCGGAGGAATCAGATCTAAGGTTCTACCCGTTCCTTTTATGAATGTGCTAAACGGCGGTGTGCATGCAGACAATCCTCTTGACATCCAAGAGTTTATGATTGCCCCTATCGGAGCAGATAGCTTCAGACATGCCCTAAGGATGGGTGTTGAAACCTATCAAGCCTTAAAAGCAGTCTTAAAAGAAAAGGGACTTAACACCTCGGTTGGCGATGAAGGAGGCTTTGCCCCGCAGATTGCCACCCCTGAAGAAGCGCTTGAGCTCCTCATGACCGCTATCGAGAGGGCTGGCTACAAGCCCGGTGAGGACATTGCCTTAGCCATCGATGCAGCTGCATCTGAATTCTACGAAGATGGTTTTTACTTCCTGCGAGGCCTTAACAAAAAGCTTTCTCGAGAAGAGCTCTGCGAATACTACGAAACCCTTGTAAAATCTTATCCCATTATTTCTCTTGAAGACCCCTTCTCTGAGGATGACCCAGAAGGGTTTAAGTTGATAACCGAACGCTTAGGGCATAAAGTTCAAATCGTAGGAGATGACATCTTTGTTACAAACCCTAAGCGCATTCTTTGGGGTATAGAAGAGAAGCTTGCCAATGCTGCTCTCATCAAGCTAAACCAGATTGGAACGGTTACTGAGACCATCTCAGCCGTTGAGCTTGCCTACAAGAATAGCTGGGGAGCAATGATCTCTCATCGGTCTGGAGAGACGGAAGATACCTTTATCGCCGACCTTGCCGTAGCCTTAAATACTGGGCAGATTAAAACTGGTGCTCCTTGCCGGTCTGAACGCACGGCTAAATACAACCAGCTCCTTCGCATAGAGGAATACCTTGGAAGCTCCGCTCAGTACGCAGGACGATCCATCGTGAAAGGTAGATGATATGCTTGATAGAGAACTTGAGCTCCTCCATCAATTAAGCCAAAAAGACCCAACTCTTGAGTTTTACTTAAGCTTAACAAGAGGTAGCTCAGTTGAGTTAAGGGATGGAAAGCTTTTCCTTTCAGAAAATTATCAAGATTTAGCCTTAACAGTGAGAACCTTAGTAATAGATTTTGACAAAAAGAAAGAACGGTCTGGGAAAGCTGGTCTAAGCTTAACTCTTTCGCTCAACAAAGAGGCTTTAGAGCAAGCAATATCTCGAGCAAAAGCCTTAGCTGAATACGGAAAGGAAGTTGCTTACCCAGAGCTATCAACAGGCTACCCTCAAGTAAACATCCCTCCGCCCAAAGCTTTATCTCACGAAGAAATGCTGAGTTTGCTTGAGCAAGCCAGAGAGGATTTAAAGGATTACCCAAAGGTAACTCGGATTGAGAAGGAAAGCTTTAGCTTTGAGGAGGAAGAGACCCTTTTAATAAGGGAAGGTAGAGTTCTTAGGTTCAAAGCTCCAAGCTACAGCTATTTTGTTTCTGTTGTATCTGAGAACGGAAGGCCTGCCCAGGGATATGCTTACAATTCAACGAGAGAGCTTGAAGGCTTAGAGGCAAGAAAGCTATTTAGAAAAGCCTGTGAGATGGCTTCTGCTTTAGCTAAAGCAAAAAAAGGAGGGACCATAAAGTGTGCAGTTTTATTCCCGCCAGAAAGTGCCATCCTTCTTATTGAGCTTCTTTCCTTTTCCTTCCTTGGTGACGAGGTAGTTAAAGGCAGGTCCAAGCTAAGGGATAAACTTGAAAAGAGGGTATTTAATCAAGCCATTACCATCGTTGATGATGGTTTAGCGGGAACCTTGCCAGAGGGACGACCTTTTGACGATGAGGGTGTGCCTCAAGAGAGGTCAGTCCTCGTTGAAAAGGGCGAGCTTAAAAGCTTTCTTTTAGACCTACAGAGTGCAAAACAACTTGGCTTTTCTTCGAACGGGAAGGCAAGAAGACCTTCGATGGGACAAAACCCAAAACCTTCCCCAACGAACCTCTATTTAGAAAAAGGAAACTCAAGCAGAGAAGAACTCCTTGAGGCTGAAGATTATGTGTTTGAGGTATATGAAATCCTTGGTTCTCATACGGCAGACCCGGTGTCAGGTGAATTTTCCTTTGGGGTAAGTGGTGTCCTTTACCATAAAGGAGAAGAGGCGGAATTCTTGTCTGAGATGGCTTTAACTGGTAACATATTTGAAGTTCTATCCCGAGATGTATTGCTTGGAAAAGACCTTACTTTTTATGGAAGCCTTGGCTCTCCCTCCATTTTGATACCGGGAATGGTATTGGGATAAATAACCTTCCCTTGGGAGGCTTTATATGACCTTTCAAGAAGCCATAGAACTCCTCTCAGCTAAAAAAAGCCTTACTCTTTCCCAAGCCTATGAACTTTTTAAAAAAATTGCTACCGAGCCCTTTGATGAGGCTGAGGTTGAAGCCTTCCTTAAAGCTTTAAAAGAAAAGGGTGAAACCTGGGAAGAGATTGTCGGCGCTGTAAGAGCTTATCGGGAAGTGATGACCAAGGTTCCACATAACCTTCCCAGCGATGCCATAATCGTTGATACCTGCGGGACGGGTGGAGACGCCAAGGGAACCTTTAATTTTTCAACTGCTGTAGCTCTTGCTCTATCCAAGGTTGAGGGAATTTATGTTGCCAAGCACGGGAACCGTTCGATTACAAGCAGGTGCGGAAGCGCAGACCTAATCTCTGCCCTCGGTATACCCTTAAATCTTCCCCCAGAGGTCTTAGCAAAAGCCCTCGAAGAGGTTCGGTTTGTCTTCCTCTTTGCTCCGAACTTTCATCCTGCCTTTTCCAAGGTAGCAGAAATCAGAAGGCGAGTTGGAAGAAGCATCTTCAACCTCCTTGGACCATTGCTTAACCCAGCAGGGGCAAACTACCAGCTTCTTGGTGTTTACGATTTTCTCTTACCGGAAAAAATAGCCTTAGCCCTTGAGTCTCTCGGAACTAAGCGGGCTCTTGTTGTCTGGGGAGAAGGGGGGTACGATGAGGTAACCCTAACCGGCTCAACTAAGGTCTCAGAGCTGAGGGACGGTGTGGTCACTACCTACTATCTTGACCCTGAAGACTTTGGTTTTGAGCGCTGCGAAGAGGAAGATAAACTAAAAGTCTCAGGTCCTGATGATGCCTTAGAAAAGCTTAAAGCCCTCTTTGAAAACCGTTTAGAAGGTCCCATTAAAGACATGTTCATCCTCAACTTAGGATGCACCCTCTACCTTTGTGAAAAATCAATCGATGTAAAAGGTGGAATAAAGCTTGCGAAGAAATTGTTAGAAGAGGGCGGACTCTGGGAACATGTTATGTTTCTTGTTGAATATTTCAAAAAGCTAAAGCACTAAATGGTCTAAAAATGAAAATAAAGCAAGCTTAAGTATAGATAAAAGGTCCTTTGTATAAAGGTCGATAAATAATCAGGGAAAATTCCAAGCAGAAGAACTAAAAATAAAGTGATAAAGGAAGGAATAAAAAAGGAAAGACCATAACTTACTTTAGAAGGCTCAACAGGTAAAGGATCCATATAGATAACTTTCAAAACCCTTAAATAGGGGTAGGCTCCGATCACGGAAAAGAGTATGGCTAATACAGAAACTATAATCTGACCACCCTTTATTAAAGAAAGGAAGAGGTAAAACTTGGCCATAAAACCAGCTGTTGGAGGGACACCTGCTAAAGAAAATAAAAATACTAACATCAAAAAGCTAACCATTGGTATAGCCTTGCTTAATCCTGAGAGGTTTGGTATCATCATATAGTCTTGATTTAAACGAGCAAGATAGGTTAGAATGGTAAAGATTCCGATTGTTGTAAAAAGATAAATTACCATGTAAAAGATGGCAAAGGCATAACCATAAAACTCTGCAGAAATCAAACCAAGAAAGGCGTATCCTGCGTGAGCAACCGAAGAGTAGGCAAGCATTCGGACTATGTGGTCCTGCTTTATAGCCATCACATTCCCGACTAAAATTGTAAGAAGAACGATGGGGATCAACAACTCCCGAACCTCTACTCTAACAGGGGCAAAAGATAACATAAGAACTTTGACCAACGCCGAAAGCACGGCAAGCTTCATTATACCACCAATGAAAGCTGTAATTGGTATAGGACTTGCTTGATAAGCATCTGGAGCCCACATGTGGAAAGGAACAAGAGCCATCTTAATGGAAAATCCGGCAATAAGAATTAATACCGCTAATACTAAATAGTTTTTATTAGGTAGCTTGGCAGAATTAAAAAAAACTTCCTTAAATTCTAAGGTTCCGCATTGATAATAGATAATACCTATAGCTAACCAAAGAAGAACAGATGATAAACATCCGACAACAAAATACTTAAGGGCTCCTTCTACATTCTTTTTGTCATATACTACATTACTTGCAATTAAAAAGTAAACTGGAATACTAAGCAATTCAATCCCTAAATAAAGAGTTACAAGATCCATGGCTGAAACTGCAACACTTGCACCTATAAGCGAAAAAAGCGTTAACGCATATATCTCAGCATAGTTTAATTTTTGATGACCTTGTAAAAAATTATAATAAACAAAAACTAACAAACCCGTCCCAAAGAAAAGGAATAATTTTACTGTGCTTGAATAAAAATCAACGCTATAAGATTGAGTAAAATTACCAAAGGGAATGAAAAAAATTAAAAAATTTAAAAAAATCAAGGTAAAAAGGGCTAAGGCAAAGGCATATACTTTGTTCTTGATAAAACGATCTATCAAAAAAATTAAGGAACTTATAAGAAGGAGGATTATCTCACCTGCTATTAAACTGAGATTAAGTTGAAACTGCATAGAGTTTACCCCTCCTTAGCGTAGGTATGTTAAAATTTGGACGACTGATGTAGTCATCAAGTCTAAGAATGGCTTAGGATATAAACCGATTAAGAATACTAAGAAAACCATTGGGATTAGGGCTGCAAGTTCGGTTGCTTTCATTGGCTCTAAGCCAAACAAATAATCTTTTGGTTTTTCAAAAAAGACCCTTTTATACAGATAGAGCATGTAAGCTGCTCCAATTATCACTCCTGTTGCTGCAAAGAGAACGACTACTTTATTTGATAAAAAGGTGCCAAGAAGTATTAGAAATTCTCCAACGAAGCCATTGGTCCCAGGTAACCCGATGCTTGCTAAGGTAAAGATCATGAAGAGGGCAGAGTATAAAGGAAAGGCTGTTGCCAAACCACTGTAGTAGTTGATAGCTCGACTGTGGGTCCTATCATATATAACTCCAACGCACATAAACAGCGCACCTGTAACGATTCCATGGTTTACCATCTGTAAGATGGCTCCCTTTATTCCAATAGGATTAAAAGAAAAAATTCCTAAGGTAACAAATCCCATGTGGCTTACTGAACTGTAGGCAATAAGCCTTTTAAGGTCAACTTGCCATAGACAGGCTAATCCTGCATAAATTATGGCAATTACTGACAAAATTAATATCATTTTTGCAAAGTATTCTGAAGCATTGGGGAACATTGGTAAAAGGAAACGAACCATTCCGTAGCCACCCATTTTGATTAAGATCCCAGCCAAAATTACCGAACCTGCAGTTGGTGCTTCAGTGTGAGCATCGGGAAGCCATGTATGGACCGGCCACATGGGAACTTTAATAGCAAAGGCAATTAAAAAAGCAAGGAAAAGTAGCTTTTCTACTTCAAAAGAATAGGATCTTCCAAGTAGGTATTGATAATCAAAAGTTCCGTATAAATTATAGATATAGAGTATTGCAATTAAAAGGAATACAGAGCCAAAGAAGGTATACAAGAAAAACTTTATGGTTGAATAAATTCTCCGTGGTCCACCCCAAATTCCGATTATTAAATACATTGGTATTAGAATTGCCTCCCAAAAGACATAAAAGAGCAATAAATCTAAAGCAATAAAAACACCAACCATGGCTATGTTAGTAAAGAGCAAAGCTAAGTAAAATTCTTTTACCTTTTCTTTAATAGAATGCCAGGAAATTAAAATACAAAGAAGAGTGGTTAAAGTAGCAAGGGGAACAAATAGAATGCTAATTCCATCAACCCCTAAAAAGTAGGTTGAGTTTATAAACGGAAGCCAGGGTCTTTTCTCAACAAATTGAAATGAAGGTGCAGAATAATCAAAATTAAAAAGAAGGTAAAGAGACAAAGCAAAATCTATCAACATTGTTAACAGTGAAATTATCTTGATCGCCTGTTCATTTTTTCTGTTTATAAAGAAGATCAAAAGGATGCCTAAGATTGGTAACCATAGGATCAAGGAAAGAATCGGAAACTGCATATCCACCTCTTATCCCCGCCTAATTAAGATAATAATAAACCACAAAGTATAGAATTAGTCCTAATATTATGCCCCATAGATAGTAATTTATAATACCATTGTGAAACCTTTGAATTAAACCGCCGAAGGAAGTTGTAACTTTAGCTGAACCATTTACTGTATGATCGATTACAAAGGTATCAACGATAAGGTTAACAAATGTCCTCGCAAGGAAGAAGGTTGGAAGAACAAATGTATAATGATATAGTTCATCAAAATACCATTTATTGTACAAGAATTTGTATAGTTTTTTAAAATTAGAGGAGAAAAGGGTTTCAAGCCTTGGGTTCTTAACATAAACTAAGTAAGCAAAAAAAATTCCTATCAAACCAGCAACCACGGATAAAGCCATTAGTCCATACTCCAAGGCATGGTCGGTAATCTCAACTTCATGATGATAAACTACCTGCTCTAAGAACTTCTGAAAATTGGCTCCACCTCCGAGAGACTCAGGTATCCCAAGCCAACCAGAGAAGATTGCACCGATAGATATTATAATAAGAGGAATGGTCATAACTTTGGGAGATTCATGGGGGTCCTTACCATGAAGATAGCTTCTTCCACGAAATTCTCCGTGAAAGGCTTTGAAGAATATTCTGAAGGTATAGAAGGCAGTCAACCCAGCAACGATCAACCCAATTAACCATATAGCTTTACCCCAAGGATAGGGTGAAAAGTAAGCCATAGCAAGGATCTCATCCTTACTGAAAAATCCTGCTAACCCAGGAATCCCTGAGATGGATAGGCTTGCGATCAAGAAGGTAGCATAGGTTATTGGCATATACTTCTTTAGCCCACCCATGTAGCGAATGTCGTTCGGGTCTGGTGCATGATGCATAGCATGAATGACAGATCCTGCCCCAAGGAACAGTAAAGCCTTAAAATAGGCATGAGTAAAAAGATGGAACATCCCAGCAGAAAAGGCACCGACTCCGCAAGCCATAAACATGTATCCAAGTTGAGACAAAGTTGAATAGGCAATCACTCGCTTGATGTCAAACTGGGTTGGTGCAATCGTTGCCGCCATAAAGCAAGTAAAGGCTCCTACAAAGGCAACCATAGCCATCGCTTCATCCGACATCACATAAAGAGGACTGAGCCTTGAAACCATAAAGACCCCAGCTGTTACCATGGTTGCCGCGTGTATCAAAGCGGAAACTGGAGTTGGACCTTCCATAGCATCTGGCAACCAAACATGGAGCGGAAATTGAGCACTCTTCCCCATGGCACCACAGAAGAGAAGAAAAGCAATCAGGAAAGGCACATAGACTTCATAGCCCAAAATCTCTATGTAAGCATTCTTTATGGCTGGAAGCCTCTCAAAAATTTCGGTGTAGTAAAGAGTCCCTAAGTAATAAAAAACCATAAATATCCCAAGGGCAAAACCAAAATCTCCTACACGATTAACAACAAAGGCTTTGATGGCAGCGTTTGAGGCACTCTTCTTTTCATACCAAAAACCAATCAAAAAATATGAACAAAGACCAACCAATTCCCAACCAAGGAAAAGCTGTGCCAAATTGTTTCCAAGAACAAGCATCAACATGCTAAAGGTAAAGAGAGATATGTATGAGAAAAACCTGTAATACCCTGGGTCACCGTGCATGTATCCAATTGAGTATACATGAATAAGAAAGGACAAAGAAGTAACCATTGCACACATCATGGCTGATAAGGGGTCAACTTGAAATCCAATACCAACCTTTAAGGAACCTGCAACAAGCCAGCTGTATAAGTCAAAATTATAAGTCCGACCTTGTATTACATCATACAAAACTAAAAGAGATAAAATAAAACTTCCGAACAAAGAAAGAACAGGCAGGATATGGGCTTTATCCTTAAAATATCTTTTACCAAAGATCAAAGTGATTAAGCTTGCGATTAAAGGGAGAACTGGGATTAAGATAACCGCTACATTCATCACTAACCCCTAAACAAATTAATTTCTTCTGTGTAAACTTTCTTAAGTTTCTTATAAAGAGCTACAGCTAAGGTTAACCCAACGGCAGCTTCTGCCGCAGCCATGGCTATTATAAAAAATACCAATATGTAGCCGGTGGCATCCTTTCTAAAATAGCTTATACTGGCAAAGAGAATGATCAAAGCGTTTAACATGATTTCAACGCAGGCAAGCAATATAATTAGGTTTCTTCTAAAAATAAAACCAAAAAGACCGATCATAAAAAGGATTAAGGATAAATAAATGTAAGAGTTTAAATCAACCAAGTCTCTCCTCCTTAGCTTTTCTTAATAAAAACACAGTGCCTAACACAACGACGAGTAAAATAACTCCTATGAGCTCAAACTGAAAAAGATACTCAGTAAAAAGATAACGAGCCATCATCTTTAAAGCTTGAGATGATGTTGGATCTATAGGCAAAAGGGTTCTTATACTTGTGCTCATGCTAAAAATTAGAACAAAATACTTTATAAAAAGAAAGGCAAAGAGGATAAAAAATATTAACCCTAAGGAAAAGCGTCTAACAAAAACTCTAAACCGTGCTTCTTTCTGTAAATTTATCAAATAAACGACAAAAAGAAACAATACTACAACTGCTCCTGCATAAACAATAATCTGAACGGCGCTTAAAAATTCTGAACCAAGCAAATAGAGCATAAATGCCTGATGAACTACAAGAACAAGCAAAGAAAGAAGGGCATGAACAGGATTTCGACTAAACACTGTAAACAAACCCGAAAGGATCATAGCAAAGCCTAAATAGTAAAAAGCTAAGTCTTGTGCGCCCATTCCTACACTCCGGTAAAGTTCCTCTTTCTTATGGGTAAGAACTTTCCAGGTATACCCCTTGGCTTCCAGAAGGGGTTTAGATAAGGTCTCTTGGCTTTAGCGATGAACTCATCCCAATTGGCAAGGAGCCTCTCTTTGGTAAAGAAAACCTCATCCCGAGTAAAGCCAACATACTCAAAAAACTCGGTGAGTACTATAGCGTTAACCGGGCAAACCTCCTCGCAGTAGCCGCAGTAAACACATCTTAAAGCCTCTATTTCATACTTCACAACCCTTCTCTTCATCGTCTCCTTATCTAATTCATATTCAACCTTTATGCACTGAGAGGGACAAACCCGAACACACCTCATGCAGGCAATGCAAAGAGTATCCCCGGTATTTGGGTCACGAACAAGGGCATGCCTTCCTCTAAAACCAGGGGCTGGTATAACTTTGTCCTTTTCAGGATACTGAATGGTTACAAACCTTTCAAAAAGCATCTTTTTCAGAGTTAGAAAAAGACCTTTCCAAATTTCTATCAGCAATATCTTCTGCAATAGGTTCATCGGCTAAACCCCTTCCCCCTCTATAGGTATAATTTTAAAAAGGCGGTAACAAACAGGTTTGCTAAGGCAAGGGGGATTAAAACCTTCCATCCAAGCCCCATAAGTTGGTCGTACCTATACCTGGGAAGCGTTGCCCTAACCCAAATGTAGAAGAAAAGCAAAACATAAAGCTTTAGCAAAAACCAAATAAAAGGGAGGCGAGGAACCTCAAAAGGTCCTGCATATCCGCCGAGGAAACAGGTTACAGCAAGGGCGCTCATCACAACCATTCCAAAATATTCGGCAAGATAAAAAAGGGCAAACCTTATACCGCTATACTCCACAAAATAACCCGCTACAAGCTCGGTCTCAGCCTCCGGTAAATCAAAGGGAACACGGTTTGTCTCAGCAAGGGCACAAACCATAAAAACAAAAAAGCCAACGACCTGAGGGATGAGGTATACTTTAAAGGGAGAGGCAACCTGAGCCTTAACAATATCTTGAAGATTAAAAGAGCCAGCCATTACAACTACCGAAAGAAGGGCTAAGGACATGGCTATCTCATAACTGATCACCTGAGCGCTTGACCTTAGTCCACCAAGCAAAGCATAGCGTGAGTTGGAAGCCCATCCCGAAAGGATTACCCCATAAGCGCTAAGAGAGCTTAGAGCCAGAATAAAAAGAAGCCCAACGTTCAAGTTGCTTAACACAAAGCTTTCCCAAAGTGGGATCAAGGCAACTCCTGTCCCTGCACAAACCAAAGAAATAAGAGGAGCAATCTTAAAAACCGGCTTATCTACATTGTAAGGAATAATGTCCTCTTTTTGCAAAAGCTTTAACACATCAGCTATAGGCTGAAGCAAACCCCTTGGTCCAACCCTATTGGGCCCAAGCCTCTGCTGCATTCTTGCAATAATCTTTCTTTCAGCATAGGTCAAATAAGCTACATGAAGAAGGGTAAGGTTTAACAGTATAAAGGCTACGAGAAACACCAATAAAGGATAGGGTAGTTGCGCTATGATATCAGACATCCCCTCTGATCCCCTCCTCTTTACTCAATAAAAAGTGCTACTTATCTATCGCAGTCGCCAAGCACCACATCTAAGGTTCCAATGATGGCTACTAAGTCAGCTATCATATGTCCTCTTGCAAGCTCAGGAATTGCTGAAATGTGCACAAAAGAAGGCGTTCTAATTCTCAACCTCCAAGGGTTTGGACCGCCATCGCTTACTACATACACCGCAAGCTCACCTTTAGGAGATTCAATACTAGCAAAGGCTTCTCCGGGAGGTACAACAGGTATTTCTTTTCCGGTGAAGATAAAACCCTTTTTTGGATGGGGTTTAGGTTCAGGCTCTCTTACCCGGGTAGGCAATAAAAGGTCAGGTGCCCCCTCTGCTAAAACAGGCTCCCCTTCAACCTCTTTAAGCTTATCCAAACACTGCCTTATTATCCAGTTTGATTGACGAAGCTCCTTCATCCTCACCTTATACCTGTCGTAGGTGTCCCCCCTTTCACCCACTGGCACCTCAAACTCCACCTCGTCATAGGCATCATAGGGTCTAAACTTTCTCACATCATAGGGTACCCCTGAGCCTCTAAGGACTGGCCCAGTCAACCCAAGGTTTATAGCTGTTTCAGCATCAACGACCGCAACATCTCTTGTTCTTTTAAGCCAAATCCTGTTTACATCGATCAAAGTCTCGTAATCAAGGATCCTTTGAGGAAACTCTTCGGTAAACTTTCTTAGCTCATCGATGATCTCTTGTGTAAAGTCAAGTCTTACCCCACCTACCCTAACATAACTATGGGTTAGCCTTGCACCACAGACCTTTTCAAAGATATTTAGCAACCACTCCCTGTCTCTGAAACAATACAGAAACACGGTCATCGCTCCGATATCGAGGGCGTGAGTGGCAAGCCAAAGAAGATGGCTTGAAATCCTTGCCATCTCACCAACTATAGTTCGGATAAGGCGAGCCCTTCTTGGTGGGGTAATTCCCAAAAGCTTCTCAAAGGCAAGACAAAAGGCAATGTTGTTTGCCGCTGAAGCGATGTAGTCAAGCCTATCTGAAAGGACGATCGTTTGATTGTAGTTTAGATGCTCGGCAAGCTTTTCCACACCCCGGTGAAGATAACCTATCCTTGGGTCGCACTTGATGATGGTCTCACCGTCAAGCTCAAGAACAAGCCTCAACACCCCATGAGTTGAAGGGTGATGAGGTCCCATGTTTATAGTAAGATGCTCAGGCTCATCTTTACCATTCTCGTTCTTAATTACTTCAACGTATAGGCTCATTTAGCACCTCTTACGCTTGCCAAAAACTCCTTGTAACCCTTCCACTCTCTCTCCTCAGTTAAAAACAAAGGATAATCCTTTCTCAAAGGATAGCCCTCCCAATCCTCAGGCATAAGCAACCTCCTGAGGTCAGGATGCCCCTTAAAAACAATACCAAACATGTCGTAGCATTCCCTCTCAAACCAATTGGCAGTCTTCCAAAGCCCTGTAATCGAATATTGCCAAGCATCGTTTTCTGGTATAGGGACCTTAACACGAATTAGCTTTTTTTCGTCAAGATTATAAAGATGGTAGACTACTTCAAACCTCTCTTGCTTCTTTTCTGATTTGTAGCCCTGATAGTCAACCCCACAAAGGTCTATAAGATGCTTGAACCCCTTTTCCTTTAAGTAAGAAATAAGGTCTACAGAACCTTCCCTCCGGCAAATTATAGTTAAAACATCCTTTTCAAGAACCTCTAAAACATCCTTGGGGAATCTTTCTTTAAGCTCTGCTAAAAAGTCCATAGTTATCTCCAAAAGCCCCATCTACCATGTTCTTTCTTGATCTTTTCTTGAAGTTGAACCAACCCATAGATTAAAGCTTCAGGTCTTGGTGGGCATCCAGGTATATACACATCAACGGGCAAGAACTCATCTGCTCCTTGAACGACGGAGTAGGTTCTAAAAACACCTCCAGAGCAAGCGCAACTTCCCATGGCGATGACATACTTAGGCTCTGGCATCTGATCATAAACTCTTCTTACCATAGGAGCCATCTTTTTTGTGACGGTCCCAGCAATGATTATAGCGTCTGCTTGCCGAGGTGATGACCTAAAGATTATGCCAAATCTATCAAGGTCAAAATGGCTAGCAGCGGCGGCCATCATCTCGATGGCACAGCAGGCAAGACCAAAGGTTAAAGGCCAAAGAGACCCAGCCCTTGCCCAATTGAAAAGCTTATCCAAAGAAGTAATAAAAACTGGGGTACCCGGTATCTGCCTTATGTCCTTTCCAACTTCAACCGTCCCTTCTATTCCCATTGTAAAGCTCCCTCACTCCAGGCATAAACATAGGCTAATAATAGCATAACAACGAAGACGGTTATCTCCACGAACCCAAACCAAGATAGTTCCTCAAGTATAACTGCCCAGGGATACAAAAAGACAACCTCAACATCAAACACAAGGAAGATCAAGGCTATTAGATAGAAACGAACATGAAAGGGAACCCAGCCAGGTCCCGAAGGGTCAACGCCACACTCATAGGGGATGTATTTTCGGGGATCAGGTCTCCGTGGAGCAAGGATCCGATTGGCAAGAAGCATTACAGAGCCTAATATCAAGAGGATAAAAGCGGCAATCAGAAACGGAAGCATTGCGCCCATTGTTTAACTTCCCTCTCCCTTGGTTTCCTTTAGTTCCAAAGCATCGTTCGGACAGGCTATAACGCAAAAGGGTTTTTCTCCTTTAGCAACTCTTTCCCAACAAAGGTCGCACTTCCCGACGGTCCCCACATAGAAGTTAAACCTTGGGACCCCCCAAGGGCAGGCTTCTATACAGTTTTTGCAGCCCACACATTCCTTTTGATAAAAAGCAACAACCTCTCCCTTTCTTACCAAGGCTCCAACCGGGCAGGCTGCTGCGCACTGAGGCTTCTTACACTGAAGACAAGAAAAATAGGCGAATTTATTCCCTACCTTAAGGATCCTACAGTTTGAAAGGCCAGCATGCCCCTCAGCGCAAGCCTTAACGCATTCCTCACAACCGGTGCATTTTTCCACATAGTGGACAATCGTATAAGCCATGCTTTTTTAATATTTTTTTTTACCTTCCTTGTCAAGATTGAATTTTTAGGCTTTTTTTTAAATTGGTGACTTTTTCTCTATTTTTGAAGAATTTTCCCTCATTTTTATAAGGAAATAAAATTAGGCTTGATGAAGGATGATTTCGATGTCCTCATCCAGAGGAAAGACCCTTATTTTACCTTCAAAGGCAAGAAAAAGAATGGCTAAAAATAGGTAGACCACCGTTAAAATACCCCTTTCAAAGTATTCCAACACCTGGTTAAAAGTCGCTTTGCCCCGTTTTAGAAGCAACCCCTCTACCCTTTCCAGGTAGTATGAAATATCCTCCTCTGGGATCTCGGCATCAAAAACCTTCTTACTCTTTTCTCTTTCAAAAATCCTTAGCATAGGCTCAATAAGTTGAGCAAGCGTTAACCTTTCTTCTTCTACGTCTATGCCTTGAATCTTTGGCAAAAAAACTTTTTCCTCAAGGAGCCTTCCCACAGGCAAAGTAAAACTAAGGTCTCTTCTAAAATCAAGTAAAAGGCTCCCTGAGTGTTCCTCTTCTTGCACTTCTTCGTCAGGGTGAGGAAAATAAATTCTCAGTATAAGCTCGCTCTTTCTATACAGAGCAAGGGATAAAAAAATCAGAGATTCAAGAAACAGCAGGGCAAAATAACCCTTTGGGCTTCTTCGGTAGTTTTCTTCTAACTTTTGTAGGACCTTTGAAAGGCAAACCTCAAGAAGGTTCGCTTTAGCTATGCTTTCCAAGAGCATGCACCTTCTTGAAGCAGAGGTTCATAACAAATTTAACTCCAGCCCTCTCCGCAAGCTCCTTTGCTTCTTCGTTCACGATCCCCTCTTGAAGCCAAATCACCTTGGGCTTTAGCGCTAAAGCCTTCTCTACAATAGGCAATACCTCGCTTGGCTTGCGAAAGATTATGACAACGTCGGGATTAAAATCTTTCGGGACCTCTGATAAGTCCTTTACCGTCTTTACACCAAGGATCTCATCGTGGGCTGGATTGACAGGAATTACCTCAAAGCCTTGTTGCAAAAGATAATCCATGACGATGTAGCTTGGACGGTCGGGCTTTGGACTTGCCCCAACGATGATAAGCCTTTTATACTTTTTTGGCATTTCAAGCACCTCTGGAGGAACTTGAGAATAATCTGGAAGCGGGCACTCCATCATGGCTTCCCCCTTTAGCCTTAAATAGCAACGCTCACAATCTTTAAAAATTTTTCAGGGTCAAGGGATGCACTCCCAACCAACACGCCGTCAACGTTTGGCTCCTTGATAAGGTCTGCTATGTTTTCAGGGGTTACTGAGCCCCCATAAAGGATGGGAATGACTTGAGCTAACTCCTTACCATACATGCTTGCTAAAAGGTCTCGTAGAAAGGAATGCACTTCTTCTGCCTGCTCAGGCGTTGCATTAACCCCTGTGCCGATAGCCCAAACCGGCTCATAGGCAATAATTAGCCTTCCCTCTTCTACCTTTTCAAGCTCCGAAAGCCCTTGCTTTAATTGTTCTGAAACTACTAAGAAGGTGTTCCCAAGCCTTCTTTCCTCTAAGGTTTCGCCAACGCAAAGTATAGGGGTTAGTCCCGCCTGATAAACACCCTTTACCCTCTTCTTTATAAGCTCGTTTGTTTCACCAAAAATGTGCCTTCTTTCTGAATGCCCAAGAATGACATATTCCACTCCGAGTTCCTTTAACATCAAGGGTGAGACCTCTCCGGTGTAGGCGCCCTTTTCAGCAAAGCAGGCGTTCTGAGCGCAAAGCTTAACCGGGCTTCCTTCAGTAAGCTTTCTTGCGAAGGCTAAGCTGGTGAAGGGGGGAGCGATACCTACTACTTTTCTACTAAGGTCTACCTTGGATATTTCTGGCAAAAACCTTTCAAAGTAGCTTCGTGCCTCAGATATTCCATGGTTCATCTTCCAATTACCTATAAAGTAGGCTATCTTTGCCATCTCCTTTCCCCCTCAGAAGTCTTAGACCTCCTCTAAAGCCTTGAGCCCAGGCAAGGTCTTTCCTTCTAAGTATTCAAGAAAGGCTCCCCCTGCCGTTGACACATAAGATAAAGAAGTGATTACTCCTGCCTTTCTTAGGGCAGCTATAGTGTCTCCACCTCCCGCTATGGTTAGGGCTTGAAGGCTTGCGATCTTTCTTGCGATGGCAATGGTGCCAAAGGCGTACTCATCCTTTTCAAAATAGCCAAGAGGCCCATTCCAAATCACAGTATGAGCACCATCAAGGGCTGCGGAAAAGAGGGCAACTGTCTCCTCTCCAATATCATAGATAACATCCCCTTCCTCTATGCTCAAAAGGTCTGCCTCATAGATTTCTCCATCCCTTTCTACCACCACATCAACCGGTAGATAGATCTTTACCTCAAGCTCCTTAGCTGAGCGAATAATATCCTTGGCTATTTCTCGATATTCCTCTTCAACAAGGCTTTTACCCACATTATAGCCAAGAGCTGAAAGAAAAGTGTTAGCCATGGCACCGCCGATTAAGAGCTTATCAATGCGAGGTAAAAGGTTCTTCAGAACCCCGATCTTGGTTGAAACCTTACTTCCCCCAACGATGGCATAAAGCGGTCTTTCGGGCTTCCCAATAACCTTAGACAGGTATTTTAGCTCCTTCTCAAGCTGGAAACCCATACCCTTTTCTTTTACATAGCTTGGGACACCTACAACAGAGGCATGAGCCCTGTGACATACCGAAAAGGCATCGTTAACGTAAACATCAGCCATCCTTGCCAAAGCTTTTACAAATTCAGGGTCGTTCTTGGTTTCGCCTTCGTAAAACCTTACATTTTCAAGTAATAAAACTTCTCCTTCCTTCATCTCAGCCAAAGCTCTATCTGCCTCCTCCCCAAGATAATCCTCTAAAAATTTAACCTCTGTCTTCAATACACGCTTTAAGTATTCATACACAGGCTTCAAAGATAGCTCTGGAACACGCTTACCTTTTGGTCTGCCAAGATGGGAACAAAGGATTACCTTACCACCTGCCTTAATGGCATAATCAATAGTTGGTAAGCTTTCTACAATCCTTGTATCATCCATTATCTTTCCGTCTTCAATGGGGACGTTAAAGTCTACTCGAATGAAGACCTTCTTACCTCTTAAATCAAGCTCTCTAAGGGTTTTCATGGTATCCCTCCTTTTGGTTTTGTGTTTATATATTGCTTAACCTTTTTAGAAGATTAGCAAGTTCTATGGCTGCAAGGGCTGCCTCTGCCCCTTTATTACCCGCCTTAGTGCCTGCCCTTTCAATTGCCTGTTCAATGGTATCAGTAGTCAATATACCAAATATAACCGGGACTTCAGTCTCAAGCATAACCTGAGCAACGCCCTTTGAAGCCTCGCTTGCTACATATTCAAAATGCGGGGTTGCTCCTCTTATGATGGCCCCAAGACAGATGACGGCGTCAAAGCTTTTTGTGCTGGCAAGCCTCTTAGCCACAAGGGGTATCTCAAAGGCACCAGGCACCCATACCACATGAATGTCCTCTTCAGCAACCTGATGCCTCTTTAACACATCTAAGGCTCCCTCAAGTAGCCTTTGAGTTATAAAGACATTAAACCGGCTTACAACGATTCCTATCCTTAGCCCCCTTCCGTCAAACATCCCTTCATAAACTTTACAGTTCTGCATTCCTCTTTACCTCCTTTCCTGTGGCTTATTTTCGTAGTAAATGAAAATCTTTTCACCCTCTTTTATGTAGCCAAGCCTTCTTCGAATTAGCTCTTCGTAGTTAGATTCACTGCTTTGGAGTTCTTTGATCTCCTGACGCATCTTTTCATTCTTGATCTTCAGGTCCTCCATCTCTTTTAGTTCCTTCTTTATCCGCCAACTTAAATAAAAATACATCGAAGTCGTCAACAGGATTAAGAGCAAGATCCCAAACAAAAAAAGCCTTCTAATTTTTTTCTTCTTTTTCTTAGGTTTAGGTTTAATGATGATGGGCTTTGCTAAGGGCATCAAATAAAATTATAGCAAAGGCTAAAGAAAAAAAATAGGGGAAATTTTTATACATTTTCTTATATAAAGTAAAAGGAAACTTCTTTAGCAAAACGCCGTTTATTCCTACCCTTTGGGGCAGAAATGGTCATTACTAAGGGAGGTGAGATCAAATGAACAGTTCTCAAAATAAAAGGCCCCTCGGCTTACGCCGAGGGGCGAAAAAGAAAGGACAGTTTTATGGATTATGAATTTTAAAGACTTTCTTTAATTATCAAGCTCTGATGGTTTCCAGACTTCGTAGACCTTACCGGCAAGTTCAGCGCTTGGCTTAAGGGTCTTTTTACCGGGTTTCCAGGATGCGGGGCAGGCTTCTGCTCCACCCGTAGCCCTTACATGCTGGCAAGCCTGGATTAATCTTAAGATTTCCTCCATGTTTCTTCCAATGGGTAAGTAGTTTACGATGGAAAACTGAAGGACACCGTCTGGGTCGATAAGGAAGGTCCCACGGAGGTTAACTCCTGCATTCTCATCATAAACCCCGTAAAGAGTTCCGATTTTCCCGCCCAAGTCAGAAGCCATTGGATAGGGGAAACCACCAGGGATAAGTTTTGAGAGCTCTACTTCCTGCCAAACTTTGTGAACATACACCGTATCAATGCTTATAGCGATAACCTGCACGTTAAGCTTCTCAAGCTCATCCTTGTATTTAGCAACATCTACAAGCTCTGTAGGACAAACAAAGGTAAAGTCTGCCGGATAGAAAAACAGCATGACCCATTTGCCTTTGTAATCAGAAAGGGAAATCTCTTTAATCTCGCCATTTGGGAAATAAGCTTGTGTCTTAAACTCCGGTGCAGCAAGTCCTGGTCTTACGCACATAGCCAACCTCCTTTTAAAAATTTTTATTCTAAATATAATCTACTTTTGTAAACTTTCAAGGGATATTCTAAAATATTTTAATGTAGTTCCCGCTTTGCCCTGCCGGGAAATAGCGAGACACCTTCAGGTAGACCCCTCCCTTCGGTCTGGTGACATGAAGAAAAAACATCCAAACTTATGCAGAGTTAGCCTAAAAACATCTATAAAACAACTTCTTATTGGGTTGACATATTTTTCTTTTAAAGGGTATAATTTTTAAACAAACCATGAATTCTGTTCTTAAAATTATTGGTCTTTTAACCCTAAGTTTTTTAATCTTTCTTGGTGTGATAGCTCTTGTTTTTTTTCTTTATCTTAAGATAAGCCTACCAAGCATTGCAAAGCTTAAAAATTATCAGCCAAAGCAAACAAACCTCATCCTGGATTATCAAGACAGGATAGTTGGCTATCTTGGAGAGGAAAGAAGGATCTATGTTCCTATAAACAGGATTCCCCCGCATGTGATAAAAGCCTTTTTAGCGGCTGAGGATGCTAATTTCTACAAACATAAAGGTATAGATTTCTACAGCCTTATTAGGGCTCTCGTAAAAAACATTCTTTCCGGGAGAATTGTTCAGGGCGGAAGTACCATTACTCAACAGGTCACAAAATCTCTTCTTCTCACACCTGAACGAACCTTCTCAAGAAAGATCAAAGAGATGTTTTTAGCCTGGCAGATAGAGAAGCATCTAACGAAGGACGAGATCCTTAACATATACCTAAATCACATTTATCTCGGTGAAGGAGCATACGGAGTTGAGGCGGCAAGCTTAACCTACTTTGGCAAACACGTTTGGGAGCTCTCCATACCTGAAGCGGCAGTGCTTGCTGGTCTTCCCCCTTCTCCGGTTAGGTATAGCCCTTTAAACAATCCAACCTTAGCCTTGGAAAGAAGAAACTATGTCCTCCGGAGAATGGCTGAAGTAGGATTTATCACCGAAGACCAGCTAAACCGTTATCTGAAAGAGCCTCTTATCCTCAATCCAAAAAACGTAAACATACCAGCCTATACGGGTTATTTTATCGATGTTGTGAAGGCTGAGCTTGAGGAGATTATCCCAAAAGAAAGATTAGAACAAGGAGGTCTGAGGATTAAGCTAACTATGAATGTGGACTGGCAAAGGGTTGGTTACCTAAACCTTATAAATAAGCTAAAACAAATCTATTCAAATAGAAATCTTCCAGAGATAGCCGCCGTTTGCCTTGATAACCGCGATGGAGGAGTTCGGTTTCTGATAGGTGGAAAGGACTATCTAAACTCAACCTACAATAGGGCTGTATTAGGGAAGAGGCAACCTGGGTCGGCCTTTAAGCCTTTTATCTGGGCTCAGGCTTTGGAAAGTGAAGTTGTTACCCCAGATACTGTAATTCCGGATGAACCAATAATTCTACCTGGTGCAAACGCTGGTGAGGACTGGTCTCCAGGCAATTACGATGGTAAGTATTTAGGTCCTGTGAGCCTTAAGCAAGCCCTTGCTCAATCCCGGAACACCGTCTCGGTTCGCTTAGCTTTAATGCTTGGGACTGACCGCTTGGTAGACCTGGTAAGAAAAATGGAATTTAAATTCCCCATGCCTATAAATTTAAGTATCGCCCTTGGTACTTATGAACTTACCCCTTTAGAGTTAACCACCGCTTACACCATCTTCCCCACCTTGGGATATAAATTAAAACCCCGATTTATCGAAGCAATTTACGACCAGATCTATGGAGGGAAGCTTATCTATCAGAGTCAATTGGAAAGTAAGCCAGTATTTAGCCCTCAAACTATGAGCATAATGAACGATTTTCTGCAAGAGGTAGTCTGGTCTGGGACAGGAAGGTGCGCCCTTGCCCTTGGGCTTCCTGTAGGTGCAAAAACAGGTACCACTCAAGAGTATAGAGATGCTTGGTTTATAGGTTTTACAGCTGACTACACCTGTGGAGTTTGGGTGGGCTATGACAAAGGCTCAACCCTTGGGAAAGGAGAGACAGGAGGGAAGATCGCCTGTCCCCTGTGGTTAAGTCTTATGCAGGGGACAAAGCATGAAGCTAAACCCCTACCGATTTATATTCCGCCAGCAGACATTATCTCAAATGGCACAACAAATGATACATCCGAGCAAAATAAAATTCTACTCCTCTTCTAAGGCTCCGTCCCACGCCGAGCTTCCTCTCTGTCATGCTGAGCGTTAGCGAAGCATCTCCGAGGTCCTTCGGAGAGGTCCTTTGGTCGCTTATGTTCCATCAGGATGCAAGGTATACTTACGAGAATTTTGGGGGAGCCTTATTTTTGAACAGTCTCTTACAAATTTCTTGACAAGGACTTAAGATTTAGGCTAAAATGTATCGTGTCTCAAAGTTACTTTCAATTGTCTGTCGATGAAGTTTTAAAGGCTCTTCAAACTTCCCTTCAGGGCTTATCCACAGAGGAAGCTCAAAGAAGGCTAAAGGAATATGGAGCTAACGAGGTCGTTAGAGAAAAGAAGAAGTCTCCTCTTCTTCTTTTTCTCTCGCAGTTCACTAACTTTTTAGTGGTTATTCTTATCGTAGCAGCCTTTATCTCAGCCTATCTTGGAGACTATGTTGAGAGCATAGCCATCTTTGCCATTGTCCTTATGGCTGGGGTTTTAGGCTTTGTGCAGGAGTACCGAGCAGAGAAGGCCTTAGAATCCTTGAAGGCCCTTTCAGCACCCACTGCTCGAGTAATAAGGGATGGGAAAGAACATGTCGTTCAAGCAAGGGAGATAGTCCCTGGTGATATAGTAGTTCTTCATGCTGGGGATAGAGTACCTGCAGATGGCCGTCTGATTGAGGCTATAAACCTTCGAGTAGATGAGTCTATCTTGACTGGTGAGTCTGTTCCTGTTGAGAAGAACGCCGACCCCATTCTTCAAGATAACCTTCCTGTTAGTGAAAGGTATAACATGGTCTTTTCTGGAACGGTTGTAGTTAACGGGCGGGGGCTAATGGTTGCTACGGCAACAGGTATGAACACCGAGTTTGGGAAGATTGCCCACATGCTTGGTGAGGTTGAGGAAAAGAAGACTCCCCTTCAAGTCAACCTTGATAGAACAAGCAAACTGATCGGCACTTTTGCTCTTATCCTTTGCGCTATCATCTCTGGGATTGGAATTGCAAGAGGCTACGATGTTCTTGAAATGTTCATCTGGGGCGTGGCTCTTGCTGTAGCCATCATCCCTGAAGCTTTGCCTGCAGTTGTCACCATAAGCTTAGCCCTTGGCGTTAGAAGAATGGTAAAAAGGCAGGCCCTTATTAGAAAGCTTCATGCCGTTGAGACCTTAGGCTGTGTCACCTACATCTGCTCAGACAAAACCGGGACTTTAACAAAGAACGAAATGACTGTTCAAAAGGTTTGGGTCGACCGAAAAGTTATTGAAGTTACCGGTGTTGGATATTTCCCTGAGGGTGAGTTTAAGACTGACGGAAAGCCTTTCCCTAAGGATGACGAGCATCTTCAGATGCTCCTTAAGGTAGCAGTTCTTTGTAACGACTCAGAACTTTTTTACTCCGAGGAAGACAAAAAATGGAAGGTAAAGGGAGACCCAACAGAGGGTGCTCTTGTGGTTGCGGCTAAAAAGGCAGGGCTTGATAAGATGGAGCTTGAAAGGCTCTATCCACGAATCGATGAGATACCCTTTGATTCCGAAAGAAAGATGATGACCACAGTGCACACCTTGGATGAGGAGACCCTTTTAATCTGTAGCAAAGGAGCTCCTGAAATGATTCTTCACAAATCTTCGCATATCCTTCAGGAAGGGAAAATTTGTGAGCTAACCCAAGGTGAAAGGGAAGCAGTTTTAGAGGCCGCACAAAGTATGGCTAAGTCAGCCTTAAGGGTGATAGGAGTTGCCTATCGAATTCTGTCGAGGTCTTCCTATTCGGATTCTTCTTTAGAAAGCGGGCTAATCTTCTTAGGCTTGTTAGGCATGATCGACCCACCACGAGATGTGGCAAAGCCTGCCATACAAACCTGTAAGCAAGCTAATATTAAGCCAGTCATGATAACGGGCGACCATAAGATCACCGCAGAAGCTATAGCAAGGGAGCTTGGAATCCTAACTAACGGTGAAGTTATCTCAGGAGTTGAGCTTGAAGCCATGTCTGATGAAGAGCTTGAAAGGAGGGTTGAAAGGATAGAAGTTTATGCCAGAGTGAACCCGGCAAGTAAGCTTAGAATTGTTAAGGCTTTACAGAAGAGGGGGCATGTCGTTGCCATGACAGGCGATGGCGTAAACGATGCCCCAGCTCTTAAGCAAGCTGATATTGGCGTTGCCATGGGCATAACCGGTACCGAGGTTGCTAAAGAAGCTTCTGATATGATCCTTCTTGACGATAACTTTGCAACCATTGTTGCCGCCGTTGAAGAAGGAAGAACCATCTATGCCAACATCAGAAAATATTTAGTCTATCTTTTAACCGGAAATACCGGGACGGTGGTTGGATTAACATCAGCCCTTGTTGCCGGGCTTCCTGTTCCTCTCTCAGCAGTGCAGATACTTTTCATCAACCTTCTCATGGATGGGGCGCCAGCTGTAGCTTTAAGCGTAGAGCCCCCAGAGCCTGATGTCATGAAAAAGCCACCAAGGGACCCAAAGGAGAGCATCTTCAACCGCTATGCCTTAACATTCATCCCTCTTATGGGGCTCTGGATCGGTCTTTGTGCTTTATTCCTCTTTATCTATCAGCTAAAGACTGCTGACTTAGCCAAAGCCATGACCGCTTTCTTTGCAGGCATAATCTGTATGAGGCTTGCGAATGCCTTAAACTGCAGATCAGAAGACACATCCCTATTTAAGCTTGGGCTCTTCACAAATAAATGGCTTGTCATCGCTCTATTGTCATCACTTACTTTAATGCTCCTTGCCATATATGTTCCTTTCCTTTCCAAAGTATTCAATACCGTCCCTCTTAGTTTTACCGATTGGCTGATGATAGGTGCTTTAGCCCTATCAGTCATAATTCTTGACGAAATCCACAAATTACTAAAAAATAAGCATAGGGTTGCGTAAGAGGTCTACACAAGAGAGCCCAAAAGCCTTAAATTATCTTAAAAGTTTGCTGAAAGCTCATACGAAATGACCTCAGAACACATCTTTCTTGTTGAGGCTGAGGATATTGAGCAGTCCTTGTCTCAGGTAGTTAAATTTCTTTCAACCTATCAGCTTGTAAGATACGATAGATTTGAGGTTAAAAGGGAGAACATTATACCTATTTATAATGAAAGATTTTGGGATGTTTTAGAAGGGGCTTTGGAAAAAAATTATAAAATCTTGCATAGATTTATTGAAGATCTAAAATCTGAAGGTTATCAATTAATTGATGATTTAAGGACCTTGCCTCAGGGATATTTGAGCAAGCTCGTTCATCTTATCGCCCATTTCGTTGACGGGTTTTTTAGCGTAGATTCTTACTTTTATAACCTTATTGAAGATTCTCATTTTATTAGCCCTCAGCTTAGAATGCTGATGCTTAAAAGAAAGCAAAACTTTTATTTAATACCAGCTAAAGGGTATTTTACTGAAGAAATTCATCCCTTTGAGATGCTTTCACCAAGGAAGTTCTTTAAATATTCTTAATTAGGTCATCCCCTCTTTTAACCTTTTTAAAGCAAGATACGCAGCTTTGTTTTCAGCTTCCTTTTTAGACCTTCCCTTTGCCTTGGCAAGCACTTCATCTCCAACCTTAACCGCAACCTCTATCAAAGGTTTGTGTGAAGGCCCGATTATGGATAAAACATTGTAGGTCGGTGTGATTCCTTTCTCTTTTTGCAAGTATTCCTGAAGTTTTGTTTTATAGTCAACAATTCTTTTTATGCATAGCCCTCGAAGATAAGGTTTTAACCAATCTTCAAGAAGCTTACAGGTTCTTTCAAATCCTAATTCAAGGAATATAGCTCCGATTAAAGCTTCAAGCGCCCTTGCGGAGATGTTTTTGAGGCTTCTTTCATCGAGCTTTCTTTCCCGGTCTCCAAGAAGTAAATAGTTGATGAGGTTCAGCTTTTCGGCAATCCTACTTAACCTTTCCTTGCAGACAAGGTAGGCACGTTTACGCGTTAAATCCCCCTCTTTGTCCTCAGGGAATTTAGCGTAAAGAAGTTGAGATACGCAGAGGTTGAGGACCGCATCCCCTAAAAATTCAAGCCTTTCATTATCAACGATGTTTGGGTCTTTTTTCCTTAGCCGATAGGAGCTATGCGTTAAGGCAGTCCTAAGAAGTGACTTATCTTTAAAGGTAAGACCAAGCTTTTCTTCGAGCTCCTGAAGGCTCTCTGTCACCCTTATTTAGCCACAAGAAAGCCTTCCCTAAACCTTTCCTTTTTTAACCTCTCTGCATGCTTAAAGGCTAAATACAAGTCCTCTCCCAAAAAGACTTGCACCCGATAGATTAAGCCAAGTTGAGGATGATCAAAGGGAACGATTTCTACTCGCGTAAAATCCCTTTCAAGCTCCTCCTTATACCTTAAAGCGTTATTATAGTTTTTGAAAGCTCCTACCTGAAGAAAGAATTCGTTAAAACGAAGGTTGGGCTGATTTTTATAAACGTAAACTCTGTTTGATAGCTCTGCTTCGCTAAGGGCAGTGATCTTAACTCTTGCCGTTCCTTTTCCTACTATCCCTAAGGCTAAAGCGCTTGCATAGCTTAAGTCAATGCACCTATCCCCTACGAAGGGGCCACGGTCGTTTATGCGAACTACAAGCTCTTTTCCGTTTTCTAAATTTTTAACTAAAACATAAGTGCCAATGGGCAGAATCTTATGGGCTGCTGTGTACTCATACATGTTGTAGATCTCTCCACTTGCCGCCTGTCTTCCGTGGAAGCCTGGCCCATACCAAGAGGCAGTGCATACCTCCTCGTAGCCCTCAGCTGACGGTAGAGGATAATAAACTTTTCCATCTACCATATAGGGCTTCATCCAGCCAGGAACCTTTTGCGGAACATTATCCTTGGCAACGGGAGGAGGTGTGTAACTCAGGGGCTCTCTCGGTGGTCTTGCGCAGGAAAAAAGTAAAAGACTTAATAAAACTAACAAGGGAAGATAAGTCCTCATCTTTGCAGTATTTCAGCAACCTTTTTGGCAAAGTAGGTGATTATAAGGTCAGCTCCTGCCCTTTTAATTCCGATAAGGCTCTCCATCAAAATCCTTTCTTCATCAAGATAGCCAAGTTGGGAGGCTGCTTTGATCATAGAGTATTCTCCGCTAACCTGATAGGCTGCTATGGGATGGTAAAAGTTGTCCCTAAGCATCCTTATGATGTCAAGATAGGGCATTGCTGGCTTCACCATAATTATATCGGCACCTTCTTGAACATCTAAAGTAGCTTCCCTCATAGCTTCTCTGGCATTGCCAGGGTCCATTTGATAGGACCTTCTATCTCCGAACTTCGGAGCTGATTCTGCAGCATCCCTAAAGGGTCCGTAGAAGCTTGAACAGTATTTCACAGAGTAACTCATGATGGCAGTTTGAGTAAAACCAGCTTCATCCAAAGCCTCTCTTATGGCTGAAACCATACCGTCCATCATACCTGAAGGAGCAACGATATCCGCACCTGCCTTGGCATGAGAAACCGCAACCTTAGCGATAATCTCAAGCGTCTCATCGTTATCTACTTCAACTGATGATTGTCCCTTTTTTACAATGCCACAATGCCCGTGGGAAGTATACTCACAAAGACATACATCAGTTATCACTACAAGCTCTGGGAACTTTTCCTTGATCGCTTTTACCGCCCTTTGAATTATGCCTTCCTTAGCAAAGGCAGAGGTTCCTACTTCATCCTTTTTGTCGGGCACACCAAAAAGAAGGATGGCTTTAATCCCAAGGTCAACCGCTGACTTTATCTCCTCCAAAACTTTGTCGATAGAAAAGCGATAGACATCAGGCATGGTCTTTATCTCTTCCTTTATTCCCCTTCCTTCTACGATAAAAAGAGGATAAATTAAGTCGTTTATGGAAAGAGAGGTTTCTCTAACTAAATCCCTTATGGCTTGAGTCCTTCTTAGCCTTCTTGCTCGGTATTCTGGGAACATCATACCCCTACCCCCTAAAGGTTTAGGTTGATAAAGCCTTCTTTATAAGCTCATGCAGAGCCTTCAAGTCTTCTTTATAGTTTTGAGTAAGGTGGACCATGATGACCGGTTTTTTCCTTTCTTCAAGGGCTCTAAAATCACCGCAAGCCTGAGCAAACATCTGGTCCCAGAAGGTGTATCCTTCACCAGGAATAACCTGACCTTCCCTTCTTCCCCGGTAAGTTAAGATGATAAACCTGCTTAGGGGTGGACCACCTTTAAAAAGCTGACCAGTTGAATGAAGATACCGAGGTCCGAAACCAAAGACAGTGGCGCAGTTCTTCTTTTCCCTAATCAAAGTTCGGATATCCCGAATTAGGTCCTCTACTTCGTCGTCAATAGGGAGGTAGGCAAGGATACCAACGTAGATCCAAGGTGCAAAATCTGAAAAGAGCTTTTTTAATAGGGCGGTAATCCTTGGATATTCAATGCTTACCGTTTTATCGTAATAAAAGCCAAGACCTGTTGCCTCATCAAGATAAAATTCAATCCCAAAGTCTCCTGTAGCCTTAAAGTTTTCTAAAAAGTCTTTTGTCTTTTGCTTAGTTAAAACAACATCTGGCTCATCAAAGGGATTAACACTTAAAAGATATCCTGATATAGCGGTAGCTAACATCCAACGAAAGGCTTCCCCAAAAACCTCATACCGCTCATCAAGAACGAAGGTCTTAATCGGGAAACCCTCTTCCTTTAGGTCCTGAATAAGCCTTTGATAGATCCTTTCTCTGCCCCTTAAGGTTAAGTAGATAAAGGCTCTGTCCGTGGCGTAAACTGTGGGAGAACCGGGTGATTCGCCAACTACCGGAACAATCCCCGTCCCATCCTTACCAAGCGATTCTGCAATCAACTGTTCAATCCAGAGCACAAAGGGTTTAAGAATGGGGTCAACGATGAAGGTAAGCTTGTCTTCTCCCCTTATGTAGTGCTCAACCAAATACTCCGCTAAGGTGCTGGCAAGATTGTAACCCCAGGATATGCTTGGCTCGCAGGCAGTATACATTTCTTTGGCGTAATGCAGAGCTTTATCTAAGTCAAGCCCAAGCAAAGCAGCTGGCAAAAACCCAACTTCTGTTAAGGCAGCATACCGTCCACCGATGTCTGATGGGTGATGAAAGACCTTTAAAAAAGAGAGCTCCTTTGCCAAAGCCTCAAGGGGTGACCCAGGGTCTGTTAAAGCCACAAAATGCTCTCCCGGGTTGGAGAGAGCCTCTTCAGCTTTTTTCCAGAAATATTTGAAATGGGCTAAAGTCTCAATGGTTGTGCCAGACTTTGAAGCAATCACAAAGAGCGTGTCTTCTATGTTTAGTTTTTCAATTTCTTCTATGTTTTCTGGGGCGTTCGTGTCAAGAACAACAAGGTTTGGAAAGCCTTCTTTTGAAGCAAACATCTGAGAAAGGACATAGGGAAAGAGGGCAGACCCACCCATCCCGCACCAAACAACCTGCTTAAACTTTGCCC
>Ga0209393_1000053_pt1 | contig 58436 bp, 71 predicted proteins | sample SSWtaG_2_FD_184117 | JGI IMG/M metagenome (GOLD analysis project Ga0209393, IMG submission 184117) | Hot spring microbial communities from Sandy's Spring West, USA to study Microbial Dark Matter (Phase II) - SSWsed_130316 (SPAdes)... | ecosystem: Environmental > Aquatic > Thermal springs > Hot...
CTACGTCGTGGCGGGCGGCATGTATAAATACAGAGACCGCTCCATCAGGATAGGAGTTATGGGCGACATAACGATTGAAGATCTAAAAAAGGTCGCGGAGGTTATAAATGGTTTGGCTTGACGAGGCGAACTGCAAACTCTGCATAATCACGTCCAGGACGGGGGACCTAATAAGGCTACACAGGCCGGATAAGCTCCCAGAGATCTTAAACGAGCTTTCCCTGCTTATCCAGCAACCCAGCAGAAGCGAGGCCTTCTCCCTCAGCTTCCAAAAGGCAGCGAGACTGGTGGGCGTCGCAGACCCGTATAAGGATTACAAGGAGAAGCTTGCCGCAATAGGCAAGCGGGTTGCAGAGGCTGTTAAGCAGAGACTACAACAAGTTTCGTGGGACTTGAGGACGGCGTTGAGAATAGCCGCGGCGGCCAACATCGTGGACACAAGCGTCTTGGGCTACAGGCCTAAGAAGCTGGAGGAGGCCGTGTGGGATCCGCCGGCTATAGAGGAGTATGTGGAGATGCCTCCCGCCGTCTATTACGTGCTTGACAATGCAGGCGAAGCGCAGATCGACCTCGTAGTGGCCGAGGCTTTGGAGAGAAACGGCATCAAGCCCACTTTTGTGGTGCGTTCAGAGCCCTACGAAATAGACGTGTTGGAGACAGACCTAGCAAGCTACAAGGTCATAACTACGCCGGGCAACATATCTCCTGTACGCTGGCTCAAGGAGGGCTTTATCCTAGCGAAGGGCATCGCGAACTTCGAGGCATATATAGAATGGGGCTCGGTGCCTGCGCTTCTGCTATTTAGGACGAAGTGCGACGTATTGTCCCGCGTCTTCTCGGTGCCGAGGAACTCCCCGGTTGTAATTAGTAGCCAACAAGCGAAGGCTATTACCCTGTTACAATAAGCTTCACTGGGATGCCGTTTTTGTACTGAACAGCGATCTTCAGCGACTCAAGACCACCTTCTCTGATAACAGACTGCGCCACTTCCCTCACTTTTTTTAACACGCCGAGAAGATCCACCATGTGTCGATATGATTCTTCCAGTATCTCATACCTAACCATGGGGTTGGGGTCTACGTAGAGCTGAAGACCTGTGATCTCAAGAGGTGCGCTTCTCTCGCTACTCCCGCTACTGAATCTCTTCAATAGTTCCTGGAGTCTTCTGTATCGCTCGAGCGAGGGTTTGAGCTCCTCGAGCTCCGCCCCCACGGCCTTGACTAGGTCCTCTAGCTGTTTTATCTGTGCATCGAGCTCCAAGAGAAACTGCCCAGCGTCGCTGAAGGTCTTCACGGAGTATATGTCCATATATTTTGGTTTCCTCTCTGTTTATAAGCACATCGCTTAAGTAATCCAGGGGTTTTTCCTCACTAAGTTGCCGTTGTACGTATTAATACGTATTTCATATCCGCCTTTGCCTAGCCGCGCTTGTACGCAGTCGGATACATTGGTGTAGCGACGTCTTTTAATCACATAGACCCTAGATCCCTGCACAAACGGCCCCACAACCTCTTCGTCTATGTATTTCTCCACAAAGGCGTCAGCCGCATCGTCGTAAACAAGCGGACCCCTGTGTAGCATATACGGCGCAAGCTCCACCTGCTCCAGGACATATATAAGCGAGACGTAGGTCTTCTCATCGCTCTCAACCCCCCATCGAAGCACCTTAAACCCGCACTCCCTAAGCCATTTATACAAGGCTCTCCCCACTCTCTTATACCTTCCCCACACCGTGTCAGGCGGCTCGTTGGGATAGGGGAATACAATCTCCACGGTATTAAGTCTGAGAGTGGCGCTGGGTTGTAGCTGGAAGTAAGAGAGGGATGGTCTTCTCAGAAAACGCCTAGCAGCCAGTATGAACGTAGACATGGAAGTCAAGGAGAGCGCCGCTGCTGCATTTCTCTTGGGATCCACAGGGTCTACCACCACGAGAGGCGCCTTGAACCTAGTTTTCACGTCTGAAAATGCAATGAGGGTCCTGTAGGGCCTCCACCGCGTCGCCGCGGTGATCACATCGAGAAACGAGCCGTAATACGCCACTAACAACTCAGTCAAGTATCCAGAGAACCCCTCCATCTTGATCTCAGCGCCGTAGACCCCTATAGTCTTGAGAAACAGCTTCAAAACCCTCACGTCACGTCTCTGTCCCTCGCCGAGCCTATCTACTAGGAACTTATGGTGAAGAGGCGATCTGTCGGCGGCAGTGATGGGGCGCTCCCCAAACCCGATTTTATAACACGGGACGACATCTACCTCGTACCCCTCCAAGAAAAGCGTGATATATGGATGCTGGGCGTACCGCATAACCCACGAGATCTCCCTCTCAGTAAAGAAGCGAGTCAAAAAGCCCACCACCTCTTCGGGCTTTATGCCTCGGTTGTTAAGAACGACGAAGACGTCAACATCGCGCTGGCCTGGCAACCAAGTGGAGCGCGCAGCGGAGCCGTATACGTCCACCTCGGCGTCAATTCCGTACACTCCAACGGCCTCAGCCACGAGAGACTTCGCGCGGTGCGCAACTTCCCTAACTTTCCGCTCCTCCTCCTCACTCGGCGTCACCAGTTTATAGACCTCTCTAAGTATTTCCTCTATCACGTAAGAGGCTGTATAAAAAGATCGCTATAAATAGGTCCCCTGGGTGTCAACACCGACTTCTTCAGCTTAATCTTATCCACAGTCACAACCCCGAACTCAACCCCTCTGTAACGCGTTACTAACTCCCGCAACTTCTCAACGTTGCGGCCGGACTTTATCCTCCCTATGGTTAAATGCGGCGTGAATTCCCTGTCTTCCTTATGCTCGGCGAATTTATCCACGGCCTCTCTCACCACATTCGCCAGTCTCACCAACTCCTCGGCGCCTTGCGAAACGCCGATCCATAACACCCGCGGTTTAGACAAGTCGGGAAACACGCCGACGTCAGATAGCTTTATCTGGAACTTACTCATCTTGATGCCTGCAAGGGCCTTAACGACATCGTTGATCCTGCTCTGTGGGATCTCCCCCAAAAACCGGAGAGTCAGATGGAGATTCTCCTTCTCCACGAGTTTTATGTCAAGCGCAAGCCGCGCAACTTCTCTCTGAACCTCCTCAATCCTCTTCGCCACGCCCGGGTCGTCAATATCCACCGCGATGAAAGACCTGACGAGACTCATATCCTAAGGCGGTACGCCCATTTGGCAAGTAAGTCGCAATTATGAGGCGCTATGAAGCTGACTCCGCACCTATCTGAGTAGGGGCAGTAGGTACAGGGAATCGACAAAAGAAGCCTCAGCTCCTCGGGGAGAGCCTCGAAATCCACCACGAAGGTTTCCGCGGTCTCCTCCCGTATTTTGCTTAGCAACTTATACGCCTTCTCGGTCAGCTTAATCACGTACACGCCTCTCTTGTTTCCCCCCACTCTCTCCCGGGCGATAAGCCCCCTCTTCTCAAGCCTGGCCAGAATCGGAAGCCCCGTCTTGCTGTCTATGCCTATGTACTTCCACAGGTTTCTCTGTTGGTAGCTTCCGCCCAGCCTCTCTAAACCCTGTAGTATCTGGATCTCCACCTCGGTAAGTACCTCTGGCTCCTCTGTAAATTCTTGTGTAGCCACGGGCAGAGACCGTACCCCTCTTTAAAAAGATTAGCTATATAGTCACCTCCACGTGCAACACATCCGCCAACTCTTTCAAAAGCTCCCTAACAGGGCCCTCTGTGGAGTCCGCAGCCTTCGCCAGCTCTTTCTGCGTTATCTCCACGCCGGCCATGTAGCACGCGTAGAAGACGGCGGCCGCCGCAAGCACCTGCGGCTTCCTGCCGTTTCTAATACGTGGCGACGAGATTATGTAGCGCAGTATGTCTATGGCTATGCGTTGCACCTCAGCCGACTTCTCGTCTCCTATGCCCAGAGCAGTCACTATCTTGGGTATGTATATCCTCGGGTCTACGCGCGGCGGCTTAATGCCTAGCTTGTTAGCTGCGCTCAATAGTTCCATATATGCAGACACGAAAGAAGACCTATCCACCCCCAGGTTTTCGATTAGGTTCTTCAGCGTGACGGCGGCAACGCCGTGTTTCTTCAGCGTAAAGTAGAGAGCCGCGGCGTAGCTCTCCAGCCTAGGCGCTCTATACCCCGCGTCGTACAGCTTCTTATAAAGCATCACAGTCTCCTCAATGACCGCCTTCGGGAGGTTCAACTTCTGCTTAGCCGCCTCGAGGAACTCCCTGACGTCGGCCTCAACGCGTTCGAGAGGTGTCGACATCGGGCGTGCAAATTTCTGCAAAGTCAACGCCTTGAGCTTATCCGTGATCTTCACGTTGCCGTATTTGATGTCTCCAAGCGAGGAACCTATGGGGCCTGAATACGCCCTTGAGGATTCAGGCTTTCTCCACTCCGGCCCTAGATCTGCCACTCCCTCCTTTATAACTGCCCCACAGTTTTTACATATCACTTGCCCCCGCTCATAATCCACAGCAACTTCATTAACGGCGCCGCAGACCGGGCATCTATACTCCTCTATTTCAAATATCAACCTCCTGGTCATTTTCTCCTCCGCCTCTCCAGGTCATGCGGCTTCACGTACAGAGGTTGACCAATTACGTCTTCGTCGCGCGCTAAGGGTTTCACCAGCCCGTATGGGTTTTTCACGTTTCCTATCACGTCGTATAACACGCCGACTTTTTTCATCGTGTATGTATATACATTAACGTAGAGGGGGGGAACCTCGCCGAGTTTCACCACGAGGTTCCCAAGACGTGAGTAATAAAGAGCATGACCAATACGTTTCATTAAAGCTACTGTAGGCCCGGCTTAATAATAGTTTCCCCCTCCAATACCTGGATAATACAACACAAAGAAGATATGGAGTTGAGATTTATAAACCCCAGTATTATGGGAGGCCGTGAAGTTAGGCGCATTCTACAAGGGAAGCGATTTAAAAAAGCCCACAGGCGGGAAGAAGAGGAGGGTCCGCAAGACGAAGAAAAAGGCGCTGGGCGGAGGGCCTCTGCAGATACCTAAGCTGGGCGAGGGCGACGTAAGATATGTGGAGAGAGTCAGAGGGGGGAACGTAAAGGTGCGGCTAAGAGAGGTGAGATACGCCAACGTCTACATGCCCAAGGAGAAGAAACATGCTAAGGCAAAAATACTATCCATAGTGTCCACCCCGGCGAACCCCGACTTCGCAAGACGCAATTTCATAGTTAAGGGGGCTGTGATACAGACAGAGGTAGGCAAGGCGGTCGTCACCTCTAGACCTGGGCAAGACGGAGTTGTAAACGCCGTACTTGTAGAATGAAAAAGAAGGGGGGCAGAATCCTCTGGATTGTTTACCTAGACTCTTCCATCCCACGTTCAAGGGGTAGAATACTTCCGCGGAGCCAGGCGGTGAACAGACCCACGTTCCAGGAGGTGGTCCAAGCCCTCGAGAAGCTGGGGTACAAATACCAGGCGTTTCCAGACAGAAAATACCCGGTTCTCTGGTTCGAGGAGAAGTTGCAGGGCTACGTGGTGGTTGAGACGGAGGAGAAGGTAAGAGCTGTGGCCGCAAAGGTAGCCGAGGAAATCAAGAGACAGAGGAGGTAATGTACACAGTGTTTTTCATAGGCACGGCGGGCTCTGGCAAATCCACTCTCGTGTCGGCGCTCTCCACCTGGATGGACGACCAAGGCTACGACGTTGGGGTGGTCAACTTGGACCCGGCGGCTGAGTACCTGCCCTATGTGCCAGACATAGATATCAGAGACAGGATAAGCGCCAGGAAGATAATGAAGCAGTATAAGCTCGGCCCAAACGCCTCGATAATCGCCGCGGTAGACATGGTGGTGACGGAGGCTGAGAGGATTAAAGAGGAGATGGAGGTGATCGGCGCGCCCATTTACTTAATCGACACGCCGGGGCAGATGGAGCTGTTCGCCTTCAGACAAAGCGGCGCGTACCTCATCCAGAAGCTTTCAGACGTCCACTCCCTGGTGGTGTATGTGGCAGACGCGGTGTATGTCCAGTCCATCGATGGTTTCGCCACTACCATGCTTCTCGCGCTTTCAAGCAGAATAAGGTTCAGGAAGTCGCAGATACTGGCGGTAAACAAGGCCGATCTACTCCCCGAGGAGGCCTTGACCAACATAGTTAACTGGGCAGAGGACCCGGACACGTTGCTGGAATCCATAGATCTGCCCGCATACGAGAAGGAGATTCTGCGCTCCATAGCAAACATGGGCGGCTTCGTGGAGCCGCTCTTTGTTTCCGCAAAAACAGGCGAGGGCCTAGATAAACTGTATTACCAAATTCAACTTCACTACACAGGGGGTGAAGACGCTCAGCTACCCCCTTGATAGGGCCTTAGGTGGTCCGCCGTAGTGATTATAGTCTTTTTCTTGTCGCCTAGGTAGGTCTCTATGATATATGCTTTTCCTCTAACATCCACGATGACGCCCACCTTGCCCTGGTAGCGCCGATGGGGCGCGGTTGATATGAAGGTGGGGTCTATGTCTATCACCACCTTGTCGCCTGGCTTATACTCGTAGAGAAGCCGAGACAGCCCCGGCACCCCGCGCTCCCTCGGCTTTTTCCTAAGCAACCTCCTCGACTTGTAGCGATATCCGTGGGTCCTCTTAACCATGCGCCTACAGAACCAAGCAGTTATTAAAATTTTCGGCGTAGCAAGAGACGCATAAGTTAAAAACGTGAGGTATATACAGACGAGTGAGCGTGAAGAAGATACGCAGGTCAGAGGAGATAACAAACGCGCGGGCTCTCGAGATACTCAGAGAGCTGGCAACCTCCACGCAGCCCTCCGAGGAACAGAGGAAAACTCTGGACTATCTAGAGAAGGTGGTGAAGAGAGATGTGGAGGAGGCTGAGACGTTGGTGAAGCGGTTGATGGAGAAGTTCGGCTTTGCCCGCGTCACAGCCATCCAGCTGGTAAACTTGTCGGTGGAAAGCCTCGAGGAGCTTAGGACCGTACTCTCATACCTAGAAAGAAGAGATTACACGGACAACGAGCTAAGAGAAATCCTCAAGGTCCTCACAGGGCAATGAAAAGCAGAAAGGAGGAGTACGCATATGTAATCGATGTACTGCCTCCAGAGGTTGCGCTATATAAGCTCCCTCCCAAGATGCGGAGAGACTTCCCACACGATGTCTCATACGCCCACCTAGTCGGCGAGGATCACTTTGCCCTCCTGGAGGTCACGTTAAAGAGGGGTGCCTCCGTGGACATAGGCGAGAGGGTATACGTGGGACCCGGCGCCAGAGACAAGGTGGATAAAATCGTGAGGAGGATAAGATATAACGACCTTCAGCCGCAGGGCAAGGAAAACCTCCGCATAGTGGTGAGGAAAATCGTTGAGCAGAAACAAGAGTTCTTCATCAGGTGGATCAACACAGCCGGCCCCATTACGCTAAAACTACACAGCCTAGAGCTGTTGCGGGGGATCGGCAAGAAGAAGGTCCAGGAGATACTAGACGAGAGGAGAAAAAAGCCCTTCTCCTCATACGAAGACGTGAAGCAACGAGTGGAGATAGACCTGGTGGATCTACTTACAGACAGAATACTAAAAGAAATAGCGGGAGAAGACCCCTATTACCTCTTCGCGGCTCCGCCTCCAGCGCAGACTACTTAACCCTGGTGATTTTATAGCGATCAAGGATCTGCCACACCTCAACCTCGGCGCCTGGGGCGAGCCTGCCCTTCGCCTCGTCCTCCACGTACTTCATAGAGACCTCAATCGTCTTGTAGTCTCTCATGTCCATCAGCTGAATTACGTCGCCGGAGATGGAGAGCACTTGTGCAGTGAATTTTTCAATTATGGGCACCTCGACTTGAGCGTCCACGGGGAGACTCAGCGTCCGCTTAGAGCCGTCAAACACGCCAACTGCAACTATGCGGGCCTTCGCGCTACCGTGTTTACCCGTCTTAGACTTCTCAATCTCCACAACTCTGCAGGGCTCGCCGTCGATGACCATGTAGGAGCCCTCCTTAAGCTCACCTGCTTCTACGTATTTAGTCGACATGACCTCCTCAAGGTTCTGATATATAAATTTTAGACACAGGCATGTCTCAACGTCTCGCGGCATTTAGGAATGTCTGCCGGTATCTTAGGTACGGCCTCCGCGATTATCTTCTTTATTATGCCGATCTTTTCTATCATCATCTTCTCCACGGCCTCTGCCGTCACGGGCTGATGCGGCACCCAGACGTCGTAGTCGGTGACGAGGGCTATAAGTCCGTAGCACATGCCGAGCTCCCTAGCCAGATTTATCTCAGGCACAAGAGTCATCCCGATAATGTCGCATCCAAACACCTCGCGCCATATCCGCGACTCGGCCTTGGTGCTGAACCGCGGCCCCTCTATACAGACGTAGCATCCGCCGTCGTGGGTGTTGTTGTACCTCCTCGCGGTTTCTATTAACACATGCCGTATCTCCTGGCTAAAGGGCTCAAGCCCTATGGAGATATGGCAGGTCCGCGGGCCGTCGTAGAAGGTGTACTCCCTGCCCTTGGTCATGTCTACAAACTGGTCGGGAACGACGAAGTCGCCTGGGGCGTAGTCGGGCCTTAGGGAGCCCACCGCGCTGACGGCTACAATAGACCTGACCCCCAGGGCGTAGAGGGCGTATATGTTGGCGCGGTAAGGTATCTTATGTGGCGGGTACTTATGGCCCCTGCCGTGTCTAGGCAGGAAGGCGACGACTCTGCCCGAGACCCGCCCCACTATGACGTTGTCGGAGGGGAGGCCGTAGGGCGTGTGCATCTGCACCTCAACCGCGTTTTCAAAAATGCCGGGGTCGTAGAGCCCGCTTCCCCCGATTATCCCTAGGGTGGGAAACTCGTCGAAGCCGATTTCTTGAGGCGTTTTTGGGGGTTGGGTAAGTTTTACGACCATAAAGGTAATATCTCTTCGCGTTTTAACAGTTGTGGAGGTTTTCGCCCCTACGCCGGCGGAGCTGACTAGGAGATATGGCGCCAAGAAGCTCCACGACGAGAAGTATGAAGTCTCTGCGCTCAGCCTGCCTTGGGTATTTAAACAGGAAGTAAACGTGACCCTCAAGCCCGGGGGCAGGTACGTTATTGAGGGCGTGCAGGTGGAGGGCTTGACCCCGCCTTGGGAGGCATATGTCGCACTTGTGGATCCAAGCGTCGATTTCGGAGTGGGCTACATAGCGGCTAGGCGGCGGAGGATGTTTAGCTGTGTCTATAAAGTATATGCGAAGCCTCTGGGCCTTCAGCTGGCGCCCTACATCGCCGTAAAACCCGTGGAGCTTCTGCTCACGGACAAAGAGGGCAGTGTGGAGTGCGTAGACAGGGCCCTCCGCGCCAGATACGTAGCGGTTTTTATAAACGCCCCGGTGAACCTGCTTCAGAGCCTCAGAGTCATGGTGATGCCTAAAATCAAGGAGAATGTTTAAATATCCATGAGAAGACTGTGGCTGGAATGGAGATAAAACTACCTGGTCAAGATGCGGAAGACATCATTGACCAGCTGTTAGGCGGCTCCGAGGAGGAGGCCTTGATGCAGACGCTCACCAAGGAGAAGGCGCTTGTGAGAATAAGGCTTGAAAACAGGAGGGGTCACTACGTGACTATAGTGGATTTTGGAAACGCCGAGGACGCCAAACAGCTCGGCATAAAGGATATGGCAAGGGAGCTAAAGAAGAGACTGGCGGCTGGGGGGACCATAAGAGATAGCTGGATCGAGATACAGGGGGACCACCGCCAGAAGATAAAGAAGCTCCTGATAGAGATGGGCTTCAAAGAGGACAACATACTCATAGATGAGGGAGTTGCCGAGACATAAGATAAGAGAGGCTCTGGAGAGGGGGGACTACAAATCTCTCTCTAGCTTATGCCTAGAGCTGTTGCAGGCAAGCGACTGGCTGGATTCTTGGAGAAAGATGGAGCAGATAGCGGAGGCCAGCGGGGAGTACGTGCTGGCGAAGTTCCTCGCCTCTGCATACGTCCTGGCGCAGGAGGAGATATACAGCCTTCTGTCGACAGCCACGCGGGACTTCTTGGCGCGTGACGTGGTTGTATGCCTAGAGAAAACGGCGCAGGTTATAGCTGATTTATCTCGACGAGGGGGTTCTGGAGATACACGTGCACAGCCAGGTGTCTGAGTAACCTCAAAACCAAGGTTTTTTCCCACTGCTTCTCCGACAGTTTTCCGCTGTTAGTCTTCACCTCTACGGCGTAGACAACTCCGTCTTTAAAGGCGAATAAGTCAACCGTCTTTAACGCCTTCCTGTAAGCCAACAGCTCAACAGCTACGGGGCTTAATGTACTAAGTAACTGCTCGCCGAGCGACCCCTCGATGCACCTCTTCAGACAGGGGGTGTAAATGCTGTGTTCTATAGGGGTCGCCGTCCTCCCCTCGTGCGGAACACACCGCCCCCTCCAGTAGGTGACGTGGAAGTGGCCTGCCTCGGTGGGGACGGAAAAAGTCAACGGCTCTTTCGGCTCCTGCCCGCATTCACCGCCAACCACGCCGTATATGGCGGCGAGTTCTAGGAGGCGGATAAACTCATCGGGTCTCCACACGGAAAACCCGCGTTGCCTTAGGAAAGCCTCGGCGACGCACTCCCCCACCCTCCCCAGCTCGGCTTTGTTCACATCTTCGTGAGGGTTGGGATGCCCAATATGTAGAAGCCGGTCTCCAGCACGGTCTTGACGGCGTTTACAAGCGCAAGCCTGAAGCTCCTCAACGGCTCCTCAGACTTAAGGACGGGCGCCTTCTCGTAGTAGCTGTTGAAGACAAGGGCGAGGCCATCTAGGTGTTCAGCCACGTAGTCGGGTCTCTGGGCGGCGACCGCCTCCCTCACCACGCCGGGCCACTCGGCGATTTTTACAATAAGCTCCCGCTCCTCGGGAAGCACATCGTCGGGCACAGCCGCCTTCCCCACATCGGAGGCTTTTTCAAGAATGGAGTAAGCCCTGACGTATGTATACTGCAGAAACGAGCCCGAGTTCTGCCTCAGATTCAAAACGGTTTCCCACCTAAACTCTATGGGCTTCCTAGGACTAGTGGAAAGGAAGGCGTATCTCACAGACCCCACGCCGACTCTTTCCGCGATAACGCCGGCGACCTCCGGGTTCTTCTCCTTCACCAAAGAAGCCGAGCGCTCGGCGGCTTCGTCGAGTATCTCATCTAGAGACACATACTGGCCCCTCCTCGCAGACATCTTAGCCCCCGGCAGATTAACCATCTCATAGGCGTAGTGCGCAACTTTCTTGGCGGCATCTTCATACCCCAACGCGTATAAGACAATGCGGACGTGGGCCTGCTCATGCGTCTGCTCTGTGGAGATGACGCGTATAACCTTGTCGAACCCCCGCCGCGCCTGCCACAAGGCGTATGCTATGTCTCTAGTCACGTACAGAGTCGTCCCGTCGGACCTCGTCAAAGTCACGGGAGGTATGAACTTGGGCAAGTCCAGCACCTCCCACAGCTTGAAGTCCTCCACGAACCTGTCCGCGCGGAATACCACAGCCCCTCCCCTCGACTCCACGTATTGAGGCCACCTCCTCTTAAGCTCAGAAACTATGCGCACCGCCTCGCCCGACCAGACGGCGACCTCGCTTTCGTAATCCCACTTCTCTATCTCAATTCCGAGCCTCGCCAAGGTCTCCTTCTGCCCCCTAAGCACCAAGTCCACGACTTCTCTCACCATCCTTCTAGCCTCTGGATCTCCCGCCTCATACCTCCTGTTTAACTCAACCGCCTCGCTCCCGACATCTCTCTGCCCCAGAACCTCCACTAGCTTGTTCACTAATTCGCCCTCCGCGTCCATCACCCGTTTCAAAACCGCAACCCACTCATCTATCTCCCTAATCAACTCACGTCTCTTCTCATCGTCTTGCTGCTCCGCCAGCTCCCTCTTCAACCTGTTTATCTCAGCGACGGCGTTCACAGCGGAGTACACGTGTCCCACTACCAAATCGGGCTTAGCCCTTCCGACGCGTTCATCCACCTCTCTCTTCACAGCGTTGTATCCTATGGCGGCGTACATCACTTGCACCCCGCAGTCATCCACGTAGAAGTGGGCTTCAACGTTGTTGCCGCAAAACCGCAACAACCTAACAAGCGAATCCCCCAAAATGGCGTTCCTCCCGTGGCCTATATGCAGAGGGTGCACAGGGTTAGCAGATGTGTGTTCCACGAGGAAAGACCCTACCCTACACTCCTCAGTAAAGCCGTACCGTCTCCCCATTTTCGCAACAGCGTCAAACACAAGCTCGGCCACGCTCTTCACGTTTAGATCCGCATTTAGATAAAGACCGTCCACGGAGAGTTCGGCAAGGTAGGTGGCCGGCCTGCCCTTTATAGACTCCACAACCTCCCTAAGCCTACCGGGGTCAACCCGATACTTGTGAAACCTAGCAGAAAAGTAGCCATACCGCTTAGTCTTTTCCACTGGCGGCACCTCTCCGAGAGAAAGCGCCTCAGCCACCTCAGCTAAGATTTTTTCAAATTCCTCCCGCGGAGGCCTTAGAGGATCCACATATCACCAAAAAACCGATTATAAATACTTGGAGAAAGCGAGACGCGTACTTAGAAAACTTTAAATACAGATACATCACGCCACCCCCATGTCTGAGGAGGTAAAATTTTCGCCTTATGAAGACGCAGTAGCCGGACTCGTCGTTCAGATACTCGGCAGGACAGGCATCGCTGGTGAGGTGACACAAGTAAAGATACGAGTCCTAGAAGGTCGCGACAAAGGCCGGGTCCTCACTAGAAACATCAAAGGACCTGTGAGGCTAGGCGACATAGTAATGCTGAGAGAAACAGAAAGAGAAGCCAGGAGGATAACGGCAAGATGAAAATCCACAAGTGCTCCTTCTGCGGGGCCGACATACCGCCTGGCTATGGCATAATGTACGTAAAGTCAGACGGCGCAATCCAGAGATACTGTAGCAGAAAATGTTTCGTAAGCGCCACGAAATACAGAAGAAACCCAAGAAAACTAGCCTGGGTCAGGAAACGCTCAGCGAGAAAATAACCCCCTTTGTCCTTCCCTCTATATCTTCATAGCTAAGCAAGAGACATATGTTGGTAATCCCAAGAAAATCGGTAGTGATATCCAACAAAAGAGAAGCTTTTACCTCCTGCTGGCAACGGGTAGCGATATGGCGTTTAACCCGTGTTTTGCTCTTATTTCGTTGATCTTAGATATCAGCGCCTCGAGCTCTCCCGCGGCCTGGCCGGGCTCGATCACCACGGCCGCCGCCGCGGACACGTTAATACCGGCGGCTTTGCCCAGCTTCTCCTTAGACGGCACATAGACGTAGGGGATCTTCTTCTCCTCGCACAGAAGCGGCAGATGAGCAACCACCTCAGGCGGATCGACGTCTTCAGCTATCAACACAAGCTTCGCGAGTCCTCTCTCCACGGCTTTAGTGGCCTCGTTGGTGCCCTTCTTGATCTTTCCAGTCTGTTTTGCAACTGACAGAATCTCCAGCGCCTTGTCAGCAACGTCGGTGGGGACCTCAAACCTCACGTAAAATGGCTTCCCCGGCGGCGGGTTGGCGTAGAACGTCTTTGGGTCTATCGTGATCGCCATGGCCCAGAAAAAGAACCGGCTATATAAATATTTACGCCTCTCCGCGGAGCTTTTCTAAAATACGACGGCTCAAGGTCTTGGAAGGCTTCTCGCCAAACACGCCCTGCGGTCTAAACATAAGTACAATTATTATCACCACTCCAAAGATAATATACTGGAAGAAGATCGGATCCACATTTACTATCTGTCTAATGCTCTCCTTGTATACACTCAATACTCTCTCTAGGACGTAGTATATTGCCACTCCAGCCAAGGTGCCCACGTTGTTCCCGGTGCCTCCTATTATCAACATAGCCCACGCGACGAAGGTGAGAAGAGGTATGAACTGGCTCATAGCCACGAAGTTGTTATAGAACACAAGTAACGCGCCGGCGATGCCCGCGATTGCAGAGGCCGTGGCAAGCACCCTTATTCTAAACTTCACGATATCCTTCCCGAACACCCTCGCGGCGGTCTCGGCGTCACGGATCGCCCTAAGAGCACGCCCAAACGGGGAGTTGGCCAGCCTCTCCATCACCACAAAGACAAGTAGCAGAAACAGGAAAGTGACAGCAAGATAGCCCCAGGATCTGTAATCCCCCATCCAAGCAAACGGGTCTGGCACGACTGCGCCAAAGACGCCGCAGGCAGCCGCAGGCGTATACGTTGTGATGACTCTAATCGTCTCGGCGCTGACCAGCAGGAGTATGCCGAGATAATCTTCGCGGAGTCTCAATGCAGGACCCGACATGAGTATTCCGAAAACCCCCGCAAGCGCCGCGGCAAGGACGAGGGATAGGAAGAAGAACGCCAACCCGTCGAGCGGAGAAACCGCAAACATCTGGTTGATCTTCGCAACTGCTTGGTACTGTTGCGCCGAGCAATACAGGTCAACGTTGCTCAACGGATTAACGCCTGCGTACATCATCAAAGCCAGCTTCGTCGTTATGCCGCCCACGGCAAGGCCGCCTAACGCCAAAAACATCACCTTCCCAAACTGGGGGAGACCCAGATACCCCACCTCAAGGTTGAGGCTCAGCACGTAGATGCCGTATATGGCGAACAACACCGCGGTTTCTCTAAACAGAACAACGAAGAGGTTAGGGTCAAACTGGAGAATCATCTTCTCCCTCTCTGGGCGAGACTTGATACTATACCTGCAAGTCCCTGAGGGGTAAAGAGCAGTATCACTATCACAAACGCGAACGGGATCACCAGCTGGAACTCCGTCGGCACGCCCAGCGGCGTGAGGATGTAGGCGGCGCCCAAAACGAGACTAAGCCCAACCACGTAACCCCCCAGCACAGCCCCATATATGTTTGAGAGGCCGCCCACGACGGAGACCACGAACATCACGGCCAGTCTAAGCCAGCCGAGCTCCTCCGTCATCGGGAAGAACATGGCCATGTAAACCCCCGCGATACCTGTCACGGCCCCTATGAGAAGCCAGGCAATGGCGAAAACCCTCTCCACGTTTATCCCGGCGGCTCTCGCCAGGTACAAGTTATCGATGCTAGCCCTCATGATTACGCCGTACCGCGTTTTGTAGAGCAACAGATAGAGAAATACCGTGGTTACAATAACTACAATAGTAGTGTTTATCAACGCCGACGTCAAGAAATCGGTCCCGGGCCATATGTATTCCCACCGGGTTAAAAGAACGTTTCTGCTAAGCACCCCGTAGGCGTTCTGGACATAGTCAGCAATTATGGCGATGGACGCAAACATCACGAAATGTAGACCAAAAGAGGCGATCATGAGAGGCGTGGTGCTGGCCCCCCTCCTAATCATAGGCCTAAACACCGCCAGATACGTCAAAACGGCCACAGCCCCTGTCGCGAGCGCCACCAGAGGAAATGTAACGTACACATTTGCGGCAATTCCAAGAGGCTGAAGAAAGAAAATAATGGTGAGGTAACTCACATATGCCCCCACCGTGGCTAAGTCGCCGTGTGCAAATGACGGTATTTTGGTAGTTATATATGTCAGATTTAGGCCTAGACCTATCAAGACATAAATATTTGAAAATATAATCGCTCTAGCAAGCGTCGGGTAATCTATACCCAAGACAAGTTCCATAGGCTTAAAAAAAGCGGTGTAAATAAACCTTACTAAAGCCTAGATATATATAATATAAATAACTATGTAATCAGCCAAAGTATTTATACCGCAATAATCGAGTTTCCATGGCCTCAAAAACCCTATACATAGGAATCGCGGTTGTGGTGATAGTGCTTGCCGTAATAGCGGCCTTACTCACAACGGGGGGAGGGCCGCAGACCGCAACAGCCCCGCCTACGGTTACACCGACACCTTCGCCAACTCCATCACCAACTAAAAAAACCATCTACATCGGTGCTGCTTTGCCTTTGACCGGCGGCCTTCAGTCGTATGGCATTGGAGTTAAGAACGCTGTAGAGCTTGCGGTTGAGGACGCCAATAAGGTGTGCACCGGCATTGAGTTTAAACTTCTTGTCGAGGATACCGCCACAGACCCCACAAAGGCTTTAGAGAAAGTCCAGACGCTCTACGCCAAAGGCGCAAAACTTGTTGTAGGTCCTATGTCCAGTAGAGAGGTTAGTTCTGTAAAGTCTTTTGCTGATCAAAATAAAATAATTATCTTTAGCCCCTCTTCCACCTCACCACTTCTTGCATTACAAGGCGACTGGGTATATAGAATAGTGCCGACAGACTTCGCCCAAGGCGCAGCAGTGGCCGACCTCCTCAAACAACTCGGCGTGAAGAGAGCCGTGATAATATACAGAAACGACGCCTGGGGGGTAGGGTTGAAAGACGCCATATCAGACGAGTCTAAGAAAATAGGCGTACAAATCATCGAGTCCATGGGCTACGATCCAGATCCCAAAGCGTTTCCCACAGCTGTTCCCGAGGCGATTAGGAAGCTCTCAGCTCTCCTTGGCCAGCCCGGCGCAGACGCCGCTATCATCTTCATCACTTTTGAGGACGACGGCATAGCAGCCATACAAGCCGCGGCGCAAGATCCCGTATTAAGCAAGGTGAGGTGGATAGGCACAGACGGCATAGCCTACAGCGAGGCGTTGATAAAACAAGTGGGTAAGGAGATGGCGGCTGGCAAACTACTCGGCACCATCGCCGCGCCTGACCCCGCCGACCCCAAGTTCCAGGAGTTTAAACAGAAGTACAAGACCAAGTACGGCAAGGACCCAGTGGCCTACGACCCCTACGGCTACGATGCCGCTATGATGCTCATGCGGATTGTCTGTGAAATAGGCACAGACGACCCCGAGAAGGTCAAGGCGGCACTTGAGCAGTGGGGCAAGGAGGGCAAATACCAAGGAGTTACAGGCAAGGTGTATCTAGACGCGGCGGGTGACCGCGCGTATCCTAACTACATCATATGGGGCGTCGTGGTTGAAGGAGGAACGCCGAAGTACATCGACGCTGCGTATTACTACGGCACTGAGAGAAAGGTCACGGTATTTGACCAAGGCAAGCCGCTGTTCCAGTAATACATTTTAACCTACACATTTTTCACAAATGGTGCCTATTTTAACTACCGAAGGCATTGTAAAACAGTTCGGCGCATTTAGAGCACTAGACGGCGTAGACGTCGCGGTGGAGAGAGGAAGAGTCACGCTGATCATAGGCCCCAACGGCTCCGGCAAAACCACCCTAGTCAACGTGATAACCGGTGTCTATAAACCAGAGGCCGGCAAGGTTGTGTACGTTAAGGCCGACGGCAAGGCGATAAACATAACCGGATGGCCGCCCCACAGAATCTTCGAAATAGGAATAGTGCGGACCTTCCAGATACCGCAAGTCTTCCAGAAGCTCACAGTACTGGAGAACTTAATGGCGGTGGCTAGGGGCCAGCGCGGCGAAGCCGTCGTTTCGGCAATGTTGAGGAACTGGGTCAAAGAGGAGGAGGAGCTCGCCAAAAAAGCCTTTAAGATACTCAAGGCGGTTAGGCTCGATAACAAATGGGATACCCCAGCCTACTTCCTCTCGGCAGGCGAGATGAAGTTACTGGAACTGGCACGGGCTCTCATGGCTGGGGCAGACTTGATAATACTCGACGAGCCCATCGCCGGCGTCCCCGTAGACCAAGCACACGGAGTCTTCAAAATCGTCAGAGAGATAAACCAGCAGGGAATAACCTTCCTTGTCATCGAACACAGAATAGACATAGCCTTCAAATACGTAGACTATGTGTATGCAATGGCCAGCGGGAAGATAATAGCACAAGGCCTGCCAGAACAAGTAGCAAACGACCCCAAAGTACGCGAGGTATACATCGGAGGATAAAGCTTAAATACAAACTGACACAGAGGCACAGCCGGGGTGGCCGAGCGGCCCAAGGCGCGGGACTGGAGATCCCGTCCCCGTCAAGGGGGCGTGGGTTCAAATCCCACCCCCGGCGCTTATTGGCTGTTTTCTTCTCGGCATGTTTTGTAAAAACGTTGGAATGCGACAGGCCGAGGTGGTCAGAGCGTAGGTCTACGCCGTCAGATGTGCCAGAAGCTCATTGAGCCTCCAGCTCCCGTTAGCCTTAAACAGAAACCCCTCACCATACTTGAGCGGTCTCTACTCGGGTCTGTTCTTCTGTGGTCTTTACTAATGGTTCTGATTTGCCGTGTTTCCTTGTTGCTATTGCCCTAGAAGTCAGCCCTGGCCACTGCGGGCATCGATTCCTAGACTGCGTTATTCATCACGAGCTTGTTCACGTTAAGGTTTAAAGTTGTTTTGTCGGTGATTCAAGCTGAATAATTAAATAGCGCGGAGTTCTTCATGAGAGATAGAGGAGATTAGAAACCTTGGTAGAGGGCTTAGAGCCAAGCTTGGTCTTGGTGGTTCTTTACGTGTGCAGCGGCTGTAAACGCATACCGCACGAAGAAGCCCCATATATACATCCCATCGTCTGGAGAGGTGGTGCGTGGCTGGTCGGAAGAAGACGGGGTAAGCATATCTCTCCCCGTTGAGCACCTTTAGAAGATATTGACTGGGCTTGAAGACACCAAGAAGATATGCTCCAATCTGCCGTCCCGCTTCATGCCCTACGAGCCTCCGCGGGGCCACCGCATAGCCTACAAAGACAGCCTCAGATGGAAAAAGTCGAAGGAAGAGAAAAATTTAAAACCGCAGCCGTAACTCCTCCCAGCCGGGGTGGCCGAGTTGGTCCAAGGCGCGGGCCTGCTAAGCCCGTCCCCGTTCGGGGGCGTGGGTTCAAATCCCACCCCCGGCGCTATAAGAGATGAAACCTAATGCTGTTGTGTGCGATACTAATACCAATCTCCGCAGTTTGCACCACAGATCTAGGCCATGACGTATATGTTCCTAAACTAGCCGCGTTAAACGTAGGTTTCTAGTCGGCTCCTTTGTTTCCAACGAAAATTGATGGCGTAGCCCCTTTTCATATCAGCCCCACAGCGGACCACATAGGATTTATACATCTAAGATTACGGTGTTGTTTCGCGACACATGTCGTACTAATCGTGGCAGACATATTCTGTCTGGTTTTAAAGCCTCGGGTTTAGTTATCACCTCTGCGGTTGCCCCGCAAAGCAGAAATACAATGTGTTTCACGGCATTTTGATTTACACCGTAAACGCCTACGTGACCAGAGGTATGGATGTCCTGTGTTGATGTTCCTCGGCTAAGGATAAAGGATAATAATGAACTCGGTGTGGCCGGCATGTATCTCAAGCTTATTCTTCTTCTGGGACTTGTTTCTTTTTTCGCTGACTGGCTCTACGAGAGCATGCGTGCCGTGGCGCCGCAGTATCTACAGCATCTGGGCGCCTCGGCGGCTTTCGTCGGTTTTGTTTTTGGTCTGGGAGACGCCTTGGGTTACGCGGCTAGGTTCGTGACAGGTCCGCTGGCCGACAGGAGAGGTGGCTACTGGCCCGAGACCTTCCTCGGATACGGCCTTCAAGTCGCTGCGATAGCCGGCCTCTTGTTTGCACGGGATCTGTGGCATGTCGCAGCCTTGATATTCCTTGAGAGATTCAGCAAGGCCCTCCGCACGCCAGCCCGCGATGTAATTATCTCCTCTGCGGGAGGCGACAAGGCGAGGGGAAGGGCATTTGGCATACACGCCGCGTTAGATCAGCTGGGGGCTGTAACAGGTGTTGTGATGGCCACTGCCATGTTGTACCACAGCTATACGCCGCAAGACGTCTTCCGAGCCGCCTTGGTCCCAGGTCTAGCCGCGCTTCTCACCCTCTACATTGCCCACAAACTAGCCGGCGTGAAGCCGGAGAAAACAACAACAATACGTACCATACTCACAAGAGACGCGGTGATGTTCGGCTTTGCGCAGTTCTTCCTCGGCTTGTCTACTATTCATATATCGCTCTTTATGTACAAATTCTCTGATGTGGCCTGGATGGGGGCTCTCTTGTATCTAGTGGCCATGATCACCGAGGTAACTGCTTCGCCGACTCTCGGCTTCCTCTTTGATAGAAGTAGTAGAGCTGTTCTCATAGCACCTCTCTTTTCAGTGTTTCTAGCGCTTACGTACTTCGTTGGAAGTACCCATCTGGCGTTGTTGTTCGTAGGAGCCGTGTTCTACTCCATTGTCGCATCTTATACCGACGTCGTGGCGAAGGCCCGCGCGGCTAAGCTTGGTGGTGCTACCTCTCTAGGGTTTGTAAACGCTATGTGGGGATTCGGCACTTTACTCAGTGGGGTTCTCTATGGCTACTTCACAGATATTCACGCCTACGAGCTAATCGTGGCGTTCGCCGCCGTCTCCGCCCTAACGTCGCTGGTATTCATATGGAGAGAGATAGGATACTAGAGCTCTACAGAAGGCTGGCCCCCGCCTATGAGGAGGTCTACGGCGAGGAGCAACGGAGGAAGTACTGGCTCATCTCCTCGCAGGTAGGGGAAAGAGTGGCAGATGCGGGATGCGGCGTTGGTCTCGTCTTCGAGGTCGTCAACGCCTACGTAGTCTGCCTAGACATCTCGCTGGATATGCTTGAGAAGGCGAAGACGAGACGCGGCGACCTCGGCGAAGTGGTGGCCGCCGACTTCTGGCACCCGCCCTTTAGGGAGAGGTCCTTCGACACGGTGCTGTTTCTCTCCTCCGTCGAGCCCGGGCTCTACGAAAAGGCGTATGAGGCTTGGCGGGGCGTGACGAGGAAAGTGGTGTGTGAGTTCAGGGGGGAGTGGCGCATTTTCGAGCAACGCAACTGAGATAAGTATGCTGTCCGCCTACTGTATAGATACGTGAACAAAACAAATATATTAATGCCCCCCACAGGTGCCGTATGTCTTATCAGGAGCAGTACAGCTACGACTACCAGGACTATTACCAGGTCTACGACAACAGAGCCCCCACCGGGATCTGGTACTTAGACCAGCTACTTCAAGGAGGCTTCCGCAAGGGGGAGATATACCTAGTCGCCGGCGAGGCAGGCCAGGGCAAGACCATATTCAGCCTCCAGTTCCTGAAGACAGGCGCCGAGATGTACGACGAGCCGGGGCTTTACATAACAATCGACGAGCCGTCTGAGGACGTCAAACGCGGCGTGAGGGAGTCGCTGGGGTGGGACCTCGACACTCTAGAGAGCCAGAACAAGCTGATATTTGTCGACTTGAGGACGCACTTCCGGACGTACGCAAAGGAGGAGAAAGTTACGGCGGATCCAAGAGATATAGCAAAAATAATCCTGGAGTACGTTAAGAAGTTCGGGGTTAAGAGGCTGGTGATAGACCCCATAGCTCCTCTCATCATCACCTCCCATACAGACGTTTTGTGGGTGAGGGAATACATGAGAGAGCTTGTGTTCCAGGTGCGGAGGATAAAAGACATTACCACGCTGATGACGTCGGAGATACCCACGGGCGAGAACAAGATCAGCCGCTTCGGCGTTGAGGAGTACCTGGCCAGCGGCGTGATTAAGCTGGAGCTCATGGAGTACCGAGGCTTCGTCTTCAGGGTTATGTTTCTACGCAAGATGAGGTGGACCGCGGTGCGCCCCCAGAAGCTTGTGTTTGAGATCTACCCACACTACGGCATCTACGTGCTGGATAGGCTTGAGAACTTTATGAAACAGGTAGACGTGTGGTACGCCGCTCTGGGCCAGCAGCCGCAGACCCCGCCGGCTACATAAACTATTAAAACCGGCACCCCAACCCCCACGTGAAAGCTCTTGCCGAGGTATTCAGCAAGCTTATAGAGAAGATAAGAGGGGTGGAGTACATAGATGACGCCACGTTGCAGGAGCTCTCTAGGGAAATCCAAAGGACTCTGCTCAAGGCGGATGTACCGCTGGATTTAGTAAAGGCCTTTACCGAAAACGCAGTAAGGAGGATACGGGAGGAGAAGCCCCCCGCCGGCATACCGCCCAGGGAGTACCTCGTCTACATCCTTTACGACGAGCTGGTAAAGCTCCTCGGCGGCGAGCAGCCGGCCGAGTTCAAGCCCGCCAAGAAGCCGTACGTGGTTCTCCTGCTTGGCGTAGAGGGTAGCGGCAAAACCACCACTGCTGCGAAGCTGGGGAAGTACCTGGTAAAGCGTGGCTACAAGGTGGGTCTCGTCGAGACCGACACCATAAGACCCGCCGCCTTTGACCAGCTGAGGCAACTCGCCGAGAAGATAGGCGTACCGTTTTACGGGGAGAGAGACGGCAAAGACGCCGTGGAGATCGCCAAGAAAGGCGTCCAGAATTTCAAGAACCTAGACGTGGTGATTGTGGACACAGCAGGACGCCACAGAAACGAGGAATCGTTGCTCCAGGAGGTAAGGGCCATATATGATGCGGTGAAGCCTGACGAGGTGATGCTGGTGATAGACGCCACAGTGGGCAAACTCGCCGCGGCGCAAGCGGAGGCCTTCATGAAGTATCTGCCGATACACTCGGTTATAATAACCAAAATGGACAGCACTGCCAGAGGCGGCGGGGCCTTAGCCGCCGTAGCCAAGACGGGCGCCAGGGTTAAATTCATAGGAGTGGGCGAGGACGTAGACGAGCTCGAGCTGTTTAACCCCAGGAAGTTCGTCGCCAGGGTCCTCGGCATGGGCGACCTAGACGCCTTGGTGGAGAAGATCAGAGCGGTGTTTGAAGAGGAGGAGGTTCTACAGGAGATTGAGTCTGGGAAGCTCGACCTCCTCACCTTCAAGAAGCAGATCGACGGTCTCCTTAAGCTCGGCCCTCTCAGCAAGGTCTTCCAGCTCCTGCCGGGCGGGATAGCGGCAAAGATCTCGGAGGAGCAGATCGAGCTCTCCCAGAGAAACCTAAAGAAGTGGAGGGCAATACTCAGCTCCATGACGATGGAGGAGCTAAAAAACCCCGAGGTACTTAACGCCTCGAGGATACGCAGAATCGCCATGGGGGCCGGCGTAACTCCTAAGGACGTAAAGGAGATGCTTACGGTTTATGAGAACCTCAAGAAGATGTCTAAGACGTTGAAGAGACAGCTGAGGATGCGCATGCCCACCAGGTGAGGCGCTTCCTCGTCCTCACATCTCTACGTAGATTCAACGAAGAGCCGCACCTACACGCGAAGATCCTCGTCGCCGCGCTCCTGATCTCAAACGGGATTAGGAGAGACGCCGAGGCTGTGTTTTACCTAAGCGATGTCGACAAGACGGTAAAGATACTGGGAGACAGAGTAAAGAGGCTCTTCCCTGACGAAGACTCATCTGTGGGGTACCTGAAAAAAGCCCTCTCTGGCGAGAAGATGCCGGGCGTCGTTGTGAAGAAAGGCGCTTACGACTTGATATCCGGCGTCCTCATAGGCCCCTCCGGCAAGGGGAGGTGTCTCCCCTTACCGCCGTTTACCTACGTGGTTAGGCTGGAGGAGTACAGGCTAGAGGCGGAATGTGGTTTGGGCATCGAGCACCTCCCGGCGCACCACCAGGTGGTTGTGGTAAATATAACCGCGGATCGACTGCTCCACGGCCGACAGCCACAGATATAAACAGGGGCGAGCTACCGTCTGTGGAGGCGTTGGAGAAGTCCCTACAGATCCTGAGGGAGTACCCGCTTTGTGACTCCTGTCTTGGGAGGCTCTACGCCCAGATGGGATACGCTCTTGAAAACTGGGAAAGAGGAGCCGCCATAAAGACGATGCTCCATATGCAACTCGTCACGCAGTTTAGACAGGGAGCAGACGTGAAGAACGACTTGGTAAGTCTAGCTAGAGTGCACAAGCCCACGAGACGTTTTCTAGCAAGCGTAGGAACTGAGGTAGAAGGCGTGGCGTGTTACATCTGCGGCGGCATGCTTACAGACGTTGAGAAGTACGCCCATGAGGCGGTGAAACACCTAGGCGATATACACTTTGAAACGTTCGCAGTAGGGACAACTATGCCATCTGACGTGGTGGAAAGGGAGGCTGAGGTCGTGAAGAGATTTCTCATAACCACCGGCGAGCCTATTAAGCACGAGATCAACAGGCGCATTGGTAAAGAGATGCTGGGATTGCTTACTGGTAAACGCGTAGATAAGCTTCGTCCAAACGTTGTGGTAAGGATAGATCTCCTTACCGGTAAGGTTACTGTGGTAAGGAATCCCTTACTCGTGGAGGGCAAGTATCTAAAGCTCAGCCGACGAGTGGCACAGGCAAAACGGTTTGGTTCCGTAAAAACTACCCTTCTAGAGAAGCTTCAATACGTAAGGGATCTTTTCGGCGGGTCGGAACATGTCATACACGTCTCCGGCAGGGAGGACAGCGACGTTAGGATGCTTGGGCCAGGCAGGCCGCTTGTCGTGGAGATCAAACAGCCCATTCGCTACCGCGGCCAGGTGCCGCCGCTTGCCGACGACGAGGTTGTTTTTTCGCCGGTGGGCTTCACCACCAGGGAGGAGGTAAGGAGACTTAAGGAAAAGGCAAAGGTAGACATCAAGCTTTACCGCGCTCTTGTTTATTCGGAGCGTCCGCTTGCCGCGGAGGACTTGGGTAAAATAGGTGAGCTCTCCGGAAAGATAATTACGCAGTATACCCCACGTAGGATAAAGAGGTTGCATCCACGCAGAAAGCGGACAAGGATGGTTTACGAACTTGCTTGGCGGCTGATTTCGCCCCACGTGTTTGAGCTCTTCGTCAGATGCCAAGGCGGGCTCTATGTGAAGGAGTTTATACACGGCGACGGCGGCAGAACAGCCCCCAGTGTGGCTGAGATTTTAAACAGTTACTTAGAAGTACTTGAGCTAGACGTGCTTTCGGTCGAATAGTTTTTAACCCGCAATTTAACTAAGCCGTGGAGAAGGTCATCGTCATAAACTTCGGCGGCCAGTACGCCCACCTTATCGCACGCCGGGCCCGTGAAAGAGGGGTTTACGCCGAGGTTGTCCAGCCCGAGGATGCGGAGGCGGCGGCCGACGCACCTGACGTCAAGGCCGTTATCCTATCGGGCGGTCCCAGCTCGGTATACCAAAAAGACGCGCCGGACGTTTCAGACAGGATCTTCCAGCTCGGCAAACCCGTTTTAGGGATATGCTACGGCCACCAGCTCATCGCGAAGAAGCTCGGAGGCATCGTACAGCGCGGTAAGGGGGAATACGGCAAGACCTTGGTGAAGTTGCTTGAGCGTGACCCGGTTTTCGACGGATGGGACGCCGAGGAGGTGGTGTGGATGAGTCACGAAGACTACGTGAAGGAGCCCCCGCCCGGCTTCGCGGTGTTGGCAGTAAGCGAAAACGGATACATCGCCGCTATGCGGAAAGGTCTCATATACGGAGTCCAGTTCCACCCGGAGGTTTCCCACACGGTAAAGGGTAGTCTCCTGCTGGAAAACTTTCTCAGAAAGGCGGCAAACATCGCCTCCACCTGGAGACCCGAGGAGCAGATACGCCGCTTGGTGGAGGACATACGCAGACAAGCCGTTGATGGCGACGTCGTTGTTGGAGTAAGCGGGGGGATAGACAGCACGGTAACGGCCCTCTTGGTGCATATGGCAGTGGGCGAAAGAACCCACGCCATCTTCGTCGACCACGGGCTCTTCCGCGAAGGGGAGCCCCAGCAAGTCGCCGCGCTCCTCAACTCGCTTGGCATAAAGGTCCAAGTCGTCGACGCCCGCGAGCGCTTCCTCAAGAGGCTAGAAGGCGTGTCAGACTGCGAGGAGAAAAGGAGGATAGTGGGTGAGACCTTCGCGGAGGTCTTCGCCGAGGCTGTGTCGAAGATACCCAACGCAAAATACCTGGCACAAGGCACTCTTTACCCAGACGTGGTGGAGAGCGGGGCGGTAAAGGGCGCGGACAGGATAAAAAGCCACCACAACGTCGGCGGGCTACCTCCCTGGTTTAAGCTGGAGCTCGTCGAGCCTCTCCGCAACTTCTACAAAGACGAGGTGAGGAGAATAGCCAAGGCGCTTGGGCTACCAGACGAGGTGGTCCACCGCCACCCCTTCCCGGGCCCTGGACTTGCCGTGCGGATAATTGGACCCTTTACTAGGGAAAAGCTGGAAATCGCGAGGAAAGCCACGAAGATCGTGGAGGACGAGCTGGAAAGAGCAGGTCTGCTGAGAAAAGTGTGGCAGGCCTTTGCCACAGTAGGAGAGGATAAGTGGGTGGGGGTAAAGGGAGATAGGCGCTCCGTTGGCTACGTAGTGACGGTAAGGGTTGTAGAAAGCGAAGACGCCATGACAGCTGACTGGGCAAGGCTTCCATACGACGTTTTGGAAAGAATCTCGGCAAGGATAACCTCAGAGATACCCCAAGTCACCATGGTCACCTACGCCATAGCCACAAAACCCCCCTCAACAATAGAGCCTTGCTAAGCCGTCGACACAAGCGATGACCCGCCGTTCTGAGAGCCCTAACCCCAGGAGGAGTCGGGATATGCGGTCGGCCCTACCGGCTCCGCCTTCAACCCACGCCCGTGACTCCGGGCGCGTCCGGCGGGCGGGGAACTGGGGGTTCCGATAATGTTTTAACCGGGATTTATAAGATTTATCATGTATCTGGGCACCAGCTTCGCCTTGGCTTCTGAGAGCTATCTAGCCACCCGGGCTGGCTATGAGGTGTACAAGGCCGGGGGCAACGCCGTTGACGCCGTCGTGGCGGCCTCCGCAGTGTTGACATACGTCTTGCCGCACTTAGGAGGAGTCGGCGGCGACTTCCTAGCCCTTGTTCACCGGGACGGGCGGGTCGAGGCCGTTGTGGGCTTTGGCTGGGCGCCTAAGAGAGTCCCTAAGAGGCCGCCGCGTAGGGGGATTCAATCCGCCGTTGTGCCGGGCTACGTGGCCGGTCTATACGAGCTACACAAACGCCACGGGTCTCTGCCTTGGGAGAAAGTTGTGGACTCCGCCATAGCCGCCATGGAGAAGGCAACCATGCACCCTTCCCTAGTCTCGGCTATTGAGAAGAACGCCGATCTGCTGGCTGGGGATCCAGGCGGCAGGATGTATCTGGGGTTGCCCAAGACGCCTGGATCTCCGTATAGAATCGAGCCGCTTCTAAACCTGTGGAGGAGGCTGAGGGACAGTCCCTTGTGTTTCTACGACGAGGTAGCCCGGGACGTGGCGGAGCTTGGATATTTTGAGGCGGAGGACTTCTCCACCTACAGACCCGTGGCGGGAGAGGCCCTGCGTATAGAACACGGCGGGTGGGCAATATACGAGGCGCCGCCTCCCTCGTTGGGATTCGCCGTGTTGCTCGCATTGAAGCTGGCGCAACCCACTGAGGGCCCGTTTAGCTACGCCAGGATTAGAAACGTGGTTGCGGCGTTGAAGAAGGCACACTGGGCCCGCGACAGATTTCTCCACGACGGGGAGATCCCCCTTCGCGACATCCTTGAGGGGAGGGTTGAGCTCGGGGAGGCCGAGTCGCCGGAGCCCACCCCCGGCACCACCTACCTCGCCGCGGCCGACGGAGAGGTCGTGGTATCTGCGATACAGTCTCTCTACTACCCCTTCGGCTCCGGCGTCACGGAGCCTAGGTGGGGCATCACGTTTAACAACAGGGCCAGCGACTTCACGGCTGGGCCCAACGAGGCGGCGCCGCATAAACGACCGGCCCACACCCTCTCGGCCGTGGTGATGGAACGGGGAGATGAGGTATATGCGCTGGGCGCAAGCGCCGGTCACTACAGACCCGCCGTGTATGTCCAGCTTATTCAAAACGTCGCGCAGTACGGCATGGATCCGCGCCGGGCCGTGTGGGCTCCACGCTTCATCTGGCTCCGCGGCGACGAGGTGCAGGCGGAGGAGGGGTGGGAGCAGGGGCCTGGGGTGCGCCTGGTGAAGTACCCAAGCCGCATGGGGGCCGCGGCGCTGGCAGCCCGAAGGGGCAACGGAGTTGCGGCGGTTGCGGACATACGGGGCGACGGCCTCGCGCTCGGCGAATAAGATTTATTTTCCCCCGCGGTCTGCACTACTATGACATATAGATGCGCCATATGTGGAAGAGAGGATACCCCACTGCTGGAGGCCAACATAAAGGAGAGAGGTCCCGCCTTGGTGTGTCCCGAGTGTTGGTCTAAGCTCATGGCTGAGAACAAACTCATAGTCGGAAGCGCCGGAGGGGGCTGTGCCTGTGGGTGACGCGTATTACCTACGAAGTTAATTAAGTTGATATGCTTTTCGGCTTGTGTATCTCTTTATTTTGCGCGGAATTGACAGGGTTGGACTGCTCCGAGACGTAAGCGCCACATTTGCCTCCCGGGGCTTCAACATAGATGTTATATACACCAGCGTCGCGGAGGGAAGGGCAAGCATCGTGGCGCTGGTCACAGGCCCCGAGGAGGCCCTAGGCGAGGTGGCCGAGGAGTTGCGTAGGGTGCAGGGCGTGGAGGAGGTAGAGGTTGAGCAGATGTGGGAGGACGCCCTTCACCGCTTGGCAGATATATCAAAAGAAATGCCGGACCTCTTCGTCGCGCTATCCAAGAAGCTCGAGCCGAGGGATTTAGCGACTATCGTGCATATGGCTTCGGATAAAGCACCTCAACTCCTCAAGTTTCTGAACCCCCGCCTCGTAGCCTCCGTGTTTGAATACTTGGACCCTGCCGTTTCTGCGGAGATTCTGGAGGAGTTCGACGTCAAGACCGCCGTGTATATAGTGGAGAACATGTCGATCGAGCGGGCAGTCGACGTGTTGCAACACGCGGAGCCGTCGTTCACACACGCAATACTCCAGAGACTCTCACCACCCATCCGGCAACAGGTTAAAGACTACATAGCGTACGACCCAGAAAGCGTCGGCGGTATAATGAGGGTTAGGGCACCTGTGGTAAATATAGACGACATGGTTGAAACTGCACTTGACGTGTCGCGCGCCTACGACTCGGACATAGTCTACGTGGTTGACCACGAAAAGAAGCTGATGGGGGAACTGGAGATATACGACATACTAGACAAGAGAGGCCCCGTCTCGCAGCACGTAAAGAAGCCACGGCTTACTCTGTCGCCGGGGCTAGACAGAGAGAAGGCGGCCCGCCTCTTTATAAAACACGGCGTCAAAGCCGCGCCCGTAGTCTCCGACGACGGCAGGCTCCTCGGCTTCCTCAGAGCTGACGACATAATAGACGTCGTCTTGAAGGAGGCTACGGAGGATATGTTGAAGCTGGAGGCCATAGTGCCCTTTGCCAACTACTTAGCTGCTAAAATAACCGAGATTTACAAAAAACGCGCAGCAGCCCTCATCTTCATATTTCTGGTGGAGAGCATCACAGCCACAATCATAAAGTCTTTCGAAAGCGTCATAGAAGCGGTGGCGGTCGCGGTAGCCTTCATGCCCCTCATAGCACACATGTCCGGCTCAGTCGGTAGCCAAGCCACCACGATAATAACAAGGGCGGTTTCTCTGGGGGAGATCACACCGACTAAGTCGGGGATAGCCCGCGTCCTCGTCAAGGAGTTCCTCGTGGGCATGTTGCTGGGGGTCTCCATGGCCGTCATAGGAGTGGGCTTCGCCTACTTAATATCAACCTCCCTAAAGGTCGCCACGGCGGTGGCCACGGCACTCCTCCTTGTCATAATCTGGATAAACTTCGTAGCCTCGATACTCCCCCTAGCCATGGCGCGAATAGGCATAGACCCCGCCGTCATCTCAGGCCCCCTCATAACCACAATCGGTGACATAGTAGGCATTACCACGTACTTCCTCACAGTAGCCGCGTTGATATAACGCGGCCCCGCCCCCTGTAAAATATTTAAACTGACGTATTGCTCCTTAACGGAGGCGGGGGTGCCCGAGCCAGGTCAAAGGGGCAGGGTTGAGGTCCCTGTGGCGTAGGCCTGCGTGGGTTCAAATCCCACCCCCCGCACCACTCCCAATCTCTCTATATCACGTGTGTGCGTATTTTTCGCCCAGCGACGGCGTTTTTGCCAGTTTGCTTAGTTAATTAGCGGGGGCGTGACATCTTCTTCTGGTCATCGCAGTAGGGTACTCCGCCTGCCCGTGAAGCGGCAATCCTCCCTCCCGGCGCGGGGACCTCCGGCTATGATAGATGGCGTCCTCCGGTGTTAGGGGTGAGATAAAGCCTGGGAAATTCGTCGTGTAAAGTCTCTGTGGTGTGGAGTTAACTATTCCAGCGCAATCTTTATAGCTCTATATAGGGTAATATATTTTAACATATGCAATACATGTACCATGAATAAAACACTAGCAATAGGAATAGCCGTAGTGTTGATACTGCTTGCAGTTGCCGCCGTGTTTCTGATGCAGCCGCAACCTACCATTACGCAGACGCCGACGGCCACGCCTACTACTACGACGACTCCGAGTCCAACTACCTCCCCTACTACCCCGGCCGTGACTGCGTTGACTATAGGAGTTACGGATAAGGTGACTGACCTCGACCCGTCTAACGCGTATGACTTCTTCACTTGGGAGGTGCTTTACAACACCATGGCCGGTCTTGTGAGGTACAAGCCGGGCACCACGGATCTGGAGCCTGACTTGGCGGAGAGCTGGACCGTGCTGGAGGGCGGGAAGGTGTGGGTCTTCAAGCTTAGGCCCAACCTCAAGTTCTGTGACGGCACGCCGCTCACCGCGGCGGACGTCAAGCGCTCTATTGAACGCGTCATGAAGATCAACGGAGATCCCGCTTGGCTTGTCACAGACTTCGTGGAACGGGTGGAGGCGCCCAACGCCACCACCGTGGTGTTCTACCTGCAGGCTCCCGTGAGCTACTTCCTGGCGCTTCTGGCTACGCCGCCGTATTTCCCAGTGCACCCGAAGTACGCACCTGACAAGATAGATTCGGACCAGACCGCGGGGGGCGCCGGACCGTACTGCATAAAGACGTTTGTGAGGGATCAGCAGATAGTGCTTGAGGCCAACCCGTACTACTACGGGCCTAAGCCGCAGATCTCCAGAGTTGTCATTAGGTTCTATAAAGACGCCACCACGCTGAGGCTTGCCCTTGAGAGGGGCGAGATTGACGTCGCCTGGAGGACTCTGAATCCGCCCGACATAGAGGCGCTGAAGGCGGCAGGCAAGTTCAAGGTGGTGGAGGTCCCCGGCTCCTTCATTAGGTATATAGTGCTGAATCTAAACATGCCGGAGCTGAAGGATGCAAAGGCCCGCCAGGCGCTTGCCGCCGCGGTGTGTAGGAAAGACATCGCTCAGACGGTGTTCCGCGGCACCGTCACCCCGCTCTACACCTTGATACCTGAGGGCATGTGGGGCTCCTACCCGGTCTTCAGGGAGAAGTACGGAGACTGCAACGCGGAGCTGGCCAAGTCGCTCCTGCAACAGGCCGGCTACGGCCCCAACAAGAAGCTCAACATAGAGCTGTGGTACACACCCACGCACTACGGCGATACGGAGAAGGACCTCGCCGCTGTGTTGAAGGAGCAGTGGGAGGCCACCGGCATGATCTCCGTCACGGTGAAATCAGCCGAGTGGGCCACCTACGTCCAGCAGCTCAGGAGCAGCGCCATGATGGTGTCTCTCCTTGGCTGGTACCCCGACTACCTGGACCCCGACGACTATACCACGCCGTTTCTGAAGACCGGCTCCAACAAGTGGCTTGGCAACGGCTACAGCAACCCCAAGATGGACGAGATCCTCGAGAAGGCCTCCGTGGAGCTGAGCCAGTCCACGAGGGAGCAACTTTACAGACAGGCACAGCAGATCTTCGCGGAGGACGTTCCCATAATCCCGTTGGTCCAGGGGAAGCTGTATATCGTGACTAAGCCGAATATACAAGTGGTGGTCGACCCCACGATGATTCTGAGGTACTGGACAATTAAGGTCTCTTAAAACGTCTCTTTTTTCCCCATCTTTTCCCCCAATCCCTCCCCCAAAAGGGAGAACCCCAGGGCCGTGATTACTATAAATGCTCCAGGTGTCAGAAGCCACCAGCTCCCGTTTACTATGTAGGACCTGGCGCTTGAGAGGTCCAGCCCCCAGTCAGGCGTAGGCGGGGTGACCGTGTAGCCGAAGAAGGCGAGGGCGGACTCGGTGAGGGCGGCGTCTGCTATGTTTATGGTGGCGACGACCACCAGCGAGGGCACCAGGTTGGGCAGGATGTGTCTAAATACTATCCTCCACCGGGGTGCCCCCAGGGCGACGGCCGCCTCGACGAAGAGGCTGGACTTGACTACCATGGTCTCGTTACGCGCCATCCTGAAGTAGGTGGGCACGTAGACAACCCCTATGGCCAACGCGGCATTGAGCGGGCTGGGCCCCAACACGCTTGCAATCGCTATTGCGAGGATGAGGCTGGGGAAGGCGTACATGCTGTCCATAACCATGTTGAGCCCCCTGTCGACCCTACCCCCCACGTAGCCCGAGAACATGCCCAGGGTGAATCCCGCCGCCGCCGAGAAAAGGGTGGCCAGGAGGGATATCCCGATAATTACCTGACCTCCGTAGAGAACTCTGCTGAACACGTCGCGGCCGAGGTTGTCGGTGCCGAAGAAATGCGTGGGGCCTGGCGGGCTGAGGGGGCCGCCTGCCCTCTTCGTGGGGTCGTAGGGCGCTATGAAGGGCGCCAGCGCCGACAGCAACACGACGAGCAGAACCAACGCGACTCCTACCTTCAGCATCATAGCCCCCTCCTAACTCTGGGGTCCAGCAACGCGTTTATTACGTCCACGGCCACGTTCATAAAAACGACGATCAACACAAAGACCACCACCGTCCCCTGTACGGTGGTGTAGTCTAGGTACTGGATCCTCTCCAGCAATAGCGTGCCCAGTCCCGGCCAGGAGAAGGTGGTCTCGGTCAGCACAGCCCCCTGTAGCAACAGCGCAAGTTGTAGCCCCATCATGGTGACGGTGGGCACGATGGCCACGCGGTATGCCTTCCACAGGACGTTTCTTTCAGGAAACCCCATGGCTCTGTAGGCCGAGACGAAGTCCTCGCCGAGCGTCTTCACCATGTTGTTTCTAATGAGGCGCACAAAGACGCCAGACAACACAAGCCCCAGCGTAAAAGAGGGCAACGCCAGGTGCCACAAGGCGTCCGCAAAGGAGTTGAGGCGGCCGGATAGCAGAGAATCCAGCAGGTACAAGCCGGTGATCCTCGGCGGCTCTAGCCCCGGCGTTACCCTGCCCGCCACGGGAAAGATGCCGAGCCACACGGAGAACACCAGTTGCAAGGCGAGCCCTATAAACGGGATAAACAGCACATACGTCACCATGGCGTAGACCCGCGCCGTTAGGTCTATCTTACCGCCGTATCTCGCGGCGAGGAACCCGAAGACATGGCCGAGGGCTATGCTCACGAGGAAGGCAGCAACAGCGAGCTCCGCCGTGGCGGGTAGCCTGTCCATTATCTCCGCAGCCACGTCTCTCTTCCCGAAAATTAAGCTTCTGCCAAGGTTGCCGGTGAACACCTGCGCCAAGTAGTCGAGGTACTGTTCGTGAAGAGGCTTGTCGAGCCCCGCCTCCTTGATCAGTTGCTCCACGTACTCCGGCGGCGCCTTCATGCCGACCATAGCCACGATGGGGTTGCCGGGGATCACCCGCAAGACGAAAAACACCACAGTAAGCAGAATCAACAACGTGGGCACCGCCAAAGCCGCCCGAAGAGCGACATACCTTAGCAGACTCATGGTGACAAACACCTGCCACCGAAATAAAATTTATGCTTCGGGCAGAAAATTTTTAAACTGCGGGGAACACCCACACAGGGCCCGTGGCTTAGCCCGGTTAGAGCGCCCGGCTGATATTTAGCCAGTAATCAGAGACCGGGAGGTCCCGGGTTCAAATCCCGGCGGGCCCACCAGCATATTTCTGGCGTCTTATCAGGCGGTGTTAATCTGCTTGAATAATGAGCCAGTAAGAATGCGGTATAGATGCGCCGACTTTGCCGCCTCCTAGCGTTGTGAACACTTAGCTCAAAGCGGCCTCTTAATGTGTAGATAATATCTGAGTTGTTTTTGTATTTATGAAATAATTAATGAATTATATTTTAAGAATTTATTATTTTTAAAGTATAGTTTAATTGTCTTCGCATGAGACTTGATTCTAGGGTAATTGCGTTTTTGAAAGAGGTCTTCGTGTTTTTGGCGCCTTTAGCTTTTACGCAAACGCGTTGGGGACTTTGCTGTTATGTATCTTCACGCCAACGTGACGTTGCAGGGCTGGCCGGCTTTTTACGGCGAGTAGGCGACTCCCTATGGGGAGTAGGCGTGTTGGCTACCGCCGCAGGTTACGCAGTTGTATATGTAGTCTTTGTCGCCCTGCCCCTCTAGGTATGACGCAGGTGACAGGAACCCGACGGGTACATACCGAAGACGGGCGTAGGCGGTACGACATCGCTTATCGGGGCGTTGAGGGGGTAGCCGAGCCTGCGGAAGTCATAAACGCTAAGGGAGTGAATCAGGGCAACATCTAACACGCAAGCTTTCTTTATATGATTGGTGTGTAAATTTTTATACTGGGTAGAAAATCGGCCTTATGCGTGTTGTCTACAGCGCCGAGGAGGTTGAGGTCCCCGAGAACGTTAAAGTCGCTATTGAGAAGACTGGGCCGTTTGATTACGTGGTTAAGGTGAAGGGCCCGCTTGGCGAGATTGTGAAGGAGTTTAGGAACACGCCGGTGGTCATGTCTCTGCAAGATGGCAAGATAGTGCTGGAGGTCTTTGACGCGAGGAAGAGGGAGTACGCCATCTTGGGCACATACAAGGGACTTTTCAAGAACATGTTCCTCGGCGTCACAAAGGGCTGGAGGTACAAGCTAAAGGTGATATATACGCACTTCCCCATGCTCGTCAAGGTGCAGGGCAACCAGCTCATAATTGAGAACTTCCTGGGCAGGAAGTCGAAGATCGTGTTGGAGATACCCAAGGGCGTGAAGGTGGAGGTGAAGGGCAAGGAAGACATCGTGGTGGAGGGCATCGACAGAGATGTGGTGAGCCAATTCGCCGCCTCTATCCAATCCGCGGTGGAGCTGAGGGGCGACGAGAGGCCGTCTCCACACGGCCGCGAGGGCGGTCTAGGCGTTGTGGATGGCATCTACGTTGTCGGCTACGAACACATCAAGGGCTGACCTCCGGGCTTACGCGCTGTTTTCCGCGCCGTATTCCTTCGTAGTCTTTCTACTGCCCTTCTACATCTTTGAACTTGGAGGTGGCAAAGAGGAGGTGGGTATGGCGTATGCCCTCTACGCCCTGGCGATCGTCCTTACCCGTCCCGTCTCCGGCGGCTTAGTGGACTTGGCGGTAGGCGGCGTTGCGCTGGCCGCCGCCATGGCTCTACTGGGCCTCTCTATAAGCGTCCTCCATGTATATGCCGCGCTTTTCTTGGCAGGGGTCGCCTCAAGCCTGGTAAACGTCGCCGTCATAGCCTACGTCTCAGACGTCGGCGGGCTTGAGGAACCTGCGCTGTACTCCAAGATGCGAGTGACGGCCGCCCTCGGGGCGGTTGCAGGCGGCGTCTCCATACCCGCCGCGTACCTCCTCTCGCGGGTGGCCAGCTACGCCGTTGCGTTTAGAGCATTGGCGCTGGCCTTCGCAGCGACTTCGCTTATCGCCTTGGCGTTTCTGCCAGACGAGACGAGACATCTATCATCCCGCCACAGGAGGACCGACATGGTTGCGGCGACGTGTATAATGTGGCTCACCTTCCTCCTCGGCCTGGCTCTCGGGCTCTACGGGCCGCAGATACTCCCGTACCTCCACCTCAGGTTTTCTCTTTCGCCGTTTTCAGCAATATTGGTTTATCTACCCGCAGTCGTCGCCTGGTTCTACGGGCCGAGGCTCGCGAGGCCCAGCCGCCGCGTGTTTGCGGCCGGCGTCGCCGTCATGTCTCTGGCGTTGTTTGGCATGAGCTTGTCGTCAAGTCCCCCTATCTTTTCGGCATTTTGGATTCTGGAGAGCTTCGGCGTCGCCGTGGTCTCCACTGCCCTAGACCAGTCTCTGTCTAGACACGTGGCGGGGGTGTACTGGGGGAGGAGCTACGGCGTGTATCAAGCCATAAACAACCTTGGCTACTCCCTGGGGGCTGCCGCGTCTGGATACCTGCCGGACCCGTTTATTTGCGCAGTTGTGCCGCTCGGCGTCTTACTCGCGTCTCTCCTCATATGTAAAGCCCTGTGAATATGCCTAACGGAATCAGCAAGCCCACGGCTAGGTTTAGATTAAAGGCCCTGGCCACCTCCCCTCTTGTGCCGAGGATTGCCGAGTAGACCTCCAACGCGGCGCCTGCAAGCGTCGCCAAAAGGCCCGCCGCGCCGAGGCCGTACATAAGATGATTAACCACGTAGAGAGTTGCAGATGCGGCGAGGAAGAGAAAGGCGACGGCGTCCGCAACTTTTATGCCGAAACACGCCGCCGCGCTGCCGAGGCCGTGGGCTCTGTCGAATTCGTAGTCCCCTTTTGAATATATGACGTCGAAGCCGGCGACCCAGAGGGCGGAGGCTAGCACCAGCAACCATGGCGTCTTGGCGAGGGCGATCTCTATGTCCTCCGGGTGCATGGCAATGGCGGCGCCAAGAGGCACCAGGGCGTAGACCAGCCCCAGGTGGAGGTGGGGCATGCAGTGTAGCCTCTTGGCGTAGGGGTATGTGACGACAACAAGGAGATAGGGACCGGCGAGGATCAAGGGCCACCAGCCCAGGGCGGCGGCCGAGAGGATAAAGACGGCGGCTCCTAAGGCGAAGACCCCGTAAGCCTCCTTGAAGCTCACCTTGCCTGCCACAAGCATCCTGCCTCGGGTCCTCGGGTTGAGCTTATCTATGGGGTAGTCAGCTATGTTGTTCCACGACATGCCGGCTGTCCTCAGGCCGAACACGGCGAGTCCTATAAACACGGCGCGCCACAGATCCATACGACCCCCCGCGAGGAGGGCGGCGGCGTAGGCCATGGGGAGGGTGAAGATTGTGTGCTCCACACGTATAAACCTAAGCAACCTCGCGGCCGTGGCCCCCACAACCTCCGGGTCAAAAGACACAGAGCTTGATATGTGCACCTTTAAGTGATTTTTCGAAACGACCTAACGGCTGGAATAGGTGTGAGGGACGCGGCGAAGGCACCGACGGCAGAGGGAACGCGGAGCTGATCTCCCGCTCTGGAGAGGGTGTGCCGACCTGGATAATAGGATGAGCCCCCGCATTGCTGGCCAGTTGGGTGCATGTAACGGTCTTCGGCGCCGCCGAAGCGACGGTTCGCTATGTTTGTTAATGACGCCGTAGGTACAAACATTCAGAATGCCGTCATCTAAGCGTCTAAAGATTCTGATTCAAGCAAAGAAGTAGCCAATGCTACTGTTAACTAACCTCTAACTTATATCCAGCTGGATACCGGCAGGATGTAAAGGCGAAACACAGATCGGAGAAATAGGTAGCCCCACTATATAGTGATAATCTAGTGTGTGTTGGCGAGCTTAATTGTCCTAAGTGATTAATATGAACTTCGTCAAATCACATAGTATCTTATAGTTACTTGCTATCTAATACTTTAAAAATCCAAAAAAGAGCGCATGGTGAGAAAAATAACAAGACGTAACCTCATCGGGCTCGGTCTATTACTTGGAGCGACGGCTACGTTGTATCCGCTCTTCCAATGGGGCTATGAAACTACACAGCCATATACACAGCAGAGACACGCCGCAGCCAGAGGCGCATGGTTTGAGAAGGTCGAGGAGGCTCCCAGCGACAACGAGGTGGAGTTAAGATTTGTAGATGAGTCAGGCAACCCGGCGGAGTTTTCCGCGCTTCTCTTCTGGGAGCCGACAGGCGAGGCCGAGGAGGTCTACGTACGGGGAAGGCTGAGACTGCCGAGGATGGAGCTCGCCCACCGTGTAGATAAATGGAAGGAGTTTCTCGGCGGGCGGGGCGAGCCGCCTAAAACCGAAAACACCCTACTCACTATACTTCCCGTCTCCACCCCCGGGGAGACACTGAACTACACAGCGCTTTTAGAAAATCCCAGATTTACCAACAGAACCTACGTAGTGAGAGGAAGCCAAAACCGACGTACCACCGGCTCCTCCTTTGCTACATGTCCTGACTCTAAACTGGTCTACGATACCTATATAGACATCACTAACTGGGTTCCAGCCGTGGGCCTGATAGACCAGTCAAGCAAAGCCTTTGGAGATGGCGATGTGTTCTTCGGCTATATTGTTGACGGTTCTGCTTTAACGCTCAACGCCCACGGCGCAGTCAGCTTCGCTTATGGCACCTCAGCTAGAATAAGCGGCACATACAGCTGGAGCACAGGCACCCTCCGGAAGCAAGAGGCGAGGAAGTTTACCATCACAAGCGACGGCCAATCGGCCTCCATCGTGTTCTACAACACCAGGTTAAGGGTTTCGATTATTGAAGTTTACACAAATTGTCTTATCAGTGATGTGCGGGCAGTCCAGAATCCCATTTATATAGAAACACCACAGACGCTTAATACCCTCAATTATGTCCCGAGCGGGGTGTTAGACGCGGCGGAGCCTGTCCAGTATCTGGGCTTCCTTGGGAAAGACGGCAGAGGAGGAGACGGTAATGTGATTTGGCTTCTAGATTTTCTGAATAACGAGCCGCTCCTTGATGTTGGTGGCAGGGTTGGCATCGGCCTCCCCGTGGGGTCCTACGTAAAACGGGCGCTTGGGCCCTATGCGAGCCTTGTGGAGAAAGTATACGCGGCGCTGAACTTCCAGGTATACGGCGGAACCGCCCTTTACTCAGCCTATGTTGCCACCGACGCATCGCCTTGGGTTAGGTACGGGGCCTACATACACCGTGCCCAGCTCATACACTACCTAAAAGACTATGCGTTCAAACCACTCAACACCATCGTAAGGCTAACAGATTAGTTTTAATCATGCGAGTTGGTCTTTTGGCGCTTGTGGTGGCGGCGTTGGCGGCTTTGCTTCTGTTGTTGCTGGGTGGGGTTGGCGGGGTGGATCCCCATAGCTACGAGGTGGAGTACGCCGTGGCGGCGACATACGAGGCGGCCACCGGCAGGAGGGTTGTGGAAATTGCACGGTGGGTGTTGGGTGTGGGGGAGGAGAACTACACAGTGTGGCAACATCTTGCGACCATGACCACGTTCTATGCAGCCACCGAGGGCGGCCGTGTCCATGTAGCGGCATGTGCGCCCGATGCCGGTTGCGGCCGCCTGCCGCGCGACCTCCCGTATTTCGGGACGCTTTATCTGTTTATTCGGTTGCCGTCTGGTGGAGTCGAGGTGGGGTCTTGTGAACACTTAGGACTAAGGGGCGTGGTGTATAGGTACAGAGGCGTGGAGATTTCGCTTCCCTTTGCCCGGCTTGGGTCTAGGAACCTCGACGTATGTTCTTGGCATGACGTGGTTCTGTGGATGCGGGTTGAAGGCCCTTACGAGTTATTGTGGGTTAACGCCACCTACATTCGCCCTTACGATAAGTTTAGATACTGGCAGGTGCTGGACACCGTCAAGCGGTACGCTCAATGAGGCACTTAGCGTCGGCGTTGCCTAGGAAGGGCTGAAGGAGCTGTATCGGGGGCAGACAACGCCTCTAAACTTTATATATGGATATTCCCGCGTCTTTGTGGACGATGTCGATCGGCTTCTGTGGAAGAAGGCGCTTGAGCTCACGGGTAGGGAGAGGGCTCCTAGGTGTTGTCAGCTGAACTACGCAACTGGCCACGTGGTGGCCAGCGAAGCTCAGTTGCGAAACGCGGTCATGGGATGCAAGGTCGCCTTTGTGATGTTTTTCGGGAAGACCTGCCCCTACTGCCAGATGTTTGACCCCATCTTTAGGCAGGTCGGCGAGATGTACCGGGGCCTCGCTAATTTTGTGAAGGCGGACGTGGAGCAGTTCTACCACGTCGCCGCGGCGCTCGGGGTGATGGGGACTCCCGCCACGGTGGCTTTTGTAGAGGGCCGGCCTGTGGAGGTGGTGCCGGGCTTCATGACTGCGCCTCAGTTCAAGGCCTTTGTGGAATCCGTGCTTAACTACGTTGGGTGTAGGTAATGTTTTAAAGGGGCACCATCTCCGGCCTATGGTTAGGGTGGTGGTCGTCGGGGGCGGCGCCGCCGGCGCCTCCGCCGCTGCTAGAGCAAGGCGTCTGGACCCAAACGCCGAGGTTATCCTGATCGAGAGGGGCTCTATGATCACCCACGCGCCGTGTGGGATGCCTTACGCAATAGGGGGTATAGTGAAGAACCACGAGGAGCTGATGACGTATAAGCCGGAGGAGTTCGAGAAGGAGCGGAACATAAAGGTGTTGGTGAGATCCACGGTCGTCGACATCGACGTGGATAAGCGGGTTGTGGCGGTGAGGAGGGAGGGCTCCGAGGAGAAGATTCAGTGGGATAAGCTGGTCATAGCGACCGGCGCCAAACCCCTCGTGCCCAAGATACCCGGCGTCGACCTGAAGGGCGTACTCACGTTGAGACACCCCGACGAGGTGCCCAGCCTCAAGGGCCACCTGGAGAAGGCGAGGACGGTCGCCGTGGTCGGCGGCGGCTACATCGGCGTTGAGATGGCCGACGTGTTGGTGGAAATGGGCAAAAGAGTTCTCCTCTTCGAGATGTTTGACCAGGTGCTCCCCGTCTCGCTTGATCCAGACACGGCCGCCATAGTCGCTGAGGAGATGAGAAGCAGAGGCGTCGAGCTTCACCTAGGCGAGAAGGTCGTGGAGTTTAGAGGCGCGGGCCACGTAAACAAAGTGGTGACTGAGAAGGGGGAGTACCAGGTGGATGAGGTGGTTCTGGCAGTCGGCGTGAGGCCAGACGTGGATTTAGCGGTCAAGGCCGGGGTTAAGCTGGGCGAAACCGGGGCGATATATGTAAACGAGTACATGGAGACGTCGGTGCCCGACGTCTACGCCGCCGGAGACGCCGTGGAGAAGACGCACAGAGTTACAGGCCGGCGCGTTTGGATACCTCTGGCGCCTACAGCAAACAAGGAGGGGCAGGTCGCCGGTGGAAACGCGGTGAAGGGGCGCGTGTTGAGGTTCCCGGGCGTGGTGGGCACGGCTGTAACCAAGTTCCACAGCCTCTACATCGCGAGAACAGGCCTTGGCGAGAAGGAGGCTTCCCAGCTCGGCTACAAGACCCAGAGCGCCTTGATAAAAGCCAGGACAAAGGCGCATTACATGCCCGGCGCCGAGACGGTCCACGTCAAGCTAATAGCCGAGGAGTCGACGGGCCGCATCCTGGGCGCACAGGTGCTGGGCAGAAGCCAGGTGGTCGCCTCCTATATAGACGTGATGGCTGTTGCGATTCAGTCGGGCTACACGGTCTCGGACCTGTTCTTCGCTGACATAGGCTACATGCCAGACGCAGCGCCGGTGTGGCACCCGCTTATAGTTGCCGCTAGGGTGTTGAGCAGGGGGAAATTGTAATTTTTGGCTAGTTAGACTTCGACTTTTTGTAAAAAAACGCATTTTATCTAAGTCGTTTCCTCACTTATGATAACGATAATTGGGAGCGGCAGAGTTGGCACTGCGGCCGCGGTTATAATGGGGCTGATGAAGGTGGACACCAAAATAATGTTGATAGATATAGTAAAGGGTTTGCCCCAGGGTGAGGCCCTGGACATGAATCACATGAGCTCAATCCTTGGCCTAGATGTGGAGTATTTCGGGTCAAACGACTACAAAGACATGGCGGGTAGCGATGTCGTCGTAGTGAGCGCCGGCCTTCCCAGGAAGCCCGGCATGACGAGGGAACAGTTGTTGGAGGCAAACGCCAAGATCGTCAACGAGATCGGGAAGGAGATTAAGAAGTACGCACCCGACTGCATAGTTCTTCTGACCACTAATCCGCTTGACGCGATGACGTATGTGATGTGGAAGGCCACCGGGTTCCCGAGGGAGAGGGTCATCGGCTTCAGCGGCGTGCTGGACGCGGGCCGCCTGGCGTTCTACGCCGCGAAGAAGTTGGGCATATCCCCCGCCTCTATCTTGCCCATAGTGCTGGGGCAACACGGCGAAAGCATGTTCCCCGTGCCCGGCAAGAGCTTCGTACATGGGGTACCTCTGAGCATGTTGCTTACGGAGGATCAGTTGAAAGACGTTGTGGAGGAGACTGTTAAGGCTGGCGCCAGAATCACGGAGTTGAGAGGTTTTAGTAGCAACTGGGGTCCCGGCGCTGGGCTGGCGGTGATGGTGGACGCGATTAAGCGCGACGCCAAGAGGTCGCTTATAGCTTCTGTGGTTCTGCAGGGAGAATACGGAGTCCACGACGTGCCCGTAGAGGTGCCCATAGTGCTTGGTAGAAGCGGCGTGGCGAAGATTTTGGAGGTGGAACTGACGCCGGAGGAAAGGCAGAAGTTCCTGCAGAGCGTTGAGGCCATAAAGAAGCTCATCGGCTCCATACCTCCCGCCTACCTTCAATAATATATACTAAAACTTTTTCTCTCTCTGTGTTTCAGGTACTGTTTGAGCTCGTAGGGGAGAGGGGTAAGCTTGCAGTTGTGGAGGATCCAGAGACGGGACACGTATTTGCGGTGATTCCGTATGAGAAAAAGGCCAGCCCAGCCGTGGTGCGGGAGCTGAGGGAGCAGACCCTAGACCCATGGCGGTATGTTGACGGCGTGGGGCTTGTCCTAGACATAACCGCGTGGAAAAACGAGGCCTTGCTCTCTCTGGAGGATATGAAGAACAAGGTGGAGAAGTACAGAGGGTTTATTGACCAAGTTTTCCAAATATTTGAAAACGTCGCGTTAAAAGAGGCTGAGGAGAAAAAGAGGAAGAAGAAAAAGAGGAAGGCTAAGCGTAAGAAGAAGGCCAGAAAAAGGTCTAAGAAGCCGTCAAAGAAAAAGACGAGAAAGAGGGGGCGATAAGTTTAATATAGCTATTTCGATTTTCCGCCTATGGCTATGCCTATAGGTGGGCCTGAAGAGGTGCCTCACATCGAGGTCGACGAGGAGACCAAAGAGATTATTAAGGAGATGCTTTCTCAGATGGAGAACCCTGTGGAGATAAACTTATTCACAAGCGGCAACTGCGCAGGCCGCGAGACGAACTGGTGCGTGCCCACAGAGGAGCTTCTCGACTTATTGACCCAGCTGGCGCCGCCGGGCAAGCTCAAGGTGAACAAGTACAGTTTTGAAAAAGACGCCGAGGCGTTTAAGAAGTTCGGTGTGGAGCCCCAGCGGGTGCCCAGCGTGTATTTCGGAGACGGCTTTATTAGATACCTTGGCGCCCCAATGGGGGAGGAGGTAAGAGCCTTCATTGAGACCATGGTCAGGCTCAGCACAGGGAAGACTGGGCTGAGACAGAAGACGAGGACCGAGCTGGCAACTCTGGTCCAGAACGCGCCTAAACGCGTATATGTCTTGACTGTGGTGACCCCCAGTTGTCCTTATTGCCCCTACGCTGCGTTGCTCGCTAATATGTTCGCTTATGAGAGCAAGGGGAGAGTCGTATCTATGGTCGTGGAGGCGTATGAGAACCCCGATATAGCAGATATGTACGGCGTAACCGGCGTGCCCGCGGTGATCTTGCAGGCGGAAGACGCCGCGCTCGGCGACGTGGAGTTCGTGGGGGTGCCCCCAGAACACGAGCTACTGGCACGGGTTAAGAACCACATGGGTCTCGCCTAACGGTTTTTAAGCCCGGACACGTTTTCCGCCGTGAAGAAAATCAGGGTCGCGACTGGTAACCCTCATAAACTGGCCGAGATTTCGGCCATCCTCGCGCCTTTCGGCATCGCAGTGGAGCGGCTAGACGTGGAGAAGGTGGAGGTGCAGGATGACGATGTGGTTTCTGTAGCCCGGAAAGCTGCCGAGTTTCTGTGTCCCCACTACGGCGACTATGTCGTGGTTGAGGACACCGGGCTTTACATAGACGCGTTGGGGGGCTTCCCCGGGCCTTATGCGGAATATGTCTATAGAACGATCGGGCTTAGGGGTGTGTTGAAGTTACTGGAGGGGGTCTCGGACAGATCTGCCGTGTTTAGATGTGCTGTTGCCTTGTGTTTAGGCGGGAGGATTCACCTATTTCTGGGAGAGACCCGTGGCCGTATAGCAGAGGAGCCGAGGGGAAGTTGGGGCTTTGGGTACGACCCGATATTTATACCTGAGGGGAGTTCTGTGACCTACGCAGAGATGGGCGAGGAGGCAAAAAACGCCGTGTCGCATCGGGCGCGGGCCTTTACGGCGCTTGCTAAATGGCTTCTTCTAAACAATTTTTAAATAATGGGAAGTATTGAGTTACGTGGACGTGTTTAGCAAACCTGTCATCGAGTTTGCCACCAGGAATGTGGTTACCATAGGAGAGAAGGAGAAGGTTGTAAATGCCATGAAGACCATGGTGAACCTCGACATAAGAAGGCTACCTATTGTACGAAACGATAAGCTTGTGGGCATTATAACTATGCTTGACATACTTGATGCCATTTATTCGTGGGTAGGCGACAGAACTTCGGAGGGGTCTCTTTACAGCGATATATACATGAAGAACGTGATAGAGGTGGGCACCAGGAGCGTCGTCTCAGCGCGGCCCGACACCCCCATAAGCGAGGTGATCTCGCTCTTCCTCCGCCACAACTTCGGCTCTATGCCGATAGTAGACGAGGCGGGGAGGCTAGTCGGCATATTTACCGAGTGGGACGTGTTGAAAATAGCGTCTCAACTCGACTTTCCCCACAGGGTGCGCGACGTAATGACGAGGATAGTCTACGTCCTCACTCCCTACTCCACGGTGATGGACGTCTTGGAGGGCATCACCATCTACAAGTTCAGAAGGTACCCCATTGTGGACGAGACCGGGAAGGTGATAGCCATGTTGCACGCTAAAGACGTGCTTAAGTACTTCGCGACTGACGACACGATAGAGAAGATCAAAGAGGGGGCCGTGGAGGAGGTGGTAAACACCTATGCAATAAACATAGCAAAGGCCCCCATCTTCCTGGCTAAGCCCAACGACCCCGTTGTTGATATAATAAGGAAAATGCTTGAATACGACGTCGGCGGCGTACCCATTGTGAACGAAGAAGGCACCGCGGTTATCGGCATGGTCACCGAAAAAACGCTGATGCTACTGTTTGAAGAGAGCCAGCCTTAGCAACATAACCCCAAGAGCCAGCACAAGCACAGCCGACGCAACGGTCAGCCCCGCCAACACGCCAATTAGCGCAATAGGGGTTGACACGACAGCTGAGAACCCAGATTCGCACTCAACACCGAGACTTTTCATGTTGTAGATCTCCACATTTTGAGTGGCTTGTGTGGGATTGAGGAGCTTGTTTTTGTCTCTGCAGGTGATTTTGGCCTTGGGGTCCTTCACAGCCACCACGACGATGTCTGTCCCAGCGGTGCATGATATGTAGAACTTGGGGGCGTTGGGATATGTGCCGAGGTAGCACTCGGGGTTCTCGTAGTAAATCCCAAAGACTGTGTAAGACCCATTGAAGTACCAGCCAAGACGGACCTTGGGAAGCGAGAACCTATCGCCATCTACAGTAAGCGTGCCGTTTTCCACCACGGCGGTGAAGTTGCCGGTGGGCCCGTGGACTATGAGGCTCTGCGCCAGCACAGACGCCGCAAGCAGTATGGCGAGGAGAAGCGCCGGTCTGGACATACACAGCGCTTAAGCATAATTTAATAAACCTTTTGTTTTGCGTGGTTTTTCACCTGCTTCACCCGCTGATTCGGGAGGCTTTGAGAGAGAGGGGAATTGAGGAGCCGACTGAGCCCCAGAAAATGGCCATACCTGAGATACTGGAGGGCCGCAACGTGCTCATCATCGCGCCCACGGGAAGCGGCAAGACGGAAGCCGCGATGCTCCCCATACTGTCTAAAATGCTTGAACAAGGGGTCGAGAAGCCCGGCATCTACGTGCTGTACATAACCCCGCTTAGGGCGCTTAACAGAGACCTCCTCGACAGGATTAGGTGGTGGGGCGAGAGAGTCGGCTTCCGAGTTGACGTGAGACACGGCGACACGGACAAGGCAGACAGACAGAGGCAGAGCAAGACGCCGCCGCATATATTAATAACCACCCCCGAGATGCTTCAAGCCATTTTGACTGGCCGCCGCCTGCTGGAGCATCTGAAGGAGCTTAGGTGGGTCGTCGTTGACGAGGTTCACGAACTCGCCGAAGACAAGAGGGGGGTTCAGTTGAGCATAGCGTTGGAGAGGCTGAGATACCACGTGGGGCGTGACTTCCAGATAGTGGGCCTCTCGGCCACGGTGGGGAGCCCGGTGGAAGTGGCTAAGTTCCTCGTGGGGAATGATAGGCCCTTCAAGGTTGCGTTGGTGAACTTCGCCCGGTATATGCAACTAGATGTGGTAAGGCCGGAGCCTACGCAGGAGGATTACAAGATTGCGGAGTCCTCGGGCTTCCACCCCGACGTTGTCGCCCGCCTCCGCCTCATCAAGAAGCTGGTGGAGGAGAACCGGAGCACGCTTATATTTGTCAACACGAGGAGCATGGCGGAGCTCCTCGGCTTCCGCCTCTCATATCTCTTCAGTGACCTGCCCGCGGCAGTACACCACTCGTCTCTCTCCAAGATGGTTCGCGTCTCTGTGGAGGATAGGCTGAAGAGAGGCGAGCTGAAAGCCGTTGTAGCCACTTCGAGTCTGGAGCTCGGCATCGACATAGGCCATGTCGACCTCGTCATACAGTACATATCGCCGCACCAAGTAACCCGCCTCCTTCAGAGGGTCGGCAGAAGCGGCCACAGGCTGTCGGCCGTGCCGAAGGGCGTTATAATCGGCGAGGACGTAAACGACGTTATGGAGTCTATGGTTATCGTGAAGCAGGCAAGGGAGGGCTTGATAGAGCCTACGCAGATCCCGCATAAGCCATACGATGTGTTGGTCAACCAGGTGGTTGCCTTCCTGTTGTTTAAGCCGCGGTGGAGGCTGGAGGAGCTGTACAGCATCATAAGGAGGGCGTATCCATACAGAGACCTGACCCTCGAAGAGCTTAGGAGAGTAGTCAAGTTCATGCAAGACCTCTACCCCAGGCTGGCCATGTATTTTGAAGACAGCGACACCGTGACGAGGCCGAGAAGCCGCGGCTTCTACCGCTACTTCTACGAGACGCTTTCCATGATCCCAGACGAGAGGCAATACGCCGTGATAAACGCCAACACGGGAGAGCTCGTCGGGACGCTCGACGAGTCCTTCGTGGCTGAATACGGAAACGTGGGGGTCAAATTCATATTCCGCGGCAGGCCCTGGCTTATCGCGGGCATAGAGGAGAGGAGCATAAAGGTTGTGGAGGTGTCGGATCCAACCGGGGCGATCCCCAGCTGGGTGGGGGAGGAGATACCAGTGCCCTTTGAGGTGGCTCAACAAGTAGGTGCCTTACGCAGGAAGATACGCAACGGCGCGGACCCCCGCACGGTTGCCGCGGAGTTCGGCGTCAGCGAAGAGACCGCGAAGTTCGTGGTGGAGGAACTCTCCAGACACAAGGGCCCTGTTCCTGACGACAGGACCGTGGTGGTTGAGCAGTTTAGAGACAACGTGGTGATTGTCCACGCGGCGTTTGGCACCCAGGTAAACCGCACGCTGGGGAAGCTGCTGGGGGAGCTCCTCATAAGAGTGCTGGAGAAGCCCGTGGGGATCCACCAGGATCCATACGGCATAATCATCCAGTCCTCTGAGCCTCTGCCTGCCGAGCTTGTAGGCGAGCAAATACGCCGGCTGACCGCCCTAGACGTCCGCGAGGTGGCTGAGCTGATAAGGTCGGCCCTTGTAAAGTCCGGCTCCTTTAAACGGAGGATACTTCACGTAGCCAAGAGAATGGGGGCTGTGGACAAGGAGGCGGACGTGTACAGCGTGAGCATGTCCAAACTGGTGGAGGCCTTCAGCGGCACCCCCGTCTTCGATGAGGCCCTGAGAGAAACCCTTGAAAGAGAGCTGGACCTGGGCCACACAGCAGATGTGATACAGCGCATAAAAGCTGGCGAAGTAGCGGTGGTGTATGTAGAGGAGCCCACCTACCTAGGCGAGGTGCTGTACGAAAAGCTTTCGCACAGACTTGAGATAATTCCGCCCGAAAGGCTCAGAAAGCTTGTGTTAGACAGCACGAAGGCCCGTCTGCTTAACTACGCAATGCTGGCGGCGTGTCTAGAATGTGGGTGGTACGGCATGATACGCGTGGGCGAGGTGTCGGAACTGCGGTGTCCGCGTTGCGGCGGTTCAAACATGGGAGTTGTGCGGTCTGTCAGAACAGACAACCTAGACAGAGAGGTGAAGAGGGGATACGAAGAAATCAAGCGGACCGCCGAAGTTCTGAGGACCTACGGCTGGGTGGGTCTCTACGCCCTAGCCTCTAGGTTGCCGATCGAGACCGTGGAGGAGGTGTTGAGGGAGCTCGACGGCGCTGACCTCAACACGTTGACGGAGCGGTTGCAACACGCCGAACGCGAACACCTAAAGCAACGGCTTCTCGATTAGCTTCTCCACGTAGTAGCTGTACAGATCTTCCCGGCCGAACTGCGTAAGGTCGCGCCGTATGTATTCCTTCGCCTTTTCTCTGTCCATCGGCGTCGCCTTACCGTTTATGTATATCGAGAGGGGCGGCACGTCTCTGTCCACAACTCCGTAGAGGTGTGAGAGGGGGCCCACGTACTTTCCCCCATATATCAAAGTCCCAATGGCGGTTTTTACAAACTCGCCGATAACAGGCCCCAGCTTCTTGTAGCTCTTGGCGGAGTAAAACGGCCTTATAGCCCCCAAGGTGTTCTTCAGGTTAGACACCGTGGTCCCCGCGCCGAAGTTCACAAGGGGGGCCACATAGGCGTCGCCGAGGTATCCCCCGTGTTGCTTCCGGGTATAGGCGTCGAGAACCGCGTTTTTCGCCTCGTCGCGTATCTTCGCATCGTAGTAAAGCGCGGTACCGGGACGCATGTAGGTGAAGGGAAGCACCGCCGACCCAGGCCCCACAACAGCCGGCCCCTCTATGTAGGTATATTCGTAGATCTTCCCACGGATAAACACGTCGCCCTTTACCACACCCCTCACGTCTCCTTTCAACAGCTCCACCCCGCCCTCCCGAAGCCTGGCCAGCGCTTCCCTCATTATTTCGGTGTTTTCCTGGATCAAGTCTGCCAGGCTCGCAAACGGCTCCGCCACAAGCTCCCGCCCACCCAAGTCTACTCTGTGCCTGCCGCACCTGAGGTTCCGGCTCCTCAGGAGATGGGGGACGCAGCCGACCTCTATCTTCGGCACGTCTGGCGGAATCCCGCGGCGGATTTCAAACCGGCAACTCTCAAGAATTAGGGGGAGGTCCACCGTTTCTTCCACGTAGATCGTTACCTTACCCTCCCCGCAGAGGGCGAGGGCTGCCAGCTCCACAATTCTGAACCCCCCAGCCACGACGTATGGCGGAGGCGTGGCCAAAGGAGGCGCTATACTGCCCACAACGGCTAACTCCATGGATAAGCTTATTAACCGGGTATTAAAACTGTGCGGAGAAATGATCGAGAAGGCGGTAAGGAAGATACTGGGCGTTGAAGATTCGCCAAAGTGGCTGGAGAGGGAGGTACTCAAAAAGATGGAGGAGGGTTTCGACGTGGAAAGCGCCGTCAACTTCCTCGCCCCCTGGCTCCAACAGATACACAGGACAAACCTGGCCAAATACAGGCCGGGACGTGGCATAATAAGAAAGGCAGCCCCCTTCCTTACGGCCGAGACCGTGGAGCGCCTTGGCTACCACGTGGAGTTCGTCGAGTTGTTTGGCTCCACCTTCCCAGCCGCGGTGCGGGGAGAGGGGCTCTACACACCTGTGGTGCCCATCTTCGACTGCAAGAGGAAGTCCCAATACATAGCGGCCAAGACCAGAAAACTCATGGAAAGCGTCATCCAGGTCACAACGACGAAGGAGGTCGAGGGCGTCTTGGCAGATGTGGTGAAGATAGAGAAGCCGCCGTATTACTACCTACACGTCTCCGCAAACCTCTCAAAGCTGATAGAAGAAAGCACGCCCATCGCAACAACCGTCAACAAAAGATATCGGGGAATCTATTACTATTGGAAGCACTTCCGCGAAAGGGGCTACCTAGTCCTGGTGGGGAAGGAGATCGGCGGCGTCACCGTAGACTTGCTAGCAGTCGGACTGGGACGTTACGCCGTGGTAAGCGGAGGAGACAGGAAGATCGCAAGACTCAGAAAAGTCGTTGACGCGGTCTACCTGGCCTGAACCTGGGCCCTCCTCCTCTCCCTCACCTTGGCTATTTCCTTCTCCAGCAGGGATATGTGGAAGCTCAGCTCCTCGATTCCCAGCCTCTTCGCAACGTCTCTGCCGTATTTCAGCAACTCCTCGGCCTCTCGGAGCCTGCCTTTGCTGACCTTCTCCTGCGCCGTGTAGACTATGCATTCCACGAGCTTCTCCTTAAACTCCAAGGCCTTGTAGCTGTTTCCCTCTTTCTCTGCCCAAGATATTAAACGCTCCCAGCGTGTGCATGTAGGCATGGCGGCTAGATGCGGCTAGCTTATAAACTTTATTCAAGAAGAGAGAGCTGCGCCTTAAGCCTCATCAACCGCATATACTCCTCCTCCATGCCGAGCCTCTTCGCGGTTTTAAGCGCCTTGCCGAGCTTTTTGCCGAGCCTCATGGCAATTTCCGGGTTCTTAGGAATAACGCCGGCCCTCACCTTCTTCACGTAGTCCTCCACGTCTCTTATGACTGCGGAGACTTCCTCGGCGGCTAGGTCCATCTCCACATCGTCGACTACCGTGTTGCCACCTCTCTGGACGTTTACGGTTAGGACGATGGGCTCGACGATCACCTTCTCCCTTGGCTTCTCTATGTTGTATTTGCCCAGGAGATACCCGGCTATTAAGTAGCGCACAAGCTCCGACACCCCATCGAGCCCCTCCTTCTTGGCGAGATCCTCTAACACCGCCTTAACCTTCCTGTGGACGCGTACGGAGACTATTGCACCTTCTTTGTCGGGCGCTCTGAACAAATCTTTATAGGTTAAGTCGAACTCCCTCACAGTCTCGTTCATGTATATCCCATACCTGAAGTTATATACCCCTAGTAACTAATTTCCATATCTATAAAATACGTTAAGGCATTTACACAGGGGTTAACCGCCGGCTTTATATACCACAATTTAAAAACCCGTCCACGGCCCCCTCCGTGATAAGTCTGCTAGCCACGTTGCCGTTTATAGGTCTGGCGGCCGCTGGGCTGATCAGGGAGTATCTGTTCTGGAGAAGTCCCGAGTCCATCCCTCCCCAGAGTTGCAGGAAGATCACGGTGGTGGTACCCATGAGGGGGACGTACCCGTGGAGTGAGGAGAACCTAAAGGCCATAACGTCGCAGAAGGTGGAGGCGGAGGTGGAGTACCTCTTTGTGGTGGATTCGCCGGAAGATCCGGCATTTGGCGTGGCGCAGAAGTTCGGTCGCGTTGTCGTAAGCGGCGGGGAGGGCAAGGGCGTTGCGCTTGCGGTAGCTCTAAAGAAGGCAGGCGGAGACTGCGTGGTTTTTGCAGACGACGACATAAGGCCAGGGCCGCGGTGGCTTGAGCTCATGACGGCGCCTCTCTCTACACACCACGCCGTCACGACGTATAGGTGGTACCTAGGTCGCGGCCTCTGCCACAAGGTGAGGCTGGCGATAAGCAACATGGGCTTTCCCGCCATGCTGGACAAGAGGTCGAGGTTTGTGTGGGGCGGCTCCACCGCCTTCAGGCGGGAATTCGCCGAGAAGGTGAGCCTAGCGGAGAGGTTGCCCAGATACATAAGCGATGACTACGCCGTGTATTCAGCTCTAAAGGAGGTGGGCGGCTCCATCTGGTTCGCAAAAGGCGCCATCGCGCCTACGCCGGATCCCCAGTGTAGATTAGGCGAGGTCTTCCACTGGGGCATACGCCAGATCCTCATGGTCAAGTGGCACGCCCCCGTGGGGTGGTACGTGGGCCTCGTGATATACACACTCGGATTCCTCCTCTCCGTGGCCCTCCCCCTGGCCGGGGCTTTGCTACCAGACCCCTGGCTTCTGGCCGGCTTAGTCCTCCACCCAATCAACCTAGCAAAAGACGTCATCCGCGCCAGAGGCGTGAGGAAACACGCTGGCATTTCCGTCAAGATACGCGAGGTGGCGGCCACCTGGGCCGTCGGCAACATCGTGCTTCCCCTAGCCGTGTGGGCCTCCGTGTTTGTGAAATGTACAAATTGGAGGGGGAGGAGGATATGCCGGTGATAGACTTCTACGTCGTCTGGACGGCGCTGAGGGGGGTGTTCCACCTAGTTGCACAGTTGCTGGCCATGTTTGGACTCGGCGAGTGGGGCGGCCGTGTCATGGCGGCTCTGCTCTTCGCCGCCTTCTTCTTTCTGGCCGGCGTCTTTAGAAAAACAAGGAGGTTAGTGGGCATCTTCCTCGCCATACTCTTCATACTAGTGGTGGCGTTGGCTGTGATCTAAGTTTTTAAGGGGCCGCTATGTGAGGGGCGTGGTTAGAATAGCCGTCGTTGACCGCGACTCTTGTCAGCCGAAGAAGTGCGGCCAGGAATGTGTGAAGTACTGCCCGGTGAATAAGACGGGGAAGGTGGTGTGGATCGACGAACAGACCAAAAAGGCGGTTATCTCGGAGATTTTGTGCATCGGTTGCGGCATATGCGTGCATAAGTGTCCTTTCGAGGCCATCACCATAGTGAATCTGCCGGACGAGCTTGAGAGAGACTGCGTGCATAGGTACGGCCCCAGCGGCTTCAAACTGTACCACCTGCCCATGTTGCGGAGGGGGAAGATCATAGGCGTTTTAGGCAGGAACGCGCTGGGTAAGACGACCATGGCCAAGGTCTTGGCGGGCGAGCTCGTGCCGAATCTCTGCAACCCGGAGGGGAAGGCCTCGCCTGAGGACGTAATTAGGCAGTTTAGGGGGACCGAGCTACAGACGTACTTCTCGGAGCTGTACGGCAAGAAGCTGAGGGCCGTCCACAAGATTCAGTACATTGAACTCATACCTATGTATCTCAAAGGCACGGTGGCAGACGTGGTGAAGAAAGCCGGCATCAAGGAGCGGTTGTTGCAGAGGTTCGGCTTGGATAAGCTTCTAGACAGAAAGGTGGAGGACCTCTCAGGCGGGGAGCTACAGAAGCTAGCCATCGCCGCGGCTCTTTCGAAGGAGGCTGATGTGTATATCTTCGACGAGCCCGCCACACATCTAGACATAGTGGAGAGAGTTAAGGTGGCCGACGCCATAAGGGAACACACGGCAAATAAATACGTGCTTGTGGTGGAACACGACTTGACAGTTCTCGACTTCTTGGCGGATAACATAGTCGTCGTATACGGCAAGCCGGGGGCCTACGGCATCGTTTCGCATCCTGCGGGGGCCAGGGAGGCGATAAACGAGTATCTGGCGGGGTACATATCCTCCGAAAACATGAGGATCCGGGACCGGCCCATCAAGTTCGAGAGCAGACCGCCGGAAAGAAAGAGCGGCAAGGCGACGCGTCTGGTCGAGTGGGAGGACCTCTTTGTGGATCTCGGCGGCTTCCAGCTGGAGGTGGCCTCGTCCTACATAGCCAAGGGCGAGGTGGTGGGCATCGTCGGGCCCAACGGCATTGGGAAAACTACGTTTCTGAAGGTGCTGGTCGGCGAGGTGAAGTCTGCAAAGGGCTCCGTAAACGTAACCCCGAGGATAAGCTACAAGCCCCAGTACATCAGAGACATCGCGGTTAAGAACCAAGACCTTCCCGTCAGCCTCTGGCTCGCCCAACAGGCCGGCGAGTACTCAGACAACCCCATCTGGCCCGACTTAAACAGCGGGTTCAACCTAGCCCCCCTGTTGCAACGGAAGATGGGGGAGCTCTCCGGAGGCGAGCTCCAGAGGGTTGTGGTGGCGGCGGCGTTGTTGAAGAAGGCTGATCTCTACGTGCTAGACGAGCCTATGGCGTATCTCGACGTGGAGCAACGCATAACCGTCGCGCGTACCATCAGGCGGATAATTGAAGAAAGCGAGGTGGCGGCCCTCGTCGTGGAGCACGACATAGCCATGGTCGACTACATGTCAAACGCCATCATGCCGTTTATAGGCGAGCCCGGGCGCAGGGGGATATCCCCAGGGCCCACCGACATGAGGACAGGCATGAACACGTTCCTAAAATGGGCCGAGGCGTCGTTTAGACGCGATGTCAAGTCCGGCAGACCCCGGCTTAATAAGCCCAGCTCGGCGCTTGACAGAGAACAGAAAGAAAGGGGAGAGCTGTACTACGTATAACATGGGGTACATCTACGGCATCATGCCCCCCATCCCTCCTCTCAGGCCTTTCGAAGGCGTAAACCCGGTGAAGCCCCACATAACTCTCGTAAAGCTGAGGAGACGGGTCCAGGTGGAGGTGAAGTACCGGCAGTTCGTGGTTACGCTGGGCCCGGTGGTTCTGCTCCCAAGCCCGTCTAGGCCTAGGTACATAGCGCTTAAGGCGGAACCTTACGGGGAGCTGGCGGCGTTGCGCACCTTGCTCGTTGCGTCAATAGGAGACGCCGTGGAGGAGAGACATGTGGAGTTCCGGCCGCACCTCTCGCTGTATGCAATTCGGCTGAAGCACCCGACGCAAGAAGATCTGGCGCCTGCGATGGAGGAGGCCAGTAAATACATCGGCGTTGCGTTTGAGGTGAAGGCGATATATCTAATCGACACCACTGAAGGCCTCTACATGCCAGTGTATATGGTGCCTCTCCATGCGTAGGGCCGAGCGGGCCTACCTAGCCGGCATGGCCGTCGCGGGTTACGTAGTGGATAACGTAAAGCCCTACCTAAAGCCTTGGCTCCAGTCCCTCGGCGTACCCATGTCTGGGGGGAGGGCAGAGCTACCGCGGAGATACTGCAGATACTCGCCTAGGACTCTGCTGGAACATATATACTTCATCAAGGGCGCTTTTGAGACCTACGGCGAGTTCTTCTCCGGCGATCCCCATAGCGGAGGCGTCGTGGTGATCTTCAAGACGGGGGCCAAGAAGCTAGTCAAGTCGCTACGGCTGATGGGGCTGGACCCCCTAGAGACAACCGACGAAAGCGGCAACAGGAAGTTTATAGTTTTATATAGCGGTAGAGACGTGCGGAGGTTTCTAAAAGTGGTCAAACCCGTGGTGGAGGATGTGGCGGTCGCCAAGCTGGTGGGCTTATGTACGCGGAGCTCATAGTGGAGGTCCTCAACTACGTCGGCATAGTGGCCTTCGCGGTATCAGGCGCCCTGAAGGCAGGCGAGAAAGACATGGATCTACTCGGCTTCGTGGTGCTGGGCTTCTCCACGGCGCTGGCGGGGGGCATCTTAAGAGATGCGTTGCTGGGTAGGTTGCCCCCGACAAACATAACCTACCTTCCCTACCCCCTTACGGCGATCCTGGCGTCTGTAGCCGCCTTCTTCCTCTACCCCCACGTCTCCAGATATAGAGATGTGGTGCTCTACCCTGACGCGGTGGGGCTCGGCGCCTTCTCGGCGATAGGAGCCGACATAACAGCCGCCTACTGCTCGGCGCAGGCGGAAAACAGTTGCTGGCTTACCGTGGCGATGCTTTCAGCCCTCACCGCGGCGGGAGGCGGAATCGTCCGCGACGTCCTAGCGGCTGAGATTCCCGCGGTCTTGAGACGCGAGGTGTACGCAACTGCGGCGGCGGCCGGCGGACTGATCTACCTGGCGACGTTGCCGCTCGGAAGAGACGTGGCAGTGGTCACCACTATACTTGTGGTCACCGCGGTGCGGCTGTTGTCGCTGTGGAGAGGCTGGGAGCTACCCCGTGTCGTCAAGCAACATGCCCACGTCTAGACACCTCAGCCCCAGCCTTTTATGCACCACACAGAGGTCGGTCTCCTTGGGAAGACCCTCCGTGGTTATCCTATAACCTCTTAGATACGCCTCATACAGAGGATGGCGAGGCGCCCTGCCCGATGCCGGCAATATACACATGGTCTCCACGTCGTAGACAGCCCTCCCCTCGTTGTTCCGCGTTATATACATCGTCGCGTCCGCCCTCCGTAGCTCATACAGAAGACCCGGCGGCGGTTGCGGCGGCGCCCCGCCTTGCACCGCCACGTAGCTCAACACAACAAGCCCCAAATCACACGTGGTGATGCCCAGCCCCAGCTTAAGGACGCGCTGCATGGCGAGTATGTCCCCCGCCTCTGCGCGGGGCAGAAGCACAAGCATCTTCTGCAGAAGCCCCCTTCTGTCGAGGACGCCGCGTCTGACCTGCTGGATATACGCGTAAACCGCCTCCACCAGCTCCACCGTGCCGAATCTGCCCCAGCCCCGCACCGCGTGTTCAAGCGCCTCATCAGACTGCGTGAGTATTATCGCCGAGGTGAGGTACTTGGGCTCCTCTAGCATCCTCAGGTTGGTAATGGGGCCATAGTAGTCGAAGTAATCGACCCAACCTATCACAAGGTAGAAGCGGAACCTCTATATTAGCCACACGGCGCTGACCTCCTCAGGCCCTAAAGGGTGGATTCCGGCGGTAAAGATATTTATATGCAACGTAACGCGTGTTCGTGGCCCCTCGCTTCTTTGTGTACCCAGGGTACAAAAGCGTGGAAGACGAACCTAAGATCCGTCAGCTGATCTACAAAGGGCTTAAGGAGATCGAGACTGAGATACGTAAACGGATGCTCAACTCAGACAACGTGGAGGAGTTAGGACGCGCCTTGAAGGCGATAAACATGATCGCGGTGAGGGTTAAATCCACCGAGGGCAAGCCGACCTCCAGGAAGGACCTGGAGCAGATAGACGCCGTTATATTCGACAAACTAAACACCATCTTGTCCACGCTGACTAGCAAGGACTACGCGGCTCTGCTCGCCACGGTGTCTGAGCTTGAAAAACTCGTGACCCGGCGGAACTCGCTGTTTTCCTGATGGTCTGCCTGGAGCCGCTGACCCCCGACGAGTTCACCCACTGGTACAGACACCTGGGGAGGCTTAGGCTCTTCTGGGCCAAGCCCGTGGTGGAGCTCTTCCTGCTCTATAGACTCGTGGATGGATGCGTGGTGAAGGTTAGGTGGTCCACCGAGAGGCCGCGGCTTGAGGAGGCGTATCTCATCATTTTGAAGCGGACTAAGAAACTCGACTTCGCCGCCACGCTTAGAGGCACAAAAATATTGATAACGCCAGAGGAGGTCGAGAGGGGCCTCTACCAGGCGAGAGGGGGCCTCTACATATACTCCGCATCGCGCCCATGCGCGACAGGTCTCTACCTAGAGACGCCGCCGGAGGGACACCCGGAGCCGGGCCCTGACCACGTGCTTCTGTACTCGGGGCCGGACATGAAGTACCTCCTCTATCTCAACCGGTGGAACTTCAACATTGACTACCTATGGCTGTCTAGGCCCGAGCACCTTGACGAAGCGGTGGAGAGCGCCATATGTGAGGCCAGGAGGCTAGGCGGGAGATATGTGACGATGGCTACGGGGGACGGACACCTCGGCTTGATAGACCACAGCGTGTATAGGCCCGACCACCTTTACAACACCTATAAACTGGGCTTTTAGTATATAAAGGACCCCCCACCATACATATTATATATTTTGCCGACACAACACTACATGTATAGACTTGCTTCGGCAGTCAAATGCCCGATATGCAGCGTGGAGTTTAAACCAACAGTTGGGTCGCTCAACGGAGAAGAGGTCGAGGTCACGTGCCCCAACGGCCACACCTTCACGGCGTTTGTGCCTAACGGCGACTCGGTGCTTGACTGCGAGATAAGAGACTGGGAGAGGTTCGGCCTTCTGCCCCAGGCGACTCAACAAGCAGTGCTCGAGGTTATACAGAGCGGGAAGGTGCCCAACGAACTCCAGACCCTCATGAGGAGGCTCAAAGAGGCTGGCATCGTGGTGTGCACATGAGATTCGTGGAGGAGCTGAATGTACTGAGGTACTACAAGCCTTTCATAGAGGCCGGCGGCGGCGTTAAGCAGGTACAAACCGCGTTGAGGTGGAGCGAGTGGTACGCCGTGAAGTGGTGGGAAGAGGTGTACAACGACCTGGGGCTTCAGTCCATAAGAGAAAGCGTCTTCACCCGCGCCCTCTTCATCTCGTTGCGGATTAGAGGATACCTCAGAGAGGACGGCCGCATAAAGAAGAGACCTGAGAAGCCGGAGTACCCCACCAACAGCTACGCCATTGAGTTCGTGGAGCTCCACGAGTCCTTCGACAGAGTAGGCGCAGTAAACGTCGCCACGAACAAAGCCGACGAAAACACGTTAGCTGTGCTCTACTCCACCATGCTGAGCCAAGGCTGGTACAGAATCCTCAGACACACTTTCCTCCGTCTCATGGAGATCAAGCGGTACCAGACCATCTTCGAGCCGATTGTGAAGGAGGGCCAGACGGCCATGGCCGTGATGGAAATCACGACTCCTAAGATGTACATAGGGTTCGACTACAGAAGGGACAACGTGGAGCTGGCCGCGGCGGCGTTGAAGATAAAGCCCGGCGAGTGTAGAGGCGAGATCTGCATCTTCAACGCGCCTACTGCCTGCGACGCGGTGAAGATCGCCAGGAGGTACGTGCCCAGCGGCGTAGACGCCGTGCTTATGTTACACACGCTCTACTGGATGCTCGACCCCGTGAAGGAGCTGACGTGTATCTCGCATATTATGGGGCCGGGGAGCAAACTGTTGGTGGGCCAGCAGGTGGTGGAGTCCACGCCAGGGCTCGTGGCCGTGGTGACGTCATTCGGCGCAAAGCACGTATTCAGCTGGAAGGG
>Ga0209393_1000056_pt1 | contig 55793 bp, 53 predicted proteins | sample SSWtaG_2_FD_184117 | JGI IMG/M metagenome (GOLD analysis project Ga0209393, IMG submission 184117) | Hot spring microbial communities from Sandy's Spring West, USA to study Microbial Dark Matter (Phase II) - SSWsed_130316 (SPAdes)... | ecosystem: Environmental > Aquatic > Thermal springs > Hot...
TCCTTTTCGCCAATCCATCGCTTCGGTCTATCGCCCTCGTAGTAGAACCTTCCGACTTTGCTGCCCTTTATGCCGTGAATTTGGTGACCGTCATACTCAACGACATCAACGATGCGCATGAAACCTTCGTTCGGGTAACGAGCCAGCGTCATCGGTTCGTCGTTGAAGAACAACTCCAAACCGCCACCTGCAGGCGAACCGAAATCGGTTATGCCCAACACTTTCAAATCAACTTGCCAAACCTTTTCCCGAACCGGCTCGTCAAGTCGGCTGAGCACAAATGGGTCAGTGACCTTCCGCCAGTTTGTGATTCGCTTGCCACCAAGCAACCTAACCGTTTCGCCAGTTCGTGCGCGGTAAGTGATGGGGGCATCGGGAGTGCCACTGTCTTCAGCGGTCAACTCCAAAGGTTGTGGCAGTTCGTAAACGCCACCTCGCACTTCAACGATGACCCCACCCTTCGGGAATTTGCCCATTCGCTTCAGTTGTCGGATGGCATCTCTTGCCTTGTAAAGGGTTGCGAACGGACCGTCAGTTCGCTTTGCGTTCGGGACAGGTAACTGCCCGCTCCAATTGTCGTTACCGTTTGGTGCGACATAAAACTTGACAGTTTGCGCCGAACCCCTCACCATCGCTAACCAACACAGAACCGCAAGCAAAAGAACCAACCTCATCCTCGTTCCCTCCTTCCGCTGCACCATTGTAGCGCCCGACATAAAGCGAAGGCAACGAAACCGATTGGGAAACTAAGTGGTTGCACTTAAGGGCTTAGCCAATTGAGACCAGTCCAACAAATCTCCCCTGAGCGCCCTCGCGTTACATTTTTGAGGGGCGAAAAAATTTCCGTGCATGAGGTGATAGTTTGATGGCGATTGCCCCAAGTGTTGTCGCCGAAGGGTTGAAGGAGTGGGAATACATTGCTGCGCCCGAAGCGATTACCCACGCTTCACTGGGAAAGACTGCTCCCTTTTTAAACGCCAACGCTATCACCACCTTCGCTTTAGCGCGGCTTTACGAAAGGGGCAACGAGACAGGCATGCCCGTCTCGTGAGATCGGACAGCGCCTTCAGCAATTTGAATTGCCCATTCGCCATCTTCGCCTGTGCACAACGGCTCTTTGCCTTCCCGAACGCATTCAAGGAAGTGCTCTACTTCTCGCCGATAGCCGTTGCCTGTCGCGCCCCAATCGCTTTGCCACTCGTGCGTTTCCACAGGCTCATCGCCTGCACCGTTCAAAAACAGAGCAGCCACTTTGCTTCCGTCAGGGGCAGGAAAGTGAATACTGCCGTGCGGACCGATAATGTCCAAGTGCGGTCGGACGGAGCGGTAGCGGATGTAATTCCAGCCGAACCCAGGTGCTGTCCACGCCTCGCCCCAGACAGCGAGGTCGCCACCAGCGTAGTCCACGACAAGGATAGTTGTGTCCCAAGCCGTCGTGTCTTCGGGTTTGAAGCGGCGGAGTTTGGCGTAAACGCGGGTCGGTCGTCCGAAAAGCCAGTTCATAAAGTCAAGCCAATGAGAGTTTTCCCACAAAGTCCCGCCACCCATCTTGGCATCATGCACCCATCGGGCAGGCGAACCTCGCACGACCGCCCAAAGGTCGCGAAAGACGGCAGGTCTTCCGATGCGGTTGAGCCACTCCTTGATTTTCTGGGCATCTTCGCTGAAGCGCATGACATAGCCAATTTGCAAGATGACGCCCGCTTCCTTAACGGCTTGGTTCATCGCCCGACATTCAGAAACACTCATCGCCATCGGCTTCTCGCAGAAAATGTGCTTGTCTGCTTGAGCGGCGGCGATGACGATTTCAGCGTGATGACCTTGCGGGACTAAAACGAAGACGGCGTGAACTTGGTCGTCGGCAAGGACAGCATGGTAGTCGGTCGTCCAGTGGGGGACGCCGAACTCTTGGGCGCGCCGTTGCGCCCGCTCAGTATCCACATCGCAAACGACTTGGACGGTGACACCCGCCATCGCGCTCAGATTCCGCAAGTGCGTCCCACTGATGCCTCCGCAACCGATAACTCCGATGCCAACCGTTTGCGCCATCCCTGATCCCTCCAATTTGTGGACTTTGCCCATCCAGTGCGTTAAACTTTGCCATGCATTCGCAAGCCCCGCAGAAAGTCCGTCAGGCAAGGGGGGACTTACTTTGGCTATCGTGACGATGCGAGAACTTCTGGAAGCGGGTGTCCACTTTGGGCATGTGACGCGCCGATGGCATCCGCGCATGCGCCAGTTCATCTTCGGTCAGCGGCAGGACATCTACATCATTGACCTGCACAAGACGCTGGCTCAATTGGAGCAAGCCTACAACTTCGTCCGCGACACGGTGGCAAGGGGTGGGACGGTGCTGTTCGTCGGGACGAAACGGCAGGCACAAGAGCCTGTGGAGGAAGCCGCCAAAAGTTGCGGGATGTTCTATGTGACGACCCGTTGGCTGCCAGGCACTTTGACCAACTTCGCCACCATCCGCTCCCGCATTGACTACCTGAATGAACTGCGGGAGATGGAACGGAGCGGGTTGATGGATGTCTTGCCCAAGAAGGAGAGCGTGCGGTTGCGCAAGCAGTTGGAGAAACTGGAGACTTTGCTCGCAGGGATTGAGGGGATGGAACGGTTGCCTGACATCTTGTATGTCGTGGATGTGCGGCGGGAAGAAATCGCCATTCGGGAAGCCCGCAAATTGGGCATCCCCGTCATCGCCATCGTGGACACCAATTGCGACCCCGACATGGCAGACTTTCCCATCCCCGCCAATGACGATGCCATCCGCTCCATTCGGCTCATCACGGGCAAAATCGCCGAGGCGTGTCGGGAAGGGTTGGCGCTGAGGGAAGCCTTGACAAAAGAGCACGCCGCCGTCCCCGAAGCCGCCCCGCCTATTGAGGCGGTTTCTCCAGCGGAAGGCGCTGAAGGGGCGACAGTCGTCGCCGTCTCGTCGGAATCGGAAGAAGAAGAAACGGAAATCCCGCCCGAAGAACTGGCTCGCCTTTATGAAGCCTACTCCCAACCGCCTGAGGAGAAGGTGTGAGGGACGCAAAACGCCCGAAAAGCAAAGGAGGTCGGAAAGGTGGCAACCAAAGTTTCGGTGGACGACATCAAGCGCCTGCGGGAAGAGACGGGCGCAGGCGTCATGGATTGCAAGCGCGCCTTGGAGCAAGCCGATGGGGATTTTGAGAAGGCGAAGGAACTTTTGCGGGCGGCAGGCTTGCTGAAGGCGGAAAAGAAGATGGGTCGGGTCGCCAGAGAGGGCGTCATCGCCTGCTACATCCATCACGGCAACCGTTTGGGGGCGATGGTAGAACTGAACTGCGAGAGCGATTTCGTCGCCCGCACCCCCGAATTCCAGCAACTGGCGAACGAGATCGCCATGCAAGTGGCGGGCATGAACCCGCAATACATCTCCCGCGAGGATGTGCCCCCTGAAGTCGTCGCCGAGCAACGCCGCCTTTTCTACGAGCGCGCTATCGCCGATGGCAATTCTCCCGAAGACGCCCAACGCATCGCTGAAGAGCGGCTCAACAAGTTCTTTGAGGAAGTCTGCCTATTAGAGCAAGCCTGCATCCGCGATGACAGCAAGACCGTCGGCGAACTACTGCGGGAAAAGATCGCTTTGTTTGGCGAGAACATCGTCGTTCGGCGGTTTGTGCGGATGGCGGTGGGCGATTAGGCTTGACGGGGGCGAAGGGACATGGGCGCAACACCCCGATGGCGTCGGGTCGTCCTGAAGATGAGCGGAGAAGTTTTGGGGGGCGAAAACGGTTTTGGCTTGGACGATGCCATCGTCAACCGCATCGCCGACGAAATCCGACAAGTGCACGCGATGGGGGTGGACATTGGCATCGTCGTCGGGGGCGGCAACTTTTTTCGGGGTGTGGAAGCCGCCGTGCAGCGGGGCATGGATCGCGTGACGGCGGACAACATCGGGATGCTGGCGACAGTCATCAACGCCTTAGCGTTGCAAGAGGCTTTAGAACGGCTGGGTTTGGAGACGCGGGTGATGAGTGCCATTGAAATTCGGGCAGTCTGCGAACCCTTTATCCAGCGGCGTGCTTTACGCCATTTGGAGAAGAGACGAGTCGTGATTTTCGCCGCTGGCACGGGTCACCCCTTTTTCTCCACTGACACCGCTGCCGTTTTGCGGGCGGCGCAAATCAAAGCCGAGGTGATTTTGAAAGGGACGGATGTGGATGGCGTTTACGACCGTGACCCCCACCTGAACGCCGACGCCCACCGCTTTGACCAATTGACCTTCGCCAAAGCCATAGAATTGGGCGTGCGGGTGATGGACACGACCGCCTTTTCCCTGAGTTGGGAGCGTCACATTCCCATCGTCGTCTTCAACATCACCGTCCCAGGCAACTTGCTCAAAGTTATCATGGGCAAACCCGTCGGGACGCTTGTGACGGCGGAGGGGGGAGAACCGCATGGGAGTTGAGGAATTTGTTGACAAGGTAATTGAGGGAGATTGCTTGGAAGTTCTCCGTCAACTTCCTGACAATTGCGTTGATATGACATTCGCCGACCCCCCTTTCAATTTGGGCAAGCAGTATGACTCCTACAACGACCGAAAGGGATTAGACGAGTATCTGAATTGGTGCAAGGCGTGGCTTCATGAGTTGGTTCGGGTGACGAAACCGACAGGTTCTATCTTCGTGCACAACATTCCCAAATGGCTGACTTACTTTGCCACCTTTCTCAACGAAGTCGCTTACTTCAGGCATTGGATAGCGTGGGACGCACCAGGACAACCTTTGGGCAAGACCCTTTACCCTCGCCATTACGGCATCCTTTACTACACGAAGTCGCCCAAAGGCTTCGAGTTCTACGACTTACGCTTCCCCCATCCACGATGTCGCATTTGCCAAGCACCTCTCAGGGACTACGGCGGAAAAAAAGCCTTAATGCATCCTTTCGGTCCTTTGGTTTCTGATGTTTGGACGGACATTCACCGCATCCGTCACAAAGTTCGCCGCGACGAACACCCATGTCAACTGCCAGAGCACTTATTGGAGCGGTTAATTTTGATGTGCACCGACGAGGGAGACATCGTTTTGGACCCTTTCGTCGGGACGGGCACGACAGCAGTGGCGGCAAAACGGTTGGGAAGGCACTTCATCGCCATTGACATTGACACCAAGTATGTTGAAATGACGAAGCAGAAGTTAGAAAGGGTTTACCCGACTAAAATCGGCGATTGCTATGTGAGCATCTTTCTGGGAAAAGTCGTGACCATCAGGGACAAAGATTGGGAGAAACTACGACCCTACTTCAAAATCCCGAAGGATTTGCAGACACAGGAGACGATCCTTCACGAGGAAGCATTTTCCGAAATTCCAGCATTGCCATTTGAGGCAAAAGAAGAGGTGGAAATCGCATGGTGGTTCCCTCAAGGGACTTGTGGAAAGGGGATGAACCAAGCCAAGAATGGTCTCTTGACGGGATAAAAGCACTGCTGCGCCAAAACAAGGCGTTTGCAGAAGGTGTCGTCAAACTCTTTTTCAGGGGTAAACAGGTGCGGATTTTACAAAGAGTTTTGCCTCTGTTTGAGTTCAATAAACTCGGCATCCGTAAGTTGCAATTCTTTGAAGAGGCGCTGATAGACACAATCGCTCGTTATCGGCTGAAGGGGGCATTGAAGGCATCCAAAGAGAGCAATCCGGAAAGAGTCATTGAGGAATGCTTGCGCAAGGAAGGGCTAAAATTTGAAAGGGGCAAACTTCCAAAAGTTAGGCGAACTTTGGATTTCATCATTCCAAGCAAGCAATCTCCCAAGGTCATCGTTGAATGCTCCTATCTCACGACGACCGGTTCAGGGATGGGAGATAAGGCAAAAACGGAGCAGGAGGTTCAAAGGGAGTTGCGACAGCACTACAAAGGCGTCTTCTTCTGGGGGTTTGTTGACGGCATCGGTTGGTATGTTCGCAGGAAAGATTTGGAACGCATTGTTAGAGCGTTTGACGATGTGTTCACTTTTGCCGAGGAAGAATTGGGGCGGTTCAGGCAAAGACTGCGACATGTTTTTATTGAGGCTGAAGCGAGGTGATGGTGATGTTTGCCGAACCGATTAAAAAAATCCTTGCGGACGCTGAGGAGCGGATGAAGAAAAGTGTGGAGGTGACTTCCCAAGAGTTAGCGTCGCTGCGGACGGGGCGGGCATCGCCCGCCATCTTGGATGGCATCAAGGTGGAATACTACGGGGCGCCTTATGAAATCCGTGAACTGGCGCAAATCAATGTCGCCGACCCGAGAACCCTCATCATTGACCCTTGGGACAAGCAAATGCTGGAGCCGATCCGAAAAGCCATCACCAACTCGCCTTTGAGCCTCAACCCCGTTAACGACGGCAAAGTGTTGCGCATCCATCTTCCGCCTTTGACCGAAGAGCGGCGGAGGGAGTTGCTGAAAGTCGTCAACCAGCGTGCTGAGCATGGCAAAATCGCCATCCGAAATATCCGAAAGGATGCCCAAGAGGAGTTGCGGAAACTGGACAAGCAACCGGGTATCTCCGAGGACATGCTCCGAAGGGCAAGGGAAGAACTGGACAAACTGACGGAGCGCTACACCAAAAAGGTGGACGAATTGCGGAAGGCGAAAGAGCAGGAGGTCATGGAGAGTTGAGAGCGGACATCCCACAGGTCATCAGTTGGCGTCAGTCGGACGCCATCGCCCGGTTGGAAGCAGCAGGCGTTGAGAAAATTCGGGTCGTTCAGACCCGCCCGCCAAAGGGGCGCTATCGGGGTGAGCCAATCCATTGGCGGGTGATCCGCCAGCGACAACAAGGCGATGCAGTGGAGTTGATCGTGACGCCTGAATGGTTGCCTTTTCGGGTCGGCGCTGACGAAATCTTGACGACCGACCAACAGGGTGAAACTTTAGAAGCCGAGAAACTTTGACGGAGTAGGTGAAGGCACATTGACTGAATCGGAGCGATGGGCGCATTTGAGTGAATCGGAGTTGGAAGGGATGTTGGATGCTTCGCGACTGCCCCGCCATGTCGCCATCATCATGGACGGCAATCGGCGGTGGGCGCGGCGGCGGGGATTGCCTGTCCTTCAGGGGCATCGGGCGGGGGCAAGGGCGACCCGTCAAGTCGTGGAAGCCTGCGTGCAATTGGGCATCCCTGTCTTAACCCTTTACGCCTTCTCCACCGAGAATTGGCGCCGCCCGTCTTTAGAAGTGCAGGCGTTGCTCCGATTGATTGAAAGCACCTTGCGGCGGGAACGGGCGGAATTGCACGCCAACGGTGTCCGCATCCGACACATCGGCATCACCGATGGGCTCCCCGCAACATTGGTGGAGGCATTGCGGGAGAGTGAGGAGATAACCCGAGACAACTGTGCCCTTGTCCTGAATGTCGCCATCAACTATGGTGGGCGCAACGAGTTGACGCGGGCGATGCGGGCGGTGGCGCAGGAAGTCGCTCAGGGGCGTCTTTCACCCGATGCCATTGACGAAGAGACCATCGCCACTCATTTGGACACGGCGGGTTTCCCCGACCCCGATTTGCTCATCCGAACGGGAGGCGAACAGCGGGTCAGCAATTTTTTGCTCTGGCAAATCGCCTACACCGAACTTTACATCACGCCGACTTTGTGGCCTGACTTTGGTCGGCGGGAATTTTTGCTGGCGCTCTTGCATTATCAGCATCGGGAACGCCGTTTCGGAGGGGTTGCCCATGCGCCGCGATAAGGGCTTGACGGAAGTCATCTTTCTCATCGGCTTGCTCCTTCTGCCGTTGGACAGTTATCTTTGGGGGGCGGGTTTGCCCGCTTTGCTCATCGCTTCTGCCCTCGCTTACGGCATCGCTTGGGAGTTGCCCCGTTTGCTCTTCGCCCGCAAGGTCGGGGCAGCCGATCAGTTAGCCGCTTCAGTGGCGTTGACTTTCGTCCTGCTCTGCTTTTACTTGGGCAAAAGTGATCGGGCGGTCGCCCAGATGATTGAGCGGCAAGGGCAAGCGGAAGCGTTCACCTCACCCCTTTGGCTCGTCAACGATGGGGTGTTGCTTGCCCTGACCGTCGCTATCGTGATGGTGCTGTTGGCGTTGACGACCATCGCCCTGCATTTGTGGCAAGGGGAGCGGGATGGGGCGGCATCAATAGGGGCAAGGTTGGCTCAGTTTGTCGTCCGCGACCTTGCCAGTGCTTTGATGGGACTGATGGTCGGATTGGGCGGCGGGGCATGGGCGGTGACGGTCGCCACGCAAGGGACGAAAGTGGGGCTGGCTACTTGGGTCGCCATGTGGGGGACGGTGCGCCTTTCGGGCTTGACTTTTTCGTCAGTTCGGTGGTTGGCGGCGATGGTGGGGGCGATGGTTTTTGCGGGGTTGGTCGTTGTCTTGGGGGGGATGCAGGCTTTAAGGTTAAGCGTTGCCCTCTGGGGATTGGTCATCGCTTCAGCGCATTTATTGGCGGTCGTCGTGTTAGATGTGGCGCTGCAAGTGCAGAGGAAAGAAGGGGTGACGCTGTTGGAACGATCGCCGCAGCGTCCGAAAGAGGCACCCTTTTATGTGCCCTGGGTCGGCTTCTACACCCTTCGGTTTGTCGGTTTAGTCATTGCGTTTTTCGCGATGGGGGTGGGATCGCTTTGGGGGCTTCTTTGATTTAACCTTTCCCTGCGAGGGGAGCGATGATGGGAACGCTGTCGGCCTTTCTCCTTGCCCTTTTTGGCATCGGCATCTTGATTTTGGTGCACGAGTGGGGGCATTTTTGGGTGGCGAGGCGAGCGGGATTGACAGTGCAGGAATTTTCCATCGGCATCGGTCCGCCCCTTCTCCGTTGGCGGGGCAGAGACGGCGTCGTTTACAACCTGCGGTTGCTCTTTTTATTTGCGGGTTTCGTCCGCATCTTGGAGATTGAGCAGGATTTGTTGCAGCGACCGAGTTCTCCTTTTGCCCGCCCAACGAAGGAGATTCTGCGTCGGGTGGCTGTCATCGCCGCTGGTCCTGCCACCAACCTTTTGCTGGCTGCTTTGCTCCTGTTCGTTTACAGCCTTTGGGAGGCGGGGTTGCGATACACGACGGAAATTGCGGCGGTCGTCAAAGGCAGTCCCGCCGAGAAGGCGGGATTACGCCCCGGCGACGAAATCGTCGGGTTTGCTTTCCTCCGTCCCGCCATCCCTTACTCGCGGGCTTTCAGGAATGAGTTGCTTTGCTACATCACTAGCCATCCCCAAAAGCCCATCCGCCTTTGGGTGCGGCGGGATTTTCAGGAGTTTCAGGTCGTTGTCGTCCCCAATAAACGCACCCTTTACGCCCTGACCTACCGACCCGACCCGAAAGCAAAAGGATGGCAGCAATGGCTGCAACGATGGCTGGGGCGATTGGAGACCCGAACCGTTGGGATGATTGGCGTGGTCTTCAAAGCCGAACCCATCCCCGCCATCTCGGTGCGGGAGCGATTGAGGTGGGCATTCCCCTTGACTTTGGTGCATTTGGGCGATGCCGTCCGACAAATCACCTTGCCCTTAACCCAGCCCATCCTGTTGCGGGAAGTTTCAGGACCGATCCGAATCGTCTATGAAGTCGTCGCCTCCCGATGGCGGGGGATGATGGAGCAAATTCGCCTCTTCGCCTTCATCAGTTTCGCCATCGCTGTCCTTAACTTGTTCCCCTTGCCCTTGTTGGACGGGGGGCGCATCCTCTTTCTGTTGGTGGAGTTGGTCAGCCGTCGGCGCATCTACAACTTGGAAGTCAAAGCGACTTACATCGGCTTCGCTTTCCTGATCGCCCTTTTCCTGTTCATCACCCTCAAAGACCTGCATTTCGTCCTGATCGGTCGGGGTCAGCCGTGACGCTGCCGACGCCGCTTGGAGGTGACGGTCGGTGCGCTTATCGCAACTCCTTTTCGTCAGCCTAAGGGAAGTGCCTGCTGAAGCGGAATTGGTCAGCCACCAATTGCTTTTGCGCGCCAGTTTCATCCGAAAATTGTCGGCGGGCATCTACACTTACTTGCCTTTAGGTTGGCGGAGTTTGCTGAAAATCATCGCCATCGTCCGAGAGGAAATGAACAAAGCGGGCGCTCAAGAGTTGCTGATGCCCTTCGCCCATCCCGCCGAACTTTGGCAAGAGACAGGGCGATGGGACGAGTATGGTGACCTGCTGATGAAACTGTGCGACCGACAAGGGCGTTGGTTTTGCCTCGGTCCGACCCACGAGGAAGTCATCACCGATTTGGCGAGGCAAATGGTTCACTCCTATCGCCAACTCCCCCTCAACCTGTATCAAATCGGGACGAAGTTTCGGGACGAATTGCGCCCACGCGGCGGGTTGATTCGCGCCCGCGAGTTCCTCATGAAAGACGCCTACAGTTTTGACCGTGACGAAGCGGGGCTGGACAAAAGTTTTGAGGCGATGCGCAAGGCTTACATCCGTATCTTCACCCGCTGCGGGTTGCCCTTCATCATCGTGGAGGCAGAAGCGGGGGCGATCGGCGGGACGGAAAATTTGGAGTTCATGGTCATTGCCGACAGCGGGGAAGACCGATTGCTGCAATGTTCGCAATGCGGTTACGCCGCCAACCGCGAGCGCGCCGAACGGCGTCCCCCTGAAGGGTTGGAACGGTTCGTCGCAAAAGGTCAGGGAGAAGGGACGGCACCGCTTCAAAAGGTCGCCACGCCCAACCGTCGGACGGTAGAGGAAGTCGCCGAGTTTTTGCGTGTCCGTCCCGACCAACTGGTCAAGACCCTCCTTTATGTCGCCGACGATGGGCGCATCGTGGCAGCGATGGTTCGGGGCGACCACGAACTCAATGAGGCGAAACTTGCCCGCCTCGTCGGGACAAAGGTGCGCATGGCAGATGCTCCCACAGTGGAACGGCTCACCGAAGCCCCTGTCGGTTTTGCAGGTCCTATCGGGCTGAAAGAGAAAGGCGTTTTGATGCTGGCGGATTACGACATCGCTTTTTTGAGCGATTTCGTCATCGGCGCCAACGAAGCCGATGCCCACTTCATCAACGCCAACTGGGGGCGCGATTTTGCCATTGACCGATTTGCCGACCTTCGGTTTGCCGATAGTGGTGACGGTTGCCCCCGATGCGATGGCATCTTGCAAATGCACAACGCCATTGAAGTCGGACACATCTTCAAACTTGGCACTCGCTACAGCGAGCCGATGAGGGCGACTTTCGTGGACGAGGACGGCAAAGAGAAGCCCTTTGTGATGGGCTGCTACGGCATCGGCATCAGCCGCATCCTTGCGACCATCGCTGAAATCCATCACGATGACGACGGGCTTATCTTCCCCATCACCATCGCCCCTTTTGAGGCTTGGGTTTTGCCCATTGAGAGCGAGGGCGATTTGCGAGAGGTTGCGGAACGCGTCTACGCTGATTTGCAGCGAGCGGGTGTGGAAGTCGTGTTAGACGACCGTGACGAACGGGCAGGGGTGAAGTTCAAAGACATGGATTTGGTGGGCGTGCCCATCCAAATTGTCGTCGGTCGCTCGGTGCGGGAACGGGGCGAGGCGGAAATTCGCCTGCGGCGAAACCGCGATGACCGCCGTTATTTGCCTGTGCATGCGGTGACGGAAACAGTGCTAACCTTGCGCCGCCAACTTTACGCCGAATTGACGCCCAACGAAGAGGCGTGACAGGAGGCAAGGGCGATGCCCATTCCCCGCGTCCTCATCATCGCTGGTTCTGACTCAGGTGGTGGGGCGGGCATTCAAGCCGACTTGAAAACGGTGTCGGCGTTGGGTTGCTTTGGGATGACCGTCATCACCGCCTTGACGGCGCAAAACACGACGGGCGTCTATGGCGTCGTGGAGATGACGCCCGAATTTGTCGCCCAGCAGATAGAAGTTTGCGTGACGGACATCGGTTGCGATGCCGTCAAGACGGGAATGCTCGCCAACGCCGACATCATCGCTGCCGTCGCCGAACAGGTGCGCAAGCATCAATTGCAACCGTTGGTCGTTGACCCCGTGATGGTCGCCAAAAGCGGAGCGCCGTTGTTGCGCCCCGACGCCATAGAGGCGTTGAAGACTTTGCTTTTCCCGCTGGCGACGGTCGTGACGCCCAATTTGCACGAAGCCAACGCTTTGACAGGTATGACCATTCGCTCGTTAGACGACATGCGCCAAGCCGCTCAAGTCATCAAAGGGTTTGGGGCGCAATGCGTGGTCATCAAGGGCGGTCATCTGGAAGGGAGCGGAGAGGCGATAGATTTGCTTTACGACGGGACGGAGTTCGTGGAGTTTCGGGCGCCCCGTTACGAGACGAAGCACACGCATGGGACGGGATGAATTTTTGCGTCGGCAATCGCCGCCAGTCTGGCGGCAGGGAAAGGAATTCGGGAAGCCATCGCCCAAGCGAAGGAATTCATCACCGCCGCCATCAAAGAGGGGTTGCCGTTGGGCAAAGGACACGGTCCCGCTAACCCGATGGCATGGCTTTGGCAACACCTGAAGCGGTGACAGTTCCTCGCTTCCTTTTCGGGGAAGTTGACAGCGCTCAAAACGCAAGGGGAGAGGATGCGGCAAATTGGAAGCATCAAAAATCGCCGCAGAAGGAGGTTGGTCACAATGGCTTACATCATCTGCGAGCCGTGCATCGGCACTAAAGACCGAGCCTGCGTAGAGGCTTGCCCTGTTGATTGCATCCATCCGCGCGAGGACGAAGACCAGGGCGAAGTGATGCTTTACATCCATCCCGATGAGTGCATTGACTGTGGCGCTTGCGAACCCGTTTGCCCCGTCAACGCGATTTTCTTTGAGGACGATGTGCCCGACCAGTGGAAGCACTTCATTGAGATGAACCGCGACTACTACACCCTCTCGCCCGAAGAGTTTGAAGCCAAATGGGGTCGTCGCCCATAGTCGCATGACCTTTGAGCGTTTGCTGACGGTCTTGAAAGGTGCGACAAGGGGGCGCAGGAGCGCTGCGCCCCTGCGTTTTAAAAGGCGCGGGGAGTGATTATGTCTTTTCGGGATTTGCGGGACTATTTGCAAACGCTGGAGCGGCTCGGCGACCTTCGGCGCATCGGGGTGGAAGTGGACTGGCATTTGGAGATGACCGAAATCATTGACCGAACCGTTAAACGGGGCGGTCCTGCCTTGCTTTTTGAGCGCGTCAAAGGTTACGACATCCCCGTCGCTGCCAACCTTTTTGGGACATGGGAGCGGGTGAAGTTGGTTTTGGGCGGCGAGCCCGATGACATCGCCAAAGACATCGCCGCCCTCCTCAAGCCCGAAATCCCCGAAACGCTTTGGGAGAAGGTGAAGGTCATCCCCAAATTGGCGCAACTTGCCAACTTCCCACCGAGGCGAGTTCGGACGGGTCTGTGCAAGGAAGTGATTTTGACGGCTGAAAAGGCGAACCTGTTGGATTTGCCCATCCCGCAATGCTGGCCGAAAGACGGCGGGCGCTACATCACGATGGGGCTCGTCTTCACCCAGTCACCCGATGGCGGGAAAAACATGGGCATGTATCGGTTGCAGGTTTTTGACGGACAAACTCTGGGCTTTCACGCTCAGACCCACAAAGACGCCCGCCGCCATTTTGACCTTTGGGAGCGACAAGGCAAAGACATGCCTTGCGCCATCGTCATCGGCGGTGACCCTGTCCTCGTTTATTGCGCCACCGCTCCGCTGCCAGAGGATGTGGACGAATTGTTGCTGGCAGGCTTTTTGCGCAAGTCGCCCGTGGAAATCGTCCCATGCGAGACCGTCCCGTTGGAAGTGCCCGCCCACGCCGAAATCGTCATTGAAGGCTTTGTCAAGGCAGGGGAGCGGCGCTTAGAAGGACCGTTTGGCGACCACATGGGCGTTTACTCGCAAGAGGGCGAATATCCCGTCTTCCATGTGACCGCCATCACCCGTCGGCGCGACCCCATTTACTGGCACACCATCGTCGGCAAGCCCATCCAAGAGGACTACTGGCTGGGCAAGGCGACGGAGCGGATTTTCCTGCCCCTCATTCGGCTCATCCTGCCCGAAATCGTGGACATGCACTTTCCGCCTGAAGGCGTTTTCCACAACTGGTGTATCGTCGCCATTCGCAAGCGCTACCCTGGGCACGCCCGCAAGGTGATGCATGGTTTGTGGGGCATGGGGCAAATGATGTTCACCAAGTGCCTCGTCATCGTGGACGACGATTGCGATGTCCACGACATGCGGGAAGTCCTTTGGCGGATGTTCAACTTCATTGACCCCCAAAGGGATGTGGTCATCGTGGAAGGACCTGTGGACGACTTGAATTTCGCCTCGCCCCTTTGGCGCTACGGCAGCAAGATGGGCATTGATGCCACCCGAAAATGGCGGGAGGAAGGGTTCATGCGTCCTTGGCCAGAGGAAGTGGCGATGACGCCCGAAGTCAAGGCGCGCATTGACGCTTTGTGGGAACGGTTGGGGCTTCCGTAAGTTTTGCAATCGTCCCTTTGCCGTTGGCTCATTGGTCATTGCCCATCGGTCATTCTTTAGGTTTCGCCGTGCGCGAAGATTTCCAAGTTGGCTCGGGGGACGATGACCCGCTCGCCATTGACCAGTTCCACTTCCGCCACCCGCGTTTGCGTCTCCGTTTCAATGGTTTGCGGTTCTGGGGGCAAGGCGATGACACGACCGAGTTGCCCGAAATGAGGGGCACGGATGAGGCGGACGGGCGTGCCGATGGCTAATTCGCCGACTTTCAATGGCTCTTCTTCAGGGGCTTGCAAATCGTCAAGGGTGAGCCCGTCACGAGGGACGATCACTTCTGGGCGGATGACGCCCGCCCGAATTTGCGTCGCCCCGTTTAGCGAGGCGAGTTTGCCTTCCTGAGCGGCAAGCAACTCAAAGGTTCGGCGCGCCATCGCCAATTGCCCAAACCCTTCAGTGACGATGAGGGTGAAGGGGATGGCTTCGTCGCCCGTGATGGCGACCCCCAATTCGTAACCGAGCAATCGCTTCAAATCGCCATCTTGGACGCTGCCAGCAATAAGGGCGACGGCGCCGACTTTTCGGGCGGCTTCTAACAAATTCCAATGGATGTGAGCGCCAACGATGAGGGCTTTTCCCCGATGTTCGTCGCTGAGGCGACTATCGCTGACGGTTTCGTCAGGCGAACGGGCGAGGAGGGCAAGAGGAGCGTTGCGCTCACCCCCCAAACCGAAGATGCCCTGAATGAAAGTGCCCCGCGTGGCAATGACCGCGCCTTCTTGTGGCAACACTTCCACGACGAAACCTTGCAAATATGCCGTCACTTCCACCGGCGTCGGGGGATGGCGGATGCCGAGGTTTCCCGTCGTTTCCGAGACGAACTCTATCGTCCCGCTGACAGGGGCGGGGACGCAGGTGGTGAGCAATCCCCAAAGGCTTTTCCGCTCCGCAAGGATTTCCCCTGCGTTGACAAAATCGCCAACTTTCTTGAGGAGAAATCGGGGCAGTTCGTTCGGCTCTATGCCCAATTGTTCTGCGACCCGAACGGTGGTGACAGGACCGGGCAATTGAGTGCGGGCGACGACCGTTTCAGGCGCAACGAACTCACCGACTTGCACCAAAACTTGCCCCTTGAGGGGCAAGCGACGAACTTTTCGGACGACCGCATCAGCGCTGATGGTCAAACCTGGCGTGTAAGCCGTCCCCATACAACTGCCTCCCAATCCATCTGCCTACCTGCCCATTGCCCATATGCCTAAACCAGCATCCGTTCGGGGCTAAAGACTTGCCGCTTCAGGGCTTCTGACATCTCGTGGACATAGCGGTAATAGTCCTTGCGTTGCAATTTGGAGGCAGCGGCTTCGTCCAAGATGAAAGTGACACGGGGGTGCAGTTGTAATGCGGAAGCGGGGCACATGCTGGTGACGGGTCCTTCAATGGCTTGGGCAACGGCGTCGGCTTTCCCTTCCCCTGTCGCCAACAGGATGATTTTGCGGGCTTCCAAAATCGTCCCGATGCCCATCGTGATGGCGTAGCGGGGGACATCTTCGGGTCGGTCAAAGAAACGGGCGTTGGCTTCAATGGTTTCGGGGGTGAGGGTTTTCACGCGGGTGCGCGATGCCAGAGACGAACCAGGCTCGTTGAAGGCGATATGCCCGTTATGTCCGATGCCCAAGATTTGCAGGTCAATCCCGCCTGCGGCTTTGATTTGCTCTTCATACCAGCGGCAGTGCTCAAAGGGGTCAGGGGCTAAGCCGTAAGGGACGAAAGTGCGGGCTTTGTCAATGTTGATGTGGTTGAAAAGTTGCTCGTCCATGAAGTAGCGGTAACTTTGCGGGTGGCGGGGGTCAATGGGGTAGTATTCGTCCAAGTTGAAGGTCGTCACATGGGAAAAATCCAGCCCTTCTTCCTTGTGCATGCGGATTAACTCGCGGTAGCAAGGGATGGGCGTAGAACCCGTCGCCAAGCCCAAGACACAGTTGGGCTTACGACGAATGAGGGCAGCGATTTGACGGGCTGCCTCTTTGCCGACGCTTTCGGCGTCGGGCAAAATGATGACTTCCATAAGGTCAACCTCCTTGCCAATGGATGACGAAAGGATGTAGAACCTGAGGCGGCTTCGCCCCGACCATCGTCGTTGAGATGAAGGGGTCAATCGTAGACTTTGGTGACGATGCCAGCGCCGACGGTGCGCCCACCCTCGCGGATAGCGAAGCGCAAGCCTTCTTCCAAAGCGACGGGATAGATGAGTTCCACATCAAACTCCACATTGTCGCCGGGCATGACCATTTGGATGTCAGGGGGTAGGGTGATGACGCCCGTCACATCGGTTGTGCGGAAGTAGAATTGCGGGCGGTAACCCGAAGTGAAGGGGGTGTGGCGTCCGCCTTCCTCTTTGCTCAGGACATAAACTTGGGCTCGGAACTTGGTGTGGGGCTTGATGGAGCCAGGTTTAGCGACGACATGCCCTCGGCGCACTTCTCGCTTGTCCACGCCCCGCAACAAAAGCCCCACATTGTCACCTGGTTGGGCTTCGTCCAAGACCTTGCGGAACATTTCAATGGAGGTAACGACGGTGCGACGGGGTTCGGGGGTGAAACCGACGATTTCCACTTCCTCGCCGGGTTTCAAAACACCTCGCTCCACTCGCCCCGTAACGACGGTGCCGCGCCCAGCGATGCTGAAGACATCTTCTACGGGCATCAGGAAGGGCAAATCGGCAGGGCGTTGAGGCAGGGGAATGTATTCGTCTATGGCATCAATAAGTTGCCAGATTACTCCACACCACTGGCACTCCCGCTGACCACAACCGCACTCGGTGATCTTCAAAGCGCTCCCGCGAATGACGGGGACTTCGTCGCCGGGAAACTCATACTTGTTGAGCAACTCCCGCACTTCCAGTTCCACCAAGTCAATCAGTTCTGGGTCGTCCATCATGTCCGTCTTGTTGATGAAGACGACGATGGCAGGGACACCGACTTGCCGTGCTAACAACACATGCTCACGGGTTTGGGGCATCGGTCCGTCGGGGGCGCTGACGACCAAAATCGCCCCGTCCATTTGGGCGGCGCCCGTGATCATGTTCTTGATGTAGTCGGCGTGCCCTGGGCAGTCAATGTGGGCGTAGTGGCGCTTGAAGGACTCAAACTCCACATGGGCGATGTTGATCGTCAAGCCCCGCGCTTTTTCTTCGGGGGCTTTGTCAATGTCTTCGTAGCGCAAAAATTGGGCTAAAGGGCGACCCGTGTTGGGGTCGGTGTGCTTTGAGAGCACCAAGGTGATGGCACTGGTCAAAGTCGTCTTGCCATGATCCACATGCCCGATAGTGCCGATGTTCACATGGGGTTTCACCCGCTCAAATTTCGCCTTCGCCATGACGGTTCACTCCTCCTTGCCAATTTTTCCCTTAGTGACGGCGGATGGCATTATAACGACGCCGCCCTTGACCGTCAAGGCAGCGCTATCCTTTGGCGATGGAGGTGGCGTTGAGATGGAGCAACCCTTGCCTTACTATCGGCAGTGCTTTGTGTGTGGCGAGACGAGGTTGGGACGGTTGGGTGTTCGGTTCAAAAAGGTGGACAACACCGTTCGGGCGACCTTCACCCCGACGGAAAAGCATGTCGGTTACCCAGGCATCGTTCACGGCGGCATCATTACCGCCCTTTTGGACGAAGCGATGGTTTGGGCGGTCTTTGCTGTCTCAGGGCAATTTGCCGTCTCCGCTGAATTGACCGTTCGCTTTTTGAAACCCTTGGCGCCAGGTCAAACCGTGCACATTGTCGGCTATGTCGTTCGCCAGCGCCGTCACCTTTGGGAAGTCGCCAGTGAAATTCAAGACGAAAACGCCGTCGTCTACGCCCGCGCTTGGGGGCGGATGGTGGCTGCGCCGTCTGAGCAGATGCAGGAGTGGCAAAGCGCCTTACAGACCAAAGGCACTTCGCAACCTTGACAGGGAGGATTTGTCCAACCCTACGGCTGCAGACGGCTTTTGACGATTTTGTCTTTGGAGGTGCTTTTGTGTGCTTTGCGGCTGGGCTCGCCGCCAGATGGTCTGTGCCGATGCCCTTTCCGACGAGGAGCGGTGGGCGTTGGAAGAGCACATCCGCCAGTGCCCTGACTGTGCCCGCCATTGGCAAGGATGGGAGCGCTTTCAGGCTCTGCTGGCTCAACTGCCCCGTGTCGCTCCCCCGCCTGATGCCAAGCAGAAGTTACTGACAACCTTGCGCCAATCGCCGACCATTTCTGTGCCCGATTGGGATTGCGCTACAACCCGCCGAAACCTTTGGCGCTGGTTGGATGGCGAATTGAGCCCGTCTGAGCAAGTTAGCCTGATTGCCCATCTGGCGGAATGTGACGCTTGCCAATCGGAACTTTGGGTCTCCGAACGCCTGTTGAGCCTTTTGCGCGCCCTGCCCAAAGCCCCCGCCCCATCGGAAGGCAAAGAAGCCCTCAAAAAGCGCCTCGCCCACCTGCAGCGACGCCCGACGGTCTTCCATTGGTCATTGGTCATTCGCCGCACCATCGTTCCCTTTGCTACTGCCGCTGCCATCGTGGCGGCATTGATCGGTTACGGGTTGCGGAACTTCCCACAAGGTAGCGAACCCTTGACTATTGCCCGACAACCGACCCTACCGACTTCTCCGCCCCGTTCACCATCGCTAACTCCCAGCCCTAAATCCCTGCCGTCTGTCAAGCCAACTCAAAGGACGCCTAAAGCATTGGCAGAACGACCCCGCCCGACGACAGCGACGAAATTGGCGCAACGACCACAGCCGTCCCGTCCCATGCGCCAAGTGGCTCAACGCCCGACGATGCTGACAGAGCGCCTGCCCAAACGACCGATGCTTCTCTCTCGCCCCTCATCCCTCGTCCCTTCCTCTCTGCCCGAACCGATGCAAGCCTTGAAAGTGCGCCCACCCCTTGCCGAGCGACCCGCTGCGGAGCAACCTGCCCCTGAGCCACAAATTGCCCCGACAGCGCCGACAACGGAGAGACCCGAACCAAAACTGGTGATGCCTTCGGAAGCGCCGCAGACCGTTGAAGCGAAAGCGGAGGCAAAGGCAACGCCTCTCATCCCGACGCCTTCCACCGCTTCCCTTCCTTCAGCCCCTTCGGAAGAAGGCGGCAAATTTGTCGCCCTTCCGCCAATCACGATTGAAACGGAAAAGCCGTTCGTCCGTCCGCCTTTGCGGTTGAGCCAGTTGCCCCCGTCCCAGCGGCTTTATCGGAAGGCGGGCGTGGCGTTTTTGAAGGTGGAACCCGAAAAGCGCCCCCTCATCCTGCCTGAACCGATGCCGTCGTCGGAGCCGTCCATCCCGATGGCTTCGGAGCGCCTCCGCAGCCGCACTGCCATCATCCCCCTCACCCGCTTGGGCATTTCGTGGTGAGCCCCCAAAGAAGCGTGGAAGGGCGGGCTGTGACAAAATGTGGGAGCAGACACGGTGCGGCTATGCTGCAGAAAGGGGTGAATGCCATGACCACAAGGACGGTGATTTTCGCCATCGTCGCAGTGGCGTTGGCGGTCACCGTGTCTTTGGGGTCGGCGCAATCACCCCAAGACCTGTCGGCAAAAGCGCCGTCCAACATCACCCCCCAAAGCGTTTCCGTTTCGTTGCCCTTTTCCCGCAACCTTTCCTTGAACCTGTTCCGTGATTACGCCCCGCCCCCTCGCCCTTCCCAGCAAGACCCGCGCCTAAAAGTCGGGCAACTGCTGTTGGGCAGCAGCACTCAACTTTCGTCGGGTCAGTTCCGATGGCGCGCCACTTTCCTGCAAAGCGGTGTCCTCGTGCCGTCCGCTTTCCCCGACGACCCCAGCGAAACCGTCCCGTCCTTGACATCGCTCATGCACGCATCGCCCCTCAACCGTTTCCGAGCCCCTTCTGCCTTCCGCGACCGTGATGGTGGCGCACTGACGCTGTGGCAAGGTGCCTTTCGCCATCAAAGCGTCAGTTACGAAAGTGGTGATGGCAAACTGCGGGCGACCTTGCACTATGCCGAAGCCGACCAAAATTTCCGTCCCGCCAACCCTGACTTCGCCCAAAAACTTTCCGCTGAGACGGGATTGCAATTGCCCTTAAATGCCGTTGCAGGTGTCACCATTCGGCAAGGCGAAGCGGAATGGAAACCCGACAAGGCGACGACCGTCCGCGCCCTCGCCAACACGACGACAGGGCAAAAAGGCGGCGCCATTGAGACCCGTGCCGTCCGCCTCGGCAATAGCCACTGGACTTTGCGTTGGGAGAAGGTGCGGGCGGAAGACACCGATAAACTGCCCGCCGCCACCAGCGCAGCCCAAGGGCAAAATGTCACCCGCACCCTGTCGGATGGCAAAGGGAAGTCGTCCGTGACGCTGGGCGATTGGCGGTTGTGGCGCAACCTGCGGCAGGAAAATGCCCAAATTGGCTACGAAAACAAAGGCGTTCGCCTCGATGCCAATCGCATGGAGTTGCGGGGCACAGGAGGCGCTTTGGAGCAATCTGCCATCGGCGTGGATTTGGGCAACGGTCGGCTTGTCTGGCAGCGACAGCGGGAGGAAGTAGCGAAAGGGACGAACCCAGAAGCCCTCAAAGCCCTCGGCTTGACTCCTTTCATCCCCCGCATCGGTTGGCAATCCGCCCGCGAAGTGCTGGCGCTGAAATTCAGCGGCAAGGACGAGTTTCGGCGGGAAGAGTTTCACCTCAGTGACGGCACGGTGGACATCACCCGCAACGCTACCTCTTTGAGCCTGCTTGGCGGGCGCTTGACTTTCCGCGAACGGTCGGAAGACACCGCCCGCGTTGACCCCAACTTTTTGAAAGCCGTCGGCTTGGAAAAAGATTTGCCCAAAATCGGTTGGGCTTACCGCGACCGAGAACTGCGTTGGCAATGGAGCACCAAAGATGCCCTCTCCCTCACCCGCTATCGCTACGAGAGCGAGCAAACGATTTTGGAACGGGCGGGCACGCAATTGAGTTTGCTAAGCGGGCGCTTGCAATGGGATGAACAGCGGGAGCGATTGACGGGCAAAGTGAGCGGAGAGTTTTTGAAAGCCATCGGTTGGGAGCAAGTCCAACCGCGTTTGGGTTGGTCGTCGCAATGGCAACGGCTGAGTTGGCAACTCAGCCCCAAAGACCTCCTGTTTTTCAGCCGAACCCGCCACGAACGGGACGGCACGCAATTGCAACACACCACTTACGCCCTCAGCCTCGCCGACGGCAAATTCGCTTGGGAGCGGACGCAGGACAAAGCGACGCCCACTTTGACCGCCGAACAACTGAAGGCGTTAGGTTTGAACGAGTTGGCAAGTCGCATCGGTTGGCGGGAGACGCAAGACCGCTTCACCGTCCGCCTCTCCCCGACGATGGCGCTGACGCACACCCGCAGCAGTGCCGACGCCTTGCCCGATGCGCCCCAACCCTTCCGTGAACGCACCAGCCACGAAACCGTCTTGACCTTTAACCCGACAGGGAAAGGGACGCCTATGACCATCGCCTTCGGCGGTTGGACATTGATGCCCAAAGACGCCAACTCGCCCCCTGTCACCGAGCGCCACCTGCGCTGGGAATCTGCCCAATCGTTGCCCCTGTTGGGCGGGATGCATCTCGTCTTCCAACGCCACCTGAGCGAAACCCGCCAAGGCGAAACGGAACGCGACTTTCGCTTCGCCCGCACGGTCATCCAGACGCCCGAAAAAGCGCCGTTGCATCTGTTCATAGAGCGCGCCGTCCGCGATGAGACGGGGCAGCGACAACGAGAAACCCTCAACGCCCGCGTGGCGCTTCGCTTGTCCGACGAATGGCGGTTCGTCTCTCAACTGACGAAAGTGCCCAACAGCGATGGCAGCACCGAAACCCGCCAGCACACCCTCACCTTTGCGCCCCAGCCAGACCTTTCTGTCACGACCCAACTCACCCGCACCGAACAACCGAACGCCGAAAGCCAACAAATGGAAGTCGCCGTGAAAGTCGGCGACGAAGGCAGGGGCAGCCACACATGGCGACTAACGCGCTTTTTTGTCAACCGACCGAAAGCACCCGACTTGCAAGGTTGGCGATGGACATGGCAATGGCAATTGGCAAATCGCTATCGCTTGACGACGCAATGGGGGCGCACACAGAGGGACGACGAGCGCGACAGCGGCGAAGAGAAAATCGTTTTGGAATTGCCCAGCGATGGCAAGGGCAAAATCGCTTGGCACATCGGCTATTGGCGGTTAAGTTTGCTGGACGCTGCCGAACAAGCGCAAACGGCGAAACAATTGCAACAAGCCGCTCAAGCCGCTTCCCAACCCGTCTCGCAAGCGGGCACGCCACCACTGGCACTGGTCAACTCGCAAGCCGACACTTACCGAACCCTCTGGGTCGTCGCCAGCAAACCCAACGCGTGGCATTTGGGGGCGCAAGTGAGTGGCGCTGTCGGTGGCGAAAAGGAAGCCAGCGAGCAGCGGTTTTACTTTGAATTGCCCGCCACCAAGTCGCGCCCGTTGGCGCTGCGGTTGAGTTATTGGAAACTGGGACGATGGGACGGCAGCGAGCAAGAAATTCCCGTCTGGCGTCTCGTCCTTCCCCTGGGCAAGGGCAAATTGGTGTGGGGCGGGGCGACTTTGCAAGATCAAGCGGGCGAATTGCCGATGCGCGAGTTCGCCCTGAATTTGCCGTTGGGCAACGGTTCGCAACTCGTCGTCGCCAACCAGACCAACATGCCGCCCGATTGGGTCAATCAGCAAGCCTACCAATCGGATTGGATGCGTTGGACGGGCAGGTTAGCGCTGGCGCCTCAACTGGCTTTGGTGCGCCAACAAATAGCGCCTTACAAAACTCATCGGGCATCCTTGACCTTGCGTCTTTCGCCACAACTGCGCTTGGTGGGCGATTGGCAAGAGCAAATCGGCGTGCCCAACTTGCCCATCACCCACGATTGGCGGTTGGCATTGGAAATCGTCCCGACGAAGACGGCACAATGGCGGTTGGAATGGGCGCGACTTCGGGATGAAGTTGGCGATCGTTCAGCGGCGACGACTTTGCTGGGCATCAGCCACACCTATCGCCTGAGCGACGCCTGCTTCATCACCTTCAGCCTTCGCTGGCTGGACAACCCGACCCTGTTGCGCCCCAATTTCGCCAACGACCGTTGGCTGGCGAGTTTGAGCCTCAGCCAACGCTGGTGACCTCGCCCGTGACGGGTGTCACGCAACGGCGTCAGGCAGTTCGGCAAGATGCAAGTTGATGGAGGGATGCCCGATGCGTCAGTTTATTCGTCGTCGTGGTCAAGCGGCGGTTTTCATCGCCCTGAGTTTGTTTGTCTTGTTGGGCGCCGCTGCCTTCGCCGTTGATTGGGGCTTGATCGCCTTCACCAAGCACCAACTCCAAGACTTTGTGGACGCCGCCGCTTTGGCGGGCGCCCAAGAGTTGCCCAACGCCAGCAATGCCCGCCAGAAAGCCACCGAAAATTACGCCCACAACTACGCCAACAACTTCGGAATAAGCCCTCCCCCGACGCCCCAGTTAATCACTTGCACCGACCCAATTTCCCCGACAACCGTTTGCTACCGCATCGGCACCGATGAAGTGCAAGTCACGACCCCATATGGTAGCCCTCCTTCGCCCAACCGCCTCCATGTCCGCGCCTGTCGGAATGTGAGCCTGTTCTTTGCGCGGTTGTTGGGCATGTCGTCCCGACGCGTTTGTGCTGAGGCTGTCGCCCGAAAGGCAGGCTCCCTCTTTCCCCGTGGGTTGGTCGTCTTGGATGGCAGCGGAAACCGAGCCCTTTTCATGGAGGGCAACGCCCGTCTCCACATCCTCAACGGCAGCATCATCGTCAACTCCAACGCCTCTGAAGCCATTTTTGCGCAGGGCAGCGCAATCATGACTGCCAATGAAATCCTTGTCACAGGCAACTACCGAACACAAGGCAATGCCCTCATCACCCCGACCCCGCAAACGGGGCAACCGCCCATGTCCGACCCCTTAGCCAGTTTGCCCGCACCCAACCCCAATGGCTTGCCCGTCTTTCCAGGACGGACTATCTCAGGCATCGCCACCCTTCAGCCAGGTGTTTACACGGGGTTGGTCAGATTGATTGGCAATGCCTTCGTGACGATGCAGCCAGGCACTTACATCTTTCAGGGCGGTTTGCTGGTTTCAGGCAATTCTCAACTGGTGGGCAATGGCGTGATGTTGTATGTGAGCGGCGGGCGGATAGAAGTGCAGGGCAACGGGCGGATGAGTTTGACGGCGCCGACGAGCGGGACATATGCGGGCATTACCATCTTTTACGCCCGCACCAACTCCAACCCTCTTTGGCTCTCAGGTAACGCCGTCCAGAACATCCAAGGCACGGTCTACTTGCCCCGATCTCTTCTCCACCTGGAAGGCAATGCCAATTTAACGCAGGGCATGATTGTCACTTGGCGGGCGAGAATGACAGGCACCGCGACGGTTACCATTCAAGCCCAAGAGCCTCCTGCTGCCACTGGCGGCGACACGGGCACGGCTCTGGAAGGTTGACGAAACCGATGCCAAAATGGTGATGGCTAAAGCGGTTGGCAAAGACAAACCCATCCGCCCATCGGGAGGTGTCGCCGAATGCGATGGCAAGTGACCTTCATCTTAGCGTGGCTCTTCATCAGTGCCTCTTTTGCCCTCGCCGACCATGACCGAAGCCGCTGCGTTGTCATCGTCGGTGGTGGCAATCGTCCCGTCGTCGTCACCTCGTCCACGACCCTCTTTGGGTTAGGTGGCGTCCCCGCTGTCGTCACCACCACACCCTTCATCGCCTCTTGCCCTGTCATCGTCACCCAGCCCTTTGTGACGACACCTGTCTTTGTCACGCCCTCCTTTATTTGCGCCCAGTTCACGACGGGCAACTTTTCGCTGCTTTGGTGTCAACCGCTGCAAACGAGTTTCGTCATCGTCGGACCCTTCGGTTTCCCTTCCGCCATGTTCATTGACCGAACCGCCCCCTTTTCCGACCGAGCGACAGCCTTTGGGCGAGCGGGCACGACGCTGGTCGGACCAGGACTTTTCCTTGACCGCACTGCTCCTTCGTCCGACCGAGCCACCGCTTTCGGGCGGGCAGGGACGACCATTGTCTTAGACCCTTCCGCAACTTTTGGGACGCCCCAAATTTGGCACAACCCGCTCTTGCAACCGGGCATGCAAGTCTTCCAGTTGCGCTACCGTTCTGCCGATGAAGTCGCCCAAGCCCTCAATGCCAGCCGCATCTTGCCTGATGGTCAGTTCGTCGGCATCGGCAATTTGCTCCTCGCCACTGCTCCCAGCCTCGCCGTCAGCGGCGTCCAACAATCTCGCCTACGCGACCTCATCGCTGCTTTAGACCAACCGACCGCCAAACCCAGCAGCGGTTCTTCGGAAGTTTCTTTCCGCGTGGAACTTTTCCGCGCCCATTCAGCGACTTGCGCCTGTCAAGAGACACTGCCGTCCGACAAAAGCACGCTTTTGCGCACCATCGGTTACCCTTGTGGGCATCGGTTGGGCGAAGCCAATTGGCGACCCGCCACGCAAGATGCCTTGTCGCTCAAGGCGGACACAGCGGAAGTGACCTTGAAAGCCAAGCAAGATGGCGACCATTGGCTGCTGACGCTGGAAGGCAAACTGGGTGACCAGTCGGTCAAGCAGGAAGGGAAAGTGCCCATCGGCAAGCAACCCATCGTCCTGATTGCGCCCACGACAGGCAGCAAAGAAGCGCTGATTGCCCTGTTGACGCCTCAGTGACTTTGCGCTTAACCGTCAGCCTCAACGGTTCGCCCTTCGCAATAGCAACACCCAATCACCCTCATCGGGCGGTGTCAAGGAGACCGTTTCGCCTGACACGCCTTGCGTTTGTCCCTGCCATGCGCCTGTTCGTGGGTTGAACCATCGGGCAAGGAAGCGCCCCGACGGCAAGGTCACGGTCACAGGCTTGCCATCGGACACAAAGACGGCGTAAGTGGCGCCGATTTCCGCCAAGCAAACGCCCGTGCTGGACAGTTCAGGGTGCGGGCGCATCCGCCAAAAAGGTAGCGAGCGGATGAATTGCGCCAAATGCTTTAGGGCATCGTAAAGTTGCCCTTGCGGTTTCATCGCCATCCCCAACTCGCTGAAGGTGACACCGACATCTTCTCGCCGCTGCCAACGGCGGGGCGGCACGACTTCATCGGCGTAGTTGATTTGACCGCCGCTAAGGGCGATCACCCACGCCGCCTTGCGCAAGTTGTCCACATCCAAACCCGCCTCCCGTTGATAAAAGTTGCCTTCCCAAAGGCATTCGTGGGCTAAGATGGGCTTGGGCACTCGCTGATGCAACGATGCCAGCCAGACATACTTGCCGAAGTTTCGGTCGGTGAGTTTGTCCTGAACGGTGTGGTAACCAAACCACGCCGCCCGTTGGACTGTTTCAGTGCTGGCGCGCAAACTGTGGACGCTGATCAAAAAGCGCCCGTGCGTCAGTTGCTGCAGCCGTTGACCGAGGCGCAAAATTTCCGCCTCGGAATAGCCCTCTTCCCACTCACTCGTCGGTTGAAAGGTGGCGTTCCAAAAACCTTGCCATCGGGCGACCCAGTAACGCAGCAACAAATCCTTTTTCCCGTCCCTCGTCCCTCGCCCCTCGTCCCCATCACCGTCGGGAACTTTGGGCAAGTCGTTCGTGCCGCCGACGATGCTGAAGGGGATGACGACAAAGCCTTTCTCGGCAGCCAACCGCAGGGCACGATCCAACCCTTTCCAAACGGTCAGGTTGAACCGCTCAAAATCAGGTTGACCGTCTTCAGTGCGTTCCCACCCCATTCGGTCGGGCGTCAAGTGCGGACCGACGATGGCGTTGAAACCTTGCGCTTTCAAAAAGTCCAGCGTTTTTGCGAGCGTCCCTTCGTCCAACGCATCCAAGTTCCAAAGGTGGAACGCCAGCAGGTAAACGGGCGTGCCATCGGCGAAGGCAAACCAAAGGGGATTTTGCGGGTGAACCCTTAGCGGTCCCGGCAATTTGGACGGGACGCACTCAAAAGCGCCGCTAACTGACATCCCTTCGTCGGGCGGCTCCGTGCGGACGAACCATCGCCATCTGCCGATTTCGTCGGGCATGAACCGCACCCGCCACTCATTGCCGCCATCGTAGAACCCGTCCACGACGATTTGTCGTCCCGATGGCGAACGGAAAGTCGCCGTCACGCTCACTTCGGTGAACGGGTTGCGGTAAAAGTGGCGACTTTTCATCGTCGCTTCCCACAAACCCCAGCGGGGCACTTTTGACGGCGCTTGCACTTGCGCCATCGCTTTTGTGGCTGTAAGCCACGACCAACCCTGCGCCACGAAAAACACACCGAGCGCCCAAAGCCGTCTCCCCATCGTCATCACCCCACTAAAGGCGCTCATTTTGCCCACCCACACCCTTCCGCAGCCTTCATGCTAACCCGTCACTTACTACATCGCTCGTAGCAAACACCGTTACATTTTGGGTGCACTCTCAAAGAAAGGGGGCATGTCCGATGGGACGATGGTTCATCGCTGTCCTTTTGACAATTGCCCTGTCCATCACGCTGGCGCCGACGGCAGCGCGCAAGGTTCGGGTCGTGGCGACGACGACGGATTTGAAGTGGGCGGCAGAACAAGTCGGTGGCAAGCATGTGGAAGTCGTCGCCTTGATGCATCCGCTGCAAAATCCCCACACCGTCCAACCTCGTCCGTCTTTCATCGTGCATCTTAGTCGTGCCGACTTGTTGGTGCGCATCGGCTTGGATTATGAAGAGGCATGGCTTCCGCCGATAGTGGACGAAGCCCGCAACCCGAAAGTCCGTCGGGGCGGGATGGGCGATGTAGATGCCTCACGAGACATCTCGTTGCTGGAAATCCTGCAAGGTCGCGTCACTCGCGAGCAAGGGGAAGTCCACATCTTCGGCAATCCCCACTATTGGCTTGACCCCGCTAACATGCGCATCATCGCCCGCAACATCGCCGAAGGGCTTAAGCGGGTTGACCCCGCCAACGCCGACGATTACGACCGCAACCTGCGTCAAACGGAGCGGATGCTGAACGACTTGCAGGAAGAGACGGAGCGCATGGCAGCGCCCTTGCGCGGCGAAAAGTTTGTCGCTTACCACACGACTTGGAGTTACATGGCAAATCGCTACGGCTTCAAAGTTATCGGCTACCTTGAGCCCAAGCCGGGCATCCCGCCGTCGGCGTCCCACTTGGCGGATTTGATTTTGCTGATGCGACAGGAAAAGGTGAAGGTCATCCTCAAAGAGCCGTTTTACGAAAACCGCTTTCCCAATATGGTGGCGCAACGGACGGGGGCGAAAGTCGTGGAAGTTTGCCCCAGCGTCGGTGGTGAGCCGGGCACGGAAACTTACCCGAAATTGATTCGGCACATTTTGTCCAAGTTGGTCAACGCCGTGCAGGAAGGGCAGCAGAAGTGACGGGTGGCGGATGACGGGTGACCACAAAAATGACCAGTCGCTAATCGCCATTCGCCAGCCGCTGCGATGATGGTAGGTGAGCGAAATGGCTGAACCGTTCGTGCGAGTGGAAGGCGTGACGCTGGGTTACGGACGGAAAGTCGTCCTGCGAGATGTTTGGTTGCAAATTGGGGCGGGCGAATTTTGGGGGTTCGTCGGACCGAACGGGTCGGGCAAGACGACTTTGTTGCGGGCGTTGTTGGGCTTGCTTCGTCCGATGAAGGGGCAAATCCTTTGGCATCGGCACGCCCGCATCGGCTATGTGCCCCAACGAGAGACGCTGGACGATTTGCTCCCCTTGACGGCGTTGGACATCGTGCTGATGGGGCGCATCCATCGGGGCGGGTTCGGACATCGCTTTGGTGCTGACGATCGGGCGAAAGCGTTGGCAGCGATGGAGCAAGTGGGCATCGCCGACCTTGCCCCCATGCGTTACCGCCAACTTTCGGGCGGTCAAAAGCAAAGGGTGCTTTTGGCGCGGGCGTTAGCGACCGAACCTGAGTTGCTTTTACTGGACGAGCCGACCAACGGGTTGGACTTGCCGACGGAGCACACCATCATGGAGTTGCTGCGGCGCATCCATCAAGAGCGGGGTGTCACCATCGTTTTGGTCACGCACTTGCTCAGCCTCGCCGCTAACGCCGCCACGCACTTGGCGCTCTTTCGGGATGGGCAAGTGGTGGCGGGTTCTGTCGCCGAGATGCTGACGGAACGACGGTTGAGTGCCACTTACCAGACACCCATCGCCGTGCGGGAATTGAACGGCTATCAGGTTGTGATGGTTGCTGAGCCTGAAAGGACTTCCCCATCGGAGGCAACGCGCTGATGCTGGAGATGCTTCAGCATGATTTTTTGCGCCATGCGCTGGCGGCGGCAGCGATTTCGGGCGTTGCCCTCGCTTATGTCGGCGTCTATGTCGTTTTACGGCGCATCGTTTTTGTCGGGGCAGCGTTAGCGCAATTGGGGGCAGCGGGCGTGGGACTGGCGTTGTTGACTGAACAATCGCCGTTGCTAATGGGCAGTGCTGCCGTGTTGCTGGGCGTCATCGGTTTCGCCCTTTTGCCCCCGCAGGAGCGAACGGTCTCGCGGGAAAGTTTGTTGGGCGCCGCTTATGCATTAGCATCGGCGCTGGCGCTTTTGTTCGTCGCCAAAAGCCCCGTTGGCGAAGCCCACATGGTCAGTTTGCTGTTCGGCGATTTGTTGGCGGTTGGGCATGGCGACATGGAGTTGTTGGCGGCGGCTTGCTTGCTGGTCATTGCGTTGCATCTGTTTGGCTATCACGCCTTCGTCGCCGTCACCGTTGACCCGACTTTCGCCCATGCCGTCGGGGTGCGGGAGCGGTTGACCAACTTGCTGTTTTACTTGAGTTTGGGCGTTTTGGTGGGGGCATGCATTCGGGCGATTGGGGCGTTGGTCGTTTTCGCTTTCCTCGTTTTGCCGCCCGTTGCGGGATTGCTTTGGGCGCGACGGTTCGCCCACGCCTTTGCGATTGCGGGCACAGTGGCATTGCTCTCCGCCCTCTTGGGGCTATGGCTCTCCTTCCGCTACGATTTGCCTGCAGGACCGTCCGTCGTGGCGGTTTGCGGGGCGCTCACGGTCATCGCTGCCATCGGTCGGTTATGCTTCGCTTCGGCGTAGGCACTCCTGTCCGTTTCGGGATGGGTGCGGCAATCTTTGAGGGTGGACGCATTGCGGAAGGAGGGATGGGCAATGCCTGTCAAGTGCTCCCAATGTGGGACGGAGAATTTAGACGGCGCTTTGTTTTGCGACGAATGCGGAGCCTCTTTGGCGCAACCTTCGGTCACCGAGTCACCCGCTGCGCCAGCGGAAGCATCCCCTGCCGCCCCAACGGAAGTCCCTGCCCCAACGCCCGCTGCTCCACCTGCGGTGGGCGTGGTGAAATGTCCCTCTTGTCACCACGAAAATCCCGCCGATGCCCGATTTTGCGAAAACTGTGGGGCTGCCCTTCCCACTGCTCCCCCCACGCCTGAGGTCACCCCACAACCCGAAGCGGCAGCACCGACACCCGCTGCCCCCATCGCTGCCCTCGCTTTGGAAGGCGGCTTGGAATTGCCGCTGGATTTCAGCAAGGGCGAAGTGCTGATCGGTCGGGCTGATCCCGTCAGCCGTGTCTTCCCCGATGTGGACTTGACACCTCACGGCGGTTACGATGCGGGCGTCTCACGCCGCCATTGCCGCCTGACCTTTCAGGGCGGGCAATTTTTCGTGGAAGACCTCGGCAGCACCAACGGGACGAAATTGAACGGGCAAGCCATCCCACCCAATCAACCTCGCCCCATCAAAGATGGTGACATCTTGGAGTTGGGCGTGTTGCGCCTGACCTTCAAAGTCCGTCAAGGGGCGTGACAGTGGTGTTGAGTTGGCTCAAACGGCGTAAGGAGACGGAAACCCCAGCGGAAGAGCCATCAATCGCCTCGCTTTCTGAACCCCTTGCTTTCGTCGCCGAACCGCCGACACAAGGGGCTTACTTGGAAGCGATGGGCAAAGACGGACAGCGATGGTTTCTGCCCTTGACGGATGTGTCCGTCGTCACGATCGGCACAACTCCCGATTGCTCCGTCGTGTTGGACGAGCGCTTTGAGGGCGTTCAGCAAGTCGCCCCAAAGCATGCGAAGTTGGAACGATGGCAAAACCGATGGGTGCTGGTGCCCCTTGATCGGGACGCGCCTGTCTTCGTCAACGGGAAGCGGGCGGGGGAGACGGCGTTGCGAGATGGGGCAGAAATTCAACTCGGCTCAGCAGGACCAAAGTTCCTCTTCCGCCTCAGCCATTGACCCATCGCTCATCGGCTCATTAGCCATCGGCACATTGGTCATTGGCACATTGGTCATTCACTCGTTTCCGATGGCGGGAGGCGTTGACGATGCGCCTTCATGGTCGCGCTTTGGCTCGTGCCTTGTTCGGCGCCATCGGCGGCTTCATCGGTTGGGTCGTCGTAGAGCCTTTCACGACGGATGTGGCATCCATCCGCGAAATCTTTGAGGCGTCGGAAAATCAGTCCCCTGCGTTCCTGTGGGCGTTGGTGGGAGCGGCGATCGGGATTGCCATCGCAGGGCTGGATGAAGCGCTTTGGGGTGGGCGACAAAAAGCCCTTCGGGATGCCGCCATCGCGGGCGTCTTAGGTTTGGTGGGCGGGACGGTGGCATTCGTCTTGGGCGGGACGGTGTTCAGCGCTTTCGGCGCCCTCGTCCTTTCCGCCCCCGAAGGAAGCCTCGCCCAACGCTTCTGGCTGATCGTCGCCCGCTGCGTCACTTGGACACTCGTGGGGGTGTTGATCGGGTTGGCGTTGGGGGCAACGCGACGGTCTTGGCGGGGTGCCGTCCACGCTTCGTTGGGCGGCGCCATTGGCGGTTTCTTCGGCGGTGTGCTCTTTGACACCGTTGCGCCTTTGCTCGGCAGCGCTTTGACCTTTGGACTGGCAGAACCAGGTTGGGGCAGTCGGCTTATCGGGTTGACGCTGATGGGGGCGCTCATCGGGTTGTTGGGCGCACTAACAGAGCAATGGCTGGCGCCAGCGATGTTGAAGGTCATCTCGTCGGGGCGGATGGAAGGGCGCGAATTCATCGTGGACAAACCGCTCGTCTCCATCGGACGGGATGAGCGGTGCGACATCGCCCTTTACTACGACCGTGATATCGCCATGCGCCATGCCCTTTTGCGTTGGGATGGCGACGGTTATGTGCTCCTTCCTGAACCCAACTGTGCCGTCTTCGTTAACCGTCAGCCTGTCCAAACCCACCGATTGCGGGACGGCGAAATCATCACCGTCGGGCAGACGCAACTGATTTTCCGCAGCCGATTGCCAAGTGCTGCCGTCACCGATTTGTCAGGGAAACGATGTGCCCACTGCGGAACTTTCAACCGGGCAACGGCGAAGTTTTGCCACCGCTGCGGGATGCCCTTGTCGTGAGTTGGGGCGACCGCGGGGAGGGTCAAAGGCGCAAACGCTGAAGCCAATGCAAAAGTTCGTCGGCGATATCGCCGATTTCGTCGGCGCGGGTCGCCCGCAACAAACCTTGCTCCAACATCTCCGCCAGAAAAAGCCCACGAACTTCCTGCCAGTGGTCGCCGATGGCTGCCAACACTTCCAATTGTTCGCCCAACTCGCCCGCTTCCAACAGCCGTTGAAGGTGACGAGTTTTTTGCTCCAACGCTTGAAGTTGCTGCAACACCCGCTGCTTTCGTCGCTCCGAAATCATCGCCCTTCACCTTGCCCGTCGTCACTGCGTTTCAGCGTCAAGGACAAAACTTGCCCCTCGCCTTGCACCCACCAAAAACGCAGTCGCTGCCAATCCGCTTCGGTCACCGTCCAACGGACGGGAAGTGACGAAGGAGAATTGGCAAGGGGCGAAGGAAGTCGCCACCGACCGATTTCTCGCTCGCCCCATCGCATCACCAGTTCACCTTTGCCTTGCACCTGCAATTGCCCTTGAACCGTTTCGGCTGGCAGCCACCAAGCCAATTGCATCGCCAAGCGGGTCGGTGGAAGGCGCAAACCTTTCGGGTCAAAAGTGGCGGGCACCGTGTTGGCATCGGGGACGGCGAAGCGCAGCGTTAGCCCATCGTTGAGTGCCATCCGAATGGCTTGACAAATGCCCCGTTGAAAGGCACGCCAATTATCGCCACCTGCTTGCTCCATCACCGTTCGCAAAAATTTTCGCCCCGCCACCCGTTCCAAGTAGGCACAAATGCCCAGAAATGTTGGCATGGAAGGCAGTTGGTCGGAAGGGCGCAGAAGCCATTGCTGCCCCGCAACGATTTCGGGGATGACCGTTGATCGCAGAAACCGTCGGATGCCTTGCATCAATTCGGCGTCCGCTGGCAGATCCCCTTGCCCATCCCAAAGCCAAAGGGCAAACAAGCGTTCGCCCAAGAAACCGCCCGAATAAGGTTCGTGCAAACCGTCAAAAGTGCCAAAGGCGGGGATGGTGTGATGCCCCGCTTCGTGGGCGACTTTCAAAAACCAACCCCATCGGTCAAAAGGGGCGACGCCAAAAAATTGGGTGTTGCCCGCCACCGTTTCTGCCTTTCCGTCCCCGTCAGGCAACAGCCAAACTGTCACGGGCAATGGAGGTTGCGTCCCAAAGCAAGTCGCAAATTCCCGCAGTGCCCAAGCGAAGGCGAGGGGCGCCGTTTGAAGGTGTCGGGGCATTTGTTCGGAAGTCATCAGCCATCGCACCCATTGACGGGCAATTTTTTGTCCGTCGTCGGCGTAAACGGCGATGAGATGGGAGAAAGGATGGTGGCGTTCAGGGAGGGAGAAGGCTAACGGGTGCGTCGGCGTGGGCGCAGAACACCAGAGTCGCTTGCCTACCCAGTTCACTTGCCCCACTCCCCGCCAATCGTTGAGCCACTCAAGGGGCAACTGGGGTGGCAGCCAAGCCAAGTTAAAGGGAGCGACGAGGGAACGGGCACGGGCATAAGCCTGCCGGGCAGATTTCCAGTCGCCCTGCAGGCAAAGGGCGTAACCCAACCAAGCCCACTTTTGGGCGTCGTCGGGATTTTGTCGGACGGCTTGAGTGAGGGCGGAGACGATGGTGTCTATTTTCTCCGCCCCTTCAACGAGGCGCAAGATGAGGGACGGGTCGTCCGTCGCCTTTACTGTCAAGGGGGCAAGGACAACACCCCAAAGGATGACGACCAACTTCCGCCACCCCTTGAGGCGACAGGGAAGCAAAGTTAGTCCAGCAACTTCCACGAGCATTCCGCCTTGCCTCCGAAGCGTCGGTCCAAGTCAATCATCAGCGGCACCATCAAGTCCAGCACCCGCGCCGCACTCAAATCGCCGCAGTCCACGGGTCGGTAGCCGACTTGCTTGATCAAATCGGCGACGATTTGCTTGGCTTCACGGTTGTCACCGCAGTAAAAGCAATCGCGGACGATGCCGTTTTTGTTGACGGGGTTTTCCAGCGTCGTCCAGAAATTGGTCTTAAAGGCGGCGACCCAACGGGCAGGGACGCTAAGGGCTTTGGCGTTCTCTTCCACGCCCGAAGTTTGCCCCACTGGCACCGCCCCGAAGGGGTTGGTGATGTCCACGATGATTTTGCCCCGCAAGGCTTCCTTTAGCCGAGATAGCCATTCAGCACACACCCGATAGGGCAAAGACAAGACGACGACTTCGCCCTTTTGAGCGGCGGTCATCAGATCTGTGCCTTCAATGTGTCCGCCTGTTTGCTGGGACAGTTCCGCTGCGATCTTTTGGGCGCGGTCGGGGTCGCGGCTTCCGAGGAAAATGACATGCCCCGCTCTCGCCCACGCCTTCGCTAACCCGCGTCCCATCCGTCCCGTGCCACCCAAGATGCCGATGCGCACCGTCCTTCACCTCCGAACCGAAAAGGATAACACCGCCGAGACTTATCGGGTGTTAAAATTGCCCTTGCCAAACTGGGGTAAGGAGCGTGACATAAATGCCGTTGAACAAACTGACGCCGTTATCGGAGACGGCACTCTTGAATGGTGAAGCCGAGGAGCGCTTGATGGATGTGGAAGAGGTCGCCCGTTACTTGAACTTGCACTTGATGACGGTCTATCGGATGCTGCAATCGGGCATCTTGCCCGCCCGCAAAGTCGGTGGGCGATGGCGCATCAGCAAACGGGAACTGGACGAATGGTTGGAAAGTTACGCGGGCGGGACGCGCAAAAACATCTTGGTCGTGGATGACGACCCGAACATCGGTCGCCAATTCAAACGGGTGTTGCAGCAGGAACGCTGCACCGTTGACATCGCATCGCAGGGGTCGGAAGCCCTTGAACGGGTGAAGGAGCAAGTTTACGACCTGATTTTTTTGGACTTGGTGCTGCCTGACATGGATGGGGCACAAACTTTCGCCCAAATCCGAAAGATTGACCCTGATGCCCATGTCGTTTTGATGACGGGTTATCCCGACAGCGAACTGGTCAGCAAGGCGATGCGTTATGGGGCGATTTCCCTTTTGATCAAACCCATCCCGCCCAGCGAAATCCGACGATTAGTGCGAGGCTTTAAAAAACGCCTCCCTCGCCAACCGATCCCGACAAGGCGGAAACGAGGCGGTTCATCTTAGCCTGGCGGCCAGTGGAAAACCCGTCCGCCCAAAAGATGCAGGTGGATGTGGAAGACCGATTGACCTGCCCCCCGATTGACATTGAGCACCAGCCGATAACCGCTGTCGGCGACTTGCAACTTCTGGGCTAATTGCTGGGCAACCAAAAGCAACTTGCCCAAGAGCGGCTGGTCTTCAGGGGGAGCGTCATTGAGGGTCGGGATGTGCTTGCGGGGGACGATAAGGACATGGACGGGTGCTTGCGGGTTGATGTCGCGGAAGGCGACGATTTCGTCGTCCTCGTGAACGATGTCGCTTTGGACTTCTTTGGCGACGATGCGGCAAAAGATGCACTCTTGCAACGCCTTCACCCCCTTCATCGCCATTGCTGCATGATGAACTTGAAGAACTCGTCGTTGGAGCGGGTTTTGCGGAGTTGGTCAATCAACCGCTCCGTCGCCGTCAAGGGGTCAACTTGGGAAAGGGTGCGGCGCAACCGCCAGATGGCTTCCTTCTCCGTGTCGGTATAAAGCAACTCTTCACGGCGAGTGCCTGAGCGCTGAATGTCAATGGCAGGGAAGATGCGACGCTCTTGCAATCGGCGATCCAAGTGAATTTCCAAGTTACCTGTGCCCTTGAACTCTTCGTAGATGTGGTCGTCCATGCGCGAACCCGTGTCAATGAGGGCGGTGGCGATGATCGTCAAGGAACCGCCCTCCCGCAATTTGCGGGCGGCGCCGAAGAAGCGTTTGGGGAAGCGCAAAGCCGCTGGGTCTAAGCCACCCGTCAGCGTCCGCCCCGACGGCTCCACGACCAAGTTGGATTGGCGGGTCAAGCGCGTCAGGCTGTCCAGCAGGATGACGACATCTTTGCCCATTTCCACCAACCGCTTCGCCTTCTCCAACACCATCCGAGCCACTTGGAGTTGGTGCTCTGGCGGCTGGTCAAAAGTCGCCGATGCCACCTCGGAGTTAACGGCTTCCCGAAAATCGGTGACCTCTTCGGGACGCTCATCAATGAGCAGGACGAGGACGATGCATTCGGGATGGTTACACTCAATGCTTCGGGCGATGGTCTTCAGCAAAGTCGTCTTACCCGCTTTGGGGGGCGAGACGATCAAGCCCCGTTGCCCTTTGCCGATGGGGGCAACGATGTCCACCATCCTTGCCGTGATGTTTTCCGATGAATTTTCGTTGGGTCGCTCCATCCGCAACCGCTCAAAGGGGAAGACGGGCGTCAGTTTCTCAAAGTCGGGTCGGTTGCGGGCTTTTTCGGGGTGCTCGCCATTGACGGCGACGATGCGCAACAGGCTATAGAAGCGCTCGCCCTCTTTGGGCGGGCGGATGTAGCCCATCACGACATCGCCATTGCGCAACCCAAAGCGACGAATTTGCGTCGCACTCACATAGACATCCTCAGGGGACGGCATGTAACCGTTGATGCGCAAGTAACCCTTCAGTTCCTTGTCTTCGGTGATTTCCAAGACGCCCTCGCGAAGGGCATAACCGCTGCGGGCGGCGATGGTCTCTAAGATGCGGCGCACCAACTCTTGCTTTTTGAGTTTGTAGGCGCCAGGGATTTCCAGCGACCGAGCGATGTCTTGGAGTTCCTGCAGGGTCTTAGACTCCAATTCCGCCAAGTCCAGTTCGGTGGCGGTGATGATTTCCTGCTCCGTCATGCTAAGACGCCCCCTTTACGAGTTGATGGCAGAAGGTGAAACAGAAAGATGGCATCCCGATGGCTTTCGCTGGGTCTGCCCCTCTCGTGGCGATGCGGTGGCACTAAAATCATGCCACATTCCCGCCTCAATGACACCCCTCACAGCCCCCCGTAAATTTCAGGGCGCAAGACCCCGATGTAAGGCAGGTTGCGATAACGCTGGGCATAGTCCAACCCATAGCCGACGACGAAACGGTTAGGGATGGTGAAGCCCAAGTAGTGAATTTCCACGGGCACGACCCGCCGTTCGGGTTTGTCCAACAACGCACACACCCGCACACTGGCAGGTTTGCGGGAACGAATCAAACTCAGGATGTAGTTGAGCGTCAACCCCGTGTCCACGATGTCTTCCACGATCAAGACATGCCGACCCTGAATGCTGTCGTCCAAGTCCTTCAGGATGCGGACGACGCCCGACGATTTGGTGTCCATGCCGTAACTGGCGATGGCGATGAAATCGCAGGAGCAAGGGACGGTGATGTGGCGCATCAAGTCGGCGAGGAACATCACTGCCCCCCGCAAGACGCCGACCAAGTGCAAATCTTTGCCCTCGTAATCCGCCGAAATTTGTGCCCCCAGTTCGGCGATGCGCCGCTGGATTTGCTCTTCGGTGATCAAGATGGCGTCAATGTCGCGGTGCAGTTCCGTCATCGCTTCTCACTCCCATTCAATCGTCGCCGGCGGTTTGGAGGTGATGTCGTAGACGACGCGGTTGATGTCAGGCACTTCGCTGCAGATGCGGTTAGCGATGCGTTCCAAAACGGCGTCGGGAAGGCGCGCCCAATCGGCTGTCATCCCATCCTCACTCGTCACCACCCGAACGGCGACGGTGTAGCCGTAGGTGCGCCGATCCCCTTTCACCCCCGTGCTGCGCAAGGGCAACAAAACGGCAAAGGCTTGCCAAACCTGCCGATACAATCCCGCCCGCCGAATTTCATCCATGACGATGGCATCCGCCTCCCGAAGGAGGTTGAGGCGTTCTTCCGTCACCTCCCCCAAAATGCGGATGGCTAAGCCAGGACCGGGAAACGGGTGACGCCACGCAATTTCGGGTGGCAACCCCAATTCCTCGGCAACCTCCCGAACCTCGTCTTTGAAGAGGTAGCGCAACGGTTCCAGCAACTCAAATTGCATATCGGCAGGCAACCCACCGACATTATGGTGGGTTTTGATGCGGGCGGCGTGACGGGTGCCGCTCTCAATGACATCGGGATACAGTGTCCCTTGCGCCAAAAAGCGGATGCGTCCCAATTTGCGGGCTTCCTCCTCAAAGACCCGGACGAACTCTTCGCCGATCACCTTCCGCTTCTCTTCGGGGTCGGTCACACCCCGCAACCGATTGAGGAACCGCTGGCTGGCATCCACATAAATCAAGTTGACGCTCAAAAGTTCTCGGAAGGTGTGAACCACTCGTTCCGCTTCTCCTTTGCGCAAAAAGCCATGATTGACAAAGATGCAAAAGAGTTGGTCGCCGACGGCGCGATGGACAAGGGCTGCCGTCGTCGCCGAATCCACGCCGCCACTGAGAGCACACAGCACCCGCTCTTTGCCCACCCGTTGCCGAATGGCGTCCACTGTCGCCTCCACGAAGTTGCGGGGTGTCCAAGTCGGTCGGCAACCGCACCAACGATAGACGAAGTTGCGGATGATTTCTATGCCCCAAGGCGTGTGGGAAACTTCAGGATGGAAGAGGACGGCAAACAATTTGCGTTGTGGGTCGGACATCGCTGCCACTGGCGCATTCGCCGTTCGGGCGATGACCTTAAAGCCTTTTGGCGGCTCCAAGATGACATCGCTGTGGCTCATCCAACAAATCAACTGCGGGTTCAAACCCGCAAACAAGTCGCTGTCATCCAAGACCCGCAACTCGGTGCGCCCGTATTCGGCTTTCTCCGCTGGCACGACTTTGCCACCCAAAAGGTGCGCCATCAATTGCGCCCCGTAGCAAATGCCCAAAACAGGGATGCCAACCTCAAACAGGCGCGGGTCGTAAGTTAGGGCATCAGGCGCATAGACACTCGCTTGACCACCCGACAGGATGATGCCTTTGGGGCGCAAGGCAAGCACTTTTCCCAACGGCGTGTCGCACGGGAGCAATTCCGAATAGACGCGGCATTCACGCACCCTGCGGGCGATCAGTTGCCCATACTGAGCGCCGAAATCCAAGACGACGATGAGGTCATCGGGTCGCTGATCCATCGCCCCATTTATCCCTCCGTCCGTTCTTCTGGCAGAAACCACCACCAATGGCTTTTGGGGATGTCAAGGCTGCGCCGCACTTCTGCCAAGTCGGGCAAAGCGATTTTGATGGCAGGCGCCAATTGTTTGAGGGCTTCATCCAGTCTCGCCAGTTTGCTCCGTTGGGCAGGGGTGAGGGCATTGGGCAACCCTTGCAGGGTTCGCTCCAAGTCGCTTCGGTCAAAGAGCAAAAGTTCCAAATCTTCCCGCTCCACTTTCCGCCGCCGCGCCCATTCCTGAAGGACTTGACGCAAATGCTGCTCATACCAGCGCAGCCACACCGACGGATTGACCGCCAGTTCCGATTCGTCGGGCAAGTCCCGACGCTTGGGTTTCTTCGGCATCGCCCTTCACCGTCCTTGCGGGCGCTCATCGCCCTTGACCGACGCCTTGCTCTCGTTGCAACCGTTTCCCTTCCGTGTTGATGGTGGGAGCGAGAACGATCTGGCAGCGGTGCATCTCCTTGATGGTGCGAGCACCGCACATGCCCATCCCATTTTTTAGCGCCCCGACCAAGTTCAGCGTCCCATCATCTTTCGTCGCTGGTCCCAAAAGCAACACCTTCAACGGCGCCACTTGCCCGACGAAGATGCGAGTGCCTCTGGGCAAGCCAGGGTGGGGCGTCGCCATGCCCCAATGGTAACCGCGCCCAGGCGCTTCTAATGCCGAGGCAATCGGCGAACCGATCATCACCCCATCCGCTCCGCAAGCGATCGCCTTGCAAATATCGGCGCCCGTCCGCATCCCGCCATCGGCGATGACCGCCACATACTTGCCCGTCCGCCGATAAAACTCGTCCCGCGCTGCGGCGACATCCGCGATCGCCGTCGCCTGCGGGACACCGACGCCCACGACTTGCCGCGTCGTGCAGGCAGCGCCAGGTCCAACGCCCACCAAAACAGCATCAGCGCCAACTTCCATCAACGCCCACGCCGCCTCGTAGGTGACGCAGTTGCCGACGATCAGCGGGACGGAAATGGCTTTCCGCAAGCGTTCCCACGGCAAGGCAGGTTTGCTGGACGAGAGAAACCGCACCGTCGTGACCGTAGATTGGATGACGGCGACATCGGCACCTTCTTCCAAAGCAACGGGGAGCAACTCCATCGCTTTCGCCGGCGTCGCCGAAACGCCCAATCGTGCCCCCGCCCGCTTCACTTCCCGCACCCGCTCCCGAATCAGTTCCGTTTTAATCGGCTCCCGATAAGCCTCCTGCAACACTCGCACGGCTTCTTCTTTGGGTGCACTGACGATGCGCTCAAGGACAGGCGACGGGTCATCGTAGCGGACATGCAACCCTTCCAAATTCAGCACCGCTAACCCGCCCAAGCGAGACATCTCAATGGCGACTTTCGTGTCCACCGCTGCGTCCATCGCCGACGCCAAGACAGGAATGGAGAGGGTCAAATTGCCGATGGTTAATGACACATCCACTTCGTCTGGGTCAACGGCGACGGGTGCAGGCACGAGGGCAATTTCGTCCAAGCCGTAAGCGCGTCGGGCTTTCCGTCCGAGACCGATTTCCACTTCCAATGGTCATCCCTCCGACGAATTGGTGGAAGGCTTGCCAATGAGTGCCTTCGGGGTTGCGGCTAATTTTATCGCGCTTACGGCGCTTGCGTCAGCACCAAGTCAGTCAAATGCCGATACAAATCCGTCGGGTCGGTGAACAGCAAATAAGCCGCAATCGCCCGCTCGCCCCGTTCCACGCGCACTTGCACTTCGTTCCAGCCTTGTCGCAAAGTCACCTGCGCATAGTGGCTGGCGGGTCCTTGCTGCCCTGGTCGGACGAGGTAATCGGGTTGATGGGCGTTGAGCACTTCCACGCCGTTGAGGCAAAGTTGAAACGCTCCGTTGCAAGGGAAGCCGACGACAATCCGTTGGGTTTTTGGCGACCAAACCCAAAGGCGCGCCTCTATGATGCCCGCTTTGCCCCCCAACCATCGTTCCAACGGCAACTCGCTGTCGGGAAGCCATTCCGTTTGCCATTCGCTTCCGCTCCTGCGCACCATCCATCGCCGCTCCCCGATGAGGGTGACAGGCACGGCGAATTCCGCTGGGCGCTCCTGAACCCGCACTTGACACCAAAGGGTTTGTGTCTGAGGCAACCGCAAGGGCGCATGGATGTGGGCGTTGATGCCGACGATGCCTTTCGCTGGGACAGTCACCGACGATCTCACTGGTTCTATCCGCCAATCGCTGGGCACATCCCAAAGAAGCGTGACGGTCAACGGCACGGGTTGGCGGTTGTGAAGCCAGAGGGTCACCGTTTTAGGCGTTTCGGGATTGATTGTCGGAAGCCCCCGATAATCCACGCCGACTTGCACGGCGCTCAGGGAAAAGTCCACCCGCCAAGGGTAACGGTTGCGCTCCCAAAGTTGGTGGATGCCGTCATCGGGACGAAGCCAATCGGAAGGCAGGTCGGACAAATCGGTCGGGGCATCGGCAATCCGCACGGGCGCCCCGTGCCAAGATAGCAACCGTTCCGCTGCCGTCAAAACTTCGTCGGTCAAAACCCGCACATCGGGCAAAGGCATGATGTTTCGGATGCCGCCCCAACTGAGGTTGGTGGCGATTGTCTCGCCCAACGGTGCCGCCCACTTTTCGGGCACTTCGCCCAGCAAAATGCCCATCACCGAACCGGCTGTCGCTCCCGTGCAATCGGTGTCTTGCCCGCAGTTGACCGCCGTCGTGATGGCGCGTCCGAAGTCGCCTTCGCTTGCCAGCAAGCCCAAAACGGTGAAGGCAAGGTTTTGCGGGGCGTGGGTCGGCTCGCGATGCCAATACTTTTCAGCGATGCGCTCCCGCACCTTCCGCCAATCCCGCAACTCCGCCCACCAACGGCGCGTGTCGCTGATCGCTTGGGCGATTTGACAATCCGAAGGGATGAACGCCAACGCCAAATCCAACGCTTCGTCCACATCCCGCACGACAAAGGCGATACTTTCCAACGCCGCATTGAACATCTCGCCCCAAACCCCTTCGCCCCCTGCGTGGTCTACGATGGCGTCTTCAAAAGCAAACCGCACCGCCAAGCGGGGTGAGGCGGGCGCCAAACACGCCCAAAGTTCGGAACGGATAGGTGACCCCATGCAATCGTTCCAAAAGTCGTTGTCGTAAGCGCCCGAAAGGGGTGGCAACAAGCCCCAACGCAGGTTGCGCTTGGCGATGCCGTATTCGCACCAGTTGTAGCCGATGTGCGTCAGCCAAGCCTGTGCCAGCACCGTTGCGTCAATGCGCCAACCCGCCCGCTTGATGGCGTCCAACCAAACCAGTTGCATCTCCAAGTCGTCGTTGGGAATTCCCCCTTCCTGCAAGCGGGGATACCAGTCAAAATCGTGCGGACCAGGTTGCCCTTCCACGGGCGCACCCAAAGTGCCACCAGCGTTTTTGCCCATCCAGCAAGCGTAAACCCTCCGCCACACCTCCGAACGATTGAGCACTGCCATCTTACTCGCCTCCTTTGCAAGTCGTTGTCACATCCGCAAAAATTGTGCGATGTCGGATTGACGACCGTTGGAGTGGCTATCAGCCACGATTTTCAACGGTGACAGATGATGCCCAAGCGTTGGCTCAAACTGAAGCGGGGCAAGGACAAAAAGGTGCGCAAGTTTTACCCGTTCGTCTATCGCGACGAAGTGGCGGACATTGCCCCGACGGTTGGCGATGGCGATATCGTTTGCCTTTTGGACGCCGACGGGCGCTTCGTCGCTTGGGGCACTTACTCCGCCACTTCCCACATCGCCTTCCGCACCTTGACTTTGAACGACGAACCCATTGACCGCAACTTTTTCCTTGCCCGCTTAAAAGAGGCGTTGCGTTTGCGCCAATCGTTGGTGTCTACCACTGACGCCTTCCGCCTTGTCCACGCCGAAGGCGATTTTTTGCCTGGGCTGATTGTGGATCGCTACGGCGACATTTTGGTCGTTCAGGTGCGCACTTTGGGGATGGAGCGGTTGAAGCCTTTGTGGCTTGATGCCCTCCTTGAGTTGCTGTCGCCTAAAGGCATTTTTGAGCGCAGCGACATGGAAGGGCGACAAGAAGAAGGTTTGCCACCTGCCAAAGGTTTGCTTTACGGCGAAGTGCCTGAGCGGGTGGAAATTCACGAAGACGGGTTGCGCTTTCTGGTGGATGTGCGGGACGGCTTGAAGACGGGCTTTTACCTTGACCAGCGCGACAACCGTCGGTTGATGCGGTCGCTCGTCCGCCCTGGTGAACGCTTTCTGGATTTGTTCGCCTACACGGGCGCTTTCGCCATCCACGCCGCCAAAGCGGGGGCAGACTGCGTGGCGATAGAGCAACTGCCGTCGGCGGTCGCTTTGGGGCGCGAGCAAGGGGCGCTCAACGGCGTCACGGTGGAGTTTCGCTGTGGCAACGCTTTTGACGAGTTGCCCAAACTCGCCGCCGAAGGACGACGCTTTGATGCCGTCGTCATTGACCCGCCCGCCATCGCCAAGAGCAAGCGGGAAGTGGCGAGTTTGAAATGGGCGATCTGGAAATTGGTGCATGGCATCCTGCCGATGCTGAAGGAAGGCGGTCGGTTGCTCGTTTGCACTTGCACCTACCACATGGACTGGGCGACCCTGACGGAAGCCGTTCGGTTGGCGGCGTCCGACCGCCATGTCCCGCTGCGATTGCTAACACAAACGACCCAATCGCCCGACCACCCCATTCGCTTGCATTTCCCCGAAAGCCAATACTTGCGTTGCCTCCTTTTGCAACGAGATTGATGCGCTACACTTTCTGACGACCCGACGAAAGGGACGGGATGAGGCATGAGCATCGTCGTGCCGAGCAAACGCATCACTTATCCCGAAACGGATGGGAAGCCTATGGCAGAGACCGATTGGCACTACAAGTCGGTGACCAACACACGGTTTAGTCTGGAGTGGCATTTTCGTGACCGTGAGGATGTTTATGTGTCGGGCAACTTGTTCGTTTACTACGAGGAGGGCAACCCGAGAAAGTGCGTGGCGCCCGATGTCTTCGTCGTCTTTGGCGTTCCCAAGCGTTCAAGGCGGGTCTATCTCGTCTGGGAGGAAGGGAAAGGCTTGGATGTCGTCTTTGAGTTCACCAGCAAAAAGACGAGGCGGGAGGACTTTGGGCGGAAGATGGACATTTATCGGGGCATTTTGGGCGTTCAGGAGTTGTTCATCTTTGACCCTTTGCGGGAGTATTTGATGCCGCCGTTGGTCGGTTATTTTCGTCGGGGCGAGAAGTGGGTTCGGGAGGAGGCGGGGGAAGGCAAGTTGGTCAGTGAGGTTTTGGGCTTGGAAGTTGTCGCGGACGGGGAAAGGTTGCGCCTTTATGACCCAAAGACAGGAAAGTTCCTGCCTACCCCTGAAGATTTGCTGAAAGGGGCAGAATGAGCGAGGGCATCAAGATGAGGCAGGGGGTGGAAGGGCAGGGAGGAGTTGTCGTGCCAAAAGGTAGCCCTTGCTGAATTGGCGGCGTTTTGCTGCCTGCAACATCCGCCAAATTTGGGCGTTGACTTCCGACGGCACTTCGCCGATGCGCTCCTTGCGCGCCAACACCCACTGGACGGCAAATTGCATCGCTTTGGGCAACAACTCGCCCGCCCGCCGATGCATTTGCTCCAACCGTTCCCGATCGCCCGTCACCCAAATTAGTTCCGCCATCGTCACTCCACTCACCTTCACCTGCGTCGTCTCGCCTTTCACCTGCATCGGGAAGCGGACGAGGGCGGGGAAACGCAACCCGTAAGCGCGCCAACTCGGTAGGGCGCGGAAGGGCAACGGGACGGCGAAGGTCGTTGCGGTGCCTGTCGGCACGACGAGAGCAATCCATGCACCTGTCGCCAATTGCCAGCATCGGCATCGTGCCCCTTCCACGATAACTTCCCAACTTTCCCCTCGGTTGGCAAGGAGCGGTTGCCAAAGGCGCATTTGCACGCCCAAACTGGCGAGGGCTTTCAACCGCTCCCGTTCACCCGCTGGCTCTTCGTCGGGCAGTTGGGCAAAGCAAAGAGTCTCCGCTCCGTCCATCAGGGCGTTGATGGCGGTGGGGAAAATTTGCTCCGGTTCGTTGACCGTCAGCCACGCCCACCATTTGCCGTTGCGTTGCGGATGGACAGACAAGACGCCGTGAGTGAAAGGAGATGGTTGCTGCCAAGCGACGGTCAGCCCCGTCTCTGTCGTCGCCCGCAACATCGCCAACAAAGCAGGGTCGTCCAACTGCTCCACGACCCAGCCGAGCAACTTAGGGTGTTGGGCGAAGCGGTGGAGCGGGACATTTTTGACCCGCTTGCCCTTTGCCCACAAAAGAAACCGCAGCGCCCAACCGTTTTCGTCGGCGGCGTTCAGGGCACTCAAAACATCCCGCCAATTTCGTTCGTGGACAGGCAACAGCACGGCATCCAGAAAATGCGTCTCGGCACGAACAAAGTCGTCAAGGCTGAACCGTTCCGACAAAGTGACAAGGACGGAAAACATCGGTGACCACCCCGATCCTTGGAAAGGCGTCGGGATGAAATTTGTCGCCACAATGTTAGGGCACGATGCTCACAACGGAGGAGGCGAAATGAAATGGCAAAGGCACGCTTTGGTTGCATCGGGTTAGGAGGCATGGGGAGCGAAATCGTCCGCAACTTGCTGAGCAAGGGCGTTCCCGTCGCCGTCTACAACCGAACCCGAACGAAAACCGACGAGTTGGCGCGAGAGGGCGCCATCGGCACTTACTCGCTGGCGGAATTCGTGGGCACTTTGGAAAAACCCCGCATCGTCTGGCTGATGCTGACGGCGGGCAAACCCGTAGATGACGCCCTTTTCGGTGGTGGGGCGTTTGACGATGGCTTGGTCGCTCACCTGAGCGAAGGTGACATCGTGATTGACGGCGGCAACTCTTACTTCCGCGACAGCCGACGCCGCTACGAAAAGTTGCGGCAATTGGGCATCCGATTTCTGGACTGCGGCACCAGCGGCGGGTTGGAAGGAGCACGCAACGGTCCTTGCCTGATGGTCGGCGGCGATGAGGATGCCTTCCAAATTGCCGAACCGCTCTTTCAGTTGCTGACGCAAAACGGGGGCGGTTACGCCCATGTCGGTCCAGCGGGCGCAGGGCACTTCGTCAAGATGGTGCACAACGCCATTGAGTATGCGATGCTGCAAGCCATCGGCGAAGGCTTTGAGTTGCTGGCGCATGGCGGCAAGGGTGAAGACGGTCAACCCCTCTATCGCTTTGATTTGCGCCAAATCGCCGAGTTGTGGTGCAAAGGGAGCGTCATTCGGGGCTGGCTGATGGAACTGGCGGCGCGGGCGTTCGCCAAAGACTCGCGCTTGGAGGGCATCAAGGGTGTCGTCGGCGGCGGCTCAACGGGGCGATGGGCGATTGACGAGGCGTGGGATGCCGAAGTGCCCTTCATCGTCATCGCCCTAAGTTACGCCTTGCGCCATCGCTCTCGCCAGCCAGACAGTTTTGCGGGCAAGGTCGTCGCCGCCTTGCGCAATGAATTTGGGGGGCATGAAGTCGTTCCCGCTGGGCGCAGGGGGTAGGCAGATAGGCAGTGGGCAGGTAGGCAGGTTGTCAATTTGTCAAGGGGCGTTCCCGAACACGAAGGAGCAACAAAGTGCCGAGCATCATCAACGCCACGCAACCGATGAGGATGATTCGCCATCCAAAGCCTGCGCCGTAAAAGCGGTTGACCGCATCGCCGATGACGCCCGCAAGGCTGGGTCCGAAAACTTGCGGGAGCGTGAACGCCAGTTGCCAGAGGGCGAAAAATTTCCCGCCTTCGCTTGGCGGCATCAGCGAGACAGCAAGTGCCCAATTAGCGATGCCAAAGGCTCCCGTCCCGATGCCCACGAGCAAAGCGGGCAAAAAAGTTTGGGCAAAGTGGGAAGCAAAAGCGATGCCCATCGCCCCGATGCCACAGAGGATGGCGCTGAGCAGGCAAAGGGTGCGCTTGGAAAAACGGTCCGCCCATCGCCCCGCCAGCCAAAGAGATGGCACGGACGCAACGGTGACGAGCAACCCCAGCACCATCGTCCCGTGCGCAGGGTCGGCAACTTGCAAGGTGTCGGCGAGAAACCAACGCAGGAAGGCGACGGCAGTGTAAAAGCCGAGGTTGATGACGAAGCGGGACACAAGAAGCCAAAGAAAGTCAGGGTGCTGGCAAACGCTGCGCCAGTCAGCAAGGAACGGGTGGGCAACTTGCAAAGGGGCGGGACGGTCGGGCAAAGGCAAAGCAAAAAGAGTCGCCAGCAAAAAGCCGATGGCGCTCCCCGCCATTAACCATCGCAAGCCCAACGCTTCTGCCTGAAGGCGAGAGGAAGTGCCCCAAAAGCCAGGGCTGAGAAGGAAGCCGATGCTGAGCATCCCAATGACTTGACCGCCCAAACTCCAAAAGCCGACATGGGCGGAAGCGATGCCGTGTTTTTGGGGCGGGACGACATCGGGCAGCCACGCCCGCATTGGTGCCGCTGCCCAATTGAGCCACCATTGCATCAGGACAAGGCTGAGGACAACAAAAGGGAAGGAAGGGGCGAAAGCGAAGAGCCAGAATGCTGGCAACGCCAAAAGCACGCCCATCAAAACGAAAGGGCGTCGTCGTCCCAAAGGGTGACGGCAGCGGTCGCTGAGCGGTCCTGAAAGGAACTGGCTGAGAAGCGAACTGAAAGCCCCCAAACCCGTCAAGAGGGAAAGGGCGCTACCTTTTGCGGGGCTTGCCCAATGCTCCGCCTGCACTTGCAACCCTTGCGTCAGCAGCGCCGTCCAGAGGGCGTTGAAGGGCAACCACCAAAGGCTCAAGCGCAAAAACTTCCCGCGCTCCGTCAACCCTTCCACCACCGCCAAAGTTCCCAGAGGGTGATTGCCAGCATCAGCAACGCCCACACGATGATTTGCCCCTTGCTCCATCGGTGCTCTGGCATTTCCGGTCACTCCCCCAAAGGTGGCGGGCAACGCATCGCATTTTCTCAGGCGGCGATTTTAGCGGGTGCATTTGCGAGATGCTTCTCTGGCACACCGCAGGCAAGTCAGGGGCGCAATGCCTTGCGCCCCTCCCAAATCGTAATTTCTCGGCAGTTCAGCGAATCATCCCTGCCTTTCGTAGCGCTTCCACAATGGCGACCAAAGCGTGGAAGCGATTATAGGTGTCGTCAATTTGCTGGGCGATTTCAAAGGCGCGCCCCAACTCGCCCTGTCGCGCCATCTCCTCAACGATGAGCCGAAGGGTCAGAGGGCAACAAGTTTCACGAGCGAGTTGGATGGCTCGGTCAAAGAGTCCAACCCTCGCCATTGCGTATGCCACCGATAAACCGCTAAACCCTTTGCCTCTTCGGGCGATCTGAAGAGCCTGATCAAAGACGGCGATGGCGGAGGGTTCTGCCCCCGCTTTTGCGAGTTCTTCGGCGATGGCGAGGAGAGCGTAGAAGCGATCTTCTTCATCCTCCATCGCTTGGACAAACTGAAGGGCGCGTTCAGCGAAGCCTACTTTTGTCATCGTCTCAAGGACATCGCAAAGGGCGTGAGTGCGCTCCATTTCATCGTCAGCGATTTCTTGAGCGGCTTGGAAGGCTTGGTCAAAGAGATGAGCGGCTCGCTCATCACCCGCCTTTGCCATCGCCTCGGCGACAGCGCGAAGAACCCAGGAACGATGATGCCCGCAACGCTCAAGCAACCCTGCCTCGGTTAATTGCTCCGCAGGAAGGGTCGTCGCTATTTCCTGAGCAAGGGAGAGCGCGCGGTCAAAGAAGCCCGCTTCTGCCAACCCTGCAGCGAGAAAACAAAGGGTGACAGGGGGCACTTTTTCCTGGCGGGCAACTTGAAGGGCTTGGTCAAAGAGGACGAGGGCTCGTTCGTCCCCTGTCTTTACCATCTCCGTCGCTGTCGCAAGGAGCGCCATGACCTTTTCGTGCCCATCGGCAATTGCCTGAGTGACCTGAAGGGCACGGTCAAAAAGTCTCGCTCCTGCCATCGCCTCAACGATGAGGCGAAGCGTCATTGCGTCTCCTGCTTTTTGCGCGACTTGGACAGCCTGCTCAAAGATGGCAAAGGCGCGTTCGTCGCCAACCTTCGCCATCGCTTGAGCGACCGAAGCGATCACTCTGGCATGGGCATCCTCTTCAACGCTCTCAGCGACTTGAAGGGCACGGTCAAAGAGTCCCGCTTCTGCCATCGCCTCGGCGATTGAGATGAGGACTCGGAGGCGAGCACGGGATGAAGCGTCAGGAATGCTTTCGGCGACCTGAAGGGCGCGGTCAAAAAATCCTGCCCCTGCCAACTTCTCGGCGATGGAAGAAAGCACGAAGGAAGAAAGCACGAACGGGCGGTCTTGCTCCGTAAACTGCCATGCGATCTGAAGGGCTTGGTCAACAAAACCCGCCTCTGCTAAGCCAAGGGCAACATCGGAAAGCCACAGGGGGCGCAACCGTTCATCCTTCCGTCGTGCCTCGGAAAGCATTTCGGGAATGGTTGCCTTCAATGCCTCAAGGACAGTGGAAGGCGAGAACTGTTTTTGAGCCATCGGCGTTCACCTCGCTGACATCGTTTCGCTCTTGGGCGTCGGTCGCGCCTGATGGGCACCCCGACAAATTTTTCACGAAGGCGTGGTGACCCAAAATTGAGAACGCAGGCGACGCATTTCGTCGGTGAGCCCGTGAACGCAGTAGACGGTCATGGGCGTTTCTTCGTAGCCTTTGATGACGACGCCTGAAACGGGCTCGGCAATCACCAAGTCGGCGACCCGATCGTAAGTGTCCTCGCTGATGACCAAGTTGGCTTTGAGGTCTTTCGTCAGTTGCTCCAAGCGTTGGGCGAGGTTGACCGTCGCCCCTAACGCCGTGAATTCCCTGCGTTGCTCAGAGCCGATGACGCCGACGACGGCGATGCCCGAATGGACGCCGATGCCGATGCGCAAGGGTTCGCCCGTCACCCGCTGCCATTCGTTTTGCAGGCTCTCAACCTCCTCCAGCATGTGGCAAGCGCAAATGACGGCGCGTTCGGCATGGTCAAACTGGTTTTCGCCCAACCCAAAAAGCGCCATCATCCCATCGCCCAAAAACTTGTTGACCGTCCCGCCGTAAAGGTTAACGATTTCCGTCATGCGGGTGAAGTAAGTGCCCAGCAGCGTAACGACCTCGTAAGGCGCTAAGGAGGCAGCAAGGCGGGTGAAGCCACGAATGTCAGAAAACAGGACGGAAATTTCCCGTCGCTCTCCTGCCTGCAGTTGTTCGGGCATGGAAGTCAGTTCGTCCAGAGCGGGATAGGCGATGTAAGCCCTAAGTCGCTCGTAAGCCCGCCGATGCTCCGCCAGAGACCAAGCCGTAAGGGCAGTCCAACAACCCCAGACCGTCAGCAAAAGTGGGAAAGGTGGGATGGCAAAGTGCGTCCAATGCATCAGCAAGATGGAGCCGCTAACAGCGATGGCAGCGAGGGCAGCGAAAGCGTAAAGGTAGCGGCGAGGATTTTTAGTCGCCCCGACTAACCCGAAGACTATCCCGATGGCGAGGAGAAAAACGCCTTGAAAAAGTTCCGAGGCAACGGTGACGCCCCGCTTTTGCAGCAAGACATTGAGGGCAGCGGCGTGAATTTCCAGACCTGAGGCGAAGGGGTTAGTGGGCGTCGGCAACCTGTCTGTCAACCCTGTCGCCATCAGTCCCACCAGCAGGATTTTGCCCTTCACCCAGTCGGGATGAAAATCGCCTTGAAGCACCCGCACCAAAGAAAGGGTGGGGAAGCGAACGGAGCCGTCCACATCGGGTGGGGTGACCCAGACGCTTCCGTCGCTGACCAAAAGGGGCGCTACTTCCTTCACCTTCTCCTTTCCCGCCCACAAAGTCCATGCCGCCAAACTCAGGGACGGGACGACTTGGCGAGCATTTCGCCAACGCAACATCTGCGGAAGTCGCCGACAAACGCCGTCAGGGTCAGGGAAAGGGAAGACGAAACCGACAGCGGCGCAGGCTTCCCGAAGGGGACGGGGTGGAAGGACAAGGTCGGGCGCGGGCAAAAGGTCGGAAGGGTGCAAGTGTCGGGCAAAGGGGGCGAAAGGCAGGAGAAACCGCCTTGGCAAAGAGGCAGGAGGCTTCGGTCGGTTGAAAACAACCCCGACGCCCAAGACGACTTTGCCAAACCGTTTCATCGCTTCCGCCATCGCCGCATCGGAAGGGGACGGCTCTAAAAAGAGCAGGTCAAAGGCGACGACTTTTGCGCCCGCTTGATGCAAACGGTTCAGCATCCGCCCATAAACTTGGCGGTCAAAAGGGAAGCGCCCGAGGGCTTGCACAGTCGCATCGTCAATGGCAATGAGAAGGAAATGGGGGGAAGGAGGCAAAGGGGCGGAACGAAGAAGCCCATCCGTCATCCGAACGCTTAGCCAATGCAAAGGCGTGGCGACAGAGAGAAACCAGCACGCCATCGCCACCGCAAGGCAAAGCGCCACCGGCTTGAGGAAGTCTTCCAAGGGACGCATCCCGCTCACCGCCTTACAGTTTGCGACGGCGGCTCAGAAAGGCGGAAGGTTTCTGGCATAATAAGCGTAGCCGTGTGCCATAGGGGCTTGTGTCCGCCCTAAGGCAAGGAGGTGTCGTCCCGTGCGATTGGGCTCGGCAGTGTTGCTGTTAGGGTTGGCGGCATTAGTGCTGCTGATTTTCGGCTCCGTAGAGACGCTGCGGATTGCCCCCCGCATCGCCAAAGTCGTGGCGGTTAAAGGGGAGGCTGTCGCCCTCATCCCGCCCCGCTTGGGACGCAAGCAAACCATCACTCGCCCGCTGAAAGTGGGGATGTTGGTGTTGGCAGGCACGACGGTTCGCACGGGCGCTAACGGTTCGGTCGTCCTGCGATGGGTGGACGATGTGGAGATGCGCATTGGTTCAAACACCGAGTTGAAGGTCACCCGCTCGTCCTATGACCGTGTGACGAAGGCGTTAGAAGCCCTCTTTCGGCTGAACATCGGGACGGTGTTCGTCAACCTTCGGCGAAAGTTACCCTCCCAATCACGGTTGGAATTGCAGACGCCTGCCATCACCGCTGCCGTGCGGGGGACGGCTTTTGAGGTGACGGTGCAACCCGATGGCGTCACGCATTTGCGCGTGGAACATGGCGTCGTCGCCGTCCGAACTGCCGACGGCAAGGAGCACCAGTTGAAAGAAGGCGAGCACTTGACGGCTCATCCCCCAACCGCTTTCACTCTAACTCCACCCACTGGGCAGGGGCAGGCAAATTGAACCGCAAAGAGCAACAGCCCAAGTTGATCTCTTCACCCCGTTCCGCTTGCTCACGGAAACTGGGGCTGAGCCGATAAAAGATGTGCTTGCCTTGCCTTCGCGTCTCCACGATGCCGACAGTCCGCAAGACGCCGAGATGGTGGGAGGTATGGGGTTGGCTTAAACCCAATCGCTTCGCCAGTTCCGTCACGCTCCATTCCCGCTCAAAAAGTAGGGCGATGATTTTGAGGCGGGTCGGGTCACTGAGGGCGCGCAAAAATTCGGCACATTCCTCAGCGGTCATCGGTTTCAGACGACGCATCACCACCGCCCCCAAAACTCTTTTGCGTTTGCCTTTCCAACGGCAAGGTGGCTTCCTTCCCAACGGGTGAGGCACAGAACTCTTCCCCCCGCCAACTGCCCCACAGCAGCAAAAGCGCCCCGAAGGTCAAGGCGGTATCGGCAAGGTTGAAAACAGGCCAAACCCGCAAATCCAAAAAATCGGTGACCGCCCCAAAGCGCAGGCGATCCAACAAGTTGCCTGCGGCTCCGCCTAACATCATCCCGCAAGCGAGGGCGAAGAGACGACGATTGAACCCTTGCCGTCCCATCCACAAAAAGAGGGCACAAGCGATCAAAGCGATCACGATGAGCAAGGTCGTCGCATTGGGAAACAGCCCAAAGGCTGCCCCTGGATTTTGGATGTGGGTCAGGAAAATCGTGCCCGGCACGATGGGCACACTGCTCCCTTTGGGGATTGCCATCCGCACCCATTCCTTGCTCGCTTGGTCGGCGATGAAGGTCAGCGTCGCTGCCAGAAAGAACCAACGCCGATGGCGGAAAGCCTTTCCCCCTCGGTCATCCGTCCCTCGGTCATTAACCCTTCGGTCATTGGTCATTGCCTCATCGGTCATCGCTCATTCCCCCTGTTCAACCTTGCGCCTTCCATTTTGGCTTGCCCGATGGCAAAGTGCCGTCGTGCCATCATTGAAGTGCTTTTTGTCGGAGGCGAGAAGGATGGCAATGCAAGGGAAGGCTCAAGCGGATTTCCTCATCCGAACCGCTCAACGCCGGGAATTGGAGCGACTGATAGGGGTCTACAAGTCGGGCTATGAAGGGCTGGAAGAGTATGCCGAGACGGATGATGACGACATCTGCGACTACCTTGAGTGGCTCTTTGACGGCGACCCCAACGGGTTTTTGGTGGCGGAAGCCAATGGCGAGTTGATTGGCTTCGTCAGCGTCCATGCCGATTGGTGGGACCGCCGCTATCAACGACGCACCGCCGAAATCCACGAGTTGGTCGTCCACAAGGATTGGCAGGGCAAGGGTGTGGGACGGGCTTTGATGATGGCGGCGTTGGATTACGCCCGCGCCCAAGGGTGCGAATATGCCAGCCTTTGGGTCGGCGAGGGCAACGAAAAAGCCCGCGCTTGGTATCGTCGCTTGGGCTTTGAAGAGGTCGGCAAAGGATGGGGCATTTGGGTGCGCATGATCAAGCCCCTTGCCGCTTCTCCCTGAACCCTAACAGTCGCCCACGCCCTGCGTGCTACATTTTTGCGGGACATATCCTAACGACGGGAGGCAAAGGAACATGGCGGTCCGAAATGACCCATTCGGGACGAAAAATTTCCTTCAGACAACGATGGGGACGGTGACGATTTACCGACTTCAGCGGTTGCAGGAATTAGGCATTGCCGATATCGCTCGTTTGCCCTATTCCATCCGAATTTTGTTGGAGAACTTGTTGCGACATTGCGATGGCTACATCGTTACCGAGGATGATGTCAAGGCTTTAGCGAACTGGCAACCGAAGCCTGAGGACCGTGAAATCGCTTTCATGCCTGCCCGTGTCCTGCTTCAGGATTTCACTGGCGTGCCGTGTGTCGTGGACTTGGCGGCGATGAGGTCGGCAGTCGCCAAACTCGGTGGTGACCCAAAGAAAGTCAACCCACTTGTGCCCGTTGACTTGGTCATTGACCACTCCGTTCAGGTGGACTACTTTGGGACGGCGAATGCTTTTCTTCTGAATGTGGCGAAGGAGTATGAGCGCAACGCCGAACGCTATGCTTTGCTGAGATGGGCGCAGCAAGCCTTCCAAAACTTCCGCGTCGTCCCGCCAGGCACAGGCATCGTCCACCAAGTCAACCTTGAGTATCTCGCCAAAGTTGTTCAAACGGCAAGGGACGAGGGACGAGGGACGGGGGACGAGTTGGTAGCCTTCCCAGACACTCTTGTCGGCACTGACTCGCACACGACGATGGTCAACGGATTGGGCGTTTTGGGTTGGGGAGTCGGTGGGATTGAAGCGGAAGCAGTCATGCTCGGTCAGCCATACTACATGCGTATCCCTGAAGTTGTCGGTGTGCGGTTGGTCGGAGAGTTCCCTGAAGGCGTGACGGCGACGGATTTGGTGTTGACGGTAACCCACCTACTTCGCAAAAAAGGTGTCGTGGACAAGTTCGTTGAGTTCTTTGGACCGAGTTTGAAGTTGCTGAGTTTGCCCGACAGGGCAACTGTCGCCAATATGGCTCCCGAATATGGTGCGACATGCGGCTTCTTCCCCGTTGACGAAGAAACTCTCGCTTACTTGCGTTTGACTGGTCGTCCAGAGGAACTCGTTGATTTGGTGGAGCGCTATTGCAAGGAACAAGGTTTGTTCTACGACGAGAGCGTTGAGCCGACTTACAGCGATGTCCTTGAAGTTGACCTTTCACAACTTGAGCCCACAATGGCTGGACCTCGCCGACCGCACGACATGGTTCGCCTTAAGGAAGTGAAACGGCAGTTTTGGGAGGTTCTGCCAACAATGTTGCCCAAGGGCGTTCAAACTCCAGCCACACAAGGAGGTC
>Ga0209393_1000057_pt1 | contig 55668 bp, 48 predicted proteins | sample SSWtaG_2_FD_184117 | JGI IMG/M metagenome (GOLD analysis project Ga0209393, IMG submission 184117) | Hot spring microbial communities from Sandy's Spring West, USA to study Microbial Dark Matter (Phase II) - SSWsed_130316 (SPAdes)... | ecosystem: Environmental > Aquatic > Thermal springs > Hot...
TGGCTTCGCGGATGTTGGCTAAGGCTTCCTCAATCGTGTCACCCTCGCTGATGCAGCCAGGCAGAGATGGCACATAGACGGTGTAGCCACCGTCTTCGCTGGGCTCCAGCACGACTTTCAACTTCATTTCTCGTCACCTCTCTTCCCTCAGTCCTTTAAGCCATTCTATCACTATTGCGGACAAAGCAAGGGTTCATGGCTTCACCACTCCAATCCCAACTTCTGTCGCACTTCGGGTTTGATGCGGTCAAAAGACCAAGGTGGGTCAAAGGTCAGGTCAACGCGAACTTCTTTGACGGCAGGGACGCTTCCGACGCTTTGGCGAACTTGCTCCAAGATGTCCTCGCCGATAGGGCAATGGGGTGATGTCAGGGTCATGCGAATTTCAGCGATGCCTTTCTCTTTGTCCCAGCGGACGCCGTAAACCAAGCCCAACTCAACGATGTTGGCGTCAGGAATTTCGGGATCGTAGCAACCTTCCAACGCCGCCCAGATAAGTTTCTCGGTGAAGTCGGTCGCTTCGGAAGGGTCGGAATGGAACGGTGCTTCGGATGTTGCGGTAGATTGCTTTGAGGCTTCCGATGGGACTGCTTGTTCCGCTTCCAATCCCGCAGCCTTGCGCAAATCCCTCAAAAGCGCTTCCAAGTCCACGCCCTCCCTTCGGCAGGCTTGCTCAATGGTGACGACGCGAGCCATCGTCTTGCGCAGGACAGGATTTGCCAACGGTGCGAAACCGTAACGCAGGAAAACTTCCAGCGTTTGCGGGTAACGCTCTAAAACCATCGCCACCTTCGTTTGTGGCGTGATGTCAGTGATTTCCTCAGCGGTTGTCGTTCCTTCCTTTGCTATGCGACGACCGACGGCGATGATGTGCCAAAGGTCATCCGCCCACAGGACGATGCCTGCCCATTGGACGAAACCTGCGACGGCAGCGAGAGTGCCCGCCCAAGTCGTCAAGTCCGCCAGCGTCTGCCCGACGATGCGGGCGAGGTTACCCAAGTTGAGCAAGACGAACGCCGTCCACATCGGGTTGGTTTGACGCAAATCCACGCCCGCTAAAATGGGCGTCACCTTGCTGGAGACTCCGACAATCATCAGCAACACGAAACCCGCCAACAACGCATGGCGGTAAGAGGCGAGGTAGTTGTGGGAGAAACTTTGCCCTGTGACGAGATGGTAAAGCGGCATCGCTACGCCCATCGCAAAGCCGACGAGTGCCCAGACAAATGCCGCCCGCAAAAACTTCAGCGCTCGGTCATGCTCTTGGGCTTTCCCGAATAACCGCAACTGAACGATGTGCCCGACGGTCAGACCGAGCCACAAAAGCAAGCCTGCCCAGTAAAGCAGCAGCCACGCATGATGGCGGTTAGGCATGTAAAGCGGGAAGGCAGTGACCATCAGCAGCGTGGCGAAGTTAGCGAGGACGAGCAAAGTTCTCGCCCACCATCGGGGCGGTTCGCGGAAGCCGTAGGCGTGAGGCAAAAAGCGAAGGCTGACGCCGAAAATCAGTTGCGCCGCAAAACCCAGCATTTGGGCGTCCCGCAAGGGGGCGTTCCAAGCGCCTATGCGTTGGACGAAAGTTTGTGGGTCGTTGACCGTGCCCCAGTAAATGAACGAGGCGATGTTCGCCAGCGCCGAAAGCCAAAGCCAACCGAGGGCAGCGAAAATCAGCAAATCGTAAGGTTCGGGTTTGTTGGCTCGCTTCAGCGTGACAGCGGTGACGATGGCAAACAGCATGACGGCGAGACACTGAAGGAAAGTGCCTAATGTGCCGATGACCAATGCCCAACGAGGCAATGACCAATGAACGACGGGTTGGTCGGTTTGGAAGATGGGGAGCGGGACGAAAAAGTGGGCAAAGGCTTGAAGGGCAACACCGAGAAGCAGCAAAGGCAAGGCAGCAAGGGCAAGATGGGCAAGTTGCAACTCGCTGTGCTTGAAGCGGGGAAGGGCTTGAAAGGCAAAGCCCATTGCCATCAAGACGACGAAGCCGCCCAACATCGTTTGACCGTGCGCCAAAAGCCAACCGTAAGGGATGGCGAATTGCATCCCACCCGTGATGCCCATGACTGCCAGCGACACCGCTCCCCACAATGCTCCGAAGACGACGGCGAGGAGAGAAGCAGCGGCAAAGTAGGGTCGGTAAATCGTGTCGGCGAAGGTCGGTTCAAAGCGGACGGTTGTTTCGCCACCTTGGAGCGACTGACGGGCGGCTTCGTTGAGTTCGTCCAGCAGTTGCTGTAGGGGCACATTATGCAAGCGGGCAAACCAAGCGACAGGCTCGCGGGGACCTGTCGGACCGCCACATCCTTTCAGCCCATACTTGTCCAGCACTTGGCGGGTAGCGGGAAACTTCGCCACCATGTCGGGCAGCAACAGGTCGGGCGTGACGAGGCGTTCGTCCTGACGCCCATCGCCTTGCTGCGCCATTGCTGGTCACCCGTGCCGAAGGGTGACGCGATAGCGGGGTTTGTTTGTCAGGGAAAACCCTGATGATTTCGCTTTACGCTGGCGAAAAGCCGACACCCTTTTCCAAGACATCAACGGGCGTATTCAACGGCGCGGACTTCTCGGATGACGGTGACTTTGATTTGCCCTGGGTAGGGAATTTCCCGCTGGATGGCTTGGGCGATGTCGCGGGCGAGTTTGGTGGCGCCGATGTCGTCTATCTTGTCAGGCTGGACGATGACGCGCACTTCTCGCCCCGCCTGAATGACGAAGGCTTTATCCACGCCAGGGAAGGATTTGGCGATGCCTTCCAATTGCTCCAAGCGGCGGATGTAGGCTTCAAAACTTTCACGCCGAGCGCCGGGGCGGGAGGCAGACAAGGCATCGGCAACAGCGACCAAAACGGCTTCCACCGTTTGAGGCGGGATGTCGCCATGATGGGCGGCGACGGCGTGGATGACCTCTTCGCTTTCGCCGTAGCGTCGCAAAAGTTCCACGCCGATTTCCACATGGCTACCTTCCAAGTGGTGGTCAACGGCTTTGCCGATGTCGTGGAGCAAAGCGGCGCGGCGGGCGACTTTGCTTTTGGCTCGCAATTCGTCTGCCATCATCCCCGCCAAGTGGGACACTTCCACCGAATGGTCCAGCACATTTTGCCCGTAACTGGTTCGGAACTTGAGCCGACCCAGCAACTTCAGCAAGCCTTCGGGCAAGTTGTCCACGCCCGCTGCCCGCGCCGCTTCTATGCCCGCCTGCAAGATGCGTTGCTCCATCTCTTGGCGGGCTTTTTCCACGACCTCTTCAATGCGGGCGGGATGGATGCGACCGTCGGCGATGAGCATTTCTAACGCCATGCGGGCAATCTCTCGGCGGATAGGGTCAAAGCAGGAGATGACGACGGCTTCGGGCGTATCGTCCACGATCAAGTCCACACCCGTCAGCAACTCAAAGGCGCGGATGTTGCGTCCTTCCCGTCCGATGATGCGCCCTTTCATGTCCTCGCTGGGTAACGGCACCGTCGTGACGGTTAACTCTGAAGCGACTTCTACGGCACAGCGTTGCATAGCCGTGGCGAGGATTTTTCGGGCGAGGGTGTCGGCTTCTTGTTTGAAGCGCTCTTCGGCTTCGTGGAGGCGGCGGTTGATTTCCGCTTGCAGTTCTTCTTCTATGCGGGCGAGGACAATTTGACGGGCTTGTTCGGGAGTGAGGTTGGCAAGGCGTTCCAATTCGGCTTGGGCTTGCTGGTGCAACCGCTCCGTTTCTTCCCGCAAGGTTTGAAGGCGGCGCTCTTCTTGCTGAAGGGTTTGCTCCCGCTGCTCCAACTGGCTAAGCCGCCGATCCAGTTGCTCTTCTCGCTGGAGCAAGCGGCGCTCCCAACGCTGCAATTCCTCGCGCCGTTCCCGATACTCTTGCTCCAAACGGTCACGCTCTTTTTGCAGTTGCTCCCGAAGGCGCAAATCAGCATCGCGGAGTTTGGCGTCGGCATCACGAAGTTTTAGGTCGGCTTCTCGCCACTTTTGTTCGGCTTCCCGCAGTTTCCCTTCGGCTTCCTGACGGGCTTGTTCTAATTTGCGCTGCTCTTCCTGCCAGTGAGCCCAAAGGCGCTGTTGCTGAGGGATGAGCAAAAACTTCCAAGCGGCAGCGATGACCAAGGAAGCGATGAGCAATGCCAGGGCAACGCTCAGCACCCATTCCATCGTCGTTCACCTCGCAGGCGCCGCCCTGACCTGAGGGAGCCGAGAAGGTCGGAAAGCCTTTTGCCCTACCCATCGGGGTCGGCGTGGAGGGCGCGCAGGGCATCCCGAAGGGCGTCCAAGTCAAACCCCTTTTGCTTCGCTGCACGGAAAGCACGGGCGATTTCCTCAGCGGTCGGTAACCTGCCGACGGAATTCGCCGAAAGCGAAAGGCGACGGCGCAAATAGCGCTCCGCCATCTGCCGTTCCACTTCGTCCGTCCAAAGGCTCAAGGCTTGATCAATCAAGTCGTCAGGGATGCCCAACCGCTGTAACTTGAAGCGCACCTCCCATCGGGCGTGGGGCTTGGTGTCGTCTAAAGCGCTCTGGACGATGGCTTTGGCGAAGGCAGCATCATCTATCAGCCCGACTTTTTTGAGGCGGGCGATGACGCTTTTGGCGGTCGCTTGGCTGAACCCTTTGGCTTGCAACCGCAAAAGCAATTCCCGCTCCGAACGACAGCGATAGCGAAGCAACCGCAAGGCATCCTCTTTCGCCTTTGCCACATTTTCTTTCGCCGATTGCCCGAAGGGTGGGCGTTGGGTTTGGCGAGGCATTTTCCTCTCCGCTCCGTTCTCAGGACAGGGATGGCGCAAGGTTTATGGTCGGCGTCCGTTTTGGGGCGAGACGGGAAGCCCCGCTTTCTGGCGAACCTGACGGTCAATCTCGGCAGCCAATTCGGGGTGGCTCTCAAGGAAGGCTTTGGCTTGCTCCCGTCCTTGCCCCAAGCGCTCGTCGCCGTAAAGCAGCCAACTGCCTGACTTGGTGATGATGCCCAACTTCAGCCCCGCTTCTAAAAGGCTCGTCGCCCACGAGATGCCTTTGCCAAAGTAAATGTCCACCGTCGCTTCCTTGAAAGGCGGGGCGAGTTTGTTTTTGACGACCTTCACCTCCACCCGATGCCCCACCGTTTCGCCCCCGACTTTGATGGCTTCGCCTCGGCTGAGCCGCAAGCGCACGGACGCATAAAACTTCAGCGCCAATCCGCCCGGCGTCGTTTCTGGGTTGCCATACATCACACCAATCTTCTGGCGCACTTGGTTGATGAAGACAGCAGCGGTGCGGGATTTCTGGATGGAGCCGACGAGTTTGCGCAGCGCCTGCGACATCAGCCGTGCTTGCAAGCCGACATGGGCTTCACCCATCTCCCCTTCCAATTCCGCTTTGGGCACTAAAGCGGCGACGCTATCAATGACAACGATGTCCACGGCGCCGCTGCGCACCATCGTGTCGGCGATTTCTAAGGCTTGCTCGCCCGTGTCAGGTTGCGAGAGCAACAATCGCTCCAAATCCACGCCGACATTTTTGGCGTATTCAGGGTCTAAGGCGTGTTCGGTGTCAATGTAGACGGCGACGCCACCGAGTTTTTGGGCTTCAGCGATGATGTGGTAGGCAAGGGTGGTCTTACCCGAACCTTCCTGCCCGAAAATTTCGGTGACACGCCCGCGAGGGATGCCCCCGATGCCCAAAGCGATGTCCAACTCAACGGCGCCTGTCGGAATGGCTTCTACTTGCAAGCGGGGTGGCATTTCCGTCAGGCGCATGATGGCGCCTTTGCCGTGCCGCTTCTCAATTTGGCTGATGGCGGATTCCAAAAGCCGCCACCGCTCGTCACTTCGGACGGGGGTGACCCTGCCTGCGTCTTGTGCTTCTTCCCGCTCCGAGACTTCTTCCCGCTCTTCGGCGGATTTTGGGAAAGTCGTTTTTCGTGCCATCGGAACGCTCACCTGCCTCGTTTTCAGTAAAGGCAGCCTAATTTTGCCAGTGGCAAGGAAAGGGGGCAAGAGGTCAACAAAAAAGGGCGGCTCGCTAAAAGCGAACCGCCCTCACCTTCTCGGTAGTGGAAAGCCAGCCTAATTGCTGCTCAGTTGTTGGGTGCTGCCAACACCCGCTAATTCGCCCTCTCCGACTCGCAAGACGATTTCGCCCGTCGTCGGGTCGCAGTCCACGATCACGGTGTCGCCCTCGCGGATTTCGCCAGCGAGGATGCGCTCGGAGAGGGGGTCGGTGACATGGGTTTGGATGGCGCGGCGCAAGGGGCGAGCACCGTAGTATTTGTCGTAGCCCAAATCCGCCAACCGTTCCTTAGCGGCATCGGTGAGGAGGAGGCGGATGTCTTTTTGCGCCAATTCCTCCCGAACGGGACGCAACTCCACATCCACGATTTGCAAGACATGCTCCCGCTGCAAGGGATGGAAGATGATGACCTCGTCCACGCGGTTGCGGAATTCGGCGCTGAAGCGTTCTTCGTAGAGTTTGCGCATCCGCTTCTCCATTTCGGTGAAGACCCGCCGCTCCAACACCTCATCGGCTTCGGGTTTGAAGCCCAAGCGCGATTCACTCAATTCGTGCTGGAAGCCCCGATAACCGATGTTGCTGGTCATGATGAGGATGGCGTTGCGGAAGTCCACCGTCCGACCTTGCGCATCCGTCAAGCGCCCTTCGTCCATGATTTGCAGCAGGATGTTGGTGACTTGCGGATGGGCGCGGTCAAACTCGTCCAACAGGACGACGCAGAAGGGACGACGGCGAACGGCTTCCGTCAACTGACCGCCTTCCTCATAGCCGATGTAGCCAGGCGGCGCCCCGACTAAGCGGGAGACGGTGTGGGGCTCGGCATACTCGCTCATGTCAATGCGCACCAAGGCATCTTCCGTGCCGAAGAGAAATTCAGCGAGGGCACGCGCCAGCAAGGTTTTGCCGACGCCCGTCGGACCGAGGAAGACGAACACACCCGTCGGACGGCGGGGGTCTTTCAAGCCTGCCCGCGCTCGGCGGATGGCACGGGAGATGGCGTTGATAGCCTCCTCTTGACCGATGACCCGTCGGCGCAGGAATTCTTCCATTTGCAGCAATCGGCGGGTCTCGTCTTCCGTGAGGCGAGAGACAGGAACGCCCGTCCACTCCGAGACGACTTGGGCGATGTCTTCTTCGGTGACGGTGGGAACTTCTTCTAAGGAGCGTTCCCGCCAAGTTTGTTGGAGTTGCTCCAAGCGTTCTTGCATCATCTGCATGCGTTGGCGCAAGGTGTTGGCACGCTCAAAGTCGTATTCTTGAACGGCACGATCCTTCTCGCTTTTGAGTCGCTCAATCTCCTGCGTCAGTTCGCGGATTTCGCGGGGCGGCGCCGATGAGCGCAACTTCACCCGCGCACAGGCTTCGTCCAAGACATCAATGGCTTTGTCGGGCAACCGTCGGTCAGTGATGTAACGCTGCGCCAGTCGGGCGGCGGTGAACAGCGCCCGATCGTCCACGCGGACGCGATGGAAATCTTCGTAAGTCGTCCGCAAGCCCCGAAGGATTTCCACCGTTTGCTCTAAAGTCGGTTCGGAGACATAGACGGGTTGGAAGCGGCGCTCTAAGGCGGAATGCTTTTCAATGTAGCGGCGATACTCTTCCAAAGTCGTCGCCCCGATGCAGCGCAGTTCGCCCCGAGCCAAGGCGGGCTTGAGGATGTTGGAGGCGTCAATGGCGCCTTCAGCGGCGCCTGCCCCGACGATGGTGTGCAGTTCATCAATGAAGACGATGATTTGCCCCTGCGACTGGCGGATTTCGTTCATGATGCGCTTCATGCGTTCCTCAAATTCGCCCCGATACTTCGTCCCTGCGACGATGGCTGCCAAATCTAAGGCGACCAAGCGTTTGTCCTGGAGCAAATCGGGGACTTCGCGGTTGACGATGCGTTGGGCGAGCCCTTCCACGATGGCGGTCTTTCCGACACCCGCATCGCCGACCAAGACGGGATTGTTTTTGGTTCGGCGGCACAAGATTTGGATGACCCGCTCAATTTCCATCTCCCGACCGATGACGGGGTCCAGTTTCCCTTCAATCGCCAGTTGCGTCAGGTCACGGCTGAAGGCATCCAAAGCGGGGGTGTTAGTGCGCTTTCGGAAATGAGGCGTAACGCCCATGTCCTCCGACTTCAGGTCGTAAAGGCGGCGACGGACATCCTCAAAGCGGACATTGTATTTGGCGAGGATTTTTGCCGCCAGCCCTTGCTTTTCCCGCAGCAAGCCCAAAAGCAAGTGGGCGGTGTCAATGTGGCTGTCGTTCATCGCCCTCGCTTCGTCGGTGGCGCGAATCAAAACCTGCTTGGCGGGAGCCGTTAGAGTGGGTTGACCGACAGGGGCATGAGAGGGGGCACTTGCCCGCAGTTGGCTCTCCAACTCCGCCTTCATCCGATGGATGTCCACGCCCAGCCGCTCCAAGATTTGCACGGCGAGGGTGTCTTCTTCCTCCAGCAAGCCCAACAAGATGTGCTCCGACGAGATGTAGGGCGACCGCAACCGAATCGCCCAATCTTCGGCGTGCAACATGACTTTGCGCGCCCGTTCGGTGTAACGATCCCAAAGCATCGTCCGTCGCTCCTTCAAGCGCCCATCGTTGATGGGCGCAGGGTTGATGGCTTTCCCACCGCCGCCACCAACGACCGCTGAAAAGTTTGTCATCGTGCCCGCCAAAAGGAAAGGGCTTTTCTAATCAATCGGCACGCCTGCTTGCTGGGTGTAGGCACGAAACTTTTGGATGAGGGCGCGGGTGATTTTCCCTGGCGTCCCGTCCCCGATGACGCGCCCATCTAATTTGATGACGGGCACGATCTCAGCGCCCGTCCCTGTCAAAAAGCATTCGTCGGCAGTGTAAACATCGTGCAAGGTCAAAACGGCTTCATGGACGGAAATGCCCATCTCCTTTGCTAAGGTCATGACGACTTGACGGGTGATGCCTTTCAAAATGCCCATGTAGGCAGGTGGCGTGAAAAGTTCACCCCGTTTGACGATGAAAATGTTTTCGCCCGTCCCTTCGGCGACATATCCGTCCACGGTCAGCATTAACCCTTCAGGTTTGCCGGCATTGATGGCTTCAATCTTGGCGAGGACATTGTTCAGGTAGTTCAGCGACTTGATGTTGGGGTTAAGCGCCTGAGGGACATTGCGGCGCACCGAAACCGTCACCATCTCAATGCCCCGCTCATACAACTCGTCGGGGAACAACTCAATGTGGTCGGTGATGATGATGACATTGGGTTGGTGGCATTTGCGCGGGTCTAAGCCCAAGTCGCCGACGCCTCGGGTGACGACGACGCGGATGTAAGCGTCCCGAAGCCCATTCGCCCGCAGCGTTTGCAAGATGGCTTGACGCAGTTGCTCTTTTGTCAAGGGGATGGTCAACCAGATGGCTTTAGCGCTGTCATAGAGGCGGTCTATGTGTTCGTCCAACATAAAGACGCGCCCGTTGTAGGCTCGGATGCCTTCAAAGACGCCATCACCATACAGCAAGCCGTGATCGTAGACGGAGATTTTTGCCTGCGACTTCGCCACCAACTCGCCGTTGAGCCAGACCAAAAGTTCCTTTTCGCCTTTCCCTTCCATGAAGCGTGCCTCCTTGCTTTGGGCGATTGGGCGCAAAGAATTTTGCCACGCCCTTTTCGCTCCCCATGAAAGAGGCGAGGCATGACGACACAAGTTCTGATGACAATCAGTCACTGGGGGCGTTTCAGCGGGGACGAAAGGTTTTTGCCCTTAAGTTTGCCGATAAGGAGACAGGGGTCGGGCGAGCCGTTGGCGCTTCGTTTCTTGGCACCTTCATGCGTCGCTCCCCGACCCCTGCTCTTTTTCGGCATTTGGTTGCTCGGCTTTTAGCCCTTGTCGGCTCAGTAGCCTTCCTTTTTGGCGAAGGCTTCGTCAAAGCGGACTTTGGACGCTTCAAACTCCCAAGACTTTGCCCGCTGGCACGCTTCGCGAGCGCCGTATTCCCGCTCCATGCCGACATCTTCCCACTCAACGGAGAGCGGACCTTGATAGCCGATGTTGTTGAGGGCGCGGATGATTTCGGGGAAGTTGACATCGCCGTGCCCTAAGGAACGGAAGTCCCAACCCCGTCGCGGGTCGCCCCAGACGAGCATGGAACTGAGGATGCCTGCCCGCCCATCGCGGCGCACCTTGCAGTCTTTCAAGTGCACATGGAAGATGCGGTCGGGAAACTCGTAGATGAACTGCACGGGGTCAACGCCCTGCCATTGCAGGTGGGACGGGTCAAAGTTGAAGCCGAAGGCGGGATGATAGTCAACGGCTTCCAGCGCCATTTTTGCCGTCCAAAGGTCAAAGGCGATTTCCGTCGGGTGAACTTCCAAAGCGAACCGCACACCGAGGCTGTGGAAGTGGTCAAGGATGGGCTTCCATCGGTCGGCGAAATCCTGAAAGCCCTTGTCAATGAGATGACGGGGCGTGGGCGGAAAGTCGTAGATGAGGTGCCAGATGGACGAACCCGTAAAGCCGTTGACGACGCTGACGCCCAAATTTTTGGCGGCTTCCGCCGTCGTCTTCATCTCTTCGGCAGCCCTTTGGCGGACGCCTTCAGGGTCGCCGTCGCCCCAAACGCGGTCGGGCAAAATGGCTTTGTGGCGCTCGTCAATGTTGTCGCAGACGGCTTGCCCGACCAAATGCGCAGCAATCGCCCACATGCCCAGTTTGTGCTTTTTGAGGGTGTCGCGGATTTTCTTGCAGTAGTTCTTGTCCTTCGCCGCCTTGACGACATCTATGTGCTTGCCCCAGCACGCCAACTCCAACCCGTCATAACCCCACGACGCCGCCTTCTTGGCGATTTCTTCAACGCTCATATCCGCCCACTGGGCGGTGCAAAGCGTAATGGGACGCGCCATCACCCGACACCTCCTCGCAAGGTCGCTTTATCGCTTTCAGATGGGCAAAGGGTGCGCTTCGCCCTGTCGTCCGAAATTATGGCGCGCCGCTTCTCCAACGACCCTTGACAAGGCAGCGACGGCGATTTAAAATTGCCGACGGTTTTGAGACGCCTTCTACCGTTCTCCTGAAAAACTCTGCGCCAAAACCTGCGTGTGAAAAGGAAGGTGAGTGGGCATGGCAACAATCAAGCCGCTTGCCGACAAGGTGCTGGTGAAAATCCTTGAGGAAGAGGAGAAGACGCCTGGGGGCATTTACCTGCCCGATACTGCCAAAGAGAAGCCCTTCAAGGGCAAAGTCGTCGCCGTTGGGACAGGCAAGCAACTGAAGGACGGACGCGTTATCCCCTTTGACGAATTGGGTGTCAAGCCCGGCGACACCGTGATCTTCAGCAAGTATGCGGGCACCGAAGTCAAACTGGACGGCGAAAAGCATATCTTGCTGAGCGTGGACGACATTTACGCTGTCTTGGAAGAGTAGGGCACTTTGAAACCGCACGAAAAACACTGACAAGGCAAGGGGGGTGAGAAAGGATGCCAGCCAAGCAATTGCTTTTCCATGAGCACGCACGGCAAGCGTTGGCGCGGGGCGCGTTCAAAGTCGCCCAAGCCGTTGCCACCACCCTCGGTCCCAAAGGGCGGCTCGTCGTCTTGGACCGCAAATGGGGTTCACCCCTCATCACCAAAGACGGCGTGACCGTCGCCAAAGAGATTGAGTTGACCGACAAGTTTGAGGACTTAGGCGCCCGATTGATGCGGGAAGCCGCCAGCAAAACCAACGATGTCGCCGGCGATGGGACGACGACAGCCGTCGTTTTGGCAGCAGCGATGCTGCGGGAAGGGCTAAAAGCCGTCGCTGCGGGCGTCAACCCCGTTTTCCTCAAGCGGGGCATGGAACGGGCACTGCGACAAACCGTTGACGAACTGCGCCAACTCGCCATCCCTGTCACCAGCAAAGAAGAAGTCCAGCATGTCGCCACTATCGCCGGCAACGATCCCGAAATCGGTGAAATCATCGCTGAGGCGATGGACAAGGTGGGTAAGGATGGCGTCATCACCATTGAAGAGGGCAAGGGCACAAAGACGACGGTGGAAGTCGTAGAAGGCATGCAGTTTGATCGCGGCTACATCTCTCCCTACTTCATCACCGACCCCGAGACGATGCGGTGCGTGCTGGAAGACCCGCTCATCTTCATCCACGAGAAGAAGTTGACCTCGGCGTTGGAGTTGGTGCCCTTGTTGGAGAAAGTCGCCCGCTCAGGACGCCCCTTGCTCATCATCGCTGAGAATGTGGAAGGGGATGCCTTGGCGACGCTGGTCGTCAACAAGTTGCGGGGCGTGTTGCAATGCTGCGCCGTGAAAGCCCCTGCCTTCGGCGAACGGCGCAAAGCCATCCTGCAGGACATCGCCATCCTGACGGGCGGCAAATTCTTCAGCGAGGACTTGGGCGTGCGCATTGAAAACATCTCCCTAGACGAACTGGGCACTGCCCGACGGGTCATCGTGGAGAAAGAGAAGACGACCATCGTGGAGGGCGGTGGGCGTAAAGAGGAAATCGCCGCCCGCATCCAGCAAATCCGCAAGCAGATTGAAGAGACGGAAAGCGATTACGACCGCGAGAAATTGGAAGAGCGCTTGGCGAAACTGGCGGGAGGCGTCGCCGTCATCAAAGTCGGCGCCCCCACCGAGACGGAACTGAAGGAACGAAAACATCGCTTTGAAGACGCCTTGAACGCCACCAAGGCTGCCGTAGATGAGGGCATCTTGCCTGGTGGCGGCACCGCCCTCGTCTATGTCGCCAGCAAATTGCAAGAGCCCACCGACGCCCCCGAAGACGAACGCATCGGTTTCCGCATCGTCAAACGCGCCTTGGAAGAGCCGATGCGCCAGATCGCTGAAAACGCTGGCTATGACGGCTCCATCATCATAGAGCAAGTGCGGGCAAAGCAGCAACAAACGGGCAATGAACGCATGGGCTTTAACGCTGTCACAGGCGGCATCGTGGACTTGGTGCAAGCGGGCATCGTAGACCCATTGAAAGTCGTCCGCATCGCCTTAGAAAACGCCGTCAGCATCGCCACCTTGTTCCTGACGACGGAAGCGTTGGTCGTGGAGAAGCCCGAAGAGAAGAAGGAAAGTGCCGCCTAAAAGCGGCAAGATAAATGGGCGACTGGTGACCGTCCCCAACCCGCTTTGGGTGGGAAAGAACCCCTCGGTCACTAATCGCTCCCGTTTCCATCTGATGGGAGGCGAGATGAAATGGAGGGTCAAGAAATGACCTTGCCACCGTTGGTGCTGTTAAATGACTTGCAAAGCCAACTCCAACGCCTGCCTGAAGGGCTACGGAGTAAGTTTTTGTTGGTGCTGGCAGTTTCGGAGCGGGCGAAGCAACTGGTGTTAGACCCCAATCAAGCGGAGCGGACGGAGGAAAATCCTGTCACCCAAGCCCTGCGGGAAATCAACGAAGGGCGCTTCCAAATCCGACTGACGGATGAGCGCTTCCTGAAAGCCTTAGAAGGTCGTCCCGAAGACAAGGACATCTTCCCTTATCGCCCTTAAGTTTCTGTGCCGCCCCCAATTGGAGATGCGAAGGTGACGGCGGTGCGCCGTGCCCTGACCTTGATGGAACTTTTGGTCGTCATCGGTATCTTGGCGCTGCTGGCAGGGTTTCTGTTGCCCATTCTCTTTCAGGCACGGGAGAAGGGGCGGCAGGCTGTTTGCCTTAGCCACCTTCGCCAAATCGTCGCCGCTGTCTTGCTTTATGCCCATGATTGGGACGAGACACTGCCGATGAACGCTTATCAAGCGACAGACGAACAAGGGCGCCCTTGTTTGATGACTTTGCTCGGTGTCTTGCGCCCTTTCGGGGCGTCTGCGGTCGCTTCCTGCCCGACAGAACCGATGGCTTTCCGCCTCGGTTCGTTCCTTCGTTCCGAAGGTTTGGCGGGTGGGGAGTGCGGGGCAACCCGTGACGGGGGCAGTTACGCCATTAACACCGCCGCCTTCGTTCGGGGTGAAGTTCCTGCGTTGGGTTGGCAAGCAGCGCCCCCATTGCGTTTGAGCCGCCTTTTGATGCCGACGGCGACGGTCGGTCTTTATGACGGGGATGTGGCGGGAGAAGAAGAGTGCCGTTTTCAGCCCCTTGAGGCAGCCCTTCGGGGACGCCATCAGGGGATGGTCAACCTCGGTTTTTTGGATGGGCATGTCAGGGCATCTTCAACCTACCCCTCAGGATGCGTCACCCGCAACATCAACGGCGTTCCTTTCCCAGAGGCATGCGGGAATGGGCTAAGCGCCTACCGACGGCGCTGTGGCATTGCGGAGATGACTCCCTGCCTCCACACCTTGACAGGGTTGGCTGAAAGGGACGAGGCGGGAGAATGCACGGTCTTGCCTTAACTAACCCTGACTTGACCTATCAGGGTGGTCAAGGGTTTCCAATTGTCGGCGCAAGCCTTCGGCAGTTTGGTCTAAGACATCCAGAAGTTCGGGGGTAAATTGCTTGCCCCGTTCCTGCCGAAGGCGGGCGAGGGCTTCGTCAAAGGGCAAGGCGGGTTTGTAAGGGCGGGGCGAAAGAAGGGTGTCTAAAGCCTCTGCGAGGGCAAGGAGTTGGGCTTCCAAAGGCAGGTCGCTATAACCGCGCTGGTCGGGATAACCTTTGCCGTCATAACGCTCATGGTGCCAACGAACCCACAAGGCTAAATCTTCTGGCAACCCTGACTGGCGGACCAGTTGCTCGCCGAAGATGGGATGTTGTTGGATAAGGCGTCGCTCGCTTTCGCTCAGGCTGTGGGGCTTCGTCAAGATGTCTTTCGGCAAAAAGACTTTCCCCAAATCGTGAAGGGTCGCCGCCAGTTCCAAAAGGAGCAATCGGTCGGGGGAGAAGCCTAAGGCTTTGCCCAGTTCGGCGACGATAAGGCGCAAACGGCGGGGATGTTGCCCTTCCATCGGCTCTATCTGCTGGTGCAACAATCCCATCAGCGATTCCAAAAGGGGCACAAGGTTGGCTACAATGCCCATCGGATAAAGGCAGACCGCAAGGAGTGGCGCTAACCAGTTGGCGAAGCGCGTCAGGTAAACCAAGTCTGCCTGTGTGTAAGGGACGCTGGTGAAATGGCGGCGACCTAAAGCGATAGCGCCAAGAACTTGTCCTTGCCACGAGATGGGCGCCATCAAGCAAAGCCCGTCAGTTAAACGCTCCAACTTTTCCCGCAAACAATCCAATGGCTCTTCCGACGAAAGGGAAGGAAGTGGCATGCCCCAATCGCCCAAGAGGATTTGAGGGCGCATCCCCCAGTCGTCAGGGTTGCGCATCCATAGGGCTGCCGTGTCCGAAAGGGTCGCTGCCATCAGCATTTGCGAAAAGAGCCGAAGAAGGGCATAGCGATCTGCCGCCGAGGGCGAAGGGGGAAAGGAAAGGGACAAACCCTTAGGGCGACTCAAAACCTTTTGAACGGTCGTCACCAAATCGGTGACAGTGACCGGTTTCTCCAACCACGCATCTATACCCATCCGCAAAGCATCCAGCAACGATTGGCGGTTGCCATAGCCCGTGACGATAATGCCCCGCAAGTCAGGTTGAAGGGCTTTCAAGACACGGTAAGTCGTTAACCCGTCCAATTTGCCCTTCAAGCGCAAGTCAATGACGGCGATGTCAAAAGTGTTTTGCAGGGCAAGTTCTACGGCTGCTTCGCCCGAGGTCACTTTCCACACCGACCAACCTTGCTGTTGCAATGCCCGTTCATAAAGCCTTAGGATCATCTTTTCGTCTTCCACGACCAAAACGCGGGGCGTTGCCGTCGTGCCTGTCACCGTCAGACACCTCCGTCACCGACATAACCCATCGCCTCTTTTCTCTTTTTCGGCTGTCTCCCTGAAAAACCTTAGGCGAACCTGTTTGGAAGAGAGGGCTTGACATGCTTTGTCGGCGGGGTTAGGATGTTGGTCGCTGACTTACCAATGACGGAAATGGGGGGACGAGTGTGCACGCTTTTGATTACGCCGCACCGCAGCGGTTGGACGAAGTGTTGGACATCTTGCACGAACAGGCGGGGAAGGCGAAGGTGCTGGCAGGCGGGACGGACATGGTGCTCTTCATGGAGCGGGGACGATGGCGCCCTGAATTGGTCATAGAGTTGCCTCGTATTGAACCCTTTGTCGGCATCACCCTAAAAGACCATCTCCTTCACATCGGTAGCCGAACGACGATGCGGGAGTTGGAAACTTGCCAACTCCTTTTGACCCACGCCCCTATCCTTTCGTGGGCAGCAAGTGAAGTTGGGTCGGTGCAAATCCGAAACCTTGCGACTATTGGGGGCAACATCGGCACTGCCTCGCCAGCGGGTGACACCTTGCCCGCTTTGTTGGCACTCAACGCTTCCGTGCGGTTGCAAAGCAAACGAGGCGAACGCACCCTTCCCCTTTCGGAGTTTTTCGTCGGTCCAGGTCAGACCGTCTTGAACGCCGATGAAGTGATCACGGAAGTGCTCGTCCCCGCCCTACCCCAGCGGACAGGGAGCGCCTTTTACAAACTTGCCGTCCGCCGTTACATGGACATCGCCATCGTGGATGTCGCTGTGGTGTTGACGACGAACGAAGATGGCGCTATCATTGATGCACGCATCGCACTGGGTGCGGTCGCGCCCAAACCTATTCGGGCTTATGAGGCGGAAGAACGGTTGAAAGGGAACGCTTTGGATGAACACCTTGCCGAGGAAGCAGCGGAATTAGCCCAACGGGCAGCGCAACCGATCACCGACCAACGAGGTAGCGCTGAATACCGACGGTTGATGGTGGGACGGTTAACTCGCCGACTTTTGCGTGAAGCCTATCAAAGGGCGATGTCCGACGCTTGACCGAAGGAGGCAAATGGGATGGGCGAGTTTCGGGTTATCGGGACGCGGGTGCCGAGAACGGATGCCGCTGACAAAGTGACAGGACGAGCCCTATACACGGCAGACTTGGTGCTGCCAGGAATGATTTACGGCGTCTTTGTCCGCAGCCCCTACGCCCACGCCCGCATCAAACGCATTGACACCAGTAAAGCCGAGAAAGTCCCCGGCGTCGTCGCCATCATTACGCAAGAGCAATTGAGCCGCGACATTGCCCTCGTCATTGAAGAAGAAGTCCACTCCGCCCAACAAATTCGTGGATTGTTCGCCAGCGACAAGGTGCGCTACTACGGCGAGAAGGTGGCTCTGGTGGGCGCAGAGAGTTTAGAAGCGGCGAAAGAAGCGGCTTCATTGGTGGAAGTGGAATATGAGCCTTTGCCCCCGGTGATTGATCCCCGTGAAGCCGTGCAAGAGGGAGCACCCCTTGTCTGGGAGGACAGAGAACCTGTCATCGGTCCAAACGGCGAACGACTTTTCAATGTCGTCGCCGAACGCCACCATGCTGAAGGAGATGTGGAGCAAGGTTTTGCGGAAAGCGACTATGTGTTTGAAGACGAGTTTTATGTCCATCGCGTCCACCAATCCTACATTGAACCCCAAGCCGCCATCGCCACCATAGATGAGCGGGGCAAAATTACCGTCTGGACTTCCACACAAGGGCACTTCGTCGTCCGCAGCAACATCGCCCGCTCCTTAGGCATCCCGCTGCATCGTATTCGCGTCATCGGTATGACCATTGGGGGAGGCTTTGGGGCAAAGTTCGGAGGCATCGTGGACATTTATGCTGTCCTCTTAGCCCTCTTCACCCGCCGACCCGCCAAAATCGTTTACACCCGCGAAGAAGATTTGCTGGATGCCCGCCCCGCCCCAGGGCTTTACATCCGCATCAAAACGGGTGTGAAAGCCGATGGAAAGATTGTTGCCCGCTCCGCTTACGCCCTTTGGGATGTCGGCGTCGGAGGCGGCGCTTTGTGGGCGACAGGTGCTTTTGCAAGGCTTTACAACATCCCCCATGTCAAGTGGGACGCTTACGAGGTGGCAACAAACACGCCACCGATGGGAGCGTATCGGGCACCTGGCTTTCCGCAAGTCCTCTTTGCGGGCGAAACTCAACTGAATCGTATCGCCGCTGAATTAGGTATTGACCCCGTAGAACTGCGGTTGAAAAACCTGAAAGATGAGCCGGGCTTCAAAGAGACGCTTTTGAAAGTCGTAGAGCACATTGACTGGTTCCACCGAGAAAAGGGCGAGAACGAAGGATGGGGCATTGCTTTGGGGCACTGGCGAAACGCGTCGTCGCCTGCCGCCGCCTTTGTCTCCGTCCATGAAGATGGGACGGCAAAAGTTTTCTGTGGCTTGATGGATTTGACGGGCACGGAAACCGCCGTCACCCAAATCGCTGCTGAAGCGTTGGGGATGAACTATGAAGATGTCACTTTCGTGCGGGGCGACACCGATGCTGCCCCCTTTGCCCCTGCGAGCGGTGGCAGCACGGTGACTTTCAGCGTCGGCAACGCTGTTAAACGCGCCGCCGAAGATGCCCTCCGACAAATGTTGGAAGTTGCCGCCCAACAATTGGGCGTGAGCGTTGAGGAGTTGGAGTGGGGCAACAAGCGCATCTGGGTGCTGGGCGAACCAGATCGCTCGCTCAGTTATGCCGAAGTGGCTCAGGCTGCCCTGCGAAGCCCTCAAGGACCGATTGTCGGCAAAGGGACATTTGGCGCTGAACCGTCCGATACGAACATCTTCGTGCAGGCAGTCAAAGTTCGGGTTGACCCAGAAACAGGCAAAGTGGAGTTGCTACGCTCTATCCAAGCCTTAGATGTTGGATGTGCCATCAACATCACTCAATGCGAGGGACAAACGGAAGGCGGCGCTGTCCAATCCCTCTCTTGGGCAATGATGGAAGAACTACAGTATGACCAAAACGGTCGGCTCATTAATCCCACTTTTGCTGACTACCGCATCCCGACAGCCTGCGATATCCCACCGTTGGAAACGATCCTAACAGAATTTCCATCCAGACACGGTCCTTTCGGGGCGAAAGGGATCGGTGAACCACCCATCACCGCTGGACTTGCCGCCGTCGCCAGCGCCATCGCCGATGCGACGGGTGTTTGGATGCAGGAAGCCCCGATGACACCTGAACGGATTGCCTTCTCCATCTTGCCTACTCCTGCCCTGGCAGGTGAGGGCATGTGAGTGTCCACGCCGTGGAAATTCGTGACTTAACGGTGTTTGTTGACAAATATCCCATCGTGCGGGGGCTAAACTTGACAATTGCCCCAGCCGAGGGGGCTGTCTTCGTCGGTCATCCTTCCGACCTCCGCCGTCTCTCCCTTATTCTAATGGGCAGTTCCCTTCCCGAAGAAGGCGAAATTTTCTATTACAACGAACCACCTCGGCGAGCGTTAGAACGCAACATCATTGAACTTTGGTCGCCCACCACAGATGCCCTCGCCACAATGCCTTCAGCCCCCATTCTTCTAACTTTTGCTACTTTACCCCCATCCTTTATTTCTTTCCAAACCCTTCTTATACTCACGACTAACATTAACTTTCCGCCTTTTAAATCTATCATCGATCAATCAAAAATTATTGATCTTACAAAGCAAGGAGGTATTAAATGATGTTATCTATTATCATCGTAATTGTATCAATATTATCTATATTTTTCTATTTTGTATTCTTTTACAACATTACTCTTACAAATAAAGTACATACTTACGTCTCATTACAAACGTATATCATACTTACGTTTTATTTTATTTTTATAATTTTGTATTCTATTAATTCATTATTGTTTAATAAAAATACTGACGATACGTTTACGTCGTTTACGTATTTGTCTAATTTATTTAGAAGTTACTCAAACTTGATGAAGATTATTCTTTTAAACTTATTAGTTCAGTATTCTATTATTATTTTAGGATTCGTTTTGATATTATTAGAAATAAATCTTTTAATTTTCCTAAAAATGTTTATATTTGTTCTTATTGTCATTTTATTAGAAAGTATGTTATTTTACCTAATTTCAACTTTCTACAATTATCGTTGGTTGATTGTTATTGTTTATGGTGGGACTGTTTTGTTGTCCCCGCTCATCGCGGAGGCGATGAACTTCTTGCGGGAGCCGTGGATGCGGTCGGTCTTGGAGTTTTGGAGTTGGATTGTGCCTTTCCAAGTCATCAGTGGTGCCCAGAGCGCTGTCTTAGCCGAGGGTTGGCAGCAAATGGATTTGCTGTTAGGTTATGCGATTTACGCCTTGATTTACTGCTTCATCGTTACCTCCATTTGTCTCTATACGCGCCAACTGCAAACGCATTGGGTGCCTTATCCTTTAGTGAGGTGAACGAGATGCGCCGATACGGCGTGATTGCAATCCTCATCGGTTTTTGGCTCTTCTGCGCGGGTGTATGGCGCTGGGCAGGCTGGGAGCGCTTAGCGACAAGGCAGCCAGAGGGGCAAGTAAACGCCTTGCGGTTGATGGGTCGTTTGATGGCGCGGGTGCTGTGGCAGCAGTCGGAAATCTTTCGCGATACGGGACGCTGGTGGTTGGTCTTGCCTCTTTTGCGGGTGACTACTTTCCTTGACCCGACCTTTGCCGAGGCTTATGACTACGCGGGCTGGCACATCGCCTACAACCTCCGCGCTGAAGAGAAGGACGAGCAGCGCCGTTATCAGTGGGTCAAGTTAGGCATTCAGGTCTATGAGCGAGGGTTGCGATACAGCCCTAATGATTTCGCCCTGCTGTTCGGCTTGGGTTGGACAGCCTATGATAAACTTGGTGACACAGCGTTGGCTGCCTACTACTTGGAACGGGCGCTCAATGCCCCTGGCAAATTCACCAAAGATGTGGATTGGGTGCGTCACATGTTAGCCCACGCTTACGAACGGATGCCGAACATTCAGATGGCGCTCAAGCATTGGGAGGAGGCTGCCCTCGCCACGCCTTACAATCCTGTCGCTCGCGGCGCAACCATCACCCTTCGGGAGCGCTATACCGCTGCAGAGACGCTTTACCGCAATGGCTACTATGACGAGGCTTCCGAGTTGATAGAGAACTTGATGAGGCATCCCGACAAAAAATACGCCACCATCCCCCGCCACATCCTCGCCCAGATTTACTACGATCGCGGCGACATAGAAAGCGCCATCGCCATCATGCAGCAAATGACGGAGTGGCACAAGTTGGAGCCGCGAGCCGAGTTCAAAGCCCGCACTTGGCGCGAACGGCTTAAAGAGCGCCAGTTGCGCCCTGCGGAATGAGGCACTTTGTCAATCCAACGGTGGCAAGGGACGGGCATCAGGGTCAACCTCTGGCCAAGTCCCGCGCCATTCAATGAGTTCAATCAAATTGCCGTCGGGGTCGTGAAGGAAAAATCGGTCTGCCCCTTTGATCGGGGTCGCTTCCTGAATTTCCACGCCCAATTCCCTCAATCGCTTGCGCCATGCTTTGGCGTCATCCACCCACAAAGCGAAATGGCGGGGGCTGAGTGGGTCGGCGTGTTGGCGGGGCAAAAGGTGGATTTGCTGGTCGCCAAATTGAAACCAAGCGACAGGAAAGTCAAAGGTGGACGGGATGGGCACTTCCTTCAACCCCAACACATCCCGATAAAATCGTCGCGCCCGATTTAAATCCGTCACGACGATGGAGCAGTGATGCAGCCCCTTGACCGTCATCGTTTGACCTCCTCTCTGAATGGGCGACGAAAGTATGCCTGCGAGTTATGAGAAATGCTGAAAGCCGCCTGAAAGCGCCCTCTGCGTCCCATCGGGAAGCAGACCCAATACGGCTTCCCCCCGCCTCTCGGTCACTTCACCGACAGGGCAAACGGGGATGTCTGCCTGTCGCAATGCTTCACAAATTTTTGGCGCATCGGGGTCGGAGACGGCGAGGAGCAACTCGTAATCTTCCCCTCCTTTCAGTGCCCACTCTAACGGGTCTTTCCTTGCGTGTTGGGCGATAGTTCTAAGGGCATCGCTCAAGGGCAATTGGCGCAAGTCCAGCACGACCGTCACGCCGCTGCTTGTCGCCAACCGCTCCGCATCTATGACGAGCCCGTCACTGATGTCAATGGCGGCGTGGACTTGCAAACCTAAACTCAAAAGGGTTTTTGGGACGGCTAAGCGTGGGGTCGGTCGGCGAAACCGTTGAAGGCAGTGCCTCACCGCTTCTAAAGGGGGCGAAGAATTTGCCGTCCTTTCTTCCCTCCCCCGTCCCTTATCCTTCGTCCCTTCGCCATATTCCAGAAGCCACAATCCTGCAGCGGCGTCACCGATCGTGCCCGTCAAGAGCAAGGTATCACCGACTTGAGCGCCCTGACGCGTCCATGCCGAATTGTCAAGGATGCCCAAGACGACGCTATAAACCATCACGCCATTGGGGGAGCGGGTGGTGTCACCGCCCAAAAGCAAAGTTGCCGTCTCTTGACAGAGGCTTATCGCCCCGTCGTAAAGGGCATCCACGAATTCCGCAGGTTCATCGCCGCTGAGGCTAAGGGCGAGCAAGGCTGCCAACGGCTTAGCGCCCATCGCAGCGATGTCGCTGAGGCTGACGGCAATGGCTTTATAGCCCAAATCAAACGGGGGCATCCATTGCCGCCGAAAATGGATGCCTTCTAATTGGGCGTCTATCGTCAAGACCATTCGCACGCCGTTGGCTTCCACGATGGCGGCATCATCGCCAGCACCGACGAGGATGCGTGGGTCTATCCCAAAGGTTTGCTGCAAGCGTTGACAAATCCGATGCACCAGTGGGTATTCACCCAGTTCCCTTATCGTCATCGTCCCTCGCTCCTTTGCACCCGTCGCCACAAGGCGACAAATTGCTGGACGGCTTCTAAGGGGTTTTCGGCGTTGGCGATGGCAGAGATGACAGCAATAGCGTCAGCACCTGCTTCCCAAACCAAAGGGGCATTTTGAAGGGTAATGCCGCCGATGGCGACGAGGGGATAATCAGGGGGCAAAACTTGCCGAACCCGCCGAACCATTGACAGACCGACGGGTTCGCCAGCATCAGGCTTCGTCGCTGTCCGAAAGACCGACCCAATGCTCACATAATCAGCGCCTTCAGAAAGTGCTCTCAGGGCTTCTTCCTCATTGGCGACGGAACGACCGATGATTTTTCCTGCCCCCAGCAATCGGCGGGCGATAGGGACGGGTAAATCCTCATCGCCGACATGGACGCCATCGGCGTCAACGGCTAAGGCGATGTCCACGCGGTCATTGACGAGAAATAAGGTGGCAGTTCGCCAAGTCAGTTGGCGGATAGTTTGCGCCCATTCTAAGAGTTGGCGGGTCGTGGCTGTCTTATCGCGCAATTGGACGACGGAAGCACCTCCTTCCACAGCCGCCCGCGCCAAGTCTATGTGTGAGCGATGGGGGTTGACAAAACGGTCGGTGATGACATACAGCCCTGCGATGGGTTTCATCTTGCGACCCCTTCCTTCTGTTGTTAACCTTGCAAGCGGGATAAAGCCGCGTTATAACAATACCACAGCCTTCGGGCAAGGAGGTGCCCCACAAGGTGCAGGTGGGCGGCTTTTTGCGGCTCGCCGATGGACAAGTCAAGGCGTTACAACCTGTTTGGGATGCCGATTGGGTAGAAGGCTGGCTGCGTCGGTCGGTCGCCCCTGCCACCTTGTGGTCATTGACGAGCCCATTACTTCCCATCGCCGAGGGGTTGACAATCCCGCTGGGCGGGACGATTCCCCTTTTGGGGCTGGATGTGGATGGGGGTGTCGTCGCTGTCTTGTTGGACTTGCGGATGGAGCGACCGTTCAGTCAGGTTTTGGGGGAAGGGTTAGGGGTGTTGCAATGGGCGGAGCAGTTGGATGAGCGGCAACTGGAAACTTTCGCCCGCTCCTTTTGGCGTGACCAAAGGGCATCCTTGCGGAACATTTACGAGCAGGTAGTGGGAGCGCCTGCCCCCTCCATCCTCGGTAACCACCGCAAGGTGCATCTTCTCAGTTGGCGGTCGTGGGGGGTGCTCTTAGAGACGCAGCAGTTTTTGCATCGCCATCAGTTAGCCATCTGGCTCTTTCGGCTGACGGTGGCTCAAAGCCTGAACGGGGAAGTCGTCGCCTTAGCGGAGCCAGTGACGGTTCACGAAGCCCTTGAAAAGATTGCTTTGACTGTCCAACAAATGGGCAGTGGTAACCTTTTCTTGCAAGCGCTGCGGGAGCCGTCTCCTTGACAAGGGAGTGAAGAGGGCAATGGGAACGGTGATGGGTCGGCAATGGGCAAAGCCTGAATGGGTCGGGCAACTGATGGGGTTGACCTTAAAAGTCTCCCTTCAGGCGATAGGGGCGGACGGTGGAGGGGTCGCCCTTTGGGTCGGCAATCACACCTTTCTTTCCCTGACGGCTTGTTCGGAAGGACAGGTCACCCCCACGCTCCTTCGGCTTCCTGACTCCCTCTTGCAAACCCTCACCCAATCGCCGATCACCTTCTCTTTCCCCGAAACCCTCTGGCTACCTGCCCATCGTCCCTACGGTCAGGCGCTCCTTTGCGGGGCAGGGGAAGGACAGCAACCCTTTTCGCTCGTTTGGGTCGGTCGGCATAGTTCGTCTCCCTTCCGCCACGAAGACCAAAGCACTTTGGAACGGTTGGCAGAAGGCATCTATCACTTGCTTTTGCCCGTCGTCCCCTTCTATCAGGAAGCGGCGGTTTTGCGGGCTTGGTTGGAAATGTCCCTTGCCTCCGACATCCCCGCAAAATTGGAACGCAGCCTTGCCTTCCTCTTAGAATTGCTCGTCCAAATCGCCCAGAGCAAGGATGGGGCGGTCGTCCTCGCCGACCGAGAAGGCGTGCCTAAAATGGGCGTCGCTTGCGGGGAAGGGGAGAAGTGGCTGACAGTTTCGTCGCTTCGCTTGACCTCTTTCCCTGTCGGATGGATGGTTCGGTTGGTGACCGACCCTCAATGGGTTGGTCTGTTGGCGGTGCGTCATCCAAGGCGGGGGCGAAGCGAAGTGCACCAAGTCCTTTCCCTCCTCGCCCAAGCCTTTCAAACCTTCGTCCAGTGGAGCCATCAGACGGCGTGGTTAGACCAACTCATCTGGCGCGACCCGCTGACCCAATTGCTCAATCGGCGGGCTTTTCTCCTTCGGTTGGAAGGGGAGATGCATCGGGCGACCCGCTATGGCTATCCCGTCTCCGTCCTTTTCGTTGACTTGGACGGCTTCAAACCCATCAATGACCTTTTGGGGCATCCCATCGGCGACAAAGTCCTCCAGAAAGTCGGGCAAACTTTGCACGCATCCGTCCGCCGTTACGATTTAGTCGGGCGCTATGGCGGGGACGAATTTGTTCTCGCCCTCCCCGCCACGCCTTTGGAAGGGGCATTGGTCGTCGCTGAACGCGTCCGAACCCGCATCGCCGAGTTGACCGTAGAAGAAATGCAATCCCTTCGCCTCTCCTTAGGCGCCAGCATCGGCGTCACTGTCGCCAGCCCTTCGTCACCTTCGTCAGTTTCGGGAATCATAGAGCGCGCCGATCAAGCGGCGGGGCTGGCGAAAATGAAGGGGCGCAACCGCATTGAGGTCCTTTTGCCCGATCAAACCGTCCAAACGGTCTCTGCTGCCCCGACCCTTTCCCGCGACCTTTGGGCAGGATTGTTGCAATATCTCAGCCACTTCATCAATAACCCTGTCGGCGGGATTTTGGGCTTAACGCAAGTCGCCCTGCAAGACCAAACCCTTCCGCCTGACCTTCGGGAGACCCTAAAGCAGATTGAGCAATTAGCCCTTCGGGTGCGCGACTTCAGCCATCGCCTCGCCCGCCAACCTGTCGGTCAACTCCTTCAGGAGATTGAGACCTTTGAACGCCGCCGTCAACTGCCTTCCCCAGTGGCAACGGACTCGCGTCGCGCCCGATAAGCCCTTCAACATAAGGGCTTAAAGCAGCCAGAAGGAAGGGACGACAAAATGTTCGGCAGGATGCACGATGGGAGACGAGGGGTGCAGGACGCTCTGGGGTCGCAGGCAAAAGGGGTTGGAGGCAAACGAAGAGTGGAAAGGAGGCAAAGTGATGAACCAGCCGTCGCCTGCCACTCGTCACTCATCCTCTTCAACTCGGGTTTTGGTCGTGGAAGATGAGGAAAGCATCGTGACCATCTGCCAAATTGCCTTCCGACGAATGAACCTGCAGGTGGAGACAGCGATGACGGCTGCGGAAGCCATCGCCAAAGCCCGCCAATCTGCTTTTGACTTGGCGCTGATTGACTGGATTTTGCCCGACGGCAACGGCTTAGACCTTTTCCACACCTTGCGTGACCTTTCCCCCCAAACCTTAGGCATCCTCATCACGGGGCAAAGCCTTGCCGAAACTACTCGGGATGCTTTGGAAGCAGGTTTTTGGGCGGCTCTCTTCAAGCCCTTCACCGTCACTGAACTGCAAGCCACTGTCCAGCGCGCCATAGATTACCTGCAAGCCCACCGAGAACGGGAACGGCTCGCCTTGATGGTCACCCTCAGCGATTTAGCCCGCCAAATCGCTTCTTCGTTGGACTTGGATGAGGTGCTCCACAGCGTTTTGAAAATCGCCCGTGAACAGACAGGGGCGGATCGCGTTTCCGTGATGGTCTGGGATGACGAAGCCCAGCCCCCTTGCCTTCGCCTCGTCGCTGCTCAGGGATTGCCTGAAAAGTTGCTCAACCAAAAGGTCTCGCTGGAAGAAGGCATCGCAGGGTGGGTCGTCAAGACGGGTGAACCGTTGCTCATCACCGCCCAGACAATCTCAGGGTTGCAAGCCCCTCTGCGTTACCAAGGGGCAGGCAGTGCCCTTTGCTTCCCCTTAAAAGTGGGCAATCGGGTCGTCGGCGTCCTGAACTTGACGCGCTTGCAAAATGACCACTCTTTCTCCGAAGCCGATTTGCACCTTTACCTCATCTTAGCCTCGCAGGCTGCCTTAGCCATTGAAAATGCCCGCTTGCACCGACGCTTGCGGGAAGGGCACATCGCCGCCTTAGCCTCCTTCGCCCGCTACGCCGAAGCGAGGGAAGGTTACCGAAGAGGGCACGCTGATCGGGTGGGCATCCTCGCCAAATCCCTCGCCCAAGCCTCTGGCTTAAAGCCCAGCGAGGCAGACCATCTTCGGGTGGCAGGGCTTGCCCACGATTTGGGCTTGCTCCAAGTGCCGACGGACATCCTCACCAAGCCCAGTCGCCTCAGCGAGGACGAGTGGCGGTTGATCCGTCAGCATCCCTTGTGGAGTTTGGAACTGATAGACCGTCCCGCTTTGTTGACGGACACCGTGATAGAAGCCGTCCGCCACCACCACGAACGCTTTGACGGCACGGGTTACCCCCAAGGGTTGAAGGGTGACCAAATCCCTTTGTCCGCCCGCATCCTTGCCGTCGCCGACACCTTTGATGCCCTCACCCACGCCCGTCCCCATCGCCCCGCTTACCCCCTTGACCAAGCCATCGCTGAGATGCACCGTTGCGCTGGCACGCAATTAGACCCCGACTTGACCCGCCTGTTCGTGAACGAAGTCTTGCCGACCGTCAGGAGTGACGGGGAAAGGTGGAAGGCTTAGGGGACAGGGCGATGGATCGGTGGCGCTACTGGCTCGCTTTGCTCCGTCCCCACCAATGGGTCAAAAATGCCTTGCTGATGGCGGGCTACATCTTTGCGGGCAACTACAAAACCCCGTCCGCCCTTTCTGACCTCGCCTTCGTCGTCGGCGCCATCGCCGTTTTTTGCCTGCTTTCTGGCAGCATTTATGCCCTCAACGATGTCTGCGATCGGGAGAAAGACCGCCACCATCCCGTCAAGCGCCACCGCCCCGTCGCTTCAGGGCGCGTCTCGGTCGCCGAAGCCCTGACGCTCGTCGCCCTTTGTGCCTCAGCAGGCATCGGGTTAGCCGCCCTTCTCGCTCGGCTCAACGAAGCGCCCCTCTTTTTCGCCGCTGCGATTGCCTACCCCTTTTGGGGCATCGTCTATTCGCTTTGGCTCAAACGCCTTATCATCGTGGACGCGTTGGGCGTGGCGACAGGTTTCGTCTTGCGGGTCATCGCCGGCTGCCTCGTCATCAAAGTCGCCATCTCCCCGTGGCTCATCCTTTGCACCTTGCTCGTCGCTCTCTTCATCGCCTTCGCCAAGCGCCGCCATGAACTGCTTTTGATGGGCAACAACGCCACCGCCGTCAGAACCGTCCTCAGCGACTACACGCCCCAATTGCTGGACCAATGTATCGCCATCACCGCTTCTATGACCATCATGGCTTACGCCCTTTACACTTTCACCGCGCCCCATGTCTTGCTGGGCAATCGCAAAGAGCCTTGGCTGATGGTGACCATCCCCTTCGTCGTCTATGGCGTGCTTCGCTACCTTTACCTCGCCTATCGCACCGATGTCGCTGGCGCGCCCGAACAAATGGTTCGGGATAAACCCTTCATCCTCAACCTCATCCTTTGGGCGCTGACGGTTTTGTTGCTCGGTTGGCTGTCGCGCTGAGGGGTGGCTGTTCAAAAGTGGTCGCCACTAAAGTAGACGGATGGGTGGGGCGGGAAAAGGAGGGAGAGCAACGCCATTTGATCGCCGCTCAGATTCGCCCCGACCAAATCCCGCCACATCGTTGCCGATGCCGCCCCGAAGAAGAGCAGGCAAAACTGCCTCGGCGTCACCGTCAAAGACACTTCCACCTCATCGCTTTCGCTGATGCTCACTGTGTTTCCTTCCACCTTGATCGTCGCTACTTGTTCGGGTTGCGTTAAGCGGAAGCAAAACGAGCCGCCCCACGAAACGCCCGTCGCTTGCAAAGTCGCTTCCATGAGCGGCTGCGCCGTCTCCAAACACCTCCGCAAATCGTTCACCCGCAGCATCATCCCTTCGCTGACCTCATGGTGCAAGGTCGCATCCGTCAAGGTCGCCAACTTTTGGGGAAAGGGATGAAGCCACGAAGTAATGCCGCTGATGACGCCCTCTTTGCCCGCCGCTTTCGCTTCCTGCGCCAAGGCGATTGCCAACGCCTCAAGGGCGAACGGATGGGCGGGGTCAAAAGCGAACTCGCTGAGCCGCAGTCCGTTCTCTGTCGGGAAAGCGCAGGCGTAGCCGACCAACTCACCTGTCATCCCAGCGACGACGACATGGCTAACTTGCAACCCCAAAAGTTGCGGGTGCCCGTCCCGCCAGAAAGCGTCGGGGCGAACATGGGGCAAACTGAGATGCAAAGCAGCGATGTGTTTGCGGTAGAGAGTTTGCATGGCGGGCAAATCTTGGTCGGGTTCGTAAGGGCGGACGAAGTAGCCCGATGGCATCTCTTCAAAGGGCGGGATGCGACGCACCGTCAATTTAAAGCGCCATTCGGGGAAATCTGCCCAACCCAAACGGGCATAAAAGGGGTTGATGCCCGTAAAGAGCATGCTGATGGCATGTCCTTTGCGGTTCATGTAGGTGATGGCATCTTCAAGGAGCAAAGTCGCCAAGCCTTGCCCGCGAAATTCGGGGAGCGTCCCGACGCCACCGATCCCGCCCATCGGCAAAACCGTTTGCCCGCGATAAAAGATGGGTCGTTCGGCGACCCAGACATGGCTGACAATTTTTCCGTCCACTTCGGCGATGCGGATTTGCTCCAAAGCGAAAGTGCTATCTTCCCAGATTTGGCGTCGGAAGCGCTCTCTGGGTCGTTCCCCAAACGCTCCACACAACACTTCCCAAACCGTCGGTAACTCTTCTTGGGTCGGGTTTCGGACAATCACCGCCATCATTTACACCTCCTCAGTCCCTTGGTTAGGCTCAAAATTTGGCACACACCCAAAGGAACTTGTGTCACAATATGGTGTGTCACAATGGTGCGCTGTCATTGACAGTGAGTGAAGAGGGTGACGCTGCGATGCCGAAACCTTCTTCTTCCTTGAGGCAAGGGCTGCGAATGATGCAAATTGGGCTGAACCGAGTGGTGTTGTTGGGTGTGCTGTCCTTTGGCGAAACCTTTTTTCGGATTAAAGGGCTTCGGCGTCCCGCTGAGCCGTTGCCGCGCTTACAGGATGTCAAGAGTATTCTTGTCGGGCGGTTAGATGAACGCATCGGTGACTTTGTATTGATGACACCCTTTTTGCGGGAACTCCGTCGCAACGCCCCACAGGCGTGGATCACTTTGTTGGTAACGCCTGCTGTTGCGGAACTGGCAATATGTTGTCCATATGCCGATGAGATCGTTCTTTTGGACAGGGTAACTAAAGGGGCGTGTAGAAGCCTTCGTCGCTATTGGAAGGTGTTGCAGGTGTCGGCGGAGAGCCTTTGGTCGCGCCGCTTTGACCTTGCCTTACTGCCCCGCTGGGGCACTGGCGGTGGCTATCATAATGTCCTGCCGCTTTACTGGAGCGGTGCTCGCTTTCGGGTCGGCTTCTCTGAGCGCGACGCCAACTTCCAAAAGCGTCCTTTGGTCGGTCAAGACTGGCTCTTAACCCATGTCATCCATGACCCATCCATTAAGCATGAAGTCGTCCGCTACCTTGACCTGCTCCGTTTCCTGGGGGGCACGGTTGAGGATGATCGCTTGGAACTGTGGCTGACAGGCGAGGACGAGGCGATGGCTGAGGAATTTTTGCGGCAACAAGGGGTTAGTGTGGGCGAGCCATTGATCGCTTTTGGAATCGGGGCGACAGATTTGAAGCGTCGTTGGCGCCCCGATGGATTCATCGCTGTCGGCACTCAACTCGCCCAAAAACATGGCGCTCGCATCGTGTTGTTGGGGGGCAAGGCAGAGCGGGAATTCGCTGCCATCCTCGCCGATGGGCTTGGATCAATTGCCATTAGCGTTGCAGGAGTTTTGTCCCTCCGAGCAGCAGCAGCGTTGCTGAAGCGCTGTCGCCTTTACATCGGTCACGACACTGGAGCAATGCATCTTGCCGCTGCCGTTGGCGTGCCCGTCGTGGAAATTTCCTGCCACCCGTTGACGGGTTCTCCCTATAGTTGGAACGCCCCGCAACGCTTCGGTCCTTGGGGTGTCCCTTCCCGCATCTTGCAGCCGTCCAAGCCTTTGCCACCTTGCCGCGACGAATGCGACACAGACAAGCCCCATTGCATCCTCCAGATTGAGCCCGATGCCGTGATCACCGCTGCCGACGAGTTGCTGGGGCTCACCTGAAGGAGAGCGACCCAGGTTGTCGGGTGGCAAGGGGTGCTCCCCGCTGCAACTCCAAAAGGCGAGCCTGTTTGACCGCTATATAGAGGAAGCGATGCAGGCAGGCGTAAAAGCCTGCCCATCCGTCCAGAAAGCCACCTTTGAAAAGGAAGCGCCGCAAAAACTTCCAAAAGCCTCCGACAACCGCTAAGCCGTTGAAACGCTCCCCATGCAAAAACCCCGCCTCCGCCTCAATGCGCGCCAGCCGAAAACTTCGCTCCCACCACGCCCACAAATCGGGCGCCATGTAGTGGCGGATAGGGTAGGGGAGAACGCCCACTTTTCCGTCCACTTGGAAGCGGGGATGGAGTGTCGGCGGCGAGGTCACCCGCTCCCGCAAGAAGAGGCGCAAAACCCACTCTTGCCATCCGCCATAGCACAACCATCGCCCCAGCACATAATTGACCCGACGAACTTTGTAGCCCGCAAAGGGATTTTTGGGGTCGGCAATCACTTTTCGGATGGCGTCTGCCAACTCCGCCGTCACTTCTTCGTCGGCGTCCAAGATAAGCACCCAATCGCTTCGGGCTTGGGCGATGCCGAAGGCGTATTGCGCCCCTGCTCCCTCCCACGGATGCACGATGACGCGGGCGCCCAACCTCTCAGCAATTTCAGGCGTCCCATCGGTGCTCTCAGCATCCACGACGATAATCTCATCCGCCCACTGAACACTTTTGAGACACCGCTCAATGTTTTCGGCTTCGTTGCGAGTAAGGATGACGACGGAGAGGGTCATGGCGGTTCACCACCCTTTGTCATTTCCGAGTTGCCGATAAAGGGCATCCACCTTATTGGCGAGATGGTCAACAGTGCAATGAGAAAGGATGAAGGCGTGATGTCGGCGGGCTAATCTTCGGGCAAACTCGCAGTCTTTCAGCAAAGCGACAAGTTTCTCCGCCAATGCCTCGGCGTCACCTGGCGGAAAGAGCAAACCTGTCTCTCCATCCCGAAGATATTCGGGGATGCCTCCTGCCTTAGCGGCGACGATAGGCAAGCCTGCCAATCCTGCCTCCAAAAGGACGATGGGAGCGGCGTCGCGAAAAGATGGCACGACAAACACATCTAACCCTGCCATCAGCGCCGTCGCATCCATCCGATAGCCGACAAATTTTGTCCTCGGCAAAATGCCCAACTGCCCTGCCAACCGCTCCAACTTCCCCCGCTCAGGTCCGTCGCCGATGATGACCAGAAAGGCAGGCAAATGTCGGCTGATTTTGTGAAAAGCGTGCAAAAGGGTGTCTATGCCCTTGCGGGGAACGAGGAAGCCGACCGTCCCGATCACGGGCAGCCCATCTTCAGGGATGCCCAATTTGGCTTTAGCCTCGGCGCGCTCGTAAAGGGCATGCTCCTTCGGGTCAATGGCGATGGGGACGAGGTGGATGCGGTCGGCAGGCACACCTCCTTCTTGCAGCACCTGAGCCACCCGCTGCGAGACCGTCACGACAGCATCGTAGCCTTGACGATATTTCCATCGCTGCCAGACATTGCGGATGGGGTTGTCCAACCACCGCCAGAGCAGCACCAAAGGCACGCCCGCAAGTTTCGCCGCCAACCCTGCAGGCAAATGAGCACGGGAGCAATGCAGGTTAACGACCGACGGGCGTAACCGAGCGAAGAGGCGAAGGTAATGGGCGAAGGCAATCGGGTCAACTTCCAAGCGCACGGTCACCCCGACCGTCGGGATGGCACTATCTTGGCAGCGCCGCAAAAGGGGTGCATGAGGGCGACCGACCACCCAGCAATCCATTCCCTTGCCGTGCCGTTGCTCTCGGCTCAAAAGCCAGATTTCTTTCTGGCTACCACGCCAAAACTTTCCACCATCAATGTGCAACACCGTCATGCTGTTACCCTCGCCTCAAATCCGAGAAAGAATGCCCATGCCGTTAGAAGCAAGTCGGTTTAGAAAAGTTGCGTCCTTCATCGCCTCCACTGCCGAAGGGGCGCAAGGGTTATGACAGGTTCGCGGGCGAGGGCGCGGCGCAACTTTGTCAGGTCGCCCAAATTCAACGCTCGGCTGATAGCGTCGTCTATCGCTGCCCGACCTTCGTCGTCCGCCATTTGCGGAAGGGGACGCAGCGGCACTTTTTCAAGGCGGTCAAAGGCGTCGGTTAGTCGCTTCAGTTGCGCCTCCTTCAACTTCCGCACATCCAAAACGGGCAGGCTGTGCAGTGTCGGCTTTTTGAACTGCACCCAAGCCCCTTCTGTCTCCACGCGGTTGGCGATGAGCAAAAACAGCCCCAAAGTGCTGTTGAGCCAAAGGGTGAGGGCTTTGGCGTGGCGGTCATCCAAGCCATCCCGCAACTTGAGCGGCCACCAGACATTGGACAAAACGGGCTCAGGCAGCAAAACGGCGGTCAGCCGTTGGGTGTTCAGCCGCATCCGCTCTACCATCAGCACCTTGCCCGCACGAGACCAAAGCAATTCCGCATCCCGCAGCGGGCGTTTGGGACGAGGGCAGTGCAAAGGCGCAAGGTAAGCGTTGGGTGATTGGTGAAGCGTCGTGACCGTCGCCGCATCATGCCCCCAAAACGCTGGGTAGTCCGTCGGCGTGCTCGTGCCTTCCAAAATCTCAAAGCCATCGTAAATGTCCCGTCGCTGCGGTCCCAACTCGCCCAATTGCTGGAGCGGGCAAAGGGGCAGTTGGGTTTCGTTGAAAGTGCCATTGCGCCACAACTGCAGCAAGGTCATCACGAGTTCGCCCTGAGCGAAGGCGCAAGGGAAAAGCCAATGGGGCAGTGCCTTCAACGACGCTTTATCTCGTGACCCCTGCCCTGCGTCCCACGCTACGACGACGGTTTCGCCCACCTTTTCGTCACCGAGCCAAAGGTCGTGAACGGTGTCAGGTTGCGCATCGCTCAACTTTCGCAATTGCTCCGCCAACAGCAACGCCTTCAGCGGGTCGGTCGGGTTGTGCCAAAGGTTGACGCAGAGAGTGACGGGTTTGGAAGGATGGTCACCGACTTTCTGACCTGCCGATTTGCCGATTTGCCCACCTGCCCACCTGCCGAGCGACTGGCGGGTGGCGATGAGCAGGACTTCGCTCAGGTCGGTGTTTTCGGAGAAGTTCCAGCGGTTGGGGTCGTGGCTGACGATGAGGGCGCGCAAGTGGTAGCGGTCGGCAAGTAACTGGCGCGTCTTCGCCCACTCCACGCCCGACAGCAACCCTTTGGGCAAAACGAAAGCGAGGTGACCTTCAGGCTTGACAACTCGGTCGGCGAGCGTCACGAAGACGGCGCCCAACCCTGCCGTCGCCGATGCCTTGAGGTCTCTTTGGGCGATGAGCCGCTGAAGGGCTTTTTGCAATTTCTCCCGCTCCCCTTCGGGCAGCGAACCGAAGAGCAAGTTACCACCACAAGAGCGGGTGAAGGGCGGGTTCATGCAGACCAAAGCCATCGGGCGCAATTGGACAGAGACGATGGAGCGGGTTCGGTCGGTGACGCGTCGCCCTTGTCGGTGCGGGGACGGGAAGAGGGAGAGGGATGCCTGAACGGGTTCGCCACGCAGCAAATCTAAACTGCCCAGATGCGCCGTCCTGTCCTTGCTGACGCCCAGCGGCAAGACATACAGGTGCATGCCCTTGACCATCACTTCGGGGATGGGTAGCGCCAAAGTCGTCGCCGTCAGGTGGACGGCGGACGGCAACACATCCATGCCCCAGATGCCGTTTTCCAGCAATTGCGTGAGCAATCGTTGCCGTCGCTGCGCCAAATCACCTTCTGTCGTGCCGATTTGCCGACCTGCCGATTGATTGGCGGCGCGCAGGAAATTGTCGGTGACTGATTGGACGGCAGCCATCAAAAGCGTTCCCGTCCCGCAGGCAAAGTCGGCGATGGTCAGTTTGGCGACGGCGCTTTCGTCGCCCCAATCCAACTGCCACCATCGCGGGTTCAAGGCGAGGTGCAGGAGCAAGGTGGCGGCAGCGACGGAAGTGTAGAAAGCGCCGAGGGGCTTGGCGATGTCGCCCAAAAGGCGATGGTAAATGCGCCCCGCCAAGTCGTGGCGCAAGGTTACCCGCAGGCGAACAATCTCCCGCACCTTTTCGGCGCAGCGGCGCAACGCTTCGTCCAGCCGTTTGTCGGGCGGCAGGGTCAGCAGGATTTCGCAAGCGAGGTCAAAGATGGCGTGGTAGTTGATGTCGTGTCGGATGAACTCCCAAACTTGGAGCAACTCGTCGTGCGGGCTGGAAGCGGCAAGGCATTGGGCGAGGTTTTTGACCCGATGGTCGCAACGCGCCAGTTCTTCCTGAAACAGCAAGGCATTGAGCAAAACAAGGGCGGCGATTTGGGTGACGGCATTGCGGCGGGCTTCGTCAGCAGAGGCGATGGAAGTCGGGTCAATGCCCAACGGTTTCGCCACCCGCTCAGCGCTCACACCCGCCGACAAAAACTCCCGCGAAAGTTCCGTCACCCCGTCCCGAAGGATGTCCACCGCCTTCGTCACTTCGTCTTCCGAGGCGAGGCGTTGGTAGGCAAGTTGCAAGGTGGCGGTCAAAACTTGCAAGTCGCCTTCTTGCCACTGCGCCCGCTCAGCGAAAGGCTCGCAAACGCTGAAGCGCAATCGCGACCGCTTGAGGGCATCGGGCAACTGGGGCAAAGCGACATGGCGCAATTCGGGCGGGTAAAGGAGCGCCAAAGCCAAGTGGGCGATGCCCTTGTCCACCCGCTCGCGGGCTTGCTGCCAGACGAGGCGTTCTGCCTGCGGTTGGTCTGCCACCTTGCCCTCCAAACCCAACCGCAACCCGTTGAAAACGACGAGGACATCGGGCAACGCATCGGGCAGGTGTTGCTCTGGCAGTGCCACCAACCCTTGCGATGCCAGCACCATCGCCAACTGGACATTCAGCACTTCTTCCCGCATCCCACCGACCGATGCTTTCATCGCCGCTCGCCCCCACACGCTATCGCAAGGTGGCGGAAAGTCACTCGCTCAAGACGACCGTGTAAACCTGCAAGATGCGTTCCGCCAAGACGCCGACACTATGGTGCTCGCGGACGAAGGTTTGCGCCGTTTCTCCTAACCGTCGCCGCAAAGATGGGTCGGCGCGCAAGTGGCGCAACGCTTCTGCCAACGCCGACGCATCGTTTGGCGGCACCAACCAACCCGTTTCGCCGTGCCGAACGATTTCGCCGATGCCGCCGACAGGTGTGGCGATGACGGGTAAACCCGCTGCCATCCCTTCCAAGATGGCATTGGGCGTCCCTTCAGGGAAATGTGTCGGCACATGCGCCAAAATATCCGCCGCCCAAAGGACGGGACGGACATCCGATTGAAACCCCAAAAAACGCACTTGTTCGCTTATGCGCCATTCCGCTGCCATTTGTTCCAACGACGCCCGCAACAGTCCGTCGCCAGCCAGCAAAAGGCAAGGGCGCTCGTTAGAGGGCATTAGCGCCACCGCTTCCACCAGTTGCTCGTAACCCTTGCCCGCCACCATCCGTCCGACCCCAGCGACGACGAAGGCATCGGTAGGCAATTCCAATCGCTCCCTCGCCCATTGGCGTGCATCTGAAGGCGGAGCAAACCCTTCGCTTTCCACGACGCTGCGAATAACAGCGATGCGCTCTTTCGGGATGCCTGCCTGACGGGCTTTCTCTGCGGCGGCTTCAGAGACGGCGATGACGAAGGAAGTAAGGCGCGCCAACCAGCGGGGCATCGGTGCCGCTACCCGCCAATGCAACACCGTCGGCAGGCGAAGCCATCGGGCAATGAGCAAAGTGGGCAATGCTCCCCGACGGCTGTGGGCATGCACCAGCGTTGTCCCTGACGAAACCAACCCTTTCAGCCATCGGGCAAATTGCCACCACGCCTTCAGGTCGCCTTCGCCCCGCAGCGGGAACGAAACCACCGGCATGCCTTGCTCCCGCGCTCGCTGTTCTATCGCTGAACCGACAGGACACACCAACACGCCTTGAACGCCCCGCGCCTTGAGGGTTCGCACGAGGAGCAAGGCTTGATTAGTGCCGCCTGACCACCGTCGTCCCCACTCGGCGTGAACGATTTGCCCTGCGTCGTCCCATTGCCCTTCCATCGCCGTTCAGTTTCAAATTGTAGCGGGCGCAAATTTGTGTGGCAGAATTGCCCAAGCCTTTTGTAGCGAGGTGAGCGAGATGACAAGGCGTTTGGGTTGGTTAGGATGGTTGTTGGTCATCGTCAGCGGTGGGCTTTGGGCGGCGCTGCCATCGGTGGTGTTTGTCGGCGTCGCCAACGAGAGTGGCTATCGGGGGACTCTCTTTCAAGACGAGGTGGCAGATGCCCTTCAAGATGCCCTCAATGCTACTGGCGCTTTCACCGTCCGAAGGGTGGAGACAGGGGCGAAATTGCCCCTTGCTGCCCCCCAGTTACTGGCGGTCGGACAAGCCCAAAAGGCACAGGCAGCGATGCAAGCGACGATCAAATCCGTCACCCTGCGCAAACCCAAGCGTGACCCTATCGCCCAAGTCGTCTTGGAAGTCGCCCTCATCGCCGTTTCGCCCCCGCATTTGATTTTCAAAGCCCGTGCGGAAGGGAAAGGGCAAAATCCTGCCGAAGGGCGCGCCGTTGCCCAAGCCGTTGCCGATGCCGCCGCTGAAATCGCCAAGCAATTGAGCACTGTCGTCGCCTTGCGGGGTCAAGTCTTGCTCCCGACCGCTTACGCCATTTTGCCCGCCATCCGAGGGGAAGACCGAGACCAACTTTACGACCGAACGGTGCGCATCAGTTTGGATATGACCGACGGGCTGAAAGTCGGTTCGGAAGTCGTCATCCTCCAACGGGGCAAGCCCATCGCTTCTGGGCGCGTCGTGGAGGTGGATTACGGCAGTAGCCTCATCGCCTTAACCCAAATCCAGCCAGGCGCCCAAATCCGAAGCGGTGATGAGGTGCGGGTCACTTTCCTGCCTCAGTTGGCGCCCCAATTGCCTTTGCCCTTGCAACGGGAGAAAGATTTCCTTCGCGCTTCCCACGATTTCGGTTGGGCTGTCCTCATTGCGGGCATCGCCGCCGCCTTCATCGCCGAATAGGCAAAATCGCAAGGAGGCATCATCGTTGGCGATGCCCTTTCGCTGCGACCTTTACGACGACCCGTTCACGCCCACCTTTCGGCTGGGCGAAATCGTGATTTACTTGCGGGCGAAATTGCCGACCGTTACTTTCGTCCCGCATGGGGAGTTGGTGCGGGAGAAGTTGGCGGCGTTGACTGACAACGAACGGGAAGTGACCCTGCAGCGCCTCGCCGTCGGTTTCGCCAAAGCCCGCGTCCACGATCCCCATCAACCCGTCACCGACCGTGAGCCCCTCTACGGCGAAATCGCTTACGAGCGACGGCGGTTGACCACACGGGGCGAAGCGACGGGCGTCGTCTACGATGGCTTTGCGGTGCAATCGTTGTTGGCGACCCTCTTTGACCGCACCGAACTGAACCGCCATCGCTTGCCCCTCATCTTCACCAACCAACTTTTGGCGACCTTTGACGAAGGTGACCGACGCTATCACCTGCGGACGGTTCTCTTGGGCTATCCCGCCATCGTCTCCACGACGGGCTTGGTAGAAGCGCCTGCAAAACCTCGCGAGTTTTACCTCGCCCGCGAGCAATTGCGGGCGATGGGGCTGGACGCCATCAGCCCTGCCTTAGCCGCCGAACTGCGCGACCGATGCCTGTTGCCCAACGACGAGCGGCTAACGGAAGTCGCCAAGGGTTACGCCCTCCAAGCCCTCTTCTACGCCCTCTTTGGTGACGCCTTTTGCGACGACAAAGATTGCCGCCTCTTCAACGCCCACTGGCAGGAAGAAATGCTTCACGCCCAACTAAATGGCGCTTATGACTTGTGCCCCCGCCATGAAGCGATGTTGCAGAATTTTTGGAGACAGTAAGAAGCCCAGCATTGTGCGTTTTGAGAGGTGAGGAAGGTGGCGCTCATATCTTCGGAACTCGCTGCCGAAAGATTTGGCATCTCCGCGCAAACGAAGGTGGGCTCAACCAGGGCTGCTTTCCATCCACATCAAGTCTCACACCTCTGCAAAAGAAGGGATGCTTGGCTTGGAGACAGTGGAGCGTTTGGTAGATGAAGATGAGTTGGTGGATGTGGCGGAAAGTTTGGGTTGGCTGCAATTGCCAGCAGAAGGATGGGACGATGAGGAGTGAGCCTCATGGCAGTGTGCCATCCTTTTCGCCGAGGTGATGTGGTTTGAAAACTTTAACTGAGGCGTGAGAGGTGGTCACCAATGACCCTAAAGGAACGGATTGAGCGGTTGCAAGTGCCCCGCAACGCCGTCGCCATTTTTGGTTTGGGGCAAGTGGGGGTCGTGCTCAAGGCGGATAGTGTCATCGCCTACATTGACCCCTTCCTCTCCGACCCGACGGGACATCGCGCCGTGCCCATCCTCATCCAGCCTGAGGAAGTGACCCATGCCGATGTCGTCTTCATCACCCACATCCACATTGACCATCTTGACCCGACGACCGTGAAAGGCATCGCCAAAGCCTCACCGCAAGCGAAGTTCGTCGCTCCCCTCAACTGCCACCAAACCTTGTTGGACTGCGGCGTGACGGAAGACCGCATCATCCACCCGCCCGTTGACCAACCCGTTGATTTGGGCATTTTGCACTTTTACGCTATCCCCTCGGCGCACTACGGTTTTGACGAAGTGGACGGGCAGCCTTCCTACCTCGGCTATTGCATCACCCTCAATGGCGTTCGCATTTACCATGCGGGCGACACCATCCTTTACGACGGCTTGGAAGAGCGCGTCCGCACTTTCGCCCCTGACATCGCCTTTTTGCCCATCAACGGACGCGACTACTATCGCGAGAAGCGGGACATCGTGGGCAACTTGACTTTCTGGGAGGCAGCGCAATTGGCGGTCAATGTGGGCGTCAAACTCGTCATCCCGACCCACTGGGACATGTTTCCCCACAACAGCGAAAACTTCGCCCGCTTCGCCGACTGGCTCTACCACCACGCCCGTGACCAACACTTCCATGTCTTGCACGCCGGCGAATTGTTCGTGTTCGTCAAGGAAGGCGAGTAGGGAAGGAGCGAGTAGCGAATGGCGAATGGTGAAAGGCAAAAACGAATTGAACGGAGGTGGCGACCATGCGCGTCGGTGTCGTGACTTTCACGGATGGGCGCAAACGCGTGGCGGAAGCGTTGTGGGACGATTGCCTGCGCTTCCAACGACGGTTGGTGGAGTGGCTCAAAAGCGAAGGGCATGAAGTCGTCGCCGATGAAGTCGTCGTTTGGAACTGGGAGACAGCGAAGAAGCAAGGGGGGCGAATGCGGGACGCAAAATGCGATGCCGTCGTCTTCAACTTCTGCGTCTGGTCCTATCCCGACTTCACCGTCCAATGCGCCCAGCAATTTGATGCGCCCATTTTGTTCTTGGGCAACATCAACCCCGGCTACCCTGGCTGGGTCGCCTTTTTTGCGTCGGCGGGAGCGTTGGACGAAATCGGGCGTCCCTTCGGACGGGCGCTGGGCGACATTGATGACCCAAAGGTGCAAGCGACCATCCGCGAGTTTTTGCGCCACCATTCGCCTGACAAACGCCAGAAAGGTTACGAAGCCGCCAAAAAGTTACAAGGGCTGCGCTACGGCGAATTTGACGGTCCGTCCATGGGCATGTATACGGGACACATTGACCAAAGCCAATGGATGCATCAGTTCGGCATCCATGTCCACCATGTCAGCCAGTTGACTTTGGCGTGGCGGATGGAAAAGGTCAGCGATGAGCGGGTGGAAGCGGGCTTGAAGTGGCTGGAAGAGCATGCCGCCGCCATTGAGTGGGACCCGCCTTACCTTTCGCCTGGCTTGGACGGAACCTTGGCGCGCCAAATCCGCCTTTACCTCGCCATCAAGGATTTGTGCAAGGAAGAAGGGCTGGACTTTTGCGGCATCACGGGGCAACTGGACTTCACCGAATGGGAGCGGGGCATCACGATGGACTTGCCCGAAGCCCTCCTCAACGACATCGCCGATTGGGAAGAAAACCCCAAACGCGTCATCATCACGGCGACAGAGTGTGACAGCAACGGGGCGCTGACGATGCAACTGATGCATCACCTTTCAGGCACGCCCGTTTTGTTCGCCGACCTGCGCCATTACCACGCCGATTTGGATGTCTACGACCTCGTGAACTCAGGGCAGCATTCACCTTGGTTGGCGAAATACAGCGACGACTTTCGGGTCAACTGGAAGGAAGTGCACTTGCGCCCGGCGCCGAAACTTTACTTCCCTTGCGGGGGCGCCTCGGTGGCGTTCTTCTCCGACCCCGCCGAGAAGGTCACCTTCGCCCGCATCACCCGCTACAAGGGGCGCTATCGGATGCATCTCTTCACAGGCAGTTTCGTTCGGTTTGGCAAGGAGAAGGACGAAGAACTGGCACGGATGACGACTTGGGAATGGCCGCACGCCTTCGCCCGCTTTGATTGCCCGATGGAGGTCATCGCCAAACACTTCTCTTGCAACCACATCCACGCCATCTTGGGCGATTGGGTCGGCGAATTGGTGGCGGCATGTGAATACTTAGGCATTGAACCCATCGTCCTGTCCTGACGCCTTCGTCACCGCGCCATCAACTTGCCATCCAACGAAATCGCCGACCGACAATAGGGGCACTCCGCAAGGTTGTGGGCATCCGCCAATTTTTCGGCTGATGCGCACCAACTTTTTGGCTTGGGAGGTGACGGGGCAATGCGACGATGGATGCTGGTCGGCATGTTGACCGTTTGTTCGGTGGCGATGGTCTCCACTTTGTGGTCGTCACCTTGGTGGGCGTGCCGTCACCCGACAGCGTTTGCGTCCCGCTTTGCCAACGCGACTTTGAGCGTTTACATCGCCCTTCACGAAGGGCTCCACGCTTTGACGCTGCACGATTTGTGCGCGATTGGCAAACGGGCGTCCGAGAGACCATCCAGTTTGAAATTGGTGTCCACACGGTCTTTTTCTGGCAAAGTCAACAAGCCCGCTATCGCTTTTTGGTCGGCTCGGAAAATGCCCCCTTACGCATCATCTTGCCCGTGCGTGAGCAGGCGATCAAACCGTGACTTTGACCCAACGCCTTCCCCTCAGGGGCAGCGAAAAATCTTTCAGCCCTTCAGGGTGACGCAGGGAAATGGTCGTCACGGTCACGCTCAACCCTGCCATTGACAAAACGCTCGTCGTGCCCGATTTCCGTTGGCAGCGGGTCGTGCGGGTGACGGAAACTTTCGTCTATCCATCGGGCAAGGGTGTCAATGTGGCGCGTGTGCTGGTGCGTTTGGGCACGCCCGCCCTCTGCTTGGGCTTCATCGGTGGAGCGACAGGGCAATTTCTGCGCGACGAACTTTCCGACGAAGGCATCCCTTGCGACTTCACTTCCATCGCCCAGCCCACCCGCCTCAACCTAACTTTGCGTGATCCCCATCAGCGATTGGAGAGCCACCTTGTGGAAAGCGGTCCGACCGTTACGCCCGATGAGTGGGCAACTTTCCTCGCCACTTTCCAACAACATCTTTCGTCTGCCCGTTGGGTCGCTTTGTGCGGTTCGCTGCCAAACGGTTTACCTGACGACGCTTACGCCTACCTTGTCCAGTTGGCGAAGCGACATAGCGTTGCCGTCGCACTGGACACCAGCGGCGAGGCGTTGCGAAAGGGACTTGAGGCAATCCCCGCACTCGTCAAACCCAACCGCCAAGAGTTGGCGGAAGCCTTCGGCGAAGGGATGGACACCGACGAACAAATTGTCAAGACAATTGCCCGCCTGCTTGCATCAGGCGTTCGCTACGCCGTCGTTTCCCTCGGCGCCGAAGGGGCGATCGGCGGGAGCGAGGAAGGCATTTGGAAAGCCATCCCGCCCTCTGTTTCGGTCATCAACACCGTCGGTTCGGGCGATGCGTTCCTTGGCGGTTTGCTTCATGCCTTGCTGACGAAGAAGTTGCGCTTTGAAGACGCCCTTGCTTTTGCCGTCGCAACGGGCACCGCCAACACCCTCGTGGACGGTCCAGGCTATGTGGACGCGGAAACCGTCCAAGCCCTTTGGTCGCAAGTGCACCGGCAAAGGTTATGAGCGAAGTCGCCGCCAATCTTGCAGCACCACCATCGCGGCGTTGTGCCCCGCCGCCCCGATGACGCCACCGCCAGGATGCGCCCCTGCCCCGCACAAATACAAGCCCCGCAACGGCGTCCGATATTGCGCCCAACCTGGGACGGGTCGGAAGGCGAAAAGTTGGTCGGGTGTCAAGTCGCCGTGAAAGATGTTGCCGCCTGTCAAACCAAATTCTCGCTCCAAATCTTGCGGCGAAAGGGCTTGCAAATGGACGATGCGCGACGAAAAGTTCGGCGCAAATTCGTCCACGACGGAAAGGATGCGCTTGACAAATTCGTCCTTCCGCTTTTGCCATCCGCCAGTGGGCTCGTAAGGGGCATACTGGACGAACAGCGAGACGATGTGCTTGCCGTCGGGCGATAAAGTTTCGTCCAGCACCGTCGGGATGCACATTTCCACCATCGGTCGCTCCGACGGCTCTCCCCGCACATAGTCGGCATAAGCGCGCTGCAGAAAAGTCAAAGACGGGCAAAGGTGAATCGTTCCCCGCAAATGCGCTGTCTCGCTTCCCATGCCCCGAAAAGTCGGCAAACTGTCGGCGACGAGGTTGACTTTGAACGCCGCTGCGCTCATTTTGATGAGCCGAACTTTGCGGACAAATTCGTCGGGCAAAACTTTTGACGGCACCAGTCGCAAAAAAGTCCGCTTCGGGTCGGCATTGGACAGCACCACACGGCTCTTAATCTCCGTCCCATCCGCCAAGACGACACCAGCAACGGCATCACTGCGGACGAGGATTTGCGCCACTTCTGCGTTAGTCAAAATGGTCGCCCCATGCTGTCGGGCGACATCGGCGATGGCGTTGCTAAGCGCCCCCATTCCGCGCCGCACATAGCCCCAAATGCCCCGCCGACCCGTGATGCCACCCATGACATGGTGAAAAAGCACGAGGGCAGTCGTCGGCGCCGTCGGCGGCAACGCCGTCCCGATCACACCGTCCGTCGCCAGCGTGATTTTCAACACCTCGCCCTCAAACCATTCACTCAGCACATCCCACGCGCTCGCCGTCATCAGGCGCGTCAGCAGCAACCGCTCCGACGGCGCCAACCGCATCACGCCACCCAGCAATCGCAGGTAGAGGGGAAAGTCCGACGAAAACCCATCAGGGAAGCGGGGCGGAATGCAGGTCAGTAACGGCTCCACGAAAGTCGCCAGTTTGTCCAGCGCCGCCTCGTAATTCGGGAACGCTTCCGCATCGCGCCGAGAAAACTTGGCAATTTGCTCGGCGTTGAACCGCTCATCACTCCCCAGCAACAGAAAGCCGCCGTCAGGCAACGGCGTGAACGATGACGGGTCGCGCCGAAGGATTTCAAAGCCGTGACGACGCAAATTGAGATCGCCGACGATTTTTGGGTGCAGCAACCCGCAGACATACGCCGCCGTGGAAACCTTGTAACCGCCCCACAAAGTTTCCGTCGTGCAACATCCGCCAAGGACGGGTCGCCGCTCCACGACGCAAACGCTCAGCCCCGCCTTTGCCAAATACGCCGCCGCCACCAACCCGTTATGTCCCGCCCCGATGATGACCACATCAAATCGCCGCTCCATCGCTATCTCGCCTCCCTTTTCTGCACCACCGACAAAGCATGGCACTTTCAAACCTCGCCCTCTGCATTTCCCTTGCCCTCGCCCTCCCTCTTGACATCCCATTTCCGCTGTGGCATCATGACAGTGCCAACGAGCCCAGCGCTGGGAGGCGACCGAGATGAGGAAGATAACGGCAATTGGGAGGGCAAAGGCCACCGCCAAAGAGAGGCTCTCTCTCTCGGAGAAACTCTGTCTGCCTAATTCTCACCTTACTTTTCCTTGTCTTTTCTGCCTCCCTTCTCTCAAGCCAAGTCACAGGCATCCTTCATGCCTTCCACGATCCTGACACCACTGATGCTCTTCACGGCTTCTGTGTCACCTCTGGCACAGTCGCCTGCCCTTCCTTTCATTTCTACCTTGCCACCAGTGGCAATGTCGCCGTCTATGATGCCAAAGTGGATTTTGTCCTGATAGAAGAGTTGACCGACGCCCACTTGCCTCAGCGATGGCTATGGGATGGAGAGCATCTTCCTGACCCCTATTCTTGCTATGCCTTTTGCACGCGACTTCCACAAGGGCAAGTGGGGGCGGTGCAATGCCTTTGGGTCTCCGAATGGTGGGTCGGGTTGGTGATGCATAATGCTGACTATCGGGTGACGGTTCAATGGCGCTATTGGGAATTTGTGATGCGGAGTGATGACCCGATAGATGCGGAACTGATAGAGCATGGACCTTTTCAAACTTCCATCACAATCAATGTCCAAAACTTGGTTGTGACATCACCTGATGAGACGAAAGTGTTAAAGTGGGATCCAGTTCGTGGGATTGCCGACACGAGTTTCAGTTACAGTCTTGAATGCGCTCAAAGGAAGTGGTGTCAGGTGAAGGTGAGCATTTACACGACGGATGGGATGAAGGTATATGAGGAATGGTTGGAGCAGATAGCGCCTGGAAGTTACGGTTTCGTTTGGGATGGTAGTGTGAATGTAGTTCCTCCTCCACCGCCACCAGATGGGAAAGCGCCTGCAGGGTTGTATGTGTTTGACATAGAAGTGATAGGGATAGCACCAGGTTATGATGAAGATCGTATCCAAAGTGAGGCGTTGTATGTTGGAGAGCATGAAGTTTATTTCCTCGCCTATGGCAACGATGTGCAATCCAGTTACTCCGTCCCTGCTTCTGGTCCTGTTCAGGCTTGGTATCTTTTGAGGGGCGCCTATCAAGCCTCACAAGCCCTCGTGGAGGTTTACGACCCGAACTTTCAAAAAGTGATCTCTGTTAGCGGGACAACCAAAACTATCTCCGAAACTGCCTTACCCAGACCAGAAGATTGGAACATCGTGGATTTCTCCCTCTCCACGAGCGAGCCAGCCTCCTTTTACCCTTACACCTTCCTCTTCTGGGCGTGGGATGGTTGCTGGACATACAAAAACCATCGCCCCAAAACGACTTTTAATAATTGGCGGCTGAGATCATACACCGCCGCTCACTTTATGGCGCCATCTTCATTTCAACTCACCTCTCATCAAAAAGCCGTCAAAGAACTTCGGGGTGTTCGCTTTTGGAGATGGCACCAACAACTTAGGCGGTATGTCCCGATGCGTAGGGACTATGGAGAGCATTGGTGGTGGACAGACCCAGCCAATACCGCCCCGCCAAATTCTCCAACCAACAGCCCTTCCTTGCACAAGCAACCTTGTGCCCTTCACTGGGATGCTAACCTCATCTTCCGAGCCTTAGAATGCACAAGTGTTGTCTCTTTGTTTGCCCATGGTGACCCAAAAGGAATAGGTCCGTCACGGAGGACGAAAATTACCCCGCAGGACCTAGAGCGTTATAAGGATTGGTGGTATTGGTCTCCTCTAAGGAGACAATGGCTTAGGGCTCAAGGACTTGGGCATCTCCGCCTTGTCCTTTTGTTGGGTTGTAACACAGGTGGTATAGTTAGCCCACCTATAGAGAATCCATACACGGTAAGAATTGAACCGCAAAGAGATACTCTTGCACACACTTTCGTCTCTCTCGGAGTGCAGTGTGTGATTTATGCAGCGGGCTCTGATATTGGTTCAGGGAGGCAAATAGGACCGATGATGGATGAATGGGCAAGTAGATTTTGGGAGATTGCCACGAAGCAAAGTGCCGATAGTGTTGCAAGGGCTGTTGAATTGGCATTAAAAGAAATACGCGACAAAATCAAGAAAACAGGGGAAGGTAGGCTCGGGATGAGAACCACATTTGGTATTTTTGTTGTAGGTGATACTAGGCTTTATTAGGAAGGGGGGGATTATCCATGCGATGGCTCGCTTTTGCTCTAATATTGCTTGCCCACCAATTATCATGGGCACAGGCGCCTGAATTAGAACAGGCTATTCAGGTTGTCCGTAATTGGCTGGGCGATCCCAATGCACCTGTGAGGTTTAAGTGGGCAGACGATGTGCCTTTAGGTTTAGAGGGTCCCACCAATGAATATGAGTTTAGGGCTCCTGGATACATTGGTATTTCGGTTGACCTTAACACGATGACTGTTGTTGACTGGGTAAAGGAGCATGTGCCGTCCGCTGGCTTGCCGCTTCTTAGCGACGAGCAGATTAAAAACATTGCCTTTAACTATGCCAGGGCGAATTTTCCATATTTCAACGAGTTTCCCTATTGGGAGACAGATATATTCAAATTTGGTAGCCCTTTGGCTGAGGAGCGAGGGATTTTGAAGTCCATCGTCTGGGTGCTTCCTTATTTTATCAATGCCCAAGGTCAAAAAATTCCTTGTTTGGTGACGGGTTGCCGTGTCAATGTTGACCCCTATACGGGAGAAGTTTACGGGTTTGGTTACAAATACATTCCGATGACTTTGACGAATTTAACCCCCAATTTTTCGGCGGATGAAGCCAAAGCGCGCATAGAACAAGCCTTTCGGAACTTGGGAGCAGCCCAAGTTGTCGCCGTGATGTCGGTGCCTGAAGACATCTTCTTAGATGCTGTTGACGGGTTAGTTATCGGTGCGACGCAGACGAGCGGATTGCGGCTGGCTTATGTCTTTGATAAAGTCATCACTACTGGCGCGCCTGGTCATGAGGACGAATTTGGCGATACCGATCATCCTGCCCTTTGGCGGGCTGCCATTGACGCCCACACAGGGGAACTCTTCTACCGCGAGTATTGGATGGGGTCAACCGACGAAAAAGATAAGCAAATTCTCCGCTCCAATCGTCCCTTCTTGCCCTTCAACATTGCTCGGGAAAACACTACATTGTTACTGTCTGCTTTGGGGTTGATCGTGCTGGGCATGTTACTTGCTTTGGTTGTTTTTTATCGGCTGAGGGAAACGGTCTCATCGTAATTTCTTCCGCACCGAAAAGTAGATTGTCGCTCAGGCAAGATCGTTGAAGCGGCTCCCCACCGCTTTTCCTGTTTCTTCCCGCAAGGCGCCATACTTTCAAGCGGGATGTGGCATGGCGAAGCACCTCATCGTCGGAACGGCAGGGCATGTGGATCACGGCAAGACGACGCTCATTCGGGCGCTGACAGGAATAGAAACAGACCGCCATCCCGAAGAGCGGGAGCGGGGCATGTCTATGGATTTAGGTTTCGCCCACCTGACTTTGCCCAGCGGCATCGTCACAGGCATCGTGGATGTGCCAGGGCACGAACGATTCGTCCACAACATGTTGGTGGGCGCTGCGGAAATGGACATGGTGCTTTTCATCGTCGCCGCCGACGAGGGTGTCATGCCCCAGACGATAGAGCATCTGGAAATCCTGCAACTGCTCCACGCTAAGCGGGGCATTATCGTCTTGACGAAATGTGATTTGGTGGATGACGATTGGTTGGAACTGGTCAAGGAAGATGTCGCCGAGCGCGTTCGTGGGACTTTTTTGGAAGGCGCGCCGATGATTGCCGTTTCCGCTGTGACGGGCGAAGGGTTGGACGAGTTGGTGCGGTTGATGGACGCCGTCGCGCAGGAAGTCCCGCCCAAAGCCACTGACCGTCCCTTCCGCCTCCCCATTGACGACACTTTTGTCAAGGCGGGCTTTGGCACCATCGTTCGGGGCGCCATCTTTTCGGGGCAAGTGCGGGTCGGCGAGGAAGTGGAACTCGTCCCGAAAGGCATCGTCACCCGCGTCCGTTCGCTTCACACCTATGGAAAGCCGACAGAAATTGCCGTCGCTGGACAGCGGGCGGCAATGAACTTAGGCGGCGTGGAGCGAGAGGCGATAGAACGGGGTGATGTCGTCTGCCATCCTGCCACCTTGTTGACGAGCGATCGGATGGATGTGGTCTTGCGGTTGTTGCCTTCTGCACCTCGTCCATTGAAAGACGGCGCGCCCGTTCGCTTCCACATCGGCACTGCCGAACGCATCGGGCGGGTCTTTTTCTTTGACCGCAACGAGTTGAAACCCGGCGAAGAAACTTTTGCGGAAATTCGCTTGGACAAACCCGTCGCTTGTGCGTGGGGTGATTTGTTCGTCATCCGCAGTTATTCGCCGATGACCACTTTAGGTGGCGGGAAGGTCGTGGAGCCGCAACCGCTTCAACGGCGCCGACGCAGGATCGCCGAAGAGTTCCATCGCATCGCCGAAAAATCGCGCAGCGAAAAAGATTTCATCATAACGCTCTTGCGTGAACATCCCAACGGCGTGACGGTTCGGGAGATTGCCCAACGGCTCTTCCTGACCACCGAGCGGGCGCGTCAAATTGCCGATGAATTGATCGCTGATGGCATCGCTTTTTCACTGAACGGTCAAGCGCTAATCTGGCAGGAGCAAGTGCGGCACTTGCAGGACAGCATCATCGTCACCCTCCAGCGCTTCCACGCCGAACGCCCTTTGCGGAAGGGGATGCCGAAGGAGACCCTCCGCAGTTTGGTCGCTCCTGATATGGCGGTGAACTTGTTTGAAACTTTGCTGCAACACTTCGCCCAAACAGGCGTCATCGCCGTGGAGCGGGAAACGGTGCGGTTGCCGACGCATGAAATCCGCTTGACCGAAGAGCAACGGCAGTGGGCAGAGCGAATGGAGCGGAAGGTAAAAACGGCTGGGTTTGCGCCACCTGAGTTGGAGGAGTTGCTGGCGGAGTTTCCCGACCGTGAGCAAGCGATGGACTTATTGAGTTTGTTGGTGGAACAGGGGCGTTTGGTGCGGGTCGCTGAGTTTGTCGTTCATCCCGAAACGATTGAGCGGGCAAAGCACTTGGCACGGCAACTATGCGAACGACACGGAAGTTTTACGGCGTCGCAATTTCGCGAGGCTGCCAACACGACCCGCAAATATGCCGTCCCGTTGTTGGAATTTTTAGACCAACTGGGCGTGACCGTTCGGCGGGGCGATGTGCGGGTTTTGCGGAGCGCCTGAAGTTGTGGGGTGAGAGCGATGCGTCGCATCGGCGTGTTAACCAGCGGCGGCGATGCGCCCGGAATGAACGCTTGCATTAGGGCAATCGTGAGGACAGCAATTGCGAAGGGACTTGAAGTTATCGGCGTCATGAGGGGTTACGCGGGGTTGCTCAAAGGCGAATTTCGTCCGATGGAGTTGAGAAGCGTCTCGGGCATCATGCACTTGGGCGGGACGATTTTGAAAAGTTCCCGTTGCCCTGAATTCTTGACGCCTGAAGGGCGAGCGGTGGCAGCAGAGCAAGTTCGCAAAGCAGGAATTGACGGGCTCATCGCCATCGGTGGCAACGGGACATCAACGGGGGCTCATTTGTTCTGGCAGGAGCAGCAAATTCCCATCCTCGTCTGCGCTTCCACCATTGACAACGACCTTTACGGCAGCGATTTCACCATCGGCTTTGACACCGCTGTCACCACCGCTGTCCATGCTATTGACAAAATCAAAGACACTGCTGCTGCCCACGAACGCATTTTCTTCGTGGAAGTGATGGGGCGACATCGCGGCTTTTTGGCGCTTTATGCGGGTTTGGCTGGAGGTTGCGAGGAAATCCTCGTGCCTGAAAAGCCAACAGACATTGATGCCATTTGCGAAAGGCTGATGGAAGGTAGGCGGAGGGGCAAAACTTCAAGCATTGTCGTTGTGGCTGAAGGCGACGAGGCGGGTGGTGCATTTGCCATCGCTGAGCAAGTTAAGCAACGAACTGGCTTGGATGTTCGGGTGACGGTTTTGGGACACATTCAACGAGGCGGCACCCCAACCCCTCGCGACCGAATTTTGGCGAGTAGGCTCGGAAACGCTGCCGTTGAGTTTCTACTGCAAGGCGAAACTGACAAACTTGTGGGCGAAATCAAGGGCGAAATCGTCTTGACACCGTTGGAAGATGCCATCAGCAAACCCAAACCCATTGACGAAGCCCTTTACCAACTGGCTTACCTTTTGGCTCAGTGAAGGCTAAGGTCGCCACGATTCCAAGAAACGCTCCCACTCATCGGGGTCGGAGCGGGAAGGCTCAAGTTTCGCGTCTGTAGCGCACAAAACTTTTTGCTTCAACGCTTGCTCCTTCAACTCAGGCGATGCCCATTCAGCGCCGCCAACGAAGGGAATAGCCCAAATACCCACTTTGCGCAAAATCTTTGCTTTCTCAACAGCCCGCTCAACATCTTCGGCTTCAATTTTCCAAGAAGATTCGCCGACTAAAACCAGTGTTTCGCCCTCAAATTTGCCTCGCCTTATATTGCCCATCCAAAGCAAATCCGCTGCCATGACGAAATCCGCCTCCTGCGGCGAGACAGTCCCTTGAATTTCCGCCTCTTCAAGTTTCCCGCTGACGAACTCACTAGCTTCCCTTCCGCCTCTGAGAATCATGCCGAAAATGCTTGCCGCCTTCGTGCGATACTCTACTTTCAAGACCTTGCCCTTGAGAATGCCCATGTCCTTTTCCAGACCATCCAACCTTGAGTCGACTTTCGCCATCCAATCGGTTGGCAGTCTGACTTCAATGATCAACGGTTCGGCGAGCAACCTTCGCCGCAGGGCGGCGCGAAACTCTGGGTCTTCATCAAGCCAACGAAGCAAACTTTCCAAGTCCTCTCGGGTTAAAGCCATCTTCGTTCACCGCCTCTATTTTGCCACTGTTTGAAGGTAGGGTGCGGGTTTATCTCCTGCCGACGGAAATTGTCGGCGCGGTTTGAAACTGCGCCTTAACATCTAATTGGGGCGCAGCAGGAGTTTGGCTCTCCCATAGCACAAACACCTTCAAGCCAATTCACCAATAGCGGGCGCCCGCAACATTCACCTTCAGCAAGTAAACGGAAGTTCTCGCCGTGATGAACAAGTGCTTTCCGTCAGGTCCGCCAAAGCACAAGTTGGCGGGGACTTCAGGTAACTGCAATCGTCCCAGCAAAGTGCCATCCGAGGCGAAAACCCAGATACCGTCGGGTCCCGTCACCCACAAGTTGCCTTTTTCATCCACCCGCAGCCCGTCGCCTGCGCCGTCTTTGCCTTCCATCTTCGCCAAATCTCGTCCCCCTTTCAGCGAGCCATCGGGCAAGACTTCGTAAACCCGAACGACATTGCGCCGGCTGTCGGTCGTGTAGAGCCATTTGCCGTCAGGCGATAAAGCCAAGCCGTTGGGTTTGGGTTGATTTTGTTCGTCCGCAATCACGCGCACCAAAGTCCCGTCGGGCTTGACAAGATAAACGCCTTCAACGGGTTGGGTCTTGAATTTCGGGTCACCAAAGACTGGGTCGGTGAAATAGATGCGCCCGTCTTTGGTGGCGATGATGTCATTGGGTTGGTTGAGTGGTTTGCCTTCAAACTCGCTGGCGATAACTTCAACTTTGCCCGAAGCCAAATCGGTGCGTGTCACCTGCTTGTTGACGAAACCTTCACAAGTCAGCAGTCGCCCTTGCGGGTCAATGGTGTTACCGTTTGCGCCGCCGCTTGGTTCACGGAAAGTCTCAATCTTGCCGTCGGGATGCATGCGGTAAAGGCGGTTGGCGGGAATGTCGCTGAAGATAAGCGTGCCATCGGGGGCATAGGCGGGACCTTCGGTGAAGCGGAAACCTGTCTGCAAACGATACAGGCGCGCATCGGAGGTGATGAGTTGGTGGAACGCTTCCGCCGCTGGTCGGATTTGCAACGGCACTTCTTGACCGAATTGCCATGCTGTCATGCCCGTTCCCTCCTTGCCTGCGAGCAATCCCGTCCAGATCAGCAACCATGCCAGCAGCACGCCTTTGACACCTCCTCATCGTCTTCAAGTCATCGTGGCAAACTTTGTCACGCCGATGGGCGTTCGTCCGTTGGGCAATGCCTATCGTCAAAAAGGATGGAAGGAGGGTTCAAGGATGCGAAAGGTGCTGGGGCTGATCACCGTCATTGCGGTGTCGGTGGTGATCGCCTCGTTTGCCCAAGAGGAAAAGGGCTTCGTGTCGCTCTTCAATGGCAAGGATTTGACTGGCTGGCATGTCATGGGCACGCCGTCATGGAAGGTGGAAAATGGTGTGCTCGTTTGCACTGGCGAAGGGGGCGGGTGGCTGCGGTCGGACAAACAATACGAGAACTTCGTTTTGCGTCTGGAGTTCCGAATCAGCAAAGGTGGTAACAGCGGCATCTTCATCCGCTCCGCTCTTGAAGGCAACCCCGCATTCACTGGCATGGAAGTTCAGATTTTGGACGATCACGGACGAGAACCTGCACCATACACGACAGGCGCCATCTACGATGCCGTCGCTCCCAAAAAGAACATGTCTAAACCCGCAGGCGAATGGAACTTCGTTGAAATCATCTGTAGCGGTCCTTGGGTCGTCGTGGCGATGAACGGCGAGGAAATTGTCCGCGTCAACATGGACGAACATCCGAAACTGAAAGGGCGATTGCGCAAAGGCTACATTGGGCTCCAAAATCACGGCAGCCGCGTGGAGTTCCGAAACATCCGCATCAAAGAGTTGCGGTAAACTTTAGGACGAGGTGAACGATATGCCGAAGGAACGGCTTGTCACTTTGAGGGAGTATGTGCAGGAAGCGCTGAAAAACGCCGTCTATGAAAAAGGCGAAGTGCTGGATGTCATCATTGCTGAAGTGCCCGATTTGCCCGGTTGTTTTGTGCAAGGTCGCACTTTTGAGGAGGCTCGCGAAGACCTAATTGATGCCATTGAACTTTGGGTGATGTCGGCGTTGATGGACGGGGACGAAATTCCCGTGATTAACGGTTGTCGTTTGGCAGTCACGGCTCAAAGGGGGAAGGCAAGTGGGGAAGGCAAGAGAAAGGCTAACGCCCGTGCCGCGACGCGAACTCATTCGCAAACTGCGTCGGTTGGGTTTTGAAGGTCCTTTCAGTGGCAAGAAGCACGAATACATGCGCAAAGGAAATATCCGCATCATCATCCCAAACCCGCACGGTCAAGACATTGACCCAGGGTTGATCCGACGCATCCTAAAACAAGCAGGCATTAGCATTGAAGAGTGGCTGAAAGCATAAAAAGCAAGGAGGTGTGGTCGTATGACGGGCGAGAAAGACGAACGCAAAGAGGTTTCGCGCCGCCAGTTTTTGAAGACGGCAGCAGGGGCGTTAGCCGTTGGAGCGATGGCAAGTGGCTTCAAGCCCAGTCGCGCTTACGCGTTGGTAGGAAGCCAGCGCGTCATTGGCGCTAATGACCGCATCAACATCGGTATCATCGGGTGTGGCGGGATGGGTCATGCCCACATGCGCACTTTGGTGGGTGCAATTCAGCGGGGCGAAGAGAATGCCGAAATCGTCGCTGTCTGCGACATCTACGAACCCCGCAAGGAAAGCGCCCGCAAAACTTGCGAGCGCCAGTGGGAAGGCAAAAGCACAACAGGCAAAGTTGAGGTCTACCACGATTACCGCAAGTTGCTGGAGCGCAAAGACATTGATGTCGTCTGGATCGCCACGCCTGAACATTGGCACGCCAAGATGGCAATTGATGCGCTGAATGCGGGCAAGGACATCTATTTGGAGAAGCCGATGACTCGCTATGTGGACGAGGCGAAGGCTGTCTATGAGACGGCGCTACGCACCCAACGGGTCATTCAAGTCGGTTCGCAGTGGACTTCCGAGCCCAAGTGGCGGCAGGCAGCAGAGTTGATTCAGCAAGGCAAAATCGGGAAAATTGTTTGGTCGCAAGCAAGTTACTGTCGCAACTCCCGTGAGGGCGAGTGGAACTACGGCATTGACCCCAACGCTAAGCCGGGCGTTAATTTGGACTGGGACGCCTTCCTCGGACCAGCCCCCAAACGACCTTGGGATCCTGAGCGTTTCTTCAGGTGGCGCAAGTTTTGGGACTACTCTGGTGGCATCGTGACCGACTTGTTCCCGCATGTTTTGCATACCCTCTTTTTGGTGATTGGGGCTGAGTTCCCGACCCGCGTCGTTGCGACGGGCGGCATTTTCGTCCATCACGACCGAGAAGTGCCCGACACTTTCCACATGATGGCGGAGTTTCCCAGCGGGCATGTCGTTGTCGTGGCGGGTTCTACGGCGAACGAACGGGGCTTGGAGACAATCGTGCATGGGCATAAAGCCAACATGCTTTTGGGCGGCAATGACATCGTTGTCCAGCCTGAACGCGTCTATGCTGACGAAGTAGAGCCGATGCGGGTGCCGACGGAAGGGGTGCCCGACATTTTGCGGGCGCACCACAAAAACTTCCTTGAGTGTGTTCGCGACCGCACCAAGACACCCAATTGCCCAATTGACCTTGCCTACAAAGTCATGGTCACCGTCGGCTTGGCGGAATTGTCCTACCGCGAGGGCAAGATGAAACTCTTTGACCCTGAACGGTTGCAAGTCATCGCATGACGACGGAAGCGGGGGCGCATAACCGTGCGTCCTCGCTTCTTTTTGAGGTGTGATCAACGATGAGTCGGCTAACGACAGACATGCGGGACGAAGACAGCCGACCTTATTTCCTTTGGGATGAGCCCTTGACCATCCGCCAACTGCGAGAAATTTTGCGGTCGGGCGATGAGCAGGAACGGTTGACTTACATGGCGAAAATTCTCCGTGAAGCCCGTTACGAAGATGTCTGGGAGTTTTTGAGCGTGGACGACTTGGTGCGCCATTGGGAACAACTGGCACCTCGCCTCGGTCGCCGCCGCGCCTTCTGGGAATTTCTGTTGCGCAAGTGGAGGGAATTAGGGCTTGTTGAGTAGTCGCCGTTGTTTGCCTACCTATCTCTGGTGCGCAAAAGTTTTCCGAGGCGATGAGTATGGCTGTCGTTTTACTGGCGACTTATGCGATGCGGGCGCGTTTTGAGTTGGTTTTGGTCGGC
>Ga0209393_1000067_pt1 | contig 51105 bp, 55 predicted proteins | sample SSWtaG_2_FD_184117 | JGI IMG/M metagenome (GOLD analysis project Ga0209393, IMG submission 184117) | Hot spring microbial communities from Sandy's Spring West, USA to study Microbial Dark Matter (Phase II) - SSWsed_130316 (SPAdes)... | ecosystem: Environmental > Aquatic > Thermal springs > Hot...
GAATAGGATAAGGGAAGCGGTAAGGAAAGCAATGGTCCATGTAAATATGTATGACGAAGTAACATTAAAACAAGTGGTTGACTATATTCTGAAGATAATCGCTGAAAAATTTGGTTCTGAGAGGATACCTCATGTTGAAGAAATACAGGATATTGTTGAGCTCACTCTAGTTAAATTCGATTTATACGAGGTTGCAAAAGCATACATAATATACAGGAAAGAGAGAGAGAAAATTAGAGAAGAGAAGAAAAGAATCTTGGAGAAAAACTATGTAGATGAAGTAGACAAAGTATTCTCAGTAAACGCTCTGAGACTAATGGCAAGCAGATACCTACTAAGAGATGAGAAGGGAAAACTCGTAGAAGGACCTAAAGAAATGTTTAAGCGTGTTGCCGCACTCATCGTTATACCAGATATTCTATATGACCCCCAGGTATACGATATTAATGGTAGCCAGCAACCTCATCCATGGGAAGACTTTGATATTGATGCATGGGGTGGGAAGCTAGGTCTAGGCAGGCTCCCAAATGGGGAGTTTGATTTCAAGTGGAATAGATGGCATTTAGAGAGGATGAAGAATCTCTATGATGAACTTAACTCCAATGGACATATGAGGGTCCCATGGGCAGTCTTTCTAAAAATGCTTGCAGATGGATTCTTTGAAAAATACCATAGTAACTGCCTACAATATTATAAGTTAATGGTTGATAAGAAGTTTATGCCAAATAGCCCAACATTATTCAATGCAGGCACAAGGCTTGGACAATTGTCAGCATGCTTCGTCTTAGATATCGATGATGATATTGAATCGATAATGAATGCTGCTAAGGATGCTGCAATAATCTTCAAGTCAGGTGGTGGAGTGGGAATAAATTATTCAAAACTTAGACCTGAAGGAGACCTAGTCTTCTCTACATTTGGTGTAGCTTCTGGTCCAGTCTCTTTCATGAGAATTATAGATACAGTTACTGACGTAGTTAAGCAGGGTGGGAAACGTAGAGGAGCAAACATGGGTATTCTTGAGATCTGGCATCCAGACATAGAAACCTTTATCCACAGTAAAGAGAAAGAAAACTTTCTTGAAAACTTCAACATTTCCGTCCTAATAACACCAGAATTCTGGAGATATTATGAAGAGAAGAAACCTTTCCCACTGAGAAATCCCAGAGACGGTACAGTATGGAGAACAATAGACCCTGAAAGACTATTTAGAGAAATAGCTGAAGCTGCGTGGAGAACAGCTGACCCAGGAGTACTATTCTTAGACAACATCAACAAACACAACATCTTCAAGAGATTCCTAGGCGATATAAGGTCAACGAACCCATGTATCGCCGGAGATATGAGGGTACCGACTTCCATAGGTCTTATAAAACTATCAGAACTTTACTCAATATATCATTCAGGGAAAGATATAGAGGTACTCTCAGACAATAGAGCTCTTCGATATAATGTCATTACGATCCCTTACGGAATTCCTTCAATAGTATACTGTGCTCCTGGGGCATCTTTGAGAAAAGCTGTTAAATTAGTTAAGACTGGTATAAAGCCTGTTTATCGAGTAATTACTGAGCATGGTTATGTATTGAAAGCAACTGAAGACCACATAATCCTGACGAAAAGAGGATGGATCCCCCTCAAGGAGCTAAAAATCGGAGACGAGCTCATAATACAATCTGGCGAAGGTGGTTTCGGAAACATAGGTTCCGAAGGTCTTGGAAGAATCCTCGGATGGTTCATAGGAGATAGTAGTGTTTCTGACAATAAAGCAACTCTATGGTTCTACTGTAAGGACAGGAAAATAGCTTTGAATCTAGCAAGAGATATACATAACGTATTCCGATTAAAAGTAGATGTGAAGAAAGCAGAAGATAGAGATGCCTTATTCATAACGTCTAGAAAACTATATCGATGGTTGAAAAATTTGGGAATACTTGATCGATTAAGAGTGCCTGAAATAGTATTTAAGGGGACGAGAGAGATGCAGAAAGGATTCCTACAAGCTTTATTCACCGCTAGTGGAAGAATAGATATTGGTAAAGAGGGATGCAGTATCAGATTAACAAGTATCTCGATAGATTTACTGAGAGATGTCCAGCTACTACTTCTAAACTTCGGTATAGTCTCTAAAATCCATGAAAATAGAAGTGAAGCTCAGCTAAAGATTCTCTCCAATAGAAGGGGGAGATTTAAACCATACAGGTGTCAAGCATATCATGAACTCTCAATAGACAAAGAGAATGTAGGCCTATTTGCTGAAAAGATCAGGTTCTTAGATGAAGTAGAACAGAAGAAGCTAATCTACTGGGTTAAGAAGAAGAGGAATAGTAGTGTGGAGAAATACATTACTAAGGTTAAGAGGATTGAGTATGTTGGGTTAGAGGAAGTCTACGATATTACTGAACCTATAACGAATAGTTTTATTGCAAATGGAGTCTGCGTTCATAATTGTGGCGAGCAGCCTCTGTACACTTATGAGTCATGTAATCTTGGAAGTATTAACTTGTATGCTTTCGTAAGAAAGGTTGGAAGAAAATATGAGGTTGATTGGGATTCTTTAAGAGAAGCAGTTAAGTGGTCTATTAAGTTCCTAGACAACGTAATAGATGTTAATAAGTACCCCCTTGAGCAGATTGAGTATAAGACGAAGAGAAGTAGGAGGATAGGCTTAGGAATCATGGGTATGGCTGATATGCTTTTCGCACTTGGAATACCATATAATAGTGAAGAAGGCTTCCAGACGATGAGTAAGATAATGGAGTTTATAGCCTTCCATGCTTACAAGACAAGCATAGAACTGGCTGGAGAAAGAGGAGTATTCCCATTATATGATCAATCAGATTACCCGAGGGGTGTATTCCCGATAGAAGGATTCAACCATCCTGAGTGGTGGACACTGCCATGGAGAGAGCTAGCTGGAGAATTAAAGAAGAAGGGTATAAGGAATAGCCATGTGACAACAGTTGCACCGACAGGCAGTATATCTATGCTGTTGGATGTCTCATCTGGGCTTGAACCTCAATTTGCACTAGTATACGAGAAGAGAGTAACCGTTGGGACATTCTTCTATACAGACATTGAGTTTGAGAGACAACTCAAAGAACGCGGTTTACTCAATGAGAGTATATTGAAGAAAGTTGCGGAGAATGGAGGCTCAGTACAAGGACTAGAAGAAATACCTGAAGATATTAGGAAAGTCTTCCTAGTAGCATATGATATTCCATGGTGGGACCATATTAGAGCACAGTATGAGATTCAAAAATGGGTTGATGCTTCTGTTAGTAAGACGATAAATATGCCTGCATGGGTTACTGTAGAAGATGTTATGAAAGCATACATTTTTGCTTATAAGCTAGGGTTGAAAGGCGTAACAATATATAGAGATACGAGTAAAGCTGCTCAAGTTCTCGTAACCCCATCCCAGAGATTAAGCAAGTATATAGCTCTAACACCAAATAAGACATTAGAATTAATGAAGCAGCTAGGTATAGAGCCTCCGAGAATACACAATGAATCAAAAGAGAAACCAGGTGAAGTTAGTAAATCGGCAGTAAAATTAATAATTACAGAGATTGGTGGAGCTGAAGTAGCTGTTGAAGAAGAGAAGAAAAGCATGTTAAAGCCTTCTGTTAGAAGAATTGAAAAATGCCCAGTCTGCGAAAGTATAAACTTAATCTATCAAGAAGGATGCTTAAAATGCTTAGACTGTGGATGGGCTAACTGCGTCATTGCATAGATAGTTTGAAAGCTAATCTAAGAAGCTGGAGTTCTCTTATTAATCAATCTATATCATCTTCAATGCTATACTTGATATCTTTTCTCTACCAATTATAGGTTCAAGTATCGTTTTTGCAGCTCTCTCAAGCATCTTCAAGTATTCTCTAGTATTATACTCTCCCATCCTATAGAGTTGCGGAGGTGTTGCACTAATCCATCTACCACCAGTTACTACATATCTTACTGATCGACCAGGTTCCATCATGTATCCTAATGATTCAAGCTTTCTAGCTGCAGTAGCATGTAGCAGTCTATTTACATACTCTCCTATATGCCTACTTAAGCTCTTCGTAATGATTAAATCTTCTATAGATGCTCCGCCTAGAACAATCATTTTAACGTATTCTCTGTAGAGTTCTAAGCATTCTAAAGCTTTCTCTTTGAGTTCTCTTAATGTATCCGCTTTAGATAGCTTCTCCAGCATCTGTAGCTGCATCTTCCTAACTATAAGTGGGGTATCTCTCCTCCTAGCTTCTATCCCCCTATACTTCAATGTATCATTAAATAGTGCTCCAAAATACCTGTTGTTAACAGGCTTAAATGGGTTTATCTTAGATTTTAAGAAGATTATCCACTTGTATCTTCCTTCATAGCTCACTGGTAGTTTAAGTCTATCTTCTATTATCTCCACTAGCTTTATGTAATCCTCATCGACAGCGTCCTCCTTAACTATCCAGAGTGAATCGATTAAGCCGTGAACTACTTTAAACCCTGATTCTTCAACAATCTTTATAGTTTTAAGGAGGGTATCTCTAGCCAATGCGCATACAGATAGATGAGCTTCTCTCGACCCAAACTTTGCCTTCCTAAAACCTAGATATCCGAAAGCAGTTACTAGAATCCATTTCAATGCATCTGCTCTCCTACCATAAACACATCTCAAATATGGATTGGCTGCCTCTCTACATAGTTTCTTATATTGTAGCCGCTTCTCTAATGGTAGCTCTATAGCTCTTGGAACGACCCCTCTCCACCTCCTACATACACTGTAGCCTAATTCAGGAATTTTTACTCCATCGTCTCTACAGCATTCACAGTTAATTGTTTCTCCGGAAATATTGTACCTATACATTAGCATAGGATAAAGACTCTTGAAATCTATCTCTCCAACATTCCAGTATATTTCAGGTTTAGCATCAAGTATCAATCCACCTCTATCAGCTATATTGAGATGCCTTCCACTCATGTAGTTTTCTCTACATGGAATCCATGGTAAAAGTATCCCAAGCTTATAGGCTTCATAATACTGAAGAGATGACATACATGAACCAATAGTATACCTTGAAGCATCCTGGATAGGTATCCTACATACTCTAGAGATCTCCAGTACTCCATCTATACCTGTCTCTTGATAGAGCATTGAGTTAGAAGAATCTATATGTATCCTTCCTTTAAGCTTAAACCCCTTAAACTTATGATGTACTCTACCATAACTAAAGTAAGACTTAGATACTGTCTCCAATCTAGGTTTACAATCTAATCTTCCAAGTCTTAGCTTAACATTATTCACCATACTTCTATAGTATAGGTAAGGTATGAGGAATGAGTCTCCACACTCAGTTATGATTACATCGATGCCTAGGGAATCCAGTATTCTAGATAGTTCTTCAAGTATAAATTCTTCTGAAGAATCTAATATTATCTCTTCACGTTGAATCTTTAATGATACCTCAGTAAGCTTATCCTGGAAGGATGGCAGAAGATTGCTGGAAGATACCTTAACATCAAGATATGCTATCTTAATCCATGAAGTATCATAATGGAAGTCCTCAACGTTATCTAAAATTTTAAAGGTATTACTTGAATAATCTATGCATGCAGTAGGATGTAGATTGTAGTAATATAGGAATTCCTGCATTGATGATAAGTCTACGTTGAATACTCTGTAGAATCTATAGCTACCAATATCTAAGACTTCTCTAGCTAGCTTCCTCTTCTCTCCAAAGGGTACCTTAACCTCTAATACTGTTTCTAGAGGGCCTCTTGGAAGGATATTTTTCTCAACAAATTCTAATTCATACTTACTTGAAAGCATCTTACTAAGCTGGACTAGTTTATCGAATGGTCCTGCAACATAGATTCTAGGCATCCACTTAATCTTCTCTACTTCTATTCTTCCATCTCTTCTCTTCATCCAGATAGCAACTTCATCTCTATTTAGAGGATGAACGTCAAGGAGCCAGCCTCGCATCAATCTTCATCTCCCGTTTTAATTCTTTCTCTAAGTTCTTTAATCTTTCTTCATGAGATAGAAGTCCAGACATGATGAATAGATCAAATACATCTCTCTCAGGATACATTGATGCTGCATGTGAATACCTATAAACATAACCAACTAAACTATCAAATACTTCCCTCTCATCTCTTAGTAGAGCTCTCCTAAATTCTCCCCAACGTTTAAGCTCCAGCTCAAGCCTCTGCCTATACGTTAAAGTAGTCCTACCCATACTCTACAATGCAAGCTTAAAACATTATTTATAAGCTGGAGAGATTACTGAAAATGGTGAACCTTATCTAAAAATGGTTCGCAACTTAAATAGAGAAGATTAAAGTAGAGGAAGATTGGCCATACATATGAATTGTAGAATTCTCAACAGTAAATGCTAGATGAAGTTGGCATAGAAAGAATGATAGGTGGAGGATTAAGTTTTCACAACGTCTAAGTCTCTCACAGCATGCTTGGTTATCCTGATTGAACATGCATTATACCTCGTACAGAAATCTTCGCATCTTTCAGCCCATACTTTCTCTCTATATCTAAGACCGCATTTCTCACAAACGTATAGTATCTCATTTGAAACTCTTACTTCCTTAACCATATTTCTAAAAGATGGATTCTACAACTATTATATAAGAATTATAGTTACACGTTAGTCTGATATTCTAGTTTTGGAAAGCTGGATTGATGGAAAGATTGAGAAAAATGGAGAGTATTCAAGATGCTCTACTAAGATTTCGTGTTCTTTAGATGACAATGTTAATATTTACCATTTTTCACTTCATAAAATGATAATAATGAATTTACTTAATATTCTCTCAGTAGATTTCTCTGATACACTCAATTCCTTAATATTCTTCACGCTTACTTCTGCATTACTTGCAGTTTTCATGCATAAGCATAGAGAGAGAATAATTGAAGCTTATGTTATAATAGGTTTTCTAGTAACATTCTTCTTATCTATACGTCAATTCTTCTCAGTTTCTTCTAGCGGGCCAGTTAAGATCTACGCATCTCAATACCAGTTAGTATCTTCTCAAATATTTGTCGACAATCTTTCAATATATGTTGCATCGATATTCGTATTCATAGGTCTCATGGCCTCTATATTCTCAGTAAAGTATATTGAGGAGAGGAAGAGAGAATACTATCCACTCTTAATAGCTATGGTCACAGGGATGGTTGGTGTAGTATTCTCAGGGGACTTTGTTACATTATTCATATTCTGGGAAATGATGAGCTTGACCGCATATGTTCTCGTAGCATTCTTCTATAGTAGATGGGAGGCAGTAGAAGCATCGTTCAAGTATTTGATAATGAGTACAGCTGGAACAGCTTCGATACTCTTCGGTTTATCACTCCTCTACGGTATGGCTGGAACACTATCCTTTACAAGCCTAGCAGAAATATTAAGGATGCCTGGCTTCCAAAACAATGCTTGGACATATCTTTCAATAGCATTACTAGTAACTGGTTTCGGAGTAAACGCAGCCATGGCTCCATTCCACAGCTGGCTACCTGATGCCCACCCTGCTGCACCAAGCCCTATAAGTGCAATGCTTTCAGGAGTGGTAATCAAGACAGGTGTATATGCAATGTATAGAACGTTAACATTGATATTTCCATTAACATTATATAATTGGCAGATAGGCTTAATCCTATTTGCAGTAGCTACTATGATTGTAGGAAATACTCTCGCCATGCTTCAAAACGATATTAAGAGGTTACTAGCTTTCAGCAGTATAGCACACATAGGGTATATAGTGTTTGCATTAGCAATAGGGACGATAGCAGGGTTAACTGGAGGTCTACTACATATACTGAACCATGCTTCTATGAAAGCCCTCCTCTTCCTCTCAGCAGGTGCATTAATACATACAGTTAAGACGAGAGACCTAGATACATTGAGCGGGATAGGTAGAAAGATGCCTATAACTGTTACATGCCTCTCAATAGGAGCGTTCTCGCTTGCAGGAGTACCAGGGTTAAACAGCTTCGTAAGCGAGTTCCAGATAATAACAGCTGCAATAGATGCTAAACTATACATATACGCAGCAATAATGATATTTAATGTTCTTCTTGGAGCAGCATACTACCTTAGAGTAGTCCAGATACTCTTCGTCCGTCCTCCGACAGATGTCTCACAGAAAGCAGTAGAAGCATCACCGATAATGCTTACACCTCTCATAATCCTATCAATACTAGCAGTAATCATAGGGGTATATCCTGGACCATTCGTAGAAACTCTGAGAAACATTGCTGAAACCCTCCTATAGTCCTCCTGACGGCTCCCATAGCTAGCTATCTATTTATCTATCTTACCCAAAACGGCTAATAATTACTATCGAACAATTAAGTGTAGAGGGAAGCTATAGATGTCTAAGAAGCGAGATAAGGAGAAGACGTATAAAGCAGATGTGATAAAGCAGGAAGTACTAGAGAAATTAAAGAAGCTTGGAGAAAAAGTCTATAGAGATCTCTCTAGAGGCGAGTTCCCCGAACTAAATATTCCTTCTAGGACAACTAAGAATATTATCTATGATGAGAAGTTGAGACAGTATGTTCTAGCTGGTAAGATGAAGGAGAGAACGACTAAGAATATTCGTCATCTCAGACCGTTTGCCCAACTACTCTGGATAGCTTCTTTCAGCAAGAGGCTAATTGAAGCATCTAAAACCTCCACCCTAAGAGATACATACTATGTAGCTATAGGTGAAGGGATAGACTTCGAAGACCAAGATGAGAGTGATGAAATGATAATGGAGCTGGAAAGCATCATAGACTCTCCTAGAGAAGACTTCCACATCTTCCCAGAGGAACGTGCATCGATATATGGAGACCTAGTAATAGAGTATACTGTTCCAGGATTCAGAGGCAAACGGGTAGACCTTTCATCCCACCCAGATGGTTTTGCTATAGGTCCAGCTCTCACAACAGCTGAATTTGTAAGATGCGGTGCAGAAGTATTATTTGTAATAGAAAAAGGAGCAGTCTTCAGCAGGTTCGTTGAAGAAGGAGCAGATAAAAAGTATAAAGCATTGCTTTTACATACTGCTGGGCAGTCGCCGCGTAATGCTAGAAAATTGATTAGACGTATACATGAAGAACTAGGTCTCCCAGTCTACGTTTTCACAGATGCAGACCCGTACGGAGTCCACATAGCTTCAGTTCTTATACATGGTTCTGCTCTAAGCGCCCATATAAAAGGAATAAATGTTGCAGATGCAGTATGGGCAGGTGTATGGGCATCAGACATTACAAGGTACAGGCTCCCATCAATGAAACTAAACGAGCAAGATATCAAGAGGCTCCAAGAATTAGAACAGGACCCTAGATATCAGAACGACCCGTGGAGGAGAGAGATAAAAGAATTCTGGAAGATAAAGAGGAAGGCCGAACTCGAAGCATTTAGTAGATATGGATTAGATTTTATTGTTAAAGAATTCCTGCCTGAGAGGTTAGCGGAGCTACAGAAACGTTGAAGCTCTTAGAAAACTGGCCAGCTATACTAATCGAGAAGCCCAGACCAGCTATAGTAATTACAGATGTACACTTCGGATTCGAGGCAGAACTCGGAGATAAAGGAATAAGAGTACCCTCCCAGACATGGAAGATTACAAAACTATTGATAAAGCTGATCGAAGAAGAGAACCCCCGAGAAATCATTATACTAGGTGATCTAAAACATAAGATCCCACTTTCTTCATCAATTGAATGGGAAGAGGTGCCTAGAGCAATAGAGAAGATAAGAGAAACTGGCGTTGAAGTAATAGTGGTCCCCGGGAACCATGATGGAAGCATAAAAAAGATCCTAGGGAGCACTGTTAGATATGCTCCGAGCAGCGGTCTACTCATTGAAGCTGAGAGAAGAATCTTTATGTATCATGGACATAGATGGCCTAGCATAGATATAGTTAAAAGCGACATAATTTTTATGGGTCATCTCCACCCAATGATAAATCTCAGAACAGATGTAGGAAGTATAGTTAAGAAGCCTGTATGGATGCTGATAGAAGGAGATAAGAAAAACTTGGTTAAAACATTCAGAGAGAAATATGGTATAAGATTAAAAGGTCGTGGAAGAATCGATTTAATAATTATGCCTGCTTTCAACCCAATACTTACAGGGATCTCTGTTAATAATATAAGACCAGGAGATAGGCTGTGGCCCCTAATAAGAACAAATAGTTTCTCAATCTCGCTAGCTGAAATAATTCTGTTGAGTGGACAAAACCTTGGAAGACTAGAACAGATAGAGAGTATAACAGAGGATACATTATGACACGAGATGAATTAGACTCAAAAGCTTTAGAAGCTGTTAGAGAGAGCCGGGTTAAACTATATATCTTTAAGCCAAGTGGTAGGAAAATGTGGATAGTGGTCGGTAAACATGGACGCTACCTAGTCTTACCAGATGCAGAATACTGTACATGTAACGACTTCTTCTTTAGAGTAATCAGCGGGGAGAAACCATCATGCTACCATATACTAGCTGTTAAGAAAGCAGTTAAAGAAGAAACATACAGCATTATAGAGAAAGAAGATACATCATATAAGAAGATGCTTGAAGACTTACTTAAAGAAGGAAATAGAACAAGATAATAAAATATTTAGTAGTGGCTTAAGAATCAACTGAGAAAACTCATAAAGATTAAGGAGAGTTTACGGAGAATACGCTCTCAGTAAGAATACTAGAAGTAATCCAGAAGCAAACAGCTTAAACCATCATTTTATAATAGCTTCAATTGATAACTTTTGATACTTTTTAGTATTATCATAATTTTTCTGACTACATATATGTATAAACAATAGTCTCACACTTTCCTCTACAACTCCCATAACACTCGATTTCCCAATTGTTTTATTGAAAAATTTATTTCTAACTTTGACAATCTTAAATAAAGGGCGCTTATGCCGAGATGTCAATTATGCGGTAGGAAGACAGAGAAACTTTACTATATCGAAGGGAAGAGAGTATGTGATAAATGCAGGTTGAAAACTAGATCTTGAATATGTTCTCCCTAGTTTAAGATAGTGTTACAAGTGTACATGTGCTGCTAAAGTAGGAACCATACTCTATTAGGATACCTAGACCATCTCTTTTACATGATTTATAGTGGGTAGTAACAATGATTTATCATTTAGTCAAGGTTTGAGTTATTCTTAAATTTATTATTCATCCCTTGATTTTCCTATCATATTCTACGAGATCTGCATGTACAAATCTGCCTGCGTGGGTTATGGGAACCCCATCAAAATAAACTTCTGGATTGAAGATTCCTAAGTCTGTATGTGATTTAGCTTTGCCGACCTTTCCCTTGAATTTTAAGCTTTGAGAACCGAAGCCGAATTCAAGGCATGCATATATTCTTTCATCTTCTAAGGGTATTCCACTCAGCCTAGCTTTAGGATGAAATCCCCAAGAGGCATGCGCAAGATAGTACATCTTTTCATCATTGAGGCCCTTAAGCCAACTCTCAAATATTCTTGCTTCTACGCCTCCTTCTATCTTCGTTATCCTTCCCTCTGTTATAGTTATTCTAACAGGGTTTCTGAGAACTCCAATCTCCGAGGGTGGCCATATAAATGTATCAGCAACTATGACGCCCTCAATACTATCTTCAATAGGCGCCCAAGATATCTGCCCCCCTAAAGGCTTGTATATCCCTCTCTCGTTTAGTATTCCATCATTATGGAAGACAGGTCTATTAACATCATTCTCAAACTTAATGTTCGTTCCATTCTCGCTCTTGATTAATACTTCTCTAGCTTTTTTAGTCAACTCTGTTAGACGGTCTCCGAGCTCACACATCAATGGATAATCAGTTCTACCTATGAGCCTGATCATCATATCAGGAGTAGTACCCGTTAACTCTAGTATTCTGGCCCCAGCTTTGAGAGCGTCGGTATAAGCAGTTGTATGGAGTATATACATTAGCGGAAGACTAATTACAACATCACTAGACTTCATGGCCTCTGCTACAGGTCTTGGAGGTTCAATATTCACATCATCTCTTGTCTCGTATATCATAATACTTGAATGTGCGCCTAGAACACGTGCTGCTGAAGATAGAAGTTTAATCATTTCCCAATCTATGGCAGTATCAGCTAAGATCAAAACTTGTTCACTAGCCTTTATTCTAGCAAGGTCTCTAGCAGTTTTTAAAGAAGCTTCATAAAGCTCCATAAACATGCTCAATTCTTATCACCTAATACACAGTCTGAGAAAATAATTAACATCCTAATAAACCTGAGTCAGGATGCATCATTTAATGGCGGAAGGTCTCTTTAAGAAGTAATTAATGTTTTCCAGATTTGGAATTAAATATTAAAATACTCTTATATGCATGCTCTTACTAGTAGTTAACAATTAATTGTTGTGTCTTAAGAGGTTGGGGGAAAGTTGTCTAAAAAGTTGGGGATGGTAACAATTGGTCAGGCTCCAAGAGAGGACCTTCTTGAAGATTTTCTAGTAAACTTACCGTGTGATGTTGAGGTTGTACAGGTAGGGGCCTTAGATGACCTTGATCTCGGAACGATAACTTCACAGCTTTTACCTAGGGAAGGCGAAATCCTATATGTTACAAGGTTGAGAGATGGCTTAGAGGTGAGGGTATCTAAGAATAAACTGATACCTTTAATGCAATCTAAGATTAGCTACTTGGACTCAATAGGTGTTGATATCATAACAATACTATGTTCAGGCGAGTTTCCTCAATTTGAAGCTAAGACGCCAATAATCTACCCAGATAAGGTCCTGAAGGGAATAGCTTCAAGCATCTCATATGTTGGAAAGGTAGCAGTGTTGATACCTAATGAAAAACAAGTCAGTTATGCGTACAATAAATGGGATGAGTATTTCAGAGAGTTGGAAGTCATTCCTATATCCCCTTATAGTTCAGGAACCCAAGACTTTATTGATGTCGCCAAATTTATTAATGAGAATAAGATAGGACTCATAATAATGGATTGTATGGGGTATAAGCTTTTCCATAGAGATGTGCTTAAGAATATAGCTAGAGATAGTAGAATAATTACTACTAGAGGGGTCTTAGCGAAAGTTCTCACTGAAATAATGTGATCGTGTTTATAGCAAAGATCGCTGGTAATTTTAGTAAATCAGCTAAAATTGATGCATAAATAATTCATAGTCTACATTTCATCTCTTTCTCAATCGGGGATTCAAGTATTCTATTAATCCATCTCCCAATAGATTAAGTCCAATTACAATTATTGATAGTACAAGACCTGGGAAGAAGGCCATCCACCAAGCTCTAACAAGGTATTGTTGTGCAGTATTTAACATAAGCCCGAGACTTGGGACGTTGGGATCAGCTATCCCTAGGAATCCCAGCCCAGCTTCTACAAGTATGGCAGTATTTATTTGAAGAACTGCGTATGGAATAATGGCTGGTATTGCATTTGGTAAAATTTCCTCGAAGATTATCCTTACATCAGTTAATCCCACAGCTCTCGCAGCCTCTATAAATGGGCGCTCTTTTATTGATAGAAATTCTGCTCTCATCATTCGTGCTATACCAGGCCAGCTAACAATACCTATTGCTATTATGATATTCTGGAAATTTTGACCAAATATAGCTACTATAACTAATGCTAGCAAGAATTGTGGTATGATCAGCGCCATATCTGTTATCCTCATCAAAGCATCTTCGAGAATTCCACCATAATAGCCTGCTATGACCCCTATCAATATACCAATAGCTAATGAGATTGTAACTGAGCTGACACCAACAGTTAAGGAAGTCCTTATTCCGTAGAGAACATTAGTATAAATGTCCCTGCCTAGGTCATCTACTCCAAAAGGGTGTAAGGCAGCAGGTGGAGTAAACGGTCTACCTACTAAGGTTTTCAACGGTGGATGCCACGTAATGAGTGGAGCTACTATGGCTAAAATTACAACTACCAATATTATTATAAAACCAGCTGTGAATCGAGGATTAACCCTGAAAGCTTTTGAGGTCTTACATAATAACTGCCACCCAACATTCTTGAGAAGATCTGTAATTGTGTATGTTGTTCTCTGATTGTTCATATTTGTCACCGCAAACGTATCCGAGGATCAAGTATACCGTAGAGTATATCTACGACTAGGTTTGCCAGTATTACGATTATCGAGCCATAGATAAAGATTCCTAGCACAACGGGATAATCCCTCAATCTAATAGAATCATATAATAGGGAGCCCATTCCAGGCCATGCGAATACTGTCTCCGTTAGTATCGCTCCTACTAGAAGGACTCCCGTATTGAATCCTGTATAAGTTACGACAGGTATCAATGCATTTCTAAGAGCATGCCTGAATACCACCCTTGATTCAGGAATCCCTTTAGCTCGAGCAGTGAGTATATAATCTTGAGTCAAAGCTTCTAAAACGCTCCCCCTCGTTATCTTAGTAGTAAATGCTATGTTAAAGATAGCTAAAGTCATTGCAGGTAGGGTCAAATGATATACAACGTCAATAAAGTATTGTAAACCTTGGTATTCGTATCCGACTGAAACCATTCCTCCTAGAGGGAAGACGCCAAGCCATACTGCAAAGACTATTAGTATTATCTGCCCTAGCCAGAAGTAAGGGATCGAAATACCTATGATTGAAAGAGTTGATAAAGTTAAGTCTACTACCCCTCTTTTTGCGGCTGCGATAGTTCCGACTAGGATTCCAATTAACGCTGATATAAACATCGCTGTTAGTACCAACAACAAGGTCGCAGGTATACGTTCAACTATAAGCTTAGCGACAGACTCTGACCTTAAATAAGAATATCCTAAGTCACCTCTAAAAACATTTGAAATGTAAATTATGAATTGCTCATACAATGGTTTATCTAACCCCAGCCTCTCTCTTGCAGCTCTTACAAATGATTCATCTCCTACTTCTCCAACAAGTATATAGGTAGGGTCCCCGGGAGCTAAACGGACTAATAGAAACGTAACTATTATGACGACCAGTATCATAGGAATATATTGGATTAATCTTCTAATGATGAAGACTAGTAATGGAGACATCCGATAATGAGGGGATGCTTATACTTAAAAAGTTTTCTTTTTAGACTTAGAGAAGGATTTCTTTTCAGTAGAGATAGCAGGACACTAATCTACCATCAACATTAATTAATGGAGGCGTCTTTTCCCTACATTTATCCATAACATATGGGCATCTAGGATGGAAATAACATCCTTTCGGAGGATTTATCAAAGAAGGTATCTCTCCGCCTATAGGTATACGCTTCCTATTTCTAGCGACCTCTGGATCAGGTAAAGGTATCGAAGATATGAGCAGCTGCGAATATGGATGTAAAGGCTCTTCTATTATTCTTCTAACTTCACCTTTTTCTACCACTTTCCCAAGATACATTACCAGTGTATCTTTACAGAGACTCTTAATAAGAGCAATATCATGGGAGATAACAATGTAAGCTATTTCGTTTATATACTTTTCATAAATTTCTAGCAGCAATTTTACTATCTGCCCTCTAACAGATACGTCGAGAGCTGAGACTGGCTCATCTGCAATTAATAATTTAGGATTTAGAGCAATAGCTCTAGCTATACATACTCGCTGTCTTTGCCCACCGCTTAATTCATGGGGGTATCTATCTAGGAAAAGTTCTGGAGGAGTTAAACCAACTTTTTCTAATAAATCTATAACTCTTTCTCTGATTTCTACATCACTGATGCCTATATGAATCTTGAATACCTGCCCGATAATGTGTATTATCTTTTTTCTAGGGTTGAGGGATGCCATAGGGTCTTGGAAGATCATCTGCATTTTAGGCCTAAGTTTTCGAAGCTCTTTATTATTTAAACTGTAGAGGTCGACGCCATCTAAATAGACTTTTCCTGAGGTGGGCTCAATAAGCCTCAATATAACTTTAGCAAGAGTTGTTTTGCCAGAACCACTTTCACCCACAATCCCTAAGGATCCTCCGACATCTAAAGTAAAGCTTACATCATCAACAGCTTTAACATACTGCTTGCTCCTGCCTAAGAGTACCCTTCCTATGGGGAAATATTTCTTTACATTCTCAACTCTGAGTAATGGATACGTTCCCATAAACCATCACGTCATTAACCAGCATGCTACAGCTCTATCATTACTCACTTGTATTAGAGGGGGCTCTTCACTTACACATTTTTCAAAAACATATGGGCACCTCGGGTTAAATCTGCAACCTATTGGTGGATTCATTAAGTCGGGTGGATTCCCCTTTATACCGCCGACCTCACTACTTGCCTTATGGATGGTAGGTACAGCTTTAAGTAGACCAATAGTATAAGGGTGTTTAGGGCTCTTATATAATGAATAAGTTTCTGCAATTTCAACAATTTTCCCAGCATACATGATAGCTATTCTATCGCAAATCTCAGCTACAATACCTAGATCATGTGTGACAAGGATGAGAGACATCCCTGATTCATGTATAAGCCTTCTTAATAATTCTAAGACTTCAGCTTGAACAGTTACGTCGAGAGCTGTAGTCGGCTCATCCGCTATTAGTATTTCTGGGTTACATGAGACAGCAATAGCAACTATAACTCTCTGCTTCATACCCCCACTTAATTGGTGAGGGTACCTCAATGCAACATTAGAAGCATCCGGGATTCTAAGTTTTTCTAACAATTCAACTGCTTTCTTTCTAGCTTCTTTCTGGGTACATCCCTGATGATACATTATTGCTTCAGCTATTTGGTCGCCGACTTTCATTACAGGATTAAGGAAAGTCATAGGGTCTTGAAAAACCATCCCTATTCTACGACCCCTCACCTTCCTCATTTCGTCATTAGAAAGTCTAACCAAGTCTATCTTTTCAGGGTATAACCATATACTTCCATCAACGATCTGTGCATTGTCCGGGAGTAGCCGCATGATTGAAAAAGCAAGTGTACTTTTCCCACTACCTGACTCACCAACGATTGCAAGTGACTCACTCTTTTTTAGATCCAATGTAACGCCATCTACCGCTTTCACAATCCCACGGGATGTGTAGTAATAAGTTCTTAGATTTGAAATCTCAAGGATTTTTAAATTATTCATCCATCAGTTCTCACTCCACTATGGAATATAACTTTTTATCTTTGAACTCATCTCTAAATTATTTAAGCTTGTTCTTCTTGGTTTTCTTTATGGAGTTTTGTGAGCTTAATGATAGTGAGTGGGATATTATCAGGCTTCTTCTCCCTCCTAAGTTTAGGGTTGGTAGGCCTAGGTCTGATGATTGGATTGTCTTGAACGGTATACTATATGTTCTCGTTACAGGTTGTAGGTGGATGGATATGCATATAAAGTATGGTTCGTATAAGACTGCTTTCTATGCCTCTAAGCATAACTATAGGGCTTGGAAATGAACATGATTCTAAGAAGCTTATAGGAGGATTATGGGAGAAGCCTAGGCAGCTCTATGCAGACTCAGCATATGATACATTATGATACATAAGGTATAAGGAGGTATCTAGAATCTATGGGTGTAGAAGCTAACATACCTGTGAATCCTAGGAATGGTAGGAAGCCGAGACCATACAAATATAAGCATCTATAAGAAGATGAGGTCTGCTGTTGAGAGATTCTTCGGATAGCTAAAATCATTTAGAAGAATAATATTAAGGTATGAGAAGCTTGCATCAACATATAAAGCCTTAGTAACAATAGCATCCATAATCATACACCTAAGATACAGCATTTAGAGATGAGTTCTTTTTATATTAATGTATTAATAAGTACTTAAAAAGAACGCTTATATAGCATTAAATTACCAATATACCACATGAGCGAAGAAAAGCCCTTTCATCTAAAGAATATTCTTAGATATTCTCTCCCGAGCATACTAGTTGTATTAATGCTAATAGCAGTTACAGTTCTACCATATGCTGAGTCTCAGCCAAAACCTGAACCAAGATATGGAGGTACATTAGTAGTAGGATTGGCATCTGAGCCTCCGCACCTTGTCTTAAGTGGTCCACCAACCTGGGCTTTCTACCAAGTTGTCAGGCAGATCGGTAATTCTCTAGTAAGCTTTGACCCTGAGACTCTTGAATGGAGACCTGAGCTAGCTGAATCTTGGGAGGTCATAAAAGAACCAGATGGCGGAATGACTATCATATTCCACTTAGTTAAGAATGCTACATGGCATGATGGTAAACCGTTCACATCTGCTGATGTCAAATTTACTTATGAGCAGGTAGCACCATTATTCAATAGCTTTGTTGATTTTATGATGAAAAACTATGTAAAATCTATAGAAACGCCCGATGACTATACAGTGATATTTAGATTCAAGACTACATGGGCTCCAGCATTTTATCCAGGATACTTCGGAGGGTCCGGCATAAATATCAGTCCTAAACATCTTTACGAAGGTACAGATATCTTAAACAATCCATATAACACTAAACCTATAGGAACTGGTCCATTCAAATTCAAAGAATGGAAGAAGGGGGAATACATTATCCTTGAGAGAAATGAGAACTACTGGAAAAAAGGATTACCATATCTCGACAGGATAATATTCAAGATAATCAGGACATCTCCAGCTATGATGCTTGCATTTGAGAAGGGAGAGATAGACTTTATATGGACATATGGTTTAGCGATGTCCGATGCGGTAGCACTACAAGAAAAGATAGGTTTAGGGCAATTACCAGGTAAGAGAGTATGGTTCTTCCCAAGTCCAGGAGGGTCTCTCGATGTTGTAGGATTTAACTTGCATCCTGAAGGGCTTGCTCCTTTAAAAGATGTTAGAGTAAGAAAAGCTATAGCAGCAGCTATTGATAGAAAAAAGATAGCTGAAGTAGTTTACTTCAATAGAGTTGAAGCACTCGATACAGTTGTTTCTAGTGCACCCGCTGTCGCACGCTATAACCCTGGTGTAAACCAACCGCCTTATGATCCAGCTCTAGCAGAAAGATTGCTTGATGAGGCAGGATACCCACGCGGCCCAGATGGGACTAGATTCAAGATTAGGTTGATGATAGATTCTGTATCTTATCCATTTTATCTAAAGGAAGCAGAGCTGATAAGAGATTTCTTAGCTCAAGTAGGAATAGTAGTTGAGATAGTAGCATTGGACACAGCAGCATGGCATGAAAGAGTATTCAAGAACTGGGACTTCGATATGAGCATATTCCCATTTGTACATGGTCCTGGACCAACCTTCTTCATCCGTTACTACACTGAGAAGGGTATCGTTAGAGCTTCATGGTCGAATGCTATGGGTTACAATAATCCAGCATTCAATGAGAAGATCTTCGCTGCAGAATTTGAGATAGATAAGGAGAAAGAAGTACAGATCGTTAGAGAAGCACTCAAGATCCTGGTCGACGACCAGCCTGCTGTTTGGACATGCTCTAGAACATTTGTGGCGGCGGTTAATCTAGACTTCTCCGACGAGTTAGAACCAGGTGCATGGGAGCATGGGATGGGCACAGGATACCTCAATCTAGAGAAAATCTATTGGGTGAAGGCACCACCTAAGCCTGGAGTAACCACGATCGTGAGAACAGAAGTTACAACCCTCGTGCAGCCGGGTACGACGATAATAACTACTGTTGAGAGACCTATAGTAACTACAGTAGCTACGCCAGTTCCTACACCAACCGTGACGATAGTAGAGGTTGTCCCAACATGGGTTTATGCACTCATAATAGTCGTAGTAATCGTAGCAGTTGCCTCACTAGCTTATGCTATTCAGAGAGCTAGAAAGCCAAAGTCCTAACCTAATATTAATCCTATCCTTTTTATTTTGTTTATTATGTTTTTAAATTATCAAATTAAAATTATGATATCTGTTTTCTTACTCTGACTCTGGATGGAGAGGATGATCCTTAAAGTTCATATATTATCTTGAGTAACAATTTAGCATGATTGTTAAAGGTGGTGGTTGAAGAATGTCTACCTTGAAACAATTATTAGAGATCGTTGATCTCCTAGATAACCCGAAGGTAGATGGTGAGCGGGTTAAGGAATTCTTTACTAATAAAGGGTTATCTCATATGAAAATAAATGTGGAGCGTATTGAAGGTGAAAAAGGCTCAACAGATTTTATATCTATTCTGATTCAAGGTGTAAAAGGAAAATATTCTGGAGGCACTTCTCCATCTCTTGGGATAATTGGTAGGCTTGGCGGCGTTGGTGCTCGACCTGAATGTATAGGCCTTGTCTCAGATGCAGATGGAGCTATAGTCTCGCTTGCTGCAGCTTATAAAATTGCAGAAATGACGAAACGCGGAGACCTCATAGAAGGAGACATTATAGTGAAGACACATATATGTCCAAACGCGCCTACAAGACCCTACAAGCCTGCACCTATGATGGATTCTCCAGTGGATATATTCACCCTTCTAAAGAGGGAAGCTGAAGGTCAGATAGATGCCATACTTTCAGTTGATGCTACAAAAGCTAACTGGGTAATAAAACATAATGGATTTGCAATCACTCCAACTGTTAAGGAAGGATGGATACTAAAAGTTAGTCCAGACCTCATAGATATCTACATTAGAGTGACTGGGCAGCCGCCTGTAGTAGTACCGATAACTATGCAAGACATCATCCCATACACTACCCCTGTATATCACATAAATAGTATGATGCAACCGTGGATTTATACGAGTGCTCCTGTCGTTGGAGTAGCAATAACTACTAGTATGGTAGTACCAGGCTCTGCAACAGGCGCTACAAACATCTTTCACTTAGAACTAGCCACGCGGTTTGTAGTAGAAGTAGCTAAAGATTTTGGGAGGTGTAAAGTAAAATTCTATGATGAAGAAGAATGGGAGAAGATAGTATCTATTCATGGGTCATTGGCTGATTTAATGAGGAGAGGCTCGCCGAAATAGGAGGGTTTCGAAATGTATACTATCGGTCTAATAAGAGTCTTAACAATGAGGGACGAGGAAAAAATAAATCTTCATGGAAAAATGATTGAAAAGGCATTCAATGAATTGAAGGTCATTTCAAAGTGCATAGAAGACCAGCCTCTAGGCATTTATGATGAGATAAGTGAAGAGGTCGCCAAACCTAAGATACTTAAATTAATAAAAGAATTCGAAGCAATGAATGTTGACGCAGTAGTGGTAAGCTGTGCAGCCGACCCAGCTGTGGAAGAGGCTAGAAGAACTTCAAAAATCCCAGTCATAGGAGCCGGCTCAGCAACAGCATCTATTGCCTTATCCTATGGTGAGAGGATCGGTGTACTGAAACTTACTGAAGAAGTACCTAGAGTAATGAAGAGAATTCTTGGCCGTCACTTAGTAGCTGAAGAGAAGCCCGAAGGTGTAAAAAACCCAGTTGATTTAATGCAGGAATCAGGCATAAAAGCATCAATCAAAGCTTTAGAGAAATTACTAGAAGCTGAGGTGGATGTTATTATTCCCGGGTGTACAGGTTTCTCCACCATAAACTTTATAGATATCGTAAGAAAGATGTCTAATAAGCTATTTATAGATCCGGTTCTAGCCTCAGGATCAGTCGCACTTGGAATACTTAAACAACTTAATAAACGGGGGGAGATAAAATGATCATCAAGGTTGATGAGAAGATTGCAGAAGCAGCAGTTCTAGGTGGAGCATTCTACGGTGGAGGAGGGGGCGGAGACTATAGAGAGGGGCTTAGATATGCAAGACTGGCATTAGAGTTAGGAGAAGTCCATATAATTGATGTAGGAAGCATCTCGCCTGAAAGATACGTTGCTACCGCATCCATTATAGGTGCTCCAGCAGCGAGAGAGAAATATGTTCTCCCATCCCATATGATTAGAGCAGTCGAGCTCTTAATGGACAATATAGATGTTCCACTAGATGGACTTATAACAGGAGAGAATGGAGGATTATCAAGTGTTAACGGGTGGATACAGTCAGCGATTCTTGGGATACCTATTATCGATGCTCCTGGAAATGGAAGAGCGCATCCGACAGGTGTAATGGGCTCATTAGGTCTCCACAAGATACCTGATTATGTTTCGATTCAAGCTGCTGTAGGAGGTGATAAGAAAGCTGGCAGATACGTTGAGTTGGTTATTCAAGGATCATTAGAGAAAGTTGATAAGATAATTAGGGAAGCATCTGTTCAAGCAGGTGGAATGATTGCCGTTGCAAGGAACCCTATCACAGTAGATTATCTTAAAGAGCATGCAGCTGTTGGAGCTTTATCTAAAGCTATAGAAGTAGGAAGGATATTCCAGAAACATCTTGGAGAGCCTTTGAAAATAGCTCAAGAAGTTACTAAACTTATAAATGGAAAAATAATTGATGAGGGAATGGTAGAGTACGTTTTACTTGAGACGAAAGGCGGATACGATATTGGCAAATTAATTATTAATGGGAAACATGATAAGTACGAGATAACTTTCTGGAATGAGTATATGACTGTTGAAGACTCAAATTCTAGGAGAATAGCATCATTCCCAGACTTAATAGTAACCTTAAGCGCTGAGTCTGGTTTGCCGATTACTTCAGCAGAAATAAAAAAGAATGATAAGATAATCCTTATAATATGTCCAAAAGAAAACATCTTGCTAGGAGCCGGAGTTAAAGACCCACAACTACTATTACAAATTGAAAACATCGTAGGTAAAAAGATAATATGAAGGGACACAATCTATTAAGCAAATGAACCCACCCTCTGTGAGATCTTTACATCCTGGAAGACTCCCTTCATAGACGATAAACTCTATCTTTAAACTTTTGTAAGAAGATCTTTCAATTAAATAGGATACGTATTACGACTTGACTACGTTTTTGAAGAAGTTTTGTATTATTTTGTGCCCTGAAGGTTCTACCCGTTCTCCTATCCTAATCCTCTCTGGATGGAATTGAACTCCATAGAATGGTTTACGTATATGTTTAACGGCTTCTACTTCGCATGATGGTGAATCTGCAAGTACTATGAATCCAGCTCTTCCAAGACTATTCTTCAATACGTAGTCATTATGAAATTCAGCTAGTGGGATTACGTCTCCTTCTCTAAATCCATGAAATATTTCATCTACTTCAATAACTCTTACATTCTCAAATACATTTATTACAGGCTCTTTTAATGCTGCAGGCTCAGCGCCAAATGCCCAGCATAATAATTGATGCCCAAAACATATACTGAATAATGGTACTTCTAAATCCATTATTAATCTAACTACTACACTGAATCTTTCTCTATGTTGAGAGTTCACTATCCTTGCTTCAGACCCGCTTAAAACAATAGCATCTACATCTTTTGAAATCTTTTCTATGAGGTCAACATTGCTATACTCTATAATCTCACATTGACTAAACTTACTGATAGCATCATACAATTCACTTATCTTTATAGATTTTAGATAGCAGTTCACTATCAATGTCTTGACCATCTGGAATTAGCTGTCAGCAAACGTTATAAAATCCTTTTCTTTAAAGATTTTAATGAAAGTCCATAGGCGTTATACTATTTGAAAGATATATAGCTGAGATGGTAAGATAAGTGTTTAGAGGTATACTTACATGGGAAATCTGGAAGAAGGGTTGAGATGGGTCGATCAAGCTGAAGCAGACCTCAAAACTTCTAGAGATTGCTTAAAGGATGGGAACTATTACGCTTCTGCTTTCTTTGCCCAGCAATCCGCTGAAAAATCTTTAAAAGGATTTCTATACTCGAAGGGTTACAGAGCGATTATTACACACTCAGTTCTCGATCTATTAATTGAATCTGCAAAGTTTGAAAAAGTTTTTGAAAGATTCATAGACTATGGAAAAGAATTAGATAAACATTACATTGGTTCACGTTACCCAAATCTTTATCCTTCTGGAGCACCCTATAGATACTACAATAGAGAGGTGGCTGAAAAATGTCTAAGTTACGCAGAGTTGATCTTGAACGAAGTGAAGAAATTTTTTCTAAGATAGAAGAGTATAAGCAGTTTGCTATCGAGAAGCTGAAACTGCATGCTATCATACTTTACGGTTCATTTGCTAGAGGGGATTTTAATGAAGGATCCGATGTAGATATAGTAGTCGTAGCAGATTTTAGGGAGCCCTTCTTAGAGAGGATTAAACTACTTTTAGATTTAAATGATAAAATAAAGCTACCGTTAGAACCTATAGGCTATACTGTAGATGAGTTTTCGAAGATGTTTTTGGAAGAGAATAGTTTTATTCTTGAAGTAGTAGAGAAGGGCAGGATCCTCTATCTCTCAGAGAATTCTCCAATTTACAAACTCTTAAAAAGTAGAATGTGAGATAATTCTTCATGTTAATCCTAGAACTTATAATCTAGGATTTTCTATCTTGAAACAAATTTATTTCCTTTAATGAAGAATCTTAATTTTATAGGTAGATCCTTCTTTACACCGATCCTGTAAGAATCCTGAACCTCGAATCCATAATACATGGATTCTATGATTTGGATTTTGCTCATTCCATCTGTAACATCTATACCATTTAGATCCTTAGTTATCGCTAAAGCTCTCGTGAGTTTTCCCGGCCCATTAGTTAATGAGTATATATTTCTTACACCTCTATTCTTCATCATTATCTCTACTCCTTCCAGTGGCTCTACAGCTCTTATTAAGACAGCTCCGACTTCATTTCTTGGATGAGCTACTATATTTAAGAGCCAGTTACCATGAACCATGTAAATAAACGTCTTCCCAACATCCTTGAACATTAAATCATTAAACTTCTTCCTACCTTTATACGCTCTAGATGCTGGATCATCTTGACCGTAATATGCTTCGGTTTCAACGATCATGCCTTTCAGATATATATTATCAAGCCTTCTAACCAATATTTTCCCAAGAAGTTCTCTAGCAACTTTAGCGGGGTCCTCTTCATAAAATTCTCTAGGTAATACTCTCCCACTCATATCCATCAAGCTAACATTCGATAAGCATCTACAATACTCATTTTCTTCTAAGCATCTAGAAAGCGTTTCTAGACATATCTGGCTAGTATTTCTTTCTTTTTCTTCCTACTCAGCCAAGCTATAATGAATTCTTCAATCATTTTTCTATTTCTAGGGTCTCTCCAAGCATGTTCTAGCGCTTGACACTCATTAATCCCACCTATCAATCCAAAATACATTAAGAGGTCATAATATAGTTCTTCAGTTTCACGTCTACCTAACTGGATATTCATCTGGGAAAGGATTGAGGATAATACAAGTATACTCATCCTACTATCATCTATCATGTTCAACAAGTAATGTATAAGCTTTCTTTGTATTAGTATTAATACTTGAAAAATCTTATGTTGAAGCGGTAGGCGCCATAGTTATCATGAGTTTATAAAGAGAGGAGGAAATAGTAACATTAGATGAAAAGACATCTACTGTGTATCCCATGTACAGTTAGAGCTGCATATGATATAGCTGCTAGAGCTACGTATGATGAAGAATTACAAGAGAAGGTTGTTATGGAAGTCTTGAAATGGTTAAAGAAAGTATCTAAGGATAAAGAAATTACGCCTAATATACTTCATACTTATGCATTTAAAGTTGCTACTCGGATTACTGGAAACAATGACCCATTTGATAGATTAAAGAAGGAATCGAATGAGCTTGCAAGTCAGCTTACCCCTTATCTAAGAAGGGAGTATGAAAAAAGAAGCTTCAAGGATGGTTTAAGGCTTGCTGCTCTAAGTACTATATGTGGAAACTCGATAGATTTTGAGGTTGAAGATTATCGTTTTCCACTCAGTAACTTAGTTAGCCAGCTTAAAAACTGCTTGGAAGAACCTCTAGCTATTGATGATCTAGATAGATTAATAGAGCTCCTTCCAAGAGCTAAGAAGATAATCTATCTCCATGATAATGCAGGTGAGATCGTCTTTGATAAATTCTTCATAGAAGTTATCGTTAAAAATTATCCTGTTAAAGTAGTTTCTGCAGTAAAGTCTAGTCCAGTACTTAATGATGCTACCCTGAATGATGCAATGCAGATTAAGCTAGATGAGTTTTCACAGGTTGTTACTACGGGAAGCGGCTCTATCGGTCTAGTCTTAAAAGAGTGCTCAAGAGAATTTCTCGAACATGTTAGAGAAGCAGACTTAATCATCTCTAAGGGTCAAGGATATTATGAAAGCTTAACTGAATTAGAGAATCTTCTAAGGAAACCTATACTTTACATGTTAAAAGCAAAATGTATCGTGGTTGCCATGTCTCTATGCATAAATGTTGGAGGTAATATCATAAAATTTTCATCTGCTAAATAACCCAGGATAGAACACTGTTATAGGTATTGTAAGAGCCGTCACATAGATTTCTAAATAAACATTAACTGCTACTTCTTAATTCTTTCTCCGTATCTCTTCTCTTTACAGCTTTATCAAATATAATCCAATTCCTATACCATTCTTCATTTTCTTTCTTCAGTAATTCTAGAACCCATCCAGTTAACTCTTTAGCTGTGATCTTTTCAAGCTTCTTCTCTAGAATCCGTGCCTCAACTATCTTGGCGATATTTCTAGCAGTTAAGATCGTAGCACCAGACTTCAAACAACTTACAACAATCTTCTCAGGTATGAATTCTTCCTCACTTCCATCTCTCTTAACAACCACAGGAGACATTACATAACAAATCTAAGAACAAGTATAAAAGTGTTCACAGAAAAGAATACTTTAGGAAAATCTTTAACGGTTAACTTATGGATTAGTTTAACAGGCGTTTTAACATATACTTTCCCTCATAGTGTCCAAATAGGTGGTTATGTTTTAGAGGCTGGGGGCTTAGTCTTCTATGTATAGATATCGTGACCATAATCTCTAGTTGTTTTAATCGTAATAAAAAAGTAGGGATGTTAAGGTTTTAGCTGTTCTTGGGTATATGTTTCATGGTAGTTGTAGGAAGATATCTAAGATTCTAAGCCTTTCTCCTGAGCTTATAAGCAAGTCGGATGTACATTATCTAGCTAGGATCGTCTCTTCAAGGATTATAGTAGCTTCTAAAAGAGGAGGGGGCAATCAACGTTATCAAGAGAGATTCAAAAAGTCTATAAAGCATATGGATTTTTAAGAGAGACTTTTGGAAGAGTTGATTGACAAAAGGTAAATTTATTAGAGTGGCTGAGTAACATAATTTGACTCTATTGGGTAGTATATACAGGCTCAGTCATAATGAGGTAAACATGTATCTAGTCGTTAGTCATGATGAGGCATGTTTGATAGATGCTTCAACCCCGGTCGACATGTTGATAAGAGCTATAAATAATATGCAGGAAAACTTTAAGCTTAAATACATTTTATTAACTCATGGTCATTTTAGTCATGTAAGATATCTTGTTGAGATAAAATTGAAGCTAGGTGGAGAAATCTATATTCACAATGATGATCGATCATTATTGAGAGAATTGGGTGTTGAGCTTGAAGATGTATTTCTACTTAGAGGTTTTGACAAATTCAAGATAGGAAGTATAGAAATTGTTGCATATCATACTCCAGGGCATACAGAAGGTTCTGTATGCTTCTATTCTAAACACTTGAATGCTCTCTTTAGTGGAGATACATTGCTGAGGGGTAGCTTCGGAAGGATTTGGGCGCCGCACTCTATGGGTAAGATGCTTAGAAGTCTTAAAACAATTTCTAGAATGCTTCCTCCCGAGACTATTGTTTACCCAGGTCATGGATCTGAGACTAAGCTAAGAGATGAAGGGTGGCTTGATGGATTAGATATGCTTTCATAAATCCATTATTGTTTTGCATCTTTTGTTATGATGTATCCTCCGAATACTAAAGCCCATAGAAGCACGGGGTAGACTATCATTCTTTCCATCCCTCCATGTCCTAGTCCTAGATAGTTTTCAGATGCAAATAATCCTAATGCAACCAGGGATGCTATACCCATTATTATGGATATCAATGAGATAGGTTTAGCTGTAAATCTATATGCTGTTATAGCGGTTATTCCCGCAAAGATAAATGTTATCGCAGACATGATTGTATGTAGATTGTATGGGCTTCCTTCTGGAAAAACTCCTACACCTGTAGCTCCAAATCCAGTTAAGAATAAAACTATAGAGAATAATCTATTCTTGAATACTTGATAGAGAAGCCATGAAGAGATGATTATAATTACGCCTAGAAGTATTATCGAGCTGTTGAAGATTGGAGCTGTTAAGCCGACTCCAAGGTCGCTAATATAGTTATAGGCTACACTATAGTTGGGATACAGAGCCTCGCACACCACCATCAATATAGTAAACTGTATTACACCCAATATAATCAATAAACCCGATATCAGACCATAACGAGTCATGTCGTATCTTGGTTTTAACTCTTTTTAATCTTTTCCAAAAAATTAGGATAATAGAATGTTATCAATAGTACAGGCAATATATATACTGTAGTATTCATCTATTTGGGAGGTGGCCATACTCTATCAAAGTATATGTTCTTAGATGATACATTCAAGGGGATAGCGAAAGCGTAGTCTGCATCTATGAGTTTAAGTTCTTGTGCTGCTACACCTGCGCTAAACATAACTCTATTATCTATGTTATGTATGGATGCTGTCTTCACAGCTGAGCCTATCGCTATTCCTAGGTTAACTATACTATGTAGAGTATCTGCATCTATCTTCCAGAATGGTGGAGTCTTAAGATTTAGAGCAGCAATCTTGCATCCTATCAATACTACTGCTTTGCTATTCCTTATATTATGAGCATCTCTCTTAAAGAAATCCCCATAATATTCTGAGAGCTCTTCCATCTTTCTTGCGAGTAGCTCTAACTCATCATCTTTATCAAGTATTCTTACTACAATATTGTCTACTCCTCTAGCTTTTGGAGCTGTTAAAGCAGAGACAGCCATAAGCTTAGCAGCTTCTATTACAGTCTCCTTAATAAGGTCTTTATCTTCAATCATATTTACAATACCCTGCTCAGTATTATATATCAGGATTAATATTATTTGAGCCTATCTTTTGCAGGAGATATAAGCTCCTTATACATTTCCTTAAATGCTGGTTTTAAGAACCTTTGATCTGTGGATTCTAGAAGTATATTGACCATTAAAGAGATGGTTGGTTTAGCTTCCCTCTCGGTTGTCTCTGGTGTGATCTTTGCTGCCTTAAGCCATCTAGTAGCTCCGACAGTAACATTAATCGCTGGGCATATCGGTATAGGAATGATATATGGAATATGGTTTATTGGTGGAACGCTTCCAGCATACATAATCAGGAAGAAGGGTATAGCATTCCTAGGTGAAACGATAGGCTCAATAGTAGAACTACTCTTCGTAAGCCCATACTCTATACTACTATACTATTATGGACCAGCACAAGGCTTAATGAGTGAGATAGCTTTCTGGATTGGAAAATATAAATCATGGGGTTGGAGAACAATGATGCTCGCAGGAATGCTACCCGTAATAGCTGCATACCCATTCGACTGTCTAGTTAGCCCATTCTACCCAGCTTGCAGAGACCCGGGTTACCCTCTATATCTGCATCTCACTATAATTCTCACAATGCTTGTTAGTGGCGCAGTCTTCGCTGGAATAGTAGTTAAATTAATCGTGGATAGACTTGTGGCTGCAGGAGCTTTCAGGGGATGGCCTGTTGCTCAAGATAGAATCGATGAAGGCTAGGAGGGGTATATGGGAGAGTCCTGAGGTAAATCTAACATTAAGGGAGAGCGAGGTAGCAGCAATTATTGGGCCAAGCGGCTCTGGTAAAACTAGCATCTTGCTATCAATAATCGGCTTACTACCCTATAGGGGGACGATAGAGTATAATGGAGTTGAAGCGTCTCTAATAGATAAAACATATCTTAGGTCTAAGATTGCATATGTTCCAGATGAGCCTGAATCCTACATACTCAATAATAAAGTATTTGATGAAGCTGCCTTTGGACCAGAGAACCTAGGATGGAAACCTAAGAAAGTAGTTGAATCAACGATTAGAGCTCTTGAGGTAACCGGCTTACTAGACCTTCACGATAGAGAAGTTTCAAGGCTTAGTGGAGGCCAAAAACAGAGGCTAGCTATCGCAAGTGCATTAAGTATCTCACCTGAGGTACTTCTACTTGATAATCCATTCTCGAATATTGATTGGGAGGCTAGGAAGTCAATATCGAAAACATTAAAAGAACTTTGCGATAACGGGCTCTCGATAATCTTAACTGGTTACTCACTGGAAGAACTATACCTTAAACCGGACAAGATAATATTCATAGGAGAAGTTGGAAAACCTTACGTCAAGGAAGCATCCTATGATAGTCCTCTAGTTTCTGAGGGATTTGTAGATGTTAAGGATGTATGGTTTAGCTACGATAGAAGGAACAATGTTTTGAAGGGTGTCTCCTTCACCATACATAGAAAAGAGATTATCTCGGTAATTGGGAAGAATGGTGTAGGTAAAACTACTCTTCTAAAGATCCTAGCAGGAATCTACAAGCCGAGTAAAGGGGTAGTTTTGATCGATGGTAGAAAACCTAATCCACATCTTTCAGTATACGTTAGCCAGAACCCCTCGGCTTTCCTAACAGGAACAACACCTAGAAATGAGCTACCTAAATCTAAAAATATAGATGCAATAAGTCTTTTAGAGAGGTTTGGTTTATCTTACTTACTAGATAGACCAATACACACATTAAGTTTAGGCGAGAAACGTATAATCTCCATTATATCTGGATTGTATAGAGGAGCGTCTTTGCTATGTCTAGATGAACCTACATCAGGGCTAGATTATAAGCTGGGGCAAAAACTTGGTGAAATCTTGAGGACAACTACATCTAATAATGAGGCATTTATTATCGCTACACATGATATATCTTTTGCTGAAGCATACTCTGATAGAATACTATTGCTAGATGGAGGCATAATCTATGAAGATTGGAGAAGAATCTTTCAATGAGTATGGTCATGGCATCTTTACTGAGCCTACTTCAAGAATTAATCCATTAATTGCAAACATATTCTTACTAATATTGGTTAGCGCCGCAACAATAGAATTTAGAGTATACAATCTCTCTATATTACTCATCTTATCGATTCTTACATCATTTATCGTGTCTAGAAAGCCTATCCAAATCTTGAAGATTATGCTTATTGTTGCACCATTTGGTTTAGGTCTAGGTCTTTTTTACAGCATCATTGGAAACAAAGAAATACTGGCGGCTATATTTACAATACTACTTAGAATTGAAATATTAACTACTAGCTCAACAATACTTTACTATGGTATCGATCCATGGGAGCTACCGCAAATCTTATCAAATAAGCTCAAAATTCCACCTCACATTTCTTATACGATTGCTCTCGCATTCATAATGTATCAACGGCTCATTAATGATTTAAAAGAAATAATAGACTCTTTAAGGTCTAAAAATATCATACGTAATGAATTAGATTATATAATCAGACTTCACATAATACTGTATGTATTAGTCTACTATGCTATACGTAGAGCTGAAGAAATAGAAGTAGCCTTGGAAGCAAGGAATTTTAACCCATTAACAAGGAAGACGAGAAAGAATCTAAGAATAAAATTCTGGGAGATCCTACTAATTGCTTTAACCTTCATAGTAGTCGTAGTAGTAAAGATGTTTGTAAAATGACAAAATTGATATATCTAAAATATCAAAGCTATAGATAGGATGGACTCCTACATACTTATTGGATTATTGTCTACAGTACTAGTATTAATTATTACTACTATATGGATTGTAGGTGAAATTAGATCTAAGAAGAATCCAAAGGTTGAGTTTAGGATCGAGAGGTATGTAATCTCTCCTAAATATGTTTTTCCATCTTCTTCTCCTGTCATCTTAGTAGGTTACTACAATAGACTTGAGAATACTATAATGTTGTCAATTTCAAGTATAGTATCAATGGTTTGGAGAAAAATCCTGAAAGAAGAGGTTACGAGCTTGGCAATCCTTGAGCAGAGATTCATTGATAAATTTGTTAAGGAGTTGGATACCGTGTTGATTCATGAACTTACAGAATGGGCTGTACACCAACTGGAATTAAAGAGAATTCTAACACATAATTTATGGAACCAGTATATAAGAAGAGTTCAATAATAATGGATTGGTCTTATTTTGAAACTACTTTATTTATTAAGGATTGTGAAACTTAAAAGATTAAGTTCTTCTTTACGTTAATTCTTTCTCTTGATGAGATGACTTCTTCATCTCTATCTTTGCTAGTGTTGTTAAGTATCCTGCTACTTTATTTCTAATTTTCTTTGAGACTCTGCCTGTTAGCAATTGCCCAACCAGGATTTTATTAGTTTCAAAATCTGTAGTTATCTGGTCTCCTAGTACCTTCAATATCTCTTTAGCTAGAACCTTAACCTTCCTTATTCTAACCTTACCCATCTCCCAGGCACTTGAAATTGATCTTCAAGAAGGATAATAAAAACATTCTTTGAAACTTAAGTGCTATTATTCAGATTAATGTTTCGATTCTCTCAAAGATATCTCTATAGCTTAGCACACCTACTACACGTCCTGTATAATCTATTACTGGGAGATGTCTTATCTTATGAGTTATCATTATATTCCTAGCTTCATTAACGCTTGTATCTTCTCTAACAGTAATCGGGTTTCTAGACATATATTTTTTAACTTGTTGAGAGGGATCAACTTTCTCCCTAAACAATCTTAGGAAATCCCTCTCAGTAATTATTCCTATGCATCTCCCACTCTTATCTACTATAATAGCACTACCTACGTCTTTCTCCAACATTTCAGAGACGGTATCAGCTAGTGTAGAATCTTCTGCTAATACTAAGACTTTCCTATTCATTATATCTGAAACACGTATCGATGTTAAGCCGCACATAGCTAATCTTGCACCTCAATATAACTATCTTGTTTCTATGTAAAAACTTTTCTCATAGACAAATTTTATTAGAAAATCATACTTATACTATTTATAGAATGATTGTAGGCTCTAAAGACCTTTATGATGTCACAATCATAGGAGCTGGTCCGATTGGGCTTTTTGCAGCATTTTACGCTGCAGGGATGCGGGGTTTGAAAACAAAAATAATCGAGGCATTAGATAGAGTTGGCGGTCAATTAATTACATTGTATCCTGATAAATACATATACGATGTTGCTGGTTTTCCTAAAATACTTGCAAAAGACTTGGTTAGGAATTTAGAGAGTCAAGCCATGGCTTATAAGCCTACACTAGTATTAGGTGAAAATGTAGAAGAACTATCCTATATTACTAATGGGATTATACAATTAAAGACTAACAAAGGAGTTCATTATACAAAGACTGTTATAGTGTGTGCAGGAAGAGGGATAATAAAACCAAGGAAACTTGATAACCCATCTGTTAATAGATTTGAGGGTAGAGGGGTATTCTATCAGGTTACTGATAAATGGCAGTTTCGTGGAAAACGTGTAATGATCGTTGGAGGCGGGGACTCAGCAGTCGATTGGGCTTTAGAATTGAAAGATATAGCTTCTGAAGTTATCCTTATTCATAGGAGAACAGAGTTTAGAGCACATGAAAGAAGCGTGGTAGAAGTCTTCCATTCACCTATAAAGGTTATGATCCCCTATGAGGTAAAGAAAGCTTCAGGATCAAGTAAACTCGAGAGTGTTACCATCTTTAATAATAAGACTGGTGAAGAAGTTACATTTGATGTTGACGCACTCATATTACAGTTAGGTTACGAAGTAGACATTTCAATCTTCAAGAAATGGGGACTAGAAATAGTTGATAATCATATCAAGGTTAACGGTAAGATGGAGACAAATCTTCCAGGAGTATATGCCGCAGGAGATATTGCCTACCAGCCTGACTCTGTAAAACTGAATTTAATAGTAGTAGGATTTGCACAAGCTGCGATAGCTGTTAACATGGCTAAGAAGTATATTGATCCATCCTCAAGCATCTTTCCAGGGCATAGTTCAGAGAAGCGACTAATGTAGTCTTCAGTGAATGTTTGTTCTAGCATAGGCTAACAGCTAAAACAGTAACGTTTTTAATCTATGATGTATAAAAAGTAATTAATGGGAATAAATTTATATATAAAAATAGGGTCAATTTTTATATATCAATGCCTATTCTATCATGCGGGGTCTCCATGCTCCAAGCGAAAAGCTACATTAGAAAAAAGATCCACGTAAGTGGTAATGAATATTATTATATTCACATACCATCAAAGCTTGCACATGATAGTCAGTTCCCATTCAGGGATGGAGACGAGCTAAGAATAGCTGTTGATGTTTCTAGGAATAGGATGATAATAGAGAAGATAAACGGTAAAAAGAAGCAGAAAAATAAGAAGTAAAGTTTCACTCTCTATTATACGGGAGACTCGGCTGCATGAGGTCTTAAAGTTAACTGGACTTCTTTCTTCCTCATACGTTTGAAGATATTTACTGAGGTTACCATCTTCTTTAAGAGTTGTATAGATTTTGCAGGGTCTATCCCCTTAGGGCAGACACTACTACATGCTGCTGCAAAGTGGCATCTCCAACATCCATGCTCAGAATCTATTATAGGGAGTCTGTATTGAAGCCCCTTATCTCTTGAATCTACTGAGAATCTATATGCTTTATTCAATATCATTGGTGTCAGGAATAGGTGGTCAGTTGAATAGGTTGGACAAGCTGAAGAACATAAACCACATTCTATACAATCTGCAAACTGTAAGTATTCCAATAATTCCTCGGGCTCTTGCAAATACATACCAGTAGGATTCCTCATCTCCTCGACGTCATCCCTAATTATATATGGTTTAACCATCTTTTCTTTCTTAAATAAGTCAGAGAAATCTGTAACAAGATCTCTGATTATCGGGTAATTATTAAGGGGTTCGACAACTACTACTTTAGAATTCAGTTCTAGAACTCTTGTAAAACATGCAAGCCTCTGTTTACCGTTAATCATCATACCGCATGAACCACATATAGCTTGCCTACAAGAATATCTAACTGCTAGAGATGGATCTTTTTCTTCTTTTATCTTTAAGAGAGCATCTAATACTGTTAAGCTTCTGTCTACTTCTACTTCATAGATTTTCCATGTTGGTGAAGTATCTACAGCTGGATTAAATCGAAATACTTTGAATTTTATCTTTTCAATCTCGCTCTCTTCCATTAATTTCACCACCCTCCAAATAATACTAGTAGAAAGTATAATCCAAAGATAAAGAATATTGCCCCAACGACAATTAGGATTATTGAGATGACTTTCCCGCTACTTGACCCTGGGAGCAACTCTACTAATATTACTCTTAGACCGTTCATAGCATGATACAGTACGGCTGCTAGAAGTATCCCCTGACTTATAGGATACCATAGAGTGTCTTTAATCCAGTTAAACACGACCAGGTTGTTAGCTATTAAATGAACGGCTCCTGTTATAAGTATGAGAAAGCCTGTAATATAGTGTAGTAGCATCTTAGTTGACTCCTTCATATCTACCACCCCAGTAAATTGAGTGCAACCATTATCCAGAAGTAGAGTATAATGATGAAAACTATTAGAACTAGATATACTGTTAGCCTCTGCCACCCACTTAATGAAGTCATCTCGTATGGATAGACGGCTCTTCTAGGTTTACCTACTGTGAATCCGTATTCCGCTAGTACAAGTCTTACACCATTAAACGTATGGAAGACAACAATTATTCCAAGTATAACCAAGACTGTTTTACCAATTATTCCTGGAGGCTCCCATAATTCTCCCGTGATAGCGTAGACCAATCCGACGTTCAGTATGTGTGCGAGGAGGAATATTGTTATTCCAACACCTGATATCCTTTGCGCAACATACATTAGCTTCTCAATTGTGTAGCCTCTAAGCTTCAACCATCCAAGAATCCCCAGCTTATTTTCTCTCCTACCCATCTCCTCCTCCTCCAGCTAGTATTTTCTTTCTTTTGGCTCCCACTTAGTAATCTTTACTGGTATGTACTCTAGTCTAGGTCCTTCAGGAGTCCTATATGCAAGAGTGTGTTTCAGCCAGTTGACGTCATCTCTCTTTGGGTAATCAAAACGATAGTGAGCCCCCCTACTTTCAGTCCTTGCAAGAGCTGAGACTAAGACTACTTCTGCTACTTCAAGCATAGCATCAAGCTCTAATACATTAATAAAGTTCTGATTAAATTCCCTACTTTTATCACTCACCCTGCCTGTTCCAAATCTTTTTCTAAGCTCTCTAATCTTTTTCAATCCCTCTTCCAAACCCTTTCCATCCCTGAAAACATATGCATGCTGAGTCATAGTATTCTGCATTTCCCTCCTCACCAAATATGGATCATCACCAAACCCGCCCTTCAATATTTCATCAAATATTCTTTTCTCCTCTCTCTCTACTTGGGTAAGAGGTACACTGCTCATACCGGTTTTCTTTAAAACATGTTCTGCTGCATTCTTACCTGTTATGTATCCATACACTAAACAGTCTGTTGTTGAATTGCATCCGAGCCTATTCGCTCCATGTATGCTTACACAGTTTACTTCTCCAGCAGCCCATAAACCTTTAACGGGTGTTTGACCATTTATATCTACGTGCACGCCGCCCATAGTATAGTGGGCTACAGGTCTCACAGGGACTGGCTCGTTTACAGGGTTTATACCAGCAAATTTCATTGCTATCATTTTTATTTCTGTAAGTTTCTCGTCTATGACTTCCTCACCTAAATGAGTCAAGTCTAGGTGGACGTAGTCTAAACCATTTGGCCCCTCAAAACCTCTACCCTCAATTATCTCTCTCATCATCGCTCTTGAAACTATGTCTCTCGGCGCTAGCTCCATTTTCTCAGGTGCATACCTAGACATGAACCTCTCTCCCTGCTTATTTCTTAAGTATCCACCTTCACCTCTAGCAGCTTCCGAGATTAGTATTCCTGAGGGGACTAAACCTGTTGGATGGAACTGGATAAACTCCATATCTTTTAATGGTATACCTACTCTATACGCCATAGCCATACCCTCAGCTGTAGCTGAGTGTCCATAGGTTGTGAAAGAATACAATCTACCAGCTCCACCTGTCGCTAGTATGCCAGCTTTTGCTTCAAAGATGTAGAGTTCCCCACTTTTTATTTCCAGTGCTGTGAATCCTCTGAATTCATTGTCTTCAACAAGGATTGAGGTTGCAAACCATTCGTGATAGAATGCTATATTATCATATTTCAAGCATGTATTGTATAACGTCTGCATTGCATGAAGACCAGTCTTATCAGATGCATAGCATGCCCTATCAAAACTATGGCCTCCAAAGGGTCTCTGGTCAATTCTACCATCTGGCCTCCTACTCCAAGGCATCCCCCAATGCTCAAGCCTAAGAATCTCTCTAGGAGCAAGCCTAACGAACAGCTCTACAGCATCTTGGTCTGCTAGATAGTCTGAACCCTTAACAGTGTCAAATGCATGTAGGTCGAAGCTATCTCCCTCATCTGGGTATAAGACTGCTCCAGTACCTCCAGCATAAGCAACAGAATGGCTTCTCATAGCATGTACCTTGCTTATAACAGAAACCTGGATGCTGGAGTCGATGCTTGCAGCTTCTATCGCGGCTCTGAGACCAGCAAGCCCAGAGCCAACAATAACAATATCAGTACTGATCTTATCCACCAAATATGCTCACAGGACTACTTATTCTATCCTTTCATATAACTATTTTCCTTTAGGTTTATTTCGAATTACTTTACTGTCAAATCCTAATATACTTCACAGGCTTCTTCAAATCCAAGATTCTCCGAATTTCCCTAATCAATCTACTTGAACTCTTAATATTGTAGAGATGTGATCTGCACCTACAATCTGATGCTCCAAAGTTGTTGATGCTTATTGAATCATTTTCTTGTAGAATCTTAGCTATTCTACATTCATAGTTCCTAGATAGAGGCAATACAACTGCATAAATAGGTTCTACATTCTTTGAAGATGTTAAGTAATCAATGTGCCATCTTAAAGTCTTCTTCTTTCTAAGATGTCTCTTGATCCTCGCTTCTACACTATTCTGAGCAGAGCCCACATATACGTATACTCCAGTTGGAAAACTAATCACGCCTAATGACCCAACCCTAATCTTAATATCTCTAGAAATATTCAAGAATAGAAGATATACGCCCTTCAACACCATGTAATTAAAGTGGAAACCTTATAATCTTTTCACTTGAGAATTCATTAATAATTAATGAATGGTAATACGATTTTACGGATACTTACATTAGAAATTAAAGTTTAGGAGAAACTCGATCCTGTCACCTTTTATTTAAGACTTTCTTAACAATATCTGAAAGAACATGTCAATGAAGTAAAAAAGAAGAGTATGAAAGGCAATTAATTCTAACCAAACTACAGAACTCATTGATGCGAGTATTGTGGCTTGAAAGATATGGAGAGACACGTCCTATATCCAGGCTCAATATATCTATATGTTAAGGATGGATGATTGAAGGCTTAAGTGTAGGAAGGACTGAAAGAGAGTATAATATTTTTGTATGGGATGTTATGTTAGCTCAAGACAAAAGGTTCTAATGTAGTGGTTATAGGTAAGGCTTTTGACGAAGACTTGTACGCTTATATGGGTAGATAAGGAAACGATAATGGAGGCGATTGAAAAGGTTAAGAAGTATGTAAGTATATGTCAGGAGGTTGAGAGCCTTCTCATAGGCGGGCTTTTAGCTTAAGCTAAGAAGTTTATCCATTATTGTATCTGTAACTTGTGATAGTATTGAGAGGATGAATTATAGTGATAGTTGATTAATAATTCTCATCTCATACGATTCATATGAATCAAAAGAGAAGCTTAAATAGTTTAAGATTATATATGTAAGCAATGCTTGGAACGAGGGATATAGAAGAATATTTGAGAAGGAAGAAGATAAAAGGCGAGATCGTTTATCTTAAACCTGGTGAGGCGAAGACATCTATAAGTGCTGCAAGAGCTATGAAATGTAGTCTAGGGCAGATTGCTAAGAATATACTCTTAATTGGAGAGAAGAGCAGAGTCTTGGTTATAACTTCGGGTGATAAGAGAGTTGATTTAGTAAAGATCTCAAGAATCCTTGGAGAAAAGTTTAGGCTTGCAACCCCCTCTGAAGTCGTAGAAGAGACCGGGTATAGTGTTGGAGGAGTCCCTCCATTCGGTCATAAGAAAGAAGTAAGAATAATTATTGATAATTCAATTAAGAGGTTTGGTTTTGTTTATACTTCTGGAGGATCTGAGGATACGTTAATGAAGATAGATGTAGATGAGTTGATAAGAGCATGTAATGGAGAACTACTAGACGTATCTGAGTAGAGTACGAATAATTTAATAGTAGTGATACTTTCAACATCAAGTAACAACTTATATAATCATAACACACAATACTCAGTACTCAGAAGAGAACCTACAGACTGAGGATATCCACCGCAATCATAACCTTTTTGGAAGACTGGTTACTACAACTAAAAGCAAATAATTAATCGGTTTACATCATACTTTCTTTCCACTACTATATCGATAGAGAGGATAGAGACTGCATTTTAAGATATTGACCCCACTAACATGTGTATCCCCCCTCATTATCGAATATTCAGCTCGCTTAAAGCGTCCAGCATAAAGTCTTAAAACTTTGACCAGCTTGTAGTGAGAATATATTTAACTTAAGGGAAGCTAGATATGTTTACGAGGAGAATGGAAGAAGTATCGGGGAAGCCGGCCCGTTTATTCCGTATTCTTGAAGATGGAAGATTAATGTGTACCGCATGTGCACGTTACTGTAGGCTTAAGAATGGTCAGATAGGGTTCTGCGGTATAAGGAAGAATGTAGATGGGACATTATACTTGCTTGTTTACGGTAAGGTAATCTCTGCACATGTGGACCCCATAGAGAAGAAGCCTGTAACCCATTATGCTCCAGGGACGAAGATATTCTCGATAGCTACAACTGGATGTTCATGGATGTGCCAATACTGTCTAAACTTTGATATTAGTCAAAGAAGAAGAGTTGATGGCGTAGACGTAACACCTGAGAAAATAGTTAAAATGGCTAAAAAATATGGTAGTCATGGTATAGCATACACATATAATGAGCCATCTATCTATATGGAGTTTGCACATGATATTGGTGTCATAGCTAGAAGAGAAGGGCTAATAAATATCTTCGTCACGAACGGTTATTGGCCTGATGGTGTTAATGAGGCAAAAGACTTTCTTGATGCAGCAACAATAGATTTCAAAGGTAATGGTGAAGTAGAATTCCTAAGAAAATACGTAGGAGTACCAGACCCTGAGCCTATCTTCCAGACTCTACTCGAACTTAAGAATAAAACAAGAGTCCACATAGAGATTACAGACCTAGTTATACCGAAGATTGGAGATAACCTTGAAGCAGCAAATAAATTAGTAAAATGGGTGTACGACAACCTAGGACCCGATACACCAATACATTTTCTTAGATTTCACCCAGATTACAGACTGTTACATCTACCATTAACTCCTGTTAAAACTTTAGAGAAACATTATGAATTAGCTAGGGAAGCTGGGTTGAAGTATGTTTACATAGGTAATGTTCCAGGTCATCCATATGAGAGTACATACTGTCCAGAATGTGGAAAGATAGTCGTTGAGAGGAGGGGATTTGATATACTTGGATGGTATCTAGATGAAGAAAATAAGTGTAGATTCTGTGGATACAAGATAGCAATACATGGGACTCCACCACCAGATTATAGAACATCCAGATTCGCACCAGTCTTCTTCGAGTAATATCACTGGCAGATAGAAGATAGTCATAGATCATTAAGAACAGCTATTTATTCTCTAAAGAACATGTTCTATTTTCTCTGAGTATCTTCAGTCCGTCCTCAGCCCCCAGATTAAGCTGCTAGATGGATAGCCCAGCAGGTTTAGATTAGCTGCATTAACATATTTTAGGTGTTTCTTAGCTACTTCCAGGCATTTATGAAATTGTTTCTCAGGTGTTATTGGGAGGTCTCTCATCATGAAATCTGGATGGAAGATTAACAGAGAGTAGGGGATTTCAGGGTCAAGGCTTGAGATAAATTCTGCTATCATTTCAACTTCTCTCTCATCAACATAATATGGTACTAAAAGAGTTGTAGCTGTGAGTACAGGTAGGTCTCTTCTCTCATTATAGAATTCTCTATAGATAAGCTCGAAATTTTTTAAAGTTTGCATGTTGTCTCTTCCTGTTAAAGCTTTATGGATTGAAGGTGTATACGCTTTCAAGTCAAATTTTATGTTTCCACCTGTCTCAAGAGCTATCTCACCTACCCTCTTAACTAGCGATGGGTTTCCACTACCATTCCACTCAAAACATATCCTCAAAATTCTATTTGATGGTTTTTCCTCAATTACCTTCCTGGAAGATTCGATTGCAAATAGGAGCTGAGGTTCAGGTGAGCCGCCAAACCAGCACCAACAAGTAATCTTATTATTTCTCAATGTTACATTTACAAGTTCATCCACAGTTGTCTTCTCCGCATTCTCTATAAACTTATGATTCCAATTCTGACAGAATAAACAATTAAAACTACAGCCATAGAAGAATAATGCAAGATTGTAATAACCTATCTCTGCGCTATTTCTTACTGCATATCTAGGATACCCACATCCAGTTCCAGCAGGGCAAAACCAAGATGAGCAGCAATTTGTTACGTGTGGATCAAGGTAGTAGTGGAGTAGAGCTGTCTTGTTATCAGCAATTTGTAAGAGTTTACCAGACTTATTCATCCTTAAACCGCAGTATCCCTTCTCTCCTTCACCGATTACGCAGTTATTTACACACAACTTACATGGAATACCTCCACCCGTCCTAGGAGGGTCGGGTGGTAAACCATACTTTAACCTAGTTTCACTATGCTTTAAATTAACATATCTAAGAGATTCATCAGGTCTATTCCTTAAGCAATCTACACATACACCTATAGAGTCAGAGATAAACCTAGACTTTGCCCCACATACAATGCATTCTTTCTCTACTAAGAATCTATAACCCCAACTATAGAACATCTCTAGACCATATAAGTATTGAGAAAAGCTGTATATATTTTCATAGTTTAAATTTAAAATAGAAAAATTTAGGAAGTGCAGACTGCATGAGTTCGCATGAGTGTTAAAGTTACATTAGAAGAATTTCTAGAAGCTTGGAAAGAACATGAGATAAAAGATTCATCAAAAGGTTTCAATCACACTTAGTTGTTTACATTATAATTAATGCTTTCCTCATATTCATTAACCTATGGACTTCGCCAGGAAGCATCTGGTTCATATGGTCTTTGGCAGGATGAGCCGTAGGGTTAGCGTTCCATGGATACTTTAGTAGACCTAAACAAGTAATAGATAGCATAGAAAAGAAGCAATCATACATTTTACGAATGGTCTCAAAGAAAAAGACTACTAATTGAAGGCTATCATCAAAAGCATATTGAATATTCAATGATTCTAAAAATAACCTAGAAGATAAAGAGAATACGGAGAATCATGAACTGAAAAATAAGCTCTGATTTAAATGTCCACTATAATAGCCGTCAATCTATTAAGTTTATGAAGTAGATAATAGAATATGTGGTGACTTTTCCTTTTTAGGCTTCTAAGATAGTGTTGGTAATTTTTATTATTAGGATATGAGGCAGTGAATTTTTGTTACATCTTAGAATGTGGAGCATCATGATTAGACTTATTATGTAGAAGAAGACATTAAAAATAATTTGTAGAATTAGTTATCCTATAGTCCATATTCTTCATGTATTGCTTTTACTGCTTCATTTCCATCTTCTTCTTTTACTACGAATGATATGTTTAATTCAGATGAGCCTTGTGCAATCATCCGTATGTTTATCCCCCTCTTTGCTACAGCTCCAAAAACTTTACTTGCTACTCCAGGCATTCCCTTCATACCCTCTCCAACTACGGCGATAACATTTACATCATCTTCAGATTCTATATCTTCAACTAAGCCAGTTCCTAGAAGGGTTGTTTCAAGTCTATTTAAAGCTCTAGTTAATGCATCTCTCTTAATGACTATGGATACACTGGATTCTGAAACACTCTGAGAAATCATCATAACGTTTATATTCTCTTTAGCTAAGGTTTCAAGTATCTTAGCTACTGTTCCAGGTCTACCAACCATGCTTGCACCTCTAACACTAATCATAGCAACATCCTTAACAAGAAGAACTGCCTTCACAATCATACCGCTCTTCTCAGGTTTTGCAGTTATTAATGTTCCTGGATGAGATGGATTAAATGTATTCTTTATCCTAACCTTGATATTTGATTTCATAGCTGGTTCAAGCGCTCTTGGATGGAGACCTTTAGCACCAAATATCGCCATTTCTATTGCCTCATTAAATGATACGGTCGGTAGGACTCGAGCATTCTTAACTATCTTAGGGTCAGCTGTCATTAATCCATCTACATCACTCCAAAGCCATACTTCATCTACGTCAAGACAGTATCCAAGTATTGTTGCAGTATAATCGCTCCCTCCTCTACCTAAAGTTGTTATAACACCTTCTTCATTAACTGCAATGTATCCTGTTACTACGGGGGTTATCCCTCTATCGAGTAATGAGCCGATTCTTCTCTTAACTTCCAGTTTAGTGATCTCCATGAGCGGGTTAGCTTCACCAAAATTTGAGTCAGTTACTATGCCAGCATCTCCACCATCTAAGTATTTACAGTTAACATTTAATTCTGTTAAAGCTCCCCACATTATCCTCGTTGATAATCTTTCCCCAAATGAGACTACGTAATCTCTAGACCTCGGGGTGGCTTCCCTGAGATACAATATGCTGAGAACAGCTCTCCTTAGATCTTCAGTTAAATCTTTAATGATGCTTTTAACATCTCTTTTAACTGCTTCATCAACTATAGCATCATCTATTACTCTAAAATGTTTTTCAGATAGATCATTCAATGTAATCTCGACATCTCTCACTCTACCTCTTGAGGCTTTATCAACTAGCAATAATAATGTATCTGTTACTCCAGCCATCGCTGAACATACTACGATAACTTCATTATTCTCTACATATTCTTTTACAAGTCTTGCAGCATTCTTTATTTTTTCCCCATCTCCAAGAGAAGTACCTCCAAACTTCATTACAAACCTCATTTAAACCTTCACCTCGACTAACTTTTTCTTAATTTCTATTAAGTCTCTTAAGATCGCTGTAGCAGTCTCTCTTCCCCCCGCGCCTCTTCCAAGTATTACGTGTACGCCAGAGTTCATAGTCGTAAAGGAGATAGCATTCAGCGAGTATCTTATCGCTAGAGGGTCTTCTCTCTTAATTCTAGTAGGTTTAACTTCTAATCCGCCGTCTACCCTACCTATCAACCTATATGTTTCTCCAGATCGAATAGCTTCATCTATTTCCTTCTTTCTTAGTTCTTCTATCCCTTTTATATGGACATCGTTCATAGTCGTCTTGATCCCTAATATTTCATTCGCAAGTATTACTAGTTTAGCAGCAGTATCAAATCCTCTAATATCTAAGCTTGGGTCCTTCTCGGCATAACCTCTTTCTTGAGCTTCACGTAATGCTGCTTCAAATTCTAAACCATCCTCCATTCTTGATATGATATAGTTTGTTGTTCCATTTAGTACACCTTCTATCTTGATTATCTCATCACCCCTAGCACATTGTCTTGCAAATTCTATTACTGGTAATCCTCCCCCTACCGAGCCACTGAATCTAAAGACAACCCCTTTATGTTTTGCAAGTTCTTTTAACGCTGGGAGTGCTAATGCTAGTGGACCTTTATTAACTGTAACAACATGTATTCTTAATGCTAAAGCTTTCCTAATATATGTATAGCTTGGCTCCCCATCTCTTAGATTTGTTGGAGTTGCATCTACTAGAACGTCTACGTCTATTTCATCCAGCAAGTCTAATACGCTTAGACCAGGTCTACCGTAATCATTGTGAGATGAGATCGAACCACTTTTCTTCTTTGTTTTTATCATCTCTTCAAGGTTAAGACCTTTCTCATATACTGCAGCTCCTCCACTATCAATTATCCCTATAATGCGTATGTTTAATCCTTCTTCTCTCCTCAATTCTTCAGAACGTTCTATCAGTATTTCAGCAAGACTCCTACCTACTACTCCAAATCCTGCTAGAAGTATCCTCAGCTTCCATCACCTCTATATGTGGATGGGTTTCTATTCGAGGGTTTTTGAAGAGCAAAATTAGAATTAGGTTTGATAACCCCCTCTCATTACACCTTCAGGTATTCCTCATCTAGATTGGATTATTTAAGTATTCCCACAAAGAAAGATTATTTTACTACTATTGATAGGATGCTTTAAGAATGTCTCAAAACATGCTCTTGGGTTTTCTCTCAGGGTTAATTCAAGGAGTTACTGAGTGGCTTCCAATTAGTAGTAAGACGATGCTATTCTTCGTATTCCATCTATGGAGCTTATCTACAACAGATTCATATTTGTTAAGTTTACTGCTCAATGGATCAACTGTAATAGCGGCTTCTATCTACTTCAGAAGAGAACTACTAAGAATGCTAAATCTAACTACCAGAATAGATGATGCAAACCTCAAACTGCTCATATTTTTAATAATTTCTACACTTGTTACAGGCATTCTTGGAATACTTCTCTCTACACTCTCAATTAATCTACTTAATAGGCTACATCCAAGTGATGCATTAATTTTCATAGGCTTCATGTTGTTTGTAACAGCTCTCCTGAATTGGTGGAGGGTGAAGATAAAATCCATAAAAAAGAGTATAAACGATGTAAATATTTCAGATGCATTAATAGCTGGGGTAGCTCAGTCTTTCTCTATCCTTCCGGGAGTTAGTAGAAGTGGCGTAACTATGTTAGCTCTCATTCTAAGAGGATATGATGTTAAAGACTCTCTAATTATCTCATTCTTAATGAGTATACCGGCGACATTGGGCGGAAGCATATATGCATACATAACATCTCCAAGAATATTCGAATTTTTAGGGTTAACTGAAGTATTATTCTCATTCAGTGTAGCTACTATTATCTCCTTAGCTACAATAAAGATGTTACTAAGATTATCTCAAAAATTCAAATCACACGTATTTTTATCAGGGTTATCTATTATAACTATCATTCATGGATTGACACTACCTAGGTGACTCCATATAATGGGGGAGTAAATAGGCCATTAAATTAAAAATAGTATTAACTAGAAGGATGTTTAAGAAAAAGCGTGCAATGTTTTGTAGGAATCTGAAAAGCTATCAGTTGGTAAGCTAGAGAGAACAATATGACCACACAGCTGCTTTAACTCATCGACTAAGCTCTCCTAAACTATTTTAAAATATAATACTTCTATATTCAATTTAAAGTTATTAAAATAATAATGTTGATGGAGCTTCTCCCCCTTTAATATTATCTCAGGATCTTTCTTCCGCTAACTCTATTAAACTTTTAAGTATCTTTGCATGCTTTCTTTCATCCGCTTCCACGGATTCGAGTAGAACTTTAAGGAGTTTATGTGGAAGATATGTTTTTACTTCATCTAAACTATGAATATGTGCAACTTCTTCTTTCTCTAGTAATGATTGCAAGACACTCTTTTTAGGTACTTCTATCTTTATTTCTTCACCTCTCTCAAGTATAGAAATAGTAGACGTCAATACGTCTGCATGCTTAATACTATCACTTGCAATCTGCCTAAAAATCATTCTCGTAATTTCATTATCTAACTTAGAAGCAGTCTCCATGAATTTCTCAGCAGCTTCATGTTCTGCTTGCGCTCTTTCTCGTAAGGTTCGTATAAGCTTATTCTTAGCTTGGTCTAAACTATATTTTATCTCCCCCCTCTTTTTCTCTTCAATTATGGATAAAAGAGTTAACGCAAGATCATATATTTCCGCTTCTGAGACTCTTCCACCTTTAGAGATAACCTTCTCTACTACTTCATTAATAAGTTTATTAACTCTTGGTTCTTCAAGAAGCTTTAATAACCTTCCTCTCCTACCACTCATATAGTGTGTTACAGCTGCTGGACTTACATTTAGTACTTGAGAAGCTCTCCTTCTACTATAACTATATTTTTCTACGAGGATCTTTATGATTTTTGCTCTAATTGCGGGGACTAGTTGTTCAGACCGTAGAGACATTCACTATATTTAATTGTTTTACGAAGTTAAAAACTTGTTGTAATCATATGTTTACACCGTATATAATATTTTTTTACGCTGAAAATTCTTAAATATCAATTTTTCAAGATATAAGTTTGGTAGGAAGACTAATGGGTTACAATGCTGGAAGTAAACCACTTAATGTTTTTCCACTTTCAACTATCGATGAAGGAAAAACAGTCAGGATAGTTAAGATAGTTGGGGGGAGAGGATTAGTTAGAAGATTATATGAAATCGGACTCTTGCCTGGAGTTGAGATACAAGTTTTAAGAAATAGTAAACATGGTCCAGTTATTATAAGGAATAGTGTTAGTGGAACTTTCTCTTTAGGCTTCGGGGTCGCTAGAAAGATAATGGTCGAGGTGATGTGATGGCTTGTCATGAGGTACCATCAAATACTAAGATCAAGGTTAAACAGCGATCAGTTATAGTAGGCATTATTGGGAATCCTAATGTTGGAAAATCAGCTTTATTTAATAAGTTAACTAAAGGAAAAGCATGGGTTGGTAATTGGCCGGGTGTAACAGTAGAGAAGAAAATTGGTAAGATCAATTTGGGAGAAGCTAGCGTCGAGATAGTTGATCTACCTGGAATATATGGTTTAACTGCTCATAGTCAAGATGAGATTATTGCAAGAAAATTCTTACTTGAGGAGAAACCAGAGATAGTAATTCAAGTAGCTAATGCAGTAAATTTAGAGAGAAATCTCTATCTTACAATCCAGCTTCTTGAGATGAATCTTAAGCTGATCATAGCATTAAATATGGTTGATTTAGCAGAAGAAGAAGGAGTAGAAATAGACATTCATGGATTAATAAATGAGTTGAAGATACCAATTATACCGATCGTCGCTATCAAAGGAGTTGGAATAAATCAACTGATAGAAACAATGATAGAACAAATAGATAAACCAATCCCCTCTTTCAAGCTCGATTATGGGGAGGAGATAGAAGAAGCTATAGAAAAAATCAGTAAACTCATAGGTTCGTCTATGAGAAAGCTGGATTTCGAGGTTGATTCAAGATGGTTAGCGATCCGATTATTAGAAGATGATAATGATGTAGTAGAACAGCTTAAAAGTCGTGGACTAGAAAGTATCATTAGAGAATCAAAGCGTATCAAGGATGAGCTGGAAGCTAGATTTAACAAAAGCGTTGAAGTACTAATGATTGAGAAGAGATACCACTACATACTCTCTTTATCTAAGAAGTATGTTAAGAGGGGGCCAGCTAGGAAGAGTCTTACCATCTTTACCAATAAGCTTGATGAGGTTTTAACACATCCAATTATAGGTCTAATGATTTTCGTATCTATGCTCTACCTACTGTTTAAACTATCATTCGATATCGTAACCCCCCTAACCGAATTAATCGAGATATTCTTCTCTCACTATGTCTATAACCTCTTCAAGACTTCATTCTTACCAGAGATTATTTCATCTTTACTTGCTGATGCCGTTTTAAATGGTGTCAGCGTTGTTTTAATATTTATCCCGAATCTCCTATTCTTGTTTCTAGGTATATCATTTCTTGAGGATACTGGATACTTAGCTAGAGTTGCATTTTTATTTGATAAATGGATGAATAAACTAGGTTTAAGTGGTCGGGCTGTAATTCCATTACTAATCGGTTTTGGATGTAATGTTCCTGCAATAATGTCAACCAGAGTTCTTGGAACTGATAGAGATAGAAGATTAGCAGTCTCGATGATCCCATTCATGTCATGTAGTGCTAGGCTTCCCATATATCTATTATTTACTCTTATATTCTTCAAGGAAAACCAGATTATAGTAATCTTAAGTATGTATTTCGTAGGTGTAGTCACTGCAATCATTACAGCAATTCTATTCAATAATTTGCTTTTCAAAAGTCAAACAGTCGGATATGTTATGGATATGCCTCCCTATCTTGTTCCTTCAGCTATCAGTGTCTTGATTAAGAGTTGGGAGAGAGTAAAATCCTTTTTGATTAGAGCAGGAACTATAATTGTATCGTTAATGGTTGTTATATGGTTTCTCAGCATTACTGGTCCAGAAGGATATCTTGGAGCAGAAGCTTTAAGCAATCCCGAGCTCCTATCACGTAGCTGGATAGCCTCATTCAGTAAGCTTCTAGAACCATTGTTTAAACCATTCAACTGGGATTGGAGAATAATAGCATCATTAATCTTCGGATTCATAGCTAAGGAGGTTGTTGTATCTTTACTAGCAGTTCTGTACAGTGCAGGTGAGCAGGGCCTATCATCAGTTCTTCTAAGCTCTTTCACCCCGCTTACTGCATACTCTCTGATGACATTTACTCTACTCTATACACCATGCATGGCAACAGTAGCAACTATCAAAACTGAGATAGGCTTAAGACACACTCTACTAATAGTATCCTACCAATTAATTATAGCATATACCGTAACATATGCAATTCTATTGATTGGAGGATTGATAATATGAAGATAGTAGCCGGCTACATATTACTCCTAGGTACAGCATACATCGTATCCTCACTCATATATCTAATAGGGAATATAGCTAAAGTAGAGATAGGCATCCCTCAACTACTCCCAGCCGATGTGGGAATGGTATTCTACTTCATAACGGTAGGAGTTCTATATAATTATGCATATATCAAATCTAGGGAAGAAATATCCAAAGCCTCACTCTTCATTGCTTTGACAATGTCGATAGCGATAATGGTAGTCCAAGCCATAAACTTCATAATCGGCTTCATAGATTTGTTTATTTCAAGTGCTCGAGTAGAGGCAATCTACAATCTTACAAGAATAGAAATAATATTGGGTATACTGTCTGTCCCACTCTTAATCAAGGTGAGGAAGATTATCTATGAGTAATCAAGATACTCTGTTAAGGATATTAAGACTCTTCAATTCAAAATGTATGCACCTAGACACGATAAAAGATAGACTTAATATGAGTAAAGAAGAACTAGATGTGGGCTTAACTATTCTTGAAACTCATGGATTTATTGAAAAGGTTAATTGTAAAGAGGATTGTAGAACATGCCCAATCTATAGTAACTGTAATAGTATAAGCCTAAATCTTTATAAAATAACAGAGAAAGGTCTTAGAATCTAGAAATTGAAGGTGTATGGAGATATATGCAAATGGAAACAATAGCCTTCAGATCCGTTCCATGTAGGCGTTTAGGAAGAAGTCTGAGAATAAATAACATTCCCCAAAAAGCATACTTGCTCGTGTACTTATCGCTAACTTAGAACTCATCTCTAAAACTCTGTAGCCAAACGAAAATTACTATTCCCAAAAACTAACTAAGAATCTCGAGAAAGCTCGGCATCCAATAATTACTACAGATATCTTAAGTATCAGCGTAGATAGTTAACATCCCATGTTCTCTAAAGAATCGCTAGAGTATTCTTAAAGAATTCTTATTTATAAAAATGCTGAGCAACCTCGACTGCATGGTGCACTTTTCGAATCACCATCCAGGTGATGTAGATACTTCTTAAATAAATCTTTCATCATGAGAGCGCATATCTTGATAAGATACCTCAACTTGAAGGTACACAGTCCTTCATCAATAAACCAAACTTCATGGGCAGAATATACTTGAGCTTGAATTATCGAGGCATAAGAAAGGCTAAGATAATAATTACTGTACTACTACAGGAAAAGAGATCTAATTACACATCTCGGCATGCCAGAAGATAGAATCAAGATGCTCTATGAAGGTTTTGAACATGAAATTTTTAAACTATACCGTGGTCGAAGTCCTATTCGATAACTTTTGCGTGCTTTACGTTGGCTTAGAACACTCTAAGAAAACCTTCTTAATCTGCTCAAAACGTTCAAAATAGTCAAGAAGAGAAGGTTTAAGGGAATAACAAAACTCAGTTGAGAGAAGGCTGCTATATTGTCTGGTTTCAGCATCCTAGCTCTACAAGAGGTTGGGTTTAACTGGAGAGAGCATTTACTCTTTAGACCTAACGAGCTTCTAGCTAAGATTGATGAAATATATAGTAAGCATGGGCGGATTAAAGCATTAGTCTTAGATGATGCTAGCTTCAGCTTATCAACCTATGATTGGCATGATACT